>Ga0172379_10000222_pt1 | contig 154797 bp, 122 predicted proteins | sample GrowelOW334metaG_FD_119756 | JGI IMG/M metagenome (GOLD analysis project Ga0172379, IMG submission 119756) | Groundwater microbial communities from an aquifer near a municipal landfill in Southern Ontario, Canada - Groundwater well OW334 metaG | ecosystem: Environmental > Aquatic > Deep...
CGCCTCGGCGCGCCCTGCCCCCGCCAATTGCGCGACGAGGACGTCGTCATAGACCGGTCCATTCCCATATCCGCCCATTGCATATAGGCGCCCGCCCGCCACCATTCCACCTACGCCGTAGCGTCCGCTCGGCAAAGCCGCGCTCGAAGTCTGCCAGGCGTCGATCTGTCCCTGGCTGCCGTTGTTCGCGTAATACACCGCCGCGGACAGCTCCCCGGAGACATCGTTGCCGCCCATCACATAAAAAGTCCCATCGCTCGCCGCCATCCGCGGATTCGCGAACCCTTGCGGCAGCTGCGCGGTCTGCTGCCAAGCGCCCAGCGCCCCATCAGGACCCGCCTCGCTGTACCAGACCTCGGAACGCGAGCTCTGTCCGCAGCCGCGCGTGCCGCCGGCTGCGTAGACGCGGTTCCCCATTCCTGCCGCGCCGAAGAATGCCAGATCCTGCGCCATGGCCGTGGTCGCCAGCCACGGAGCATCCGACAGGCCCGTCTGCGGATGGCACAGGCCCTGGCTGCACGGCACGGCGTAGTACGCTTCCGCATGAGTCGCGCAGTCCTCCGTGTACCCGCCGTAGACGTAGACCCGTCCGCTCAACAGCACGGCGCCGAAGCCGCTGCGAGCGCCCCACGGCATGTTCGGCAGGGGAGTCCATGCGCCTAAGGACCCGTCCGCCTGGACATCCGCATAGTAGGATGCGGCGAACCCGCCGCCGTAGCCCGCCCCTCCCAGAACATAGATCCGCCCCTGCGCATGGATCAGATTCACGCGCATGTTCACTTGAGGCAGCGGCGTGGTCGCGGTCCACGGACCCAGGCGTCCATCCGGAAGGATCGAGGCGAAATACACGCTGCTCCTGATCTGTCCTGCGACACCGCCGCCGGCGACGTAGACGCGTCCGCCGGCTTCCACGACGCCCATGCTGAAGAGTCCCTCAGGAAGAGGTACGGAGGACTGCCAAGTTGTCGGCTCGCCGCCGCCTGTCCAACGGAGTTGCGCCGGGAGAACTGTCTCATCGAGCAGAAGACGGATACTCACGGGCAAAAGGCCGGTCCCCGCATCCGCATAAGTTGCTGTCAGGATCGCCGAGGTAGAATTCAGGATTGCGCCCGCTGCGGGCGAGGTGATTGCTATGACCGGGGCCTGCGAATCTATCAAGAACGCGCTCTTTGCCGAAGCGGCGTTGCCTGCCGTATCCTGCACGGATGCCGTTACCGTGTGCGCGCCCTGCGCCAGCGCTGTGGCGGGCGTGAGGCTGGCAGAGACGTCCGTTACGAATGCCTGGGCGGTCACGTCAACGCCGTCCAGGATCAAACGCACCGAACTTGGATCTATGCCTGATTGCGCGTCGGCGTAACTGGCGACGATCTGCGGTATGGCCACGGTCAGGGTACTGCCGTTGACTGGGAGGATGCTCAGGCTGGGCGGCGTTGAATCTGGTGACAGTACTGTGATGGCAACGGCATGTTCCAGTTCTTGGTTGTCTAGATTGTCGCGGCTATGGAAGGCCAGCGTGTGCGTGCCCTGCGTAAGCGAGAATGCCGTGGTGAAGGGCGCGGGCGCCGCGCCATCGAGCGCGATGAGCGTTGCGGCCACGCCAGCCCCGGCGTCATCGGCGGCGAACGCCAGAACATCAGTCGATATCAACACGAGAGAGGTCGCGTCGCTCACTTGGCCGTTGACCAGGAGGTCCGTGCTCGGCGGAGTGGCGTCTACGGTCAACGAGCGGATGTTTATGGATTCTGTGTTGCCTGCGGTATCCACGCTGAAGAAGGCGATGGAATGGGGCCCGTCGCCGGTCAGCGTGAAGGGCGCGGTGAAGGTTGTGAAGCTTGCGCTGTCCACTTTGTAGGAGATCTGTGCAGGCTCAGAGGCGCTCAGGCCCAGCAGCGTCGCATTGGTGACGAAGACCGTGCCGGAACTGAAGCTGGGTGTACCGATGGTGAGCGTGGTGACCGGGGTCAAACTATCGATGAAGAATGTCGAGTTCAGCGAGGCTGCGTTGCCGACCAAGTCGGCCACCACAGCCGTGATAATGTGCAGGCCCTGCGCCAGCGGCGTTGCGGGAGTGAAGCTGGCTGAGGTCTCCGTCATGGCGGATTGGGCAGTTACGTCAACGTTGTCCAAGGTCATACGCACTGAGTTTAGATTGATGCCCGGGCGCGCATCGGCGTAGCTGGCGACGATTTGTGGTATGGCCACGGTCAGGGTACTGCCGTTGACTGGGACAAGGCTTAGGCTGGGCGCTGCGGCGTCGACGAAGACCGTGCTGCTGCGAAGCACCTCGAGATTGCCGAGGCGGTCCGCGCTCTGATAGGTGAGCGTATGCGAGCCTTCGGCCAAGGCGAAGGGACTTGCGTAGGCTTGGAGCCCGCTGTTGTTGTCCTGGAAGTGCGTGGAGGACAAGCCGGAAGCGACGCCGTTGGTCTCGGGGTCGAGCGCGCTCAGGCTGAAGTATGTGCCGGAGGATGCGTAAAATTCCGAGCCGACGTTCGCTTGCTGTCCGCCGGAGAGCGCGAGGGTGGTTTGCGGTGCGGTATTGTCGACGGCCACGGTCGAGAAATGGATGCTTTCCGCGTTTTGCAGGATGTCCTGGGCGAAGTAGGACAGCAGGTGAAGGCCATCAGGGTCCGTCTCCAGCATGAGGCTAGAATTGAAAGCCTGTCCCTGCGCGGGAGCGGGGTTCTGCGCCAGCAGACGCTGGATGCCGTCCACGTTCAGACGCAGCGAGGCGACCCCGAGGCCGATGCCGTCGGCTGATATCAGATCGTCGAGCGCGGAGAGGGTGAATGAAGTTTGTCTCGTGACGAAGATGGATCCATCGGGCCCTCCGGCAGCTTGCGGCGCTCCCATTGCGAACGTGGTGCGTGGAGGGGCCATGTCGTGAAGGATGCTGAAGGCGCCGGAAACGGTCGTGGTGGAGTTTCCTGCGCTGTCCGTCGCGGATATTTCCAGCAGCCAGAGACCGTCATCGAGGGTCGCGGGATCGAGGACTGCTCCAGAGAGCACGGGCACTCGGGCCGGCTGTTCGCCGCGAGGCCGGCCGAGGTCCTGGATCTGGACCAAGGTCGCGGAAACAACGGGCGCGGAGTCGAGCGTGTCGCTTGCGCTAAAGGAGACTTCCAGCATGTGCCCCGGGAGGAAGGTCCCGCCCGCCACGGGAGAGGCGATGGACACGACAGGGACTGCGTGATCCCAGATGAAGGAGTCGGCGCCCGCGCTGAAGGGGCTCGGTTCGCCGAAGGTGTCGAATACTCGCACCTGCCAGAAGTAGCGGCCATCGGGCAGGGAGGCGGAGAGCAGGAAGGCCGGGAAAGAGGAATCCACACGGCCCGTGTCGAAGGCCGGAGCGTCCCATGAGCCGGCGACGGAACTCAGGCGCAGGGTGAAGGCCGTCTGGGCGTCGGCGGGATCCGGGTCGGTGAAGGACCAGCTGAAGGCGACGCTGGAGGTGTTGAGCACGGCGTTCGTGCTGGAGTTGACCGCCAACTCCGAGGGTACAGAAGGAGGTTGATTAGGCGAGTTGAATGCATGGAGTGTTCCGGCATCGGTCATGACCATGACCCAGCCGCGGCTGATCGCCGGGGCAGCGCTCACGCGGCCATCCAGTGCGCTCTGCCAGAGCGGCGTTCCGGTCTGGGGATCGAGCGCGTAGAGGTTCTTATCGTTGGAGCCGATGAGCAGGGCGCCTTGGACCAGGGAGGGCGAAGAGTAGATCTTGTCGCCCGTGGCATGCTTCCAGAGCAAGGAGCCGTCGGCCTTGCTTAGCGCGTAGACAGAGCCGTCCAATGCAGCGCAATAGACGGTCTGGCTGGACACAGCGACGCCGCCAAAGACAGGGGCGCCGATTGGGTGGTTCCAGCGCAGGGAACCGTCAGCCGTCGAGAGGGCCCGGAAGGAGCCGTCATGCGAGCCCAAAAAGAGCGTATCGCCGTCTGCGGCCGGAGTGGCCCGGATCGGGCCGGGGAAGGCGCAGCTCCATAGGAGCGCGCCGCTCTGCCGGTCAAAGGCAAAGACCTTTCCGCCTTGGGCCGCGACGTAGACGCGCAGGGCGTCGACGGCCGGGGAGGACCAAGCGTAGTCGCCTCCCAGGTCCGCGCTCCAGCGCAGGGTCCCATTAGCAACGTCTAAGGCAAGGAGCTTGCCGGCGTTGCTGACGATGAATGCGACTCCATCGCGGATGGCGGGAGAGGCGTTGACCCCGCTTCCAATGGGGTGGCTCCAGAGCACCGCGCCGTCCGCTGTATTAAAGGAATAGACCATGCCCTGCGCCGAAGCAGCGATGAGGCTGCTGCCGGCCAGGGCCGGAGCCAGATAAATCGCGCCTCCGAGCTCCGCGGACCAGGCCGCGGAACTGGTATTGCGGTCAAAGGCCGAGAGCCGGCCCGAAGGCGAACCCGCGAAGATCCGATCGCTGCTCAGGATAGCGGAGGCGAACCCGAAGGCGCTGGACCCGGTCTCGAAGGTCCAAGAGGAATGGAGCGGCACATGGATCGTTTCCTCGGCATTGTAGGCATTCCGCTGGGAATCGAACTGGAATGCCGGCCAGTCGGCAGCTTGGAGAGAATGAATACTGCCGCAAAGGGACATGATGAGTATCCCAAGCGCATTGTTCTTTTTAGAAATCCAAGCTTTGATTTCCTTCACGTCAACTCTCCTCGGGATGTACAATATGTTCCCGCGCTTCTTCTTCTGTTTCGCAGAGTAATCCTTTGTCGATGAGGCTGAGGTCCGAATCGCCGAGAAATTCCTTCGAAAAATCGATTGCGTCTGTGAAACTGCAAATATAAACAGAGATGGGTAGATGAAGGTTGTTAAATAAGCTTTTGCCTTTTTGACAGGTAGCCAAAATGACTTTTCGAACCTCTTCGTTGGTGCAATATACTGACTTTGGTATCGGTGATTTTAAGTCCACAAGAGCTAAGTCATCTCTGACTGTATTTTTGAGTCTCCTTATGATTTGGCACGGCAAGGGGCCATATGGGGTGCCTTCAACGGGAACGAGGTAGTAAGTTTTCATGATGATGTTTAAAAGGGATATGGATTATGAACCTCAATGGGTGGCTTAGTAATAGTTATGCGTTGCCCTGCATTGGGAATTTCGATTTGCGACCAACCGCCTCTGTGCCACGGGTAAATTTTCGAAGCTGTTGTCCTAATTAGATTTTTTGTGTCGCGCAGCATTCCAGAGATATACTTCTCCCCAGTATTTTGAGGGGGGTCGGGCAGACCAGCTTCAATGCGATACCTTGTTCTTGGGCCTACAACGGTATCTTCAAGTGCATATCCTAGGAAAGGATCCTTATCTGTCCAGAATCTCCCAAACTGTGTCGCACGCAAGCCTCCAAAGACGCGGTAAACAGTCATTCCGACTTCGATGTCTTTTGTATCGCACTCTGTTTTTGGCTTAGCTCCTATAAATGTGCCCAGTTTTGGCAATTGGTATGCCCCATAAGAGGGTATTCCGGGAATGGCGACGAGGCCTGTGGGATCGTTGTTGGTTATGGGGTTGTTGGCTGCATAGGCACACCGGCTGAATTGCTGCGGGATTTCCACGCGCACTTTGTAGAAGTTTGGCGTTGTGACAAGAGATAGGGGATCGGTTGTGGTCCATCTCGCTATCGATGAGTCGAAATATCTCGTTCTGTTGTACTGCAATTGGGCATCGGCATCATATTCCCTTGCCGTGAATTTGAGGGCGTTCTTGTCGTGTTCAGTCACGTTGGGCTTGCCGAAGGCATCGTAGGTGTAGAGCTGGGCTGGGTCGCCTTCCTGGTCGGTCAGCATGCGCACGCTGCCCAAACCGTCCTGCAGCATGAAATAGGTCTGGCCCTGCTCGTCGGTGATGGCCAGGGGATCGTCCAGGTTGGGCGTATGGGTGTAGGTTCGGCGGAAGGCTGCATTCTGGTCCAGCTCCGCTGCCACGTTGCCCGTGTTATCCACGAGGTATTGGGTGACGCCGCGGCTGTCCGTCTTCTTCGATCTCACTCCCAGCGGCGCGGGGGTGAAGCGCAGGTCAGGCAGTTGGGGCGCGTAGGCATACAGGCTGTCGGGCAGGGCTTCGCCGCTCAGATGATGCCTCAGGCCGCTGATCTTCTTGGGCCGGTCGAAGGGATCGTATTCGAAGACGGTCGGCGCGTTAGGCGGCGCGCGCAGTTGGGCCAAGCGTCCGACCGCGTCAAAGGTGTAATCAGTCGCGCCCGCGCTCAGGAGTCGGTCCGCGAGATCATAGGTGTAGTCGATGGTCTCGGTGACTGAGGGTGCCTGTCCGCTCGGGAGGGGGGAGGTCGGATACTTCTGCGCTTTCGTCAAACGGGTGCGGTTGCCGACCGGATCATACTGATAGTCCTGCGTCAGGCCGAAGGGTTCCTTGACCTGGGTCAGCCGGTCGAGCTTATCGTAGGCATAGGCATGCTTGCCCAGGTTGTCGGTCATGCTCGTGCGGTTGCCGTTGGCATCGTATTCGTAGGCAAAGCCGTCGAGCAGGGCTCCGTCCGACTTTTTGTGCAGCATGTTCAAGAGTTGGCCCTTGAGATCGTAGGAGTAGGTGGTGGCGACGTTGTTGGGGAAGCTTCGTTGGATCGGGCGGCCTGCCGCGTCGTAGCTGAAGGAATAGGTTCCTTCGCTCGTCTGGCCGCCGCGGCTCACGGGCGCGATCATGGAAGTGAGGCGGTGTCCGGCGTCGTAGTTGTAGCTCGACTGTTCTCCTCCCACCGACAAGGTCTTTCGCAGTCCGTCCCGGTCGAAGCTGAAGGAAAGCGTCTTATTAAGGGTCGGATATTGGAGCTGGGTCAGCCGTCCTGCCGCATCGTAGACATAGTTGGCGCTGATGTCGGGCGCGCTCATGGAGGTCATCTGGTCGAGGACGTCCCAGCCCAGGGTTGCGAGCACGGCGCCGGACTGTCCCTTGATGATCGTCAGGCGGTTGCCTGCATCGTATTCGTAGCGCAGTTCCTCGTTGTTGGGCTTGATGAGCTTGGTCCGGTTGCCCAGGGCATCGTATTCGAAGCGTGTGGCGTTGCCCAAGGCATCCGTCTGGGAGAGCAGTCGTCCCGCTGAGTCGTAGGCGAAGAGAACGGCATCGTGCCGGTTGGCGTCCACGATCTTGAGCAGGCGACCGCTTGCGTCGTAGCTGTAGCCCCAGATGCCGTTCTCCGCGTCCGTCACTTGAACGAGGCGGCCGAGATCATCATAGGCATAGCGGGTGGCATTGCCCTTGGCATCGGTCTTGCTAAGGAGGTTCCCACGGCTGTCGTAGGCCTGCGTGAGGCGGTTGCCCAGAGGGTCCACCGTTGCCGTCAGGCGGCCGTTGTTGTCGTATTCGTAGCGGGAGATCGCGCCGTCGGGAGCGGTTTCGGAGATCTTGCGGCCGCCGGCGTCATAAGTGAAGGCGCGACGGTTGCCCAGGGCGTCAACAACGGCTGAGAGGCGGTTGTCGGTCCCGTATTCGAAGCGCGTGACATGGCCTTCGGGGTCGGTTTGCTCGGTTTTGTTGCCGACGGCGTCGTACTTATACGCGGTCCGGTCCTGGAGCGGGTCCACCGTGGCTGTCAGGCGGCCGTTGGCATCGTACTCGTAGCGAGAGATGTTGTTTGCTGCATCGGTGAAGGTAGTGCGGTTTCCGGCGGTGTCATAGGTATAGCGGGTGGTGCGGCCCAGGGCATCGGTCGTCTCCGTCAGGCGGCCCTTGTTGTCGTAGGTGTTCGAGGCGGTATGGCCCAATGCGTCCTTTGTCCCGATCAGCCGACCGGCGGCATCGTAGGTGTATTCGGTGCGGGCACCGGCAGGGTCTATGGAGGCGGTCACTCGGCCGGAGAGGTCGAATTCGCTGTGCGTCATGGCGCCGGAGGGGTCCGTGGTCGTCAGGAGATTTCCGAGGGCGTTGTAGACGTAGCTCGTGATGCCGCCGGCAGGGTCTACAGCATTGAGGACCCGGTTGAGGACATCGTAGGTGAAGCTCGTGCTCTTGCCCGCGGTATCGGTGATCTTCGTTTGGTTGCCGACGGCATCATACTCGAAGGAAGTGCTTGCCCCGGCGGGGTCGGTCTGGCTCTGCATACGGTTGAGCAGGTCGAAGATGAACGACGTCACGGAACCTGCAGGGTCCGTGATGGAGGTCTGGTTGTTGCTAGCATCGTAAGCGAAGTGGGAGGCTGAACCGTCTGGCATCTGGAGGCGGGTCAGCCGGTTGAGAGCGTCGTACTCGAAGCGGGTGACGTTCCCGGCGGCATCGGTCAATGTGAGCCGGTTCCCGTTCGCGTCATAGGTGTAGTGCGTCACGGAGCCTAAGGGGTCCGTGCGCGAGAGCCGTCGGCCGTCGGCATCATAGGTGTACTGCGTCACGGAGCCGTCCGCGGCGGTGTCCGTGAGCATCCGGCCGCGGGAATCGTAGGTGAAGCGCACGGTCCCGGAGGGACGCGTGAGGGCGATGAGCCGATTCAGGGAGTCGTATTCATAGGTGAGGACTTCGCCTGAGGGCTCGGTCCGCTGTGTGCGGGCGCCGATGAGGTTGTAAAGGAAGGAAGTGACGGCGCCCATGGGGTCGGTCAGCTTCGATATTCGGCCGCCGGCCTCGTACTCGTAGCGGGTGACCTCTCCCAAGGGCCCGGTCGCGGAGACCAGCCGTCCGAGGGAGTCGTAGGCGAAGGTCCGCGCCTGCTGAGCGGCGTCGGTGATGGAGGCGATCTGGTTGACCGTGTCGTAGGAGTAGGAGGTCTTGCGGCCCAGCGGGTCCTCCACGCTGAGCATGTTGCCCGCAGGATCGTAGACGAACTTCGTGAGTCCGTTGAGAGGGTCCGTGACCACGGTCAGTTGGTCCGCGGAATCATAGGCGAAGCGCGTGAGCGCGCCGCGAGGCCCTGTGTGAGAGGCGATGTTGCCGTTGGCATCATAGGCATAGCTTGCCGTGTCGCCAAGCGGGTCGGTGACGCGGGTCAGGCGGCCATTGGCGTTATAGGAATAGGTCCAGCGGTCGCCGAGAGGGTCGGTTTCCGCGACGGTATTGCCGTTGGCATCGTATTCAAAGCCGCGGGCGCTGCCGGCCGGGGTGGTGAAGTTCGTCAGCCGGCCGGCGGGGTCATAGGCCATATGATAGGCGGCTCCATCTGGAAGAGTGATGGATACGGGTTTCCCGCCGAGATCGTAAGCCAGGCTGGTGGCCTTGCCGTCGGCATTGATGAGGCGGGTCGGGCGGCCTGCGGCATCGAACTCGAAATGGGTCGTGTTGCCCAGTGCATCGGTGGCGGAGATGCGGTTGCCGGCTGCATCGTAGGTGAAGCTCGCCACGGCTCCGTCCGGCCGCGTCAGCGATAATAGCTTTCCGCTCCAATCGTAAGAGAGCTGGGTCGTATGCTGGAGAGGGTCGGTCACTGAAAGAAGGCGGCCCATCGGGTCCACGGAGAAGCTGGTCTTGCGCCCGGCGGCGTCGGTCTTGGCCGCCAGCAGGCCATTGGCGTCATATTCGTAGGTCGCGGCGTTGCCGTTGGGGTCGGTGATCTTGACGGGTTTGCCGGAGGCGTCGTACTCCATGGAGACGCTGCGGCCGAGAGGATCCGTCACGCGCGTCGGGAGCCCGGTCTTGTCGTAGAGGTACTGGCTGACGCCGCCGCTGGGATCGGTGCGCGAGGTCAAGTTGCCCATGGGATCGTAGCTGAGCTGGGTGACGCCGCCTTCCGGGGACTCTAAGCGCGTAGGGCGGCCCAGCGCGTCGCGGCTGATATGCAGGACGTTCCCAAGCGGGTCGGTGAGCGTTGTGGGGTGTCCGACCGCGTCGTAGGCGATGGAGTTGGCGCCGGCTGGGTCGCTTTGCCTGATAGGCCGGTTCAGCGCGTCATAGCTCGTTTCGTGGACGCTGCCGCGGGCATCGGTGAGCCTTGTCGGCAGGCCTGCGGCGTCGTATTCGATAGATACGGATGCGCCGAGGGCGTCGGTCGCCTGCGTCACGAAGCCGCGGGCATCGCGGACATAGGAGACGGCATTTCCCAGGGGGTCAATTTCGCGGTTGAGCCGACCGTTTGCGTCATATTCGAACTGGGAGGTCTCGCCGAGGGGATAGGTGATCTTTGAGACATGGCCCGAGGCCAGACGTTCAATGGTCGTTGTTTTCCCATTCTCATCCGTTTCGGAGGCGATGCGGCCGAGAGAATCGTAAGCATAGGTCTTGGCAGCTCCGCCGGGCCGTTCAAGGCGGACGCGGTTGCCGGCCGCATCATAGTCCATGGAGGTGGTCTTGCCGCGCGCGTCGGTGTAGGAGACGATGTTGCCTGCCGCATCGTAGGTGAAGGCGGAAGCGTTGTTCTCGGCGTCGGTCCAGGATGCGAGGTTTCCCTTGGCGTCGTAGCCGAGGAGGATCGTCCCGCCGTTGGGCAGTCCGGCGGAAAGGGGTCTGCCGTTGGAATCGAGGGTGAAAGAGTAGGCTGCCCCTGCCGCGTCCGTGAAGCCGGTTTTGTTCCCTTTTTCGTCGAAAGACCAATGCGCCGTCGAGCCGTCGGCCTCGCTTACCTGCTTGAGATTGGCCGACGAGTCGAAAACGAGCTGGGTGACTCCTCCCAAAGGATCGGTCCTCCCTGTCCAGAGGCCGTCGAGGCCGTAGCGGTCTGTTGTCTGACTGCCTTTAACGTCCGTCACGACGCTCTCGACCTTATCGACGCCGAGAGTGAGGGAGAGCGCGGCGACGGTGTTGCCGGCAGAGTCTTTTTCCGTCACGACTTGCCGGAAGTCATTGTAAACGACGCTTCCGGAGGGATAGCCGGTCTGCGAACGAGGATCGTTGTATGAGAGGAGACCGTGGTTCGCGTCATAGGAATAGCTTGCTTCATAGCCGGGGGCGCTCACATGCACGAGATTCCCGGCTGGGTCATACGTATAGGAAGTCACGTGTCCGGCGGGGTCTGTCATGGACGCGATTCGGCCTTGGGCGTCGTGCGAGAAGTTCAGGGCTCGGCCGGATGGATCCGTGATCGAGGAGAGATTTCCGCCATTGTATGCGAGTTGGACCGTATTTCCGTTCTTGTCCACGATGGAACTCAGCCGGCCATTCGCGTTGAAGAGATAGCGGGTGCCTTGTTTCTGGGTCAGGGTATAGCCGCCGCCGACCTCCGTGCTCATCCTCGTGAAGGTCCCGGGAGGGCCGCGGAAGCTTCCGTCGCCGTTGGGAATGAAGGCGCGGGTGCCGCCGTCGCCCCAACGGACGACCAAGGACCCTGCCTGGGGGCCCGGCTCGACGGACATCCCGTAGTTGAAGCTCCAGCCTTGGCCGAAGGGTCCGCTGCCGAAGTCGAGGCTGTTGTAGGTGCGGACCAACTGGAGGAAGAGCGCTCGGCCTGGGATGAGGGCGTCCTCTACGGAGTAGAAGAGATTTCCGTTAGAGGTGTTGATTGGGCTTGCGGTGACGCCCGCGACGGTCTTGACCCCATTGTAGTTCCCGCTGACCAAGCTGGGGGCGCTAAAGGATGTGTACTGTTTGAAGGCATTCGGTGAAAGCACCTGGAGTGGGTCCGTTGCGGTTGGCTCGGCGCGGCAGATGCCGCCGCTCTGGGTCAGAAGCTGGGGGTCTTGCGGCCTAAACGACGCGATCGGGTCGGGAAGTCCGCTCAGGGCGCCGGAGAGCGTCGGCGTCTTGACGGCGAGGCTTCCCAGGCCGAGGTTTCCGAAGAGGGCGCTGCTGCGGAAGGGCAGGCTTGCGCCGCGGAAGCTTGAGAGCAGTCCGCTCGACCAGCCCGACATGTTGCGGAAGAGGCTGCCGAAGTTCCCGAAAGAGAATCGTTCGTTTTTGAGGTCTTCTCCGACGGTTTTTAGGAACTTCCCGCTGTCGAAGCCCACTTTTACGTCGCTTACGTTCAGATTGAGGCGGCCTGAATAGTCTCCTGAGATGAGTCCGACTCGCATGGAGTTGAGGCCGTAGTCGATCGCCGTCTTCCCGAGGGGCTGATCGCCGAGCAAGCCGACCAGGTCGAGCGAGCTGGAGAAACCCGCGCTGTTCAGGTTCACTTGCAGGCCGTCGAAACTTTGGGCGAAGCTCCAGTCGAATCCTCCGAGCGCGCTGTAGCCTAGGTTGAGGCCGTCGATGCTGTAGCCTGCGTTAAGGCCCGAGCGGGAACTGTAGCCCGCGTTGAGGCCATCGACGCTGTATCCGGCGGACCAGTTGACTTGGGGCTTGTCGAAGGAGCCGCTGAGATCCAATCCTACGGACATCCCCGGCGGCAGGTAGCTGGTCCAGTCGCCGGGAATGATCCCGAGCGTTGCTAAGTCGGAGAGGTTGAGCGAGCCTCCTGAGCTGCCGATCATGCTTTGGAGCTGTTCGCGCGAGCTATGGCCGTCTCCCATCATATCCACTCCCCAGGCCATCCCGTAAGCTATCCACTTGCCGCCTGGAATGGAGTTGATCTGGCTGTTCATGAAGAGCTTTGAGGCTTGGTCAACGCTGTTGAAAAGTGAATCGCTGATGGGGATGCTCGGAAGGATATCGACGTTCGGGAGGATATTCGGTATGTCGAATCCGAACCCGGCTACGCGATAGATGGTCCCGTAGGAGTTCTGTGAGGTTCCCGGCAGAGCCGGTGCGGAGTTGGAATTGCTGTCGCCATAAGTGACGGCATTGGGCTGCTCGCCGCTGTCATTGGTGGGCAGGCCGGTCAATGACACGGCGTAGGGGATGGAGAGGAGATTCGTTTTTGCGGATTTCTCAAGGAGTTCCGGCAGGCTTGAACGAGGAAGCAGGCGTGCCGTGACCGTGATGAGTCCCAGGCTTCTCTCGAAAAGAGCCTGGGAGGCGGCCGTCATCTGTTCCTGGGCGATGGTCTGCATCTGGGCGAGGACTGCTGCCTGGTTCTGACTGGTGATGGTCCCGTTGTTGATGCCTTCTTGGAACAGCCAGTTCAAGGTGTCGTTGATTTTGAAGAAATAGGCGGGACAGGAGTACGGAGGCTGGCCGACTAGGGGCGCGGCCTGTCGCCAGAATTCTTGGACCGCGAAATGTTCCGCCATCTCCGTAAAGTATCCATCCCAGCCGCCGACCGCAAGCGTGGTGACCGCCACGCCGGAGGAGTCCGTCAGGGCGAGCGAGGGTTTGAACGAGACAGGAGGAAGCCCGACGGAATCGCTCGGTCCGCCGACGTCCCAAGTTTTCTTGAGGGTGGCGCTGAATTCCACTTCCGCGCCCTGTAGGGGGCCTCCCAACTGCGAGAGGACCAGCGCCTTGATGAGGACAAGAGAGCCCGGCGACGCCACGCTGGGGGCGGCGAAGACGGCCATCGTGGAATCGATCACGTTGAAGACGAGCACGGTCACCGAGGATCCTTTCGCGTCGTAGTTCCCCATCAGGTCCAGGGAATGCGCTTCGATCGAGAGCGTGGAGGTCATCCTCCCGATCGGGACCTGGCAGTTCCAGAGGGTCAGCCCTTCCTGCGTGGTGCCCAAGAGCGTCGCGGTGGAGAATGCTCCGCTCTCTCCTGCGCGTACGAGTATCTTCTCCGGGGCGGAGATTGAGTCTCCGGACGCGCCTTCCACGAGGGTATAGGTTCCTGAGATGACTGCGAGGGCGCCGGGGCTCAATATCTGGGTCTGAGGAGGGCTGTTGTCCACGACGATGCCGATGAAGCGGGCTTCTTCAGCATTGCCTATCTTATCTACTGCGTAATAGGAGAGGACATGCATCCCTTCGGTGGAGATCCGTATCACTGCGCCGAAGTTCGTCGAGATGACGATATCATCGAGCGCCACGACAAGGCTCTGCACCCCTTCGCCTGAAGCGTCGCCGATCGTCGTTCGGTCGTCGATGGACGCGAAGCTGAGAGGCGTCTGCGGAGTGATGAGCGTCGGGTCGATGCCTGCGGCGGGTTGGCCGATGGTCAGGGTGCTCCGCGGGGCCAGGATGTCCGCAGGCGTGGATGGCGGATCGATCCGGATGCCGTTGCTTGTGCCGAGCCTGCTCCATACGCCCGCGGCGTTCTTAGTTCGGACGCTGGCGTAGTAATCCTGGCCGCGGACGAGAGAGAGTTCAGTCGCAGCGAGATCTGAATTGGCGCCGACCGAGCGCTCAAGCGCGTCGTTGCCTGAGAGGTGGATGGGAGCGATCAGGGTGTCTTCGTAGAAATCTCCCGTGGTGCCGAAGAGGCCCGGCGTGCCTTGATTTAGTCGTGGTCCGAACGTGAGTATTTTGTCGTCATGCAGGACGGCGACGCCTGTGTTTCGGATCTCGGGCATGTTGCCGATCGCCGCCCAGGCATTCAGGAGTCCGTCGCTGCCGATATGGGAGGCGTATACGGCGAGAGATTGAGACTGTCCTGCTCCTCCGATCGCATAGAGAGTCTCATCGCTGGCGGACAAACCCGCGTGCAGCGAGTCCGGGATGTTCTGTTCTTGGCGCCACTGCGTGATGAGCCCGTCGACGCCTGGGGCGGCGGAGTATGCAGTTCCTCCGATTAGGAGATAGATGCGGCCTCTGTAGGTGATGGCGCTGGAGGTGGCCGGCGCGATGGCTGCCGGCGGGTTGGGGATGCTTGTCGTCTGAATGAAGCTCCCAATCACGCCGTTCTCTCCGATAGGCGCGACGTAGACTTCGTTACTGGAAGTCCCCATCGTATAGAGCCGTCCGTTCAAGATGACTGCCTGCAGGGTTCCGTTCGAGTTCAGGCTCGGCAGAGTTCCAGCCGTCGTCCAGGCCAGCGGGACCTGTGAGGCGATCGCCGTATAAATAGTCGCATTCGCGGAGCCGGCGGAGTTTCTTCCTCCGAGGACATATAAGCGCCCTTCGCTTGATACGACGGTCATGCCCTCTAGTGCGATAGGGAGCGCATCGCGGTAATCATAATCCCAGTAGATGTCGGACTCCTTATCTCCAGGGATGCCTGGAGGCGCGAGAACTTTGAAGGGAGTCTTGAGAGCCGCGCGGTAGACGTCCGCTACGGGGACGCTCGCGTCCGAGGGGATGCCTCCGAGAATGAATGCTGAACTGCCGCCGGAAGTCGGCAGTGATGTCCAACCGAATTCCCTCGCCTTGGTTGGTTTTCGTCCGTAGGAGCCGTGATTGGGCAGGCGGTGCCATGCGCCGACATTACCGTTCGGATGGATTTCCGTGAACCAGAAGTTGCTTGCGCCTTGGGAGATGTTCCAATGATAGATGCGATTCTGGGCTACGACCGCCCGGCCCTTGAAGGGATATGACTGCAAGAACGTCGAGAGTTGCCATGAACCGTTTTCTCCAATGGGCGGGATCCCGAATTGTGGGGTTGCGCGCAGTACGGAAGAGACACGGGATCCCTCATCTCCTCCGATGACGTAAAGAGTGTTGTTGTCGATCGCGACACCGGGTGCATATTTAGGGAATGGAAGGGCGGTCATGGGGGACCAGGAGCTTCCCCAACCCTTTGGTGGGATTGTGCCGTAGTTGGTAGGAGAGGCTTTGTAAACGGTTCTACCACTGCCCATGACATAGATGTCGCCATTTATGACGCAGGCGCGGGGATCCGCCCCAAGCGGGGACGGCAGGGGAACAGTCTTCGTCCAGAAGCCCGGCTGGCCCTGCGCGGGGATCGTCCCATCCGCATTGAGTTTCGCCGAGTAGACGAAGGGGTCGCTGCCGCCGATGAGGAAGGCGTAATCACCGACTACTGCCATGTCAAAATCAGTATTCAAGCCAAGGAACATCGGTGAGACCGGCTGCCAGGAGGTGATTTGTCCGCTGGTGCTTTCAATCTGTGCTTTGTAACCTTCTCCTCCGTAGGTGAAGGCATAGATCGTGTTCTGAAAAATGAAGCCGGTATGCGCGCCGTTCGGGGGAGCCGAGACCGGCTGCCAAGGTTCCAGGGAGCCATCGGAGGCGATGTGCGCGAAACGCGCTTTCCATCCCGTCTCCGTGCTGAAGGCATAGATATAGCCGTTATGGTAAGCCAGGAATCCACGATAGGATCCTGGGGGAGCAGCTGTCTCCACCCAACCGCCAAGGTTTCTGTCGCCCTGTGAGCCGATGGAGATGAAGTTGTCGGTGATTGGAGAATAGGGATCCTGACTCATCCATTGGAACGCCAGAGCGGAGCTGGAGATCGTGTGCTCTCCGGCATCGAAGACGAGCGGGGTTGTAGGGAAGCCCTCGATGTTTTCTAGGGCGGCGATGAGGACGAGGATGTCCGTCTGGATGGGAGAGAATCCCGCGACCTGGGCACGGACCGTGTCGATCTCATTGGTGGCCGGGGCGACGAAGGATGTCTGCGCGATACCGTCCGTGCCGGTCGCTGCCGTTGAGCCGAGTCCTGCCGTTCCTCGCGTCAGGGAGAACTGCACCTGCACTCTGGGGACCGGGTTTCCGACGTCATCGGTGACTCGGACCATGAGAGTGGCCGTTTGGCCGGCCACGATGGCTTGCGGGGGAAAGACGAATGCGGCGAGCGACGGGTCGCCAACGGTCGCGGCTTGGACGACGTTCGAGATCGGGGAGGCATGCCCGGCGGCATCGATCGCCTTGACGGCGAAGTAAAGCTGAGTCCTGGGAGGAAGCCCTTCGGCGATGAAGGTCTCCTGGCTGCCGGATATTCGAGGTGCGGGTGGGCTGAGAATCCCGGTTGCAGAAGGGAATGTCGCTTCCGTGATGGGAGTCAATGAATATCGGAGGTCATAGGAGGTCGCCTGCCCGATGGCCGCATCTTCGCCCACGGCGGTCCAGGTCAGCAGTACGGAGGATGAGGATGGGGCTGAGACTGCAAGGTCCGCGATTTGAGAAGGGGGGATATCTGCTTGGGCGTTTGCGCTAGCCGCGTTGGAGAGTCCGCCTTTGTTCCCAACCTTGTCCACGGCCTCGACGGCAACGTAGTACTGCTGTCCGGGCGCAAGGCCCACAAGCGTGAAGTGTTCGTGCGTACCGGGAATTCCTGGAACGATGTTTTGCGCGGCGGTCTGCGCCGCGTCGAACGCCGCCTGGTCGGCGATCGGATCGATGGAGTATTTGAGGATGTAGCTTGTGGCATTCCCAATCAGACCATTGTCGCCGACGGCGCTCCAAGCGAGGTCGATCTCGCCGCGCAATCGCCCGGTGGTTGCGGCAAGGTCATTTATAGGAGATGGCGGAAGTATGTCCAGCATTGCCGTGGTCGTGCTGGCGATGTTCGAGGCGGCAGATAGGTTGCCGGCGTCATCCGCGGTCTTGAGTGCCAGGAAAAACTGCGTCTGGTCTGCAAGCTCAGTGATCGTAAAGCTCTGTGCTGTGCCGGCGACTGCGGTGGTCTGGATTTGGACAACGAAGGGCGCTGAATCGAATTGAGCGGTGGTGAAGGGGGAGAGCGCGTACCTAATGATGAATTTCGCCGGAGGGATGAGGTCGCCTGCGTTTCCGTTATCTCCAGGAGCAGTCCATGCTAGGCGAATAGTTGAGGATGTGACAGCAACGACGGAGAGCGTCGTAGAGGAGGGAGCAATCGCGTCAATGGTCTTTGTGCTGGCAATGGTCGATAGAGGCGATTGATTGCCTGCGCCATCCGAGAGTTTTAAGGCCGCGAAATAGACTTGATCGGAAAGCAGGCCTGTGAAATAGCGGCTTTCTTGTGCACCAGCTGCAACATTTGTGGCGAAGGTGACTCTGAATGAGATCGGCGGAATGTTTTGAATACTGTCGAAATTGGCCGCAGAGATCGGAATGGTTGCGATGCGGATCGAATATGCGCCGCCTGTGATATCGCCTGTCATGTCATTATCGCCTGTGGCTGTCCAGCGAAGCCGGAAGGTCGAACTGGTCACATCCAGCATCGATATGTCGGTGATTTGCGCAGGCGGCGTATCCGCTGTTGTTTGTTCGTCGGGGTTCCCAATCGCACGAATTACGTGATTCGTTAACTCTGCGGTATAGAGATTCCCTTCTGTATCGGTTTCAATATGCAATGGTGATCCGATTCGAGTCGATGTCGAGGAGGCCGGACTGCCGTCACCGGAAAATCCGCGAGTCCCATTGCCGGCAAATGTTGTGACAATATTTGACGTTAAATTAATCTTGCGGATGCGTGCATTGTCGTAGTCTGAGATGTAAAGGTCTTGGCCGCATACCGCCACTCCTGAGGGGGAACTAAATGTGGCAGTAGAAGCAAGGCCCCCATCGCCGCTGAAACTTTTTACACCTGATCCGGCCACGAATATCACTTGTCCGATCGGGTTTATTTTGAATATTTTGTTCAAGGTTTTGTTTGTGAAGTAGATGTTCCCCATCTGGTCCGCGGCTGCATCAGTTATCGTTCCGGTCGATAATGTCGTTAGAATTCCTGTCGGTGTGAGCTTGCGCAAGGCCGACTGATCGGCGATGTAGAGGTTGCCGAGGCGATCGACGGCTACGCCGGTCGGTTGTAAATCCATGGTCAACAACGTGGTGATTGCACCCCATATGTCAACTTTACGGATTCTGTAATTGGTGGTGTCGGCGATAAAGATGTTGCCTTGATTGTCCACGGCTACATCATTCGCAATATTGATGGAGGCATTCGTTGCACGACCACCGTCTCCGCTGAAACCGCAGGAGCCCGTGCCGGCGACTGTTGTGATTATTCCTTGGCTGTCTACCTTGCGGATGCGACAGTTTGCTGAATCGGCGATGTAGACATTACCGGTGTTGTCCACTGCCACACCATACGAATAGTTTAAGGTTGCAGTGCTGGATAGCCCGCCATCTCCGCTGAAGCCTGCAATCCCTCCTTTGCCTGCGTATGTGGTGATGATTCCTGGCGCAAAAGTCGTTGAAGGCGTTGCACTCACGTTTGGAGTGACGCTGAAATTCCCGGCGCCGTCAAATGCTTTTATGGCGAAGTATACGGGTTTGCCTGCAGGGAGGCCACGTAGGAAGAACTGATGGGGAGTTCCTGGGACTGCTGACAAGGGCGGATCAGGGACTTTATAGCCTGATTCGAAAGTGCTGCCGAGGATCAAGGGGAAGGTTGCGTAGCGGATTTCGTAGGAGGTCACGAGACTGGGGATTGGTCCGCTTAATGAATTCCTTGTGTCAGACGGTGCGGTCCAGTTAAGTCTTACCAGTGAGCCAACGATGGTTGCCGTTAAGTCGTTAATCGTCGATGGCTGTGTCGTGTCTGGTAGCGGTGTCCGTTGTTGGACACTGATTCCACGTGATATGGGAAGAGTGGGGAAAGTCTTTAGGATAGTGTTGGCTTGTGTGTCGATGACCGTCAGATTTCCTCCGCAATAAAGTTTGTTCCCATCAGGAGTGAATCCCCACCGTTGTGTGCTGAGGAAACCCGTGTTGATGAAAGTGTTTAGCGTAACGGTTCCAGAGGTGCTGAATGGGAATGTTGCCACAAATATTCCCTGTAAATTGCTGCTGTTCTTTGCGGAGATGAAGGCTTTTCTAGCATCATTCGGTATAACAGCAATGGTGTTGATGAAGGTTCCAGTTATGAAAGAACTCAGGAGGCTGCCAGAGGTGCTCATGTTTTTTACTGTGCTTTGCGCGCTTACTAGGAGTTTGGTGTTGTCTGGAGAAACTTGGACGAAGAAGCCATTGCCGGTAGGCGGGATAGCAAGTGAGCTTGTGGAAAATGTTGTAACGTCGATTATGTTGATTGGACCACTTGGGTCTGTCGGGACGTATATTTTCTTTCCGTCTGGTGAGAGTGTCGCCGGATTACGGCCGAGGCTGACGATGGGGGAGCTTCTAAACATAACGGCGGCGTTGGAATCGTTGATTTTTGTTAGATCCAACACGATGAAAGCGTAGCGTCCGATGATGAATGCACGCTTGCTGTCTGTTGTGATGACGACGCTTGAGGGCTCAGAAAACCCTGTTCCTGTGACGGAGATGTTGGAGATGACCTTGTTGCTGCCTGTGTCGATTGCTGAGACACTTCCCGAGAGGTTGCTGACGACAAGCGCCAGAGTGCCGTCGGGCGTTACGGCTGTGTCGGTGGCTCCACTGCCTACTGTTAGTTGGGTCACGATGCTATCGTTTGCTGTGTCGATTACGGTCACGGTGCTTGTGTTGAAGCTTGGGACGTAGGCAAAGTAAGCTCCGGCTGGGCTCGCCAGCAATAATATCGACAACGCGATCAAGCTGCTACGTATTCCTGTTGTCGCGCGCGGATATCTCTTTGCGAAGATTCTTGCGGTAAAGAAACGATTAAAAAAATGGGATGCGGAAGAAATCCATAGGCAGAGCGGAAATATGGAGGGGGGAACAATGCGGCGGCTTGATGGATCGTGGCTCGGCGCTGACAAGGCGACTCCTTGCCCTTGTGTCCCAAGGGCTGGGATTCACACTATCCAGACACAAGGGTATAGCGGGCGCAAGAGGTTTTCAACCCCAATTGGCTGCAATTGTTTAAAAATAAGGATTATTTAATGCGTCAGTGAGTATTTGGTGAGGATTAGGAATTGCTTGCTGGTGGGGTGCGCCCGACTTTGATTGGGGAAAGCCTATAGCCGATTCCTCGTACGCATTCGATCATCTCTTCCGAGCCGGGGCCGAGCATCGTCTTTAGGCGGCAGATGGCCATCTCAAGGCTATGGCGCTTGATGCGGTTATTCCAAACGCGGTCGATGAGGTATTCGTGCGGGAGCACCTGGCCGGCATGTTTGGCGAGTTCATAGAGCAGTTTGAACGAGGCAAGTGGAAGGGGGGAGATGACTTTCCCATTGAATGTGGCGGTGCGATTTTGAGCGTCCATCGTGAGGACATCGCCTAGGCGAAGAGTCATGTCCTGAAGGGGCGAGGGTTGGCGGCGGAGCAGGGCGTGGATATAGCCGCGGAACTCATCTGAGTTCGTGATGGGCTTGCGCAGATAGTGATCCGCACGATGCTGGAGGGCGAGTTGGCGCGTGACATTGGAGTCCCTGTCCGTGAGGAGCATGACTGGGAGGTCTCGCGTGCGGTTGTCACTCTTCAGGCGCGAGCAGACTTCCAGGCCGTTCATGTCTGGAAGTCCTAGGTCTAAAATCACCAGGGAGATCCGGTTTTCAAGTACTAGGGACAGCCCGCTTTTCCCGTCTGAGGCTTGGAGGACGGAATGTCCCTCGTCTTTCAGGATTCGGGACAGCATCGACGCTGACTCAGGATCGTTTTCGATGAGCAGGATCGTCGATTGGTCCGGCGGCGAGGGTCGGCGGGAGCGTCGGCCGCCGGCGTCGTCCAGACGAGCGTTGATAAGGATGGCATCGAGCCGTCGCAGGAAGATATCCGGCGAGGAGCAGATCTCGACTTTATCGAGGAATACGTGGGCTCCGGCGCGGCAGGCTTGGGCTTCATCCTCCGCCTGTTGTTGGATGCCGGAATAGACGATGATGGGGACGCGATTCGTTTGAGATTCGGATTTCAACTGGCGTAGGACATCTTCTCCGCTGAGCATGCATTCCGGCGTTTCCAGGTTCCAGTCCAGGATGATGACGTCCGGGAGGGACTCTTGCGCCAGTTTGAGCGCATCGGTTCCTGTCTGCGCGGTAGTGACGGTGTGGCCGGATTTTTCCAGGATGCGGGACATTATTCGGAGAGAAATCGCGGAGTCGTCAACGAGCAGGATCGAACTCTCGCGGACGGTTCTGCGTGGCTCTGCTTCAGGGGACAATGGGGCCTCTGTGCATCCTGAACGAAGGATATGAGCAATGACGGCTTCAGTGCGCAGCCCGGATAGTATTCGCGCACCGGAACAAATGCTCGCTAAGCCCAGCGAAATGAAGTGTATATCCGGCTCATTGCTTCTGTCAAATCAAAAGTCTTGGATGGAGATGAATTACTTCTCGGGGACTCGCTGGGGGAGGGTGCGCAGGGCTCGGCGGGAGAAGCGCAGGGAGGCGGAGGCGGGCATCCAGAGGGAATGGAGCCAGCTTTCGCCGCTGTAGCGCTTGAATTCGGATAGGCCGTTCCGGCCGCCTGTTTTCTGCGCTGCGCCGGCTTTGGCGGACCAGATCGACTTCTGCTCCCGCGCGTCCCAGAGCAGGAGCTTTCCGGAAACCATGGGCATGGGGACGGATTGGAAGAGTTCAACATCGCCGAAGAGCAGCCGGTCGGCCTTGAGCCATTGGGCGAGTTGATCGGGCTTGGCGGCCTTGAGCTGGCCGCCTTGGGAGAAGCCCTTTCCTCGCAGGATCTCGTCGACTTCTTCAAGAGGGATGGTGGAGTATCCGCTGTCCTTGAGCATCCGATGGGCTAGTTTCCGGAGAACTATGGGGGCGTCGACGCTCGTAGTCTCATCCGAGAATGGGAGCACGGCCAAGCGGGGGGAGAACCACGTCGCAGGGGGCTGGATGTCCGAGGAATCAGAACTGAAGCGGGCCGCGATCTGCCTTGCGGCTGAATCGGCCAAGGCGTCTTTATCGATCCCGAAGGACGGATCTTTGACCGCTGGCTCCTTATTGCTTGTCTCGGAGATCGACGCGATTTCGGAGAAGGAGGTCTTGGCTGCGTCCTCGACCTCGACGGAGACCGGGAGCCGGATATCCCTGCTCCAGATCTTTCCAAAGGTGTTCTTGTAGGAATCTGCCTCGATCAAGCCCGGCTTAAGACGCAGGATGACGGCGGGCTTGAAGATGTCCTTATAAGGGTCAGGCTCACCCTTCTTCATGGACCGGAACGCGGCCACGTCGATGCCTGAACGCTTGAGCTTCCGGGCAACGGCCAGCGCCAGCACATCGCTCTCGACTGCGTAGGGATGCTGTTCCTGCATGGCCTTTTCGGCCAGCGTTCCCAGGAGGCCGGTGAAAGGATTGCCCTTCGCATAGGCCGGCTGCTCCTCCACGATGAGATAGACGGACCCCACCGCGATGCCGTTCTTCGTCGGGCGGTGTCTCTCGTTCGGCATGCTGGAGCATGCGCACAGAAGGAGCGGCAATGCGAGGAGGAACTTCGTTCCTTTCTTGATGGGCGTAACTGTTTCAGACATGCGAATGTTCCGTTCGCAGCCATTCTACTATTATGGCGACAAGATCGAGGTCCTTTTTATTGTAGATGATGCTGCGATTGTGGGGACAGTGTCCCCCGAATCAGGGATTTCTTTGCCAAATCACGAGGGAGCTGGAATTCGGGAGACACTGTCTCCCGAATCTGAGGATAGACGAGATAGAAATGACGATATCGTCCCAGCTCCCGCTCGTCAGTGCGGGGGATTGCCTTCTGCCGTAAACGGCGGGATAATTTTGACAGCAATCGTTTCCCATAAGTCGCCCGATCTCTTCCATGCTGCTCGAACTCATGGATATAAAATCCTATCGCCCAGTTCCGCATGGTCAGGCAGGCATTGACGCTCTTTGCCGCCTGAAACTGTAGATGTCCCTGGACTTGTATGATGGCCCTGACTAAAGAGTCGAAATCAGACGTTCTTGCAGTACGCTCGATTTCTCTGTCCATACCCCAAATACGACTCAGCCGGAAAATAGTTCCCTGGATTATTAGGGGTTTGACTTCCCTTTTGGGTGCAAAGAAATAGCCGGCGGGATACGCCCGCCGGCTGTTTCTTTGAGGATTAGCCGAAGATCGAGGTGAGTTTGGCCAGGATGGCGGCGCCTACGGCGGTGCGCACCATCATCTTCTTGCCGAAGTTGAGGATCGCCATGACTCCGGCGCCGACGAGCAGGCCCTCAACGATGCGGACCTTCCACTTCGAGGGGATGCCCTTCTCCGAGGTCATGAACTTTATGAGTCCGGCCACGGCCAGTATTCCGCCGGCCACGAGTCCTATCTGGGCCAGGAGCGGCAGGCCCGTGAGAAGGTTCAAGGCGCCCACGATGATGTTCGCGGCGCCGAGCGCGGCCAGGATGCGCACGCCCCAGGTCTTCCAGGAGCCGAGCTTCGAGAAGTCGACGTGGAAGCTGAGCCTTGAGAGCAGGGGCTTCAGGATCGGCTTGGGCAGCGGGACCGGCGTGATCTTGTCCGGCGTCGGGCGCTCCGCTCCCACGAGATAGACTTCCAGGTTATAGGAAGGGAAGGCCTTGATGCCGAAGATCTTGAGGGCTTGGTCGTCCTCCGATACTCTTACGGAGAGGACCGCGGCATTGTCCGTGTTCACCTTCAGGTCCTTCAGGTCGTCGCGGAAGAACACCTTGAAGCCGGTGCGCTCTCCTTTCTGTGTGATCTGGACCTTCAGACGGGCCACGAGGTCCTTCTTCAGGGTCGCCGCGTCTTTGGTCGTATCGGCATCCGCGGAGAACCGGGCGATGAGGACCTCCTTGCCGATGGCGGGCTGGATCTTGCTCAGCGCGGGCCCGAGGTTTTCGATGACGCGGTCCGCGGCGTTGTCGCCCTTCTGGTCGACGGCTTCCACGTCGAAGAAGGAAAGGCGGCCGTTCGCGCTCTCCGTGTAGACGAGGGGTTCGGCCGAGATCAGGGCCTCGCTGGAAAGGGTGTTCAAAAGCACCGAGGCTTGGGCGTGGGCGAAGGCCCGGGTGGCGTCGTCGTGCGCCGCGCTCGCGGCGCGGTCGAGTCCGCGCAGGAGGTCCATGGTCTCCTGGGCGAAGGCTCCGTTGTTCGTGTAGATCTCCATGGCGATGCGCGCCTGCTGGATATCCCGGGCGCTCAAACCGTCCTTTTCGTAGGCTTTCGCGATCACGGAGGCGAGGCTTTTGACGGCTCGCACATACTCGGCTTCCGCGTCCTCGAGAACGGCGAGGGACTGCGTCTCGTTCTTGGCCAGCCGGGCTTCGCGGATCTGAGCTTGGAGCTTCTCGGCATTGGGCATGAGGCCCACGAGCATCCGGTCGAATTCCCTGGAGCCTTCCAGATAGAGGGCGGCGCGCAAGGGTTCGCGGTAGGTGCGGCTGGTCGGGCGGAGGAACTCGTTGTTGAGCTGGCGGAGCTCATTGACGAAGCTGATGACTCCGGCGGGTTGGGCCGGCGTCACGCAGCTGCGCAGGGAAGCGGGGACCGGGGGCATGGGGATATTGGGGGAAAGCATGGCGCCGACCGACTGCGCGATCATATTGGCGTGCACGTTCGCGCTCATGAAGAAGAATGTTCCCATGAGGACTGCGGAAACGGCCTGCACCGCCGAGCGTCGGATCATAACGCCTCCCAAATACCGCGAGCGCAATAGACGAACAGTATATAAGATAAGTTAACCCCGCCGACTTTTTTGCACCCGGGCCGTTTGGGACAACCGGGCGTCTTCTTAAGGCCTAGGTAGAATTGCAACTAAAGGCCTGAGTTGTTGAAGGGGGGCTCGCGGGATAACGTTGTAGAATAGAGCCGGACTTATGCCTATTTTCCTTGCCGTGGTCAGCCGCCGCATCGGTCCCATCGAGCTGTTGCGAATATGAGATTGCGCATCGGGACGCGCGCCTCGCCCTTGGCCCAGGCGCAGGCGGCTTGGACCGAGGCTCTTCTGTGCAAGCGGCAGCCGGGCCTGGAGATCGAGAGAGTCCTTATCCGCACCAGCGGAGACGCCTTCAGCGCGGCATGGGCCCAGGGGCTCCCTGCTCCGGCGCAGTCTCCGGACGCGAACATAAAGGCGCTCTTCGTCAAGGAGATCGAGGAAGCTCTGCTCTCCGGCAAGATCGATCTGGCGGTCCATTCCTGCAAGGATCTTCCGGGGGAGTCGCCCGAAGGGCTCGTGATCTTCCATCCCGAGCGCGAGGATCCGCGGGATTCCTTCATCCCCGGCGAGAGCCCTTCCTGGGCGGCCTTGCCGAGGGGAGCCGTGATCGGGACCGCTTCTCCCAGACGGCAGGCCCAGCTCCTTATGGCGCGGCCGGACTTGCGATTTTCGCCCGTGCGCGGGAACGTGGGAACGCGGCTGCGCAAGCTCCGCGAGAACGGCTTGAACGGCCTGGTCCTGGCCGAGGCCGGGCTTCGGCGCCTGGGACTCAAGGAGCTTCGCCGCGAGCCTTTGCCGCTAGAAGTCCTGACTCCCGCGCCGGGCCAGGGGGCCTTGGCCTTGCAGACGAGAGCCGGCCATCTTGAGCTCGTCCGGCTTTTGGAGTCCGTGCAGGACGAGCGGACCGCGCGCGAGGTCTTTTTGGAGCGGGCATTCCTCCAGGTCATGGGCGGAGGCTGTTCCATGCCTCTGGGCGCATATGCTCAGGAGCGCGAGGGGAAGCTCCATCTGCGCGTGTTCTGGTCCTCGCGGAAAGAGCCCGCGCGATTCCTTGAGGGGAGCTGCGGACTCCTTTCCCAGGATGCGCAGAGGCTCGTCTCGGAGCTGGCGCAGCAGCTCAAATGAGCGGGAGAAGTCATCCAATAACCTCGCAGCCTGAAAACTGCGATTGCAGTCGCAGCGAGGTTATTGGATGACTTCTAGGCTCAGCGGAATCTGCGGTCCCGGCGCGTGGGCGTATCTTGCGCGGGCCATTCTCGCCGGGCACGGCCTTCCCGCCGAGCTTCAGAAAGCGCTGTCCGTTCCTCGGCGTCCCTTGGTCCTGGCGCTCAGGAACGAGGAGGAGCTTGAGGACGTCGAGGACGCCTTCGCCGCGCTTTCCCATCTTTTCAACGCGCAGGTCCGGACCGCGTTCTTCGCGGAGGACGCGGAACTGCGGGCCGCGTCCTTGGAGCGCCTGCATCAGGGAGCGCCCCTGGTCCTGGCGACGCCGGAGGGGCTATCGGCCCAGGTCCCCACGCAAAATGCCTATGCCGAAGGCCGTCTGCGCCTGTGCCGGGGAGAGGTCTTCGGCCGCGAGAAGCTCATCGAGAGGCTTTCCGCGCTCGGCTACCGGCGCGTGGAGTTCGTGGAGGGTCCGGGCGAGTTCGCGGTGCGCGGTGCGGTCGTGGACCTTCTTCCTTATGAACCCGAGCGGCCCGTGCGCGTGCTCTATGACGGGGATTGCATCGAGTCCTTGCGCGTCTTCGACCCGGACACGCAGGCCGGGACCTCGGAGCTTTTGAGCGAGGCCTGCGCCGCGCCCCTGGCCGGGGTCTTGGCCGGGATACCTTTGGCTGAAAGGCTCCAGGGAGGGCTCTGGCTCGTCGAGGAAGGGGCCGCGGTCCAGGTTCCGCCGCAGGCCTGGACCGTGGGCATTTCAGGCGGGCTCGACCTTTCTTCATCGGTCCCGCCGCCTTTTGGCGGGGACCTCGCGGTTTTCGCAAAGCAGTGCGCGCTGTGGCACGGACAGGGCGTGAAGGTATTGGTTTTCTCGCTCAACCGCGGCGAGGATGAGCGGCTCCAGGAGTCCTTGGAAGGCCGCATGGAGCCGGGCTGCGCGCAGTTCCTCATCGGACCTTTGCGCAAGGGTTTCGTGCTTCCGGCCATGGGCGAGGGTCGAGCGCCGCTGGCCGTGCTCAGCGCTTCCGAGCTCTTCGGCCGCTCCTATCGGCCCGCGCGCGGCTGGGCCGCCAAGCACTCCGGCGCGGGCCGCATCCGCTTCGGGGAGCTGCGCAAAGGGGATTACGTGGTCCACGAGGGCTACGGCGTGGCGCGCTATCTGGGCTTGGAGACCGTGAGCGCGCCCTTGTCTCCCGAGGGCCGGCCCTCTTCTTCCGACGGAGGACGCATCCTCGGCCGCTCCCCGGAGCAGGACGAGACGCGCTCGGTCACGGACTGCCTGAAGCTGGAGTTCCGCGGCGCCGACAAGCTCTTCATGCCGCTCTCGGACTTCAAGCTGGTGCAGAGGTTCACCGGAGCCGAGGGCCGCAAGCCGCGGCTCTCGGCGTTGGACGCGCGCAGCTGGGAGGACGTCAAGGATCGAGTGCGCGAGGACGTGCGCGAGCTGGCCGCGAGGCTGCTCAAGCTCCAGGCCGAGCGCGCGGCCCTGCCGGGCAGGGCCTTCGGCGCGGCCGGACGCATGGAGGAGGAATTCGCCGAGTCCTTCCCTTATGAAGAGACCCCGGACCAGCGCAAGGCCATCGAGGAGACGCTCGCGGACATGCGCGAGCCTCATCCCATGGACCGGGTGGTCGTGGGCGACGTGGGCTTCGGCAAGACCGAGGTGGCCATGCGCGCGGTGCTCAAGTGCGCGGGCGACGGGGCGCAGACCGCGGTGCTCGTGCCCACGACCGTGCTCGTGGAGCAGCATCTGCGTACGTTCCGCAAGCGCTTCGCGGGCTTCCCCGTGCGGGTGGAGGGGCTCTCCCGCTTCCAGACCCCGGCCCAGCAGAAGCGCGTGCTCCGCGAACTGGCCGAGGGCCGCGTGGACGCGGTGATAGGCACGCACCGGCTCCTGCAGGCGGACGTGCGCTTCAAGGACCTGGGGCTCTTGGTCATCGACGAGGAGCACCGCTTCGGCGTGCGCGACAAGGAGCGGCTCAAGGCCCTGCGCCGCGACGTGCATTGCCTGACGCTCTCGGCCACGCCCATCCCGCGCACCCTCTATCAGTCGCTCTCAGGCCTGCGCGGGGTCTCCATGATCCGCAGCGCGCCCTCGGGCCGCCAGCCCATCGCCACGCAGGTCATGCCCTTCGACCTCAAGCACGCCGCCTCGGTCATCGAGGCGGAACTCTCCCGCGGCGGGCAGGCCTTCTACCTTTATAACCGGGTGCGGGACTTGGAAGACCGCGCCCAAAGCCTGCGCGCGCTCCTGCCGGGCGCGCGCATCGCCGCGGCGCACGGACAGCTGGAGTCCGCCGAGCTTGAGCGGGTCATGTGGGAGTTCTCCCGCGGGGAGTACGACCTGCTCGTGGCCTCCACCATCATCGAATCCGGCTTGGACATCCCCACGGCCAACACGTTGATCGTGGAAGACGCGCAGGATCTGGGCCTTTCCCAGCTCTATCAGCTCAGGGGCCGCATCGGACGAGAGAGGCGAAAGGCCTTCTGCTGGCTTTACTATCCCGCGGACCCCAAGGAGGCGGGCAAGCTCTCCGAGGAAGCCCGGGCCCGGCTCAAGGCTTTGCGCGAGCTCACGCATCTGGGCTCCGGCTTCCAGCTGGCCATGCGGGACCTGGAGATCCGCGGCGCCGGGGATCTTCTCGGCGCCAAACAGCACGGCCATCTGCATGCCGTGGGCCTGGAGTTCTACTGCCGGATGCTCGAAGACGAGGTCCAGCGCCTTCGCAAGGGCTCCGGGGCCGTTCGCAAAGAGCCTGAACCTCCTACCGTGGATCTCGGACTGCCCGCCTATATCCCCGAGGAATATCTTCCCGGAGACTTGGAGCGCATCGAGTTCTACAAGCGCTTGTTCGCGGCCAAGACCGAGGCCTTGCCCGGCTTGGAGGCGGAGTTGGCGGACCTTTCCGGTCCAGCGCCTCTTCCGGTCAAGAATCTTCTGCGCGTGCTGCGCGTGCGCAGGGCCGGAGCGCGCTTCGGCCTGCGCAGCATCGCGCAGACGGGCGCGGGCGTCGAGATGTACTTCCATCCCGGAGCGGGCCCGGAGCCTGCCGTGCTTGCGCGCTGGCTCAAGACCCTCGCGGGACGCATGGAATTCCTCCGCTCGGAGGAGGGCGACGGCTTGCGCGTGCGCATCCAGGAAGATGCCGTCTCCTGGCTGGAAAAGTTCTTATCCCGCTGACAAGCCGGCGAAGCCTTCCGCATTCCCCGAGGCGCTGCACGCCGGCCGCGGCCGGAGCGTCCAGCAGAGATAGCCGGAGAGCATCGCCGCGAAGAAGCACCAGATGGATGCGTAGGCGTAGGCGAAGAAGGCATGGCTGATCAGGGCCGAGGCGATCAGCATGGCCCCGAAGCGGCGCATGACTCCGTCGGCGCAGAGGACCATGGGCAGGCTGCCGATGATGAGATAGAGGATGCGTACGGGCAGCACCCCGAGGAGTTGGAAGAGGAGGGTCCCGATATAGCCGTAGTGGATGGAGCTGCAGACGATGTTCGTGGTCAGCCAGCGTTCCGGGTCCGCGGCCACGGGCCAGAAGAGCAGCAAGCCCAGGATCAGCCCGAGCGCGCAGATCGTCCCCATGAAGCGGCGCATGCCGGTGCGCGTCTCCAGGATCATCGACGAGAAGGGCAGCCAGACGGGCCAAAAGAACAGCGCGAAGAACAGGAAAGCCTGGGAGTAGCGGACGACCAGGGGTCGGCCGCTCTCTCCTTGGGCCATCGTCTTCCAGACCATGCCCTCGAAGAACTGCTGGATCCCGAAGAACGCCGGGACCATGGCCAAGGGCAGGCGGCGGAGATCCCGGTTCTTGAAGGCGGACCAGACGCAATAGCCTCCGGCGGGGGCGAGCGCTGCTCCGGCGGTGAAGCTGGCTGTGGCTGAGAAGCACATGTCACTGTCTCCTGATCAATCCTAAGAAATCTCTTTGCCGGCTTATGCGCGCATCAGAACTATGCGGCGCATGTGCCAAGGGCGGTATTTTACAACTTCCCGGGGGAAATCTGCGGGGCGAAAAATGGTAGATTACGCGCATGAAGATCCCGGGGCTGGGTTTGTGCCTGATCGTCCTGACCCTTTTTTCCGCGGCCTGCCGTCGCGGAGGCGACCGCCGCATCGCGCGAGTGGGCCGCTCCTATATCACCGAGGCGGAGTTCAAGCGGAAGCTCTCCGAGGTGGCTCCTGATTATCGGAACTATGTCCTTACGCCCAACGGGCAGAGGCAGTTCTTGGACGTGCTCATCCGGGAGAAGCTGGTCCTGGAGTCCGCTCGATCCGCCGGGATCCATCGGCGCGCCGAGTACCGCGACCAGCTCGAGGCTCTGCGCAAAGAGGAGGAGGAGAAGCTTCGCGAGGCCGCGGACTATCTTCTCACGCGCATGTGGTTCGATGAACTGCGCGCCAAGGGCGTCCTGACGGTCGCCGATGCCGAGGTGAAGGAAGCCTATGCCAAGCATCCCAAGGAAGTGCAGATGCGGCATATCCTGGTGGCTTCAGCCGAAGAGGCGGAGGAGGCCTTGAAGCAGGCGCGTTCCGCGGGTTTCGCGCAGACCGCGCAGAAGCTCTCGCTCGACGCGGATACGGCCGCGGGCGGCGGACGCATGCCCCCGGCGGTCTACGGAGAGCTCATCGGCGAGTTCGAGCCGGCCTGGCACATGAAGGTGGGCGAGATCGCGGGGCCCGTGCGGAGCAAGTTCGGCTACCATGTCCTGTTTAAGGAAAGCGAGAGGACCGTGGAGTTCGAGAAGGCGGCCCCGCGGCTGCACGCTGTTTTGGAGAAGGAGAAGCTTGACCATGCCCTGCAGTCTCAACAGCCGTCGTTCCCAGTGGAGGTGCTCGATGCGCAGTTCAAATAGTCTTTTGCTGGCGGTCCTTTTGGCGTCCGTCCCGGTCTCGGCCAAGGTCCTCGAGGACGTGGTGGCCCGAGTCAACGGCAAGCCCCTGCTTTTGACGGAATATAAGAAGAACGTCCGTTCCGTCATGGAGAACTATCAGCGCAGCATGCCGCAGCTGCTGCGCGACGACGAGGCCGTCAAGGAGCTTCGCGGCAAGGTCCTGGAGCAGATGGTCGACGACGAGCTGCTCGCCCAGGAAGGCGACAAGCTCGGCGTGAAGATCTTCCAGCGCGAACTCGAGAAGGGCGTCGAGGAGATCCAGGAACGGAACTTCCGCACGGACGAGGAGACCGGCAAGAAGCGCAGCGATTCCGAGATGAGGGCCGCCCTGGCTGCGGAGCTGGAGAAAGAGGGACTCAATCAGGACCAGTTCCAGGAACGCATCAAGCGCCAGCTGCTCATGCGCAAAGTCATCGAGGAGAAGGTCCGGCCCCTGGTCAAGGAGCCCGATGAGAAGACCCTGCAGGCCGCTTTCGAGAAGCTCAAGGCCGTGGCCTCCAGCACCCAGGCGGTCAAGGGCATGCCCGAGGAGACCGCCCAGGCGTATCTTTCCTTCGGGATGCGCCTGCACGACAGCGTCTCCGAGCGCGTGCGCGTCTCGCATCTGCTCGTGAAGTTCTCTCCCGGAGCGTCCATGGTCGAGCGCAACCAGGCGCTCAAGCGCGCGGAGTCTTTGCGCAGGAAGATCGTCGAGGGCGCGGACTTCGCGGAGCTCGCGGCCAAGGAGTCCGACGACGCGGAGAGCGCTCCCCGCGGCGGCGACCTGGGCTTCATCCTCAAGAACTGGATGCCTCCGGAGTTCGAGAAGTCCGCTTTCTCCCTGCAGGTGGGCGATGTCAGCGAGCCCGTGGAGAGCAAGTTCGGCTACCATCTCATCCGCGTGCAGGAGAAGAAAGCCAAGGATTCCCTTTCCTTCGAGCGGGTCAAGGGCGATGTCGGGCAGTTCCTCTACACTCTCTCTTCCCAGACAGAACTGCAGAGCTACATCAAGAAGCTTCGCGCGGCCGCCACGGTCGAGCTGACTCCTCCGGCGGAGTAAGCCGTGGCCGTGCTGGCGTTCACTTGCGGCGATCCGGCGGGCATCGGCCCGCGGATCGCCGCGGCTGCTTCCAGGGACCCGCGGGTCCTGCGCGCATGCCGTCCTGTCCTGATCGGCTCGAAGGCGGCCTTCCGGCGAGAGGGCTTTTCATCCGGCGGGACTCCGTTCATCGATATCGGGCCCTGCGGAAAGGTCCCTGTCGGCCGCGCTTCGGCCGAGGGCGGGCGGATATCCTATCTCTCATTGCTCAAGGCCGTGGAGCTCTGCGGCCGCGGTCTGGCGCAGGGGATCGTTACCGCGCCCATCTGCAAGGAATCCTGGCGCATGGCCGGGGTCCCTTATCCCGATCATACGGCCGCGCTCAAGGGATTGGCCGGCGTCCCGCGGGTCGCCATGATGCTCATCGCAGGCTCGCTGCGGGCGGTGCTGGCTACGCGGCATATCCCGCTCATGCAGGTGGGCCGGAGCCTGGATATCAGGGTCGTGCGCGAGGCCGCTCTGCTCGCCCGGGAGGCTCTGCGCGAGCATGCGGGCATTCCGCGGCCGCGGCTGGGCCTGTGCGCGCTCAATCCGCATGGCGGAGAGAACGGGCTCCTGGGCTCGGAGGAGGGACGTCTGCTCGGCCCCATCGTGCGGACCCTGCGGCGTGAAGGGATTCGCTTGGAAGGCCCCTTGCCTGCGGATACCGCGTGGTCCGCGCATGCGCGGGGAGATTTCGACGCGCTCGTGGCGCTTTATCACGACCAAGCCCTGATCCCGCTCAAGCTCGCGGCCCGCTACGGCGCGATCAACTGGACCTTGGGCCTTCCCTTCGCGCGGGTCTCTCCCATGCACGGCACGGCCTTTGACGCGGCGCGGCGCGGGCAGGCGGACTCTTCCGGCATGGTCGAGGCCGCGCTCTGGGCCGCGCGCGCTGCGCGCACGCGCCGCGCATGAGTCCGGCGGCCGGCGGCCTTCCTTCGATATCCGTCGTGATCCCGGTGCGCGACGGGGCCGCGGATATGCCGCGCCTGCTCAAGGCTTTGGAGAAGACCCGCCATCCCGACTGCCGCATCCTCGTCGTCGACGACGCCTCCTCCGACGGGACGGCCGAGGCCTGCGCGGGCTTCCCGCGCGCGAAGGTCCTGCGCTTGGATCGCGGCCGCGGTCCTGCCCGCGCCCGCAACGTCGGGGCCGCCGCCGCGCGCTCGGAACTGGTGCTTTTTCTGGACTCCGACGTGGAGCTGCCCGAGGCTTCGGATATCCCGCTGGAGTCCGCCCGAAGATTCCAGGAGGATCCTGCGCTGGATGCGCTCTGCGGACCGAGCGCGGCGCAGCCGCTCGTGCCCGGTCCCGCGGCCTACAATGCGGCACTCTATCACGCCTACTACATGGAGAGCATCTTCCAAGGTCAAGCGGCGGTCGCGGGCCGCATCCTGTTCTTCGCCACGCGCTGCGGGGCCGTGCGGCGCTCGAGCTTCCTGCGCTCCGGAGGCTTCTATGAGAGCTTGCGGACCGTGATGAACGAGGACGGCGAGTTCGGGACCCGCGTCTGGCATATGGGCTGGCGCACTCGCTTCGACCGCGCATTGGGGCATGCGCACCGCTATCCCGTGCGCTTCACGAAGCTCGCGCGCTCGTATTTCCTCACGGCGCGCGTGCAGGCCTGCGTGGATGCGCGCTGGGAGAATTCCGAGGATCCTTCGATATCCTGGGCGGAGAAGGGCCGGCGCCTCTTGGCCGCGGCGCTGCTGTTTCTGTCCGCGGGGCTGTTCCTTCATCCTGGGCCCGCGGTCCTCGCCGCTTTCCTCGTACTATCGGCGATCCTGCTCCTGTCCTTCGGTCGTTTGGGCGCCCTGGCTTTATCCGAGGTCCCGGCCGGGCTTCTTCCTTCCTGCTTCCTCGTATATGTGGCGGTCACTCCGTTCATCCTCGCCGGGTACCTGCTCGGCCGCGTGCAGGCTGCTTGCGGCCGTTCCTATCTTCGGGGCCGTCCCTCGGACCTGCCCGAGCTTCAGGGTTGGGCCGGGTGAGCTCTTGGGCTCTGCGCCTGCGAACGGCCGGCGCCTGCGTGCGCGCGTTCTGCAGGCCCGGAGTTCCCGCGCATGCCGTGCTCTTTGTCACGGGACGCTGCAATGCGGCTTGCGGGCACTGCTTCAGCGCCGGCGTCTTGGACAAGGGAGAGGAACTCCGCTTGGAGGAGTATGCGCAGGTCGCCGCGTCCATGGGGCCCTTGGTCCAGGTCGTCTTCAGCGGAGGAGAGCCGTTCCTTCGCGGCGACCTGCCCGAGATCGCCGCGCTCTTCTATTCCCTCTGCAGGCCCGCGGTCTTCAGCGTGCCCACCAACGGCGCTTCTCCGGAGAGCATCCTGGAGGCGGCCGGCCGCATGGCCCAGGCCTGTCCGAAGGCTCGCTTCAATTTCCTCGTATCTTTAGACGGGCTCTCAAGCGTGCATGACCGGCTGCGCGGACGGACCGGACTCTTCGACAGCGCTCTTGAGACTTTGCGCGGGCTCCAACGGCTCTCTCTGAGCGAGAAGAATGTCCGCGCGCTCGCGTCCACGGCGGTGCTGGCGGAGAATCTCGAGGCGATCGAGCCTTTAAGCGGGTTTCTTTCGCGCGAGTTCGGCCCGGAGGGGCCGCTGCAGGTTCTTCAACTCGATGAGCGCGCGCAGTGCGCTCTCTACCGCGAGGAAGGGCTTTTGGAGCGGGCGAGGGCCGTGCTCGAGCGGTCCAGCCGGGCAAGGAGGCTTTCCGGACCCGTGCGGCGAGGGCTTGCGCGCATGTTCATCGACGGCCCCAACCGCTGGGTTCTGGAACGGACGGCTCCGGCGCGAAGACCGGTCTCCTGCGGCGCAGGGCAAAGGTCCGTAGTCATCCTTCCGGATGGGAGCGTGTTCCCGTGCGAGCCCTTCGCCTTCTCTTCGCTTGGCGGCGGGGGCCGGGCGCCCAAACTCAGGGATTTTCAGTGGGATATGCAGGCCGTGCTCGGGTCTTGCGCCTATCGTCAAATGGCGCGGGAAGTCCGCTGCTGCGCTCGGCCCTGCGCATGGAGCTGCGCCGGGAGCCTCGATCTCTTGTACTCTCCGTGGCGGCGGGCTTTTTAGAAGAAGCTCATCAGCGGCGGCAGCGCTCAGCGAGCTCGTAGGCCAGCCGATCGTAGGTGATGAAGCGCTGGACGTCGACGGAGCCCGGTTCCTGGCCGGGCGTCTTCAGGGCTTGCTCGAAAAGCGATTGATAGCGTTCCTTCAGCAGCGGATCCTTGATGATCGAGGAAGACCGCACCCAAGCGGTCTTTTCCAGCATCTTTTTCTTGCGCACCTGTCCGGCCCAGTAGGAGGCTTTGATGCCGATGACGCCGGCTTCCAGCTTGTGGATCATCCGGTCGGATTCCGAACAAGGCGTGTTCGTGATCGAGTCGCGCAGCTGGAGCTGTTCCTGGGGAGAGAGGGCCAGGAGTTTCTCGGGCGACGCGGAGGATGCGCCCTGGGCGGCCAATACATCCCGTACGGCTGAGGGGGTGTTCAGGGTCGCGTCGTAAGGGAGGATCTCCTCGGAGCGCGAGAGCCAATCGGCCTTCACGCGGGCGTCCTTGTCCGCCAGGACCATCTTCGAAGCCGCGTGATAGAGCCTCGCGCGCAGGGCTGCCTGCGTGCCGACGGAGGCGAAGGAACCGGTCACCAGCGCCTGGGTCCCGAGCGCGTCCGAGAGCCTGGAGAGTCCTGCCGGGTCCGTGAGGTCCGAGTCCTTCATGGACAGGGACGTCATCGCGGCTTCCACGCGGGCGGCGTCGACGATCTCAAGGCTCTTCGTCTCGGCCAGGCGGGCGGCGAGCATCTGCGCCAGAAGCCGTCCCTTGGGTCCCGTGATCCCTTCCAGAGTCATGAACGGGATCACGGCCACGCGCCGTACGTCGGCTTCTTGGGCGGCGCGGGCCAGCTGCCGCGACAAGGACGCGATCTCATCAAGCGCGAAGGCGCGTCCGGGCACGAACAAGATGAACGATAAGAAGAGGATGCGAAGGGAGTTCTGCGGCATAGGCGTCACGACCTCGTCGTCAAGAAATGCTGAGTTCCTGCGGTTCTCAGACTGCGGATGCGCCACTGTCTCCGACGAGGATATTATAGCAGATCAGGCGCCGGTCCCGCTTTTAAGGGATCGCGACGTCGCGACCCTTAAGAAGCTTGGAGTCCACCCAGGACCTGAGCAAGTCCTTGGATTCCTGGTCCAGAAGCAGGTAGGCGACGCCCCAGTAGACCGTAAGTCCCAGGCATCCCGATAAGAGCAGGCCTGCCCAGCTGTGCACGTATCCATGGAATACCAGGGCCGCCGCGGCCAAGGCCATTGCGGCCGTGCAGGGCCGGACCAGGGCTTCGTCCGCGAAGCTTCGCCAGCCGAGTTCAAGGAAGCGGCGATGGACCATGTAGATGGACACCGGAGTCGTGATCCAGTCCGCGATGAATACGGCCAGGGCCGTCCCCGTGATCTCCCAGCGGGGGATGAGGATCGGCCATAAGCAGGCCAGGAGGGTGAACTTGAGCAGGAGCATCCAAAGGGGTATCTCCGGGGCGTCCTTGGCCCATGAAAGATATCCCGCGGTGGTCGTCGAAATATAGGCGAGATTGGCTCCGAGCAGGAGGCGAAAAGGCCATGTGCTCCTTTCGCTGAATTCAGCGCCCAGCCAGAGAGTCAGGAATTGGGGGATGAAAGCGAAGGCCAGGATCGTGAAGGGAAGGATGACGAAGAGGGATAGCTCCGTGACTTTGAGATAGAAGCGCTGCAGCCTCTGCGTCTCTCCTCGTCCGTGCAGATCTGCCAGCAAAGGGAAGGTCGTGCTTTGGACGGCTCCGCAGAACGTGTTGAGTTTCTGGACCGTGGAGGTGGCCACGACGTAATAACCCAATTGCGCCAAAGGCAGATAGGCGCCGATGAAGACGCGGTCGACCTGGAAGATGAGGACCCAGAGCAGGTTGTTGATGAGCCCTTTCGAACAGAAGAGCAGGAATCCCGGGCGGATCTCGGCTAAGGGTTCGGAATCCTGCAGGATCCTTCGGCGGCACGACCATAAGGCGCTTGCGGCCAGGAGCATGTTGACCGCGAAGAATGTCGCGCCGAGAGCTTCGATGCGCGCGCCCAGGAGGAGCAGGAGGCAGGAGACCGCGGAAGCCGCTCCGGATTGAGACGCCTGCATGAGATTGTAGCGGCGGAAATCCTGGGCTCCGTAGAGGATGGCGATGCCGAATTGAAGCATGAAGTAGGCGGGGGTGGCCGCGGCCGTCCAAGCGAACAGGCTTTCCGCGGCGGGGAGCATGGAGGGTCCGATCCCGAACAGCGAAGAGACATGCCGGCGGCCCAGGTAGAGCGCGAGCCCTCCGAGTACGGAGGCCGCGAACTGAGCCGACAGGACGAAGCGCAGAAGCTCGCCCAAGGGGGAGGCTGTCCCGCGATGGTCCAACTGGGCGGTGTATTTTTGGATGCCGAGGCTGGTGGCGAAGCTCAATAGGTGGAGATAGCCGGAGATCGTCCACATCAGGGTGTAGAGCGCGTAGCCGTCCGCTCCAAGGTGCCGGACCAGGACCGGGGTGGCGGCAAGATTGATGAGAAGGATGGACCCTTGGGAGAGGAGGAACGTGGAAGTCCCTTCCAGGACCTTGGGACCCAGCGCCTGGCTCATGCGTCCTCCCGGGGCTTCAAGATGAGGCCGCAGCCGCTGCCGCCGTCGATGCGGATGTCGAGAGCGCTTTTCAGGCGCACGTGGCGCAGGTAGGCTGTTTCCCGCAGGGCAGGCTGCGAGGAGAGCCAGTCCCAGTCCACGGCGCGGTCCTCGGACTCCGGCCGGAGCGTGAAGTAGCCGATGCCCAGGGAGGTCACGTTGTGGAAGAAATGGGCGCCGTAGGAGGGGTCGACCGCGAAGCCTTCCAGGGCCGTCTCGATGATGGCCCGCGCCGAGGAGATCTGGTTCCATTTCACCGGGATGCCCAGCCGGCGGTCCGCGGAACCCCAGCGTCCGGGGCCCGCGAGCAGGCAGAAGCGTCCCTCCCGCTTGAGCGTCTCGTTGATCTCCCCGATCTCGCGCGCGATATCCAGGGTCCTGGCAGCATCGAAGGCCGCGGGTTTGACGTAGAGGATGTCCGCGACGTCTTGGATGTCTCCGTCGCCCAGGGCTTTGCTGCTGCGGCAGAGGACTCTTTTGGGGTCCGCGTCCGAGAGATCGGCCTTTTTGCGGAGCCGGCGCGAGATCATGGGCCGCATCTGCAGGATGTTGAAGTCCACGGGACGCTGGGCGGAAGGGTCGTAGGTGAGCGCGAACTCCAGTTCCACGTGGGAGCCCATGGCGTCCATCCCCAGGTCGCAGAGGAAGAGCAGGATCTCAGCCAAGGGGAAGAGCTCGTTCTTGAGGATGGGCGCGAAGCTCACGATGCGCGTGCCGGGGCGGCCGATGCCGTCGTAGACCGCGTCGTTTTCCGAGGAATAGGTCGAGCCCGCGATCGCAAGGGTCCCGTCGGCCTCCGCGGCCTCCAGTCCCAGGCGCAGGATGTGCGGCTCCGCGTCGAAAGAAAACTCCAGGTCGGAGCGGGAGGTATCCACGGCCAGGAACTCCCGCTGGGAGTTGTCCAGGAAGTCCTTGATCGTGGAGAACTGGTGGAGGCTGCGGGGGTGGGCCGGGGAGAATCGGAGAGAGCGGTAGCCGTCCATGATCGTCTTGCCCAGGCCCAGGGCCATGTAGGAGATCCCGTCCTCGGCCTGCATGGGCTCGATGGGGTAGTAGTTGTAGCTCTGCGCCATGCCGGAGATGTCGGGGTAGAAGCGCCGGCCCTCGTCGTGCGCCCGGCCCACGATGCGCTGGATGATCACCGCCATCTTCTCCTCGTCGGGCAGGCGCGCGGTGAAGCGGAGATAGGAGCGCGCCTCGACTGAGAAGGTGGAGGCGTAGACGAGCTTTACGGCGCGTTCGAGCTGGCGCAGGCGCACGGCCGGGTCCGGGTCGCTGTTGGGCAGCATGTAGGTCTTATAGACCCCGGCGAAGGGCTGGGAGCGCGCATCCTCAAGCATGGAGGAGGAGCGCACGGCCAGGGGTTCCTGCACGCGCGCGAGGAAAGTCTCCAGGTCCTTCTGGACGTAGGAGGGAAGCGGCGCGCGCAGGAAGGCCTCGCAGAGATCCTCGTTGCTCCCTTCCGCGCGGATGACCGGCAGCAGGTTGTTGTGCTCGACGAAGAATTCGAAGACGTCGGTCCCGAGCACGGCCGTGTTGGGGACCGTGAGGCGCACGCCCGGGAAGCGTTCGGAGACCTCGCGTCGGCTCAGGGCGAAGTTCATGAAGGCCAGGCCGCGGGCCTTGCCGCCGATGGAGCCGCTGCCGATCTTCACGAAAGGGCTGTCGCGGTCGAAGTAGCGGCCGTCGAATTGAAGGATGGCTCCGGACTGCGTGCGGTGGATGGACTGGTGCATGGCCTCGAGCAGGTGCTTGCGAAGGCCCTCGACGTCCGCGAACTCCGAGAGCTTGCGCGGACGCAGCCGATAGGCCAGCTCGAACTCCGTGCGCGCCATGAGCCACTTCGAGAAATGGTTGTTGCGGGAGTGGTATTCCAGGCTGGAGGCGGGGATGCTGCGCAGGAGGGTCACCAGGGAGTGAAGGTCCGCGGCGCGCCCGACCTCTCTCCCGTCTTCCAGGCGGAAGACGAACTCCCCGAAGCCGAGGTAGTTGAGCATGAAGCTCTGCAGCTGGCGCAAGAGCGAGGGGGACTTCTTGTCCAGGAAGGAGGCGCCCACGGCCGCGGCCTTGGAGGTGAAGCGAGTGTCGGAGGACTGCACGAGCACCGGCATGTCCGGGTCCTGCGCCTTGATGCGCTCGGCCAGCCGCAGTCCGGCTTCCGGGTCCAGCCGGCCCTGGCTGGGGAACTCCACGTCCGTGATCACGCCCAGGAGATTGCCGCGGTAGCGCTCATAGAGCGCCCAGGCCTCCTCTTCGCTCGAGGCCAGCAGGATCTTGGGCCGCGCGCGCATGCGCAGCATCTTGTGAGTGAGATTGATCCCCTCGGTCATGAGCAGATGCGTCTGCTTCATCAGTTCCGCGTAGAGCAGGGGCAGATAGGCCGAGCAGAAGCGCACGGAGTCCTCGACGAGGAGCACGGCCTGCACGCCCGAGCGCTGGATGTCGTGGTCGATGTTGAGCCGGTCCTCGGTCAGCTTGATGATCGACATGAAGATGCGGGGGTCTCCCAGCCAAAGGAAGATGCGGTCGAAGGCGGCCTGCTCCTCGGCGGAGAGCCGGGAGAATTCGAGGGAGTTGAAGGCCAGCAGCACCACGGGCAGGCGCGGCGCGAAGGATTTTACCTCGCGCGCGAAGGCCGCGGCCTCGGTCTCTCCCACCTGGGCCATGGTGATGACGATGTCGAATCTCCGGCCCTCGCGCAGGCGCGTCAAGGCCTCCTTGGCGCTGGAGACGCGAGTGACGCGGGGCGCGTAGCGGAGGTTCAAGTCCAGGTACTCGCTGAAGACGAGCTCGGTCAGACGGTCGTCGTCGGCCAGCAGGAAGGAGTCGTAGGGCGCGGCCACCAGCAGGACCTCGCGCAGCCGATGCGGCATGAGCTTGTCGAAGCCGCCGAACTGGATGTCGTAGTCCCCGAAGAGGTTCTGGTGGGGATGCCGCTGGGGTTCGCCCATTATGGGATTATAGTGAAAACGAAAGGGCCGCGCGGGGTTTCCGCGCGGCCCTTTCGGGTCGGAGCCATCGGTGCCTGGCTTGAACCCGAGCCTGCCGAGGGTTCGTGCCTGGCACCAGCCGTTAGACGAGTCCCTGGGCCAGCATGGCGTCGGCGACCTTGCGGAAGCCGGCGATGTTGGCGCCCGCCACGTAGTTGCCCGCGACGCCGTACTCCTTGGCGGTGTCCACGCAGGACTTGTGGATGCTCACCATGATGCGGTGCAGGTAGGCGTCCACTTCCTCGCGGGTCCAGTTCAGGCGCTGGCTGTTCTGCGACATCTCCAGGCCCGAGGTGGCCACGCCGCCGGCGTTGGCGGCCTTGCCGGGCGCGAAGAGGATCTTCTTGGCCATGAAGGCTTCCACGGCCTCGGGGGTGGAGGGCATGTTCGCGCCCTCGGCCACGAGCGTGCAGCCGTTGGAGAGCAGGGTCTTGGCGTCGGCCCCGCTCAACTCGTTCTCGCAGGCGGTCGGGAACGCGCACTGGCAGGGGATGGACCAGGACTTCTTTCCTTCCAGGAACTGCGCCTTCGGGAACTTCTTGACGTATTCGCGCAGGCTGGCGCGGCGGCTGAAGACGAGCTCCTTGGTGAAGGCCAGCTTCTCGCTGTCGATGCCGTCCTGGTCGTGCACGGTGCCGTCATAGTCCGTCATGGCTACGACCTTTCCGCCGAGCTGGTTGATCTTCTCGACGGCGTGCAAGCCCACGTTGCCCGCGCCCGAGATGATGCAGGTCTTGCCCTTGAAGGTCTCGCCGCGGGTGGCCAGCATCTCCTGCGCGAAGTACACGCAGCCGTAGCCGGTGGCTTCGGTCCGGATGAGGCTTCCGCCCCAGCCGATGCCTTTGCCCGTGAGCACGCCCTCGAAGCAGTTCTTCAGGCGCTTGTACTGGCCGAACATGTAGCCGATCTCGCGGCCGCCCACGCCCAGGTCTCCGGCGGGCACGTCGGTGTCCGCGCCGATGTGGCGGAAGAGCTCGGTCATGAAGGACTGGCAGAAGCGCATGACTTCCGCGTCCGACTTGCCGCGCGCGTCGAAGTCCGAGCCGCCCTTGCCGCCGCCCATGGGCAGCGTGGTCAAGGCGTTCTTGAAGATCTGCTCGAAGCCGAGGAACTTGAGGATGCCGAGGTAGACGCTGGAGTGGAAGCGCAAGCCGCCTTTATACGGGCCGATGGCGCTGTTGAATTGGACGCGGAAGCCCCGGTTGACGTGGACTTCGCCTTTGTCGTCCGTCCACGGCACGCGGAACATGATGACTCGCTCGGGCTCCACGAGGCGCTCGAGGATCTTGGCTTTGAGGTACTCGGGGTGGCGCTGCAGCACCGGCGACAGGGACTCCACGACTTCCTGCACGGCCTGGAGGAATTCCTTCTCTCCGGCGTTCTTGCGGGCGACTTCGGCCATGAAGCCGGACACGAAGCTGCCGTGCTTCTCGCACGACGGGGCGGTCTTAGTGGGCATGTTTTTCTCCTAAATATTTTACGACGACGACTCAAAGATTCTGAATCTTTTTCCCCATACTGTCAAATACCGCGATCAACCCAAGAATCCAGCATTTTGAAGCATTTTTTGCCGTTCAAGGTCCGCGCAAAGAGGCCTCAGAGGAGGGCCTCCAAGCGGGGTGGGACCAAAGGCCTATGCGCAGCGGGCCCAAAGCCCGGGCTCGTGTGGGTCTTGCGGCACTGCCGCAGAAGGGGAGCCGGGAGCATACTCAATGCATGAACATCTTCTCCTGGATGATTCTCGCAGTCCTGGCGGTTCCGGCTCCGGCGCAGATCCTGGTGGAGCCTTCTCAGCTCAAGGACATCCATAAGAGCCGCAGCCTCCTGCAGGAAAGGCTCAGGCCCGTCGAAGTCGACGGCGCGCCCCTGCATAGCCTGCTTCGGCGCCTTTCCGAGCAGGGCGAGACCACCCCGGGTCCGGAGGGGAAAGGATCCTTCCGTTCTTTCGTGAGGAGCGTGGACGCTGAACCTGGAGTCGAGGAGCGGTGGATACTGCAGGTCTTCGAGAGCGAGGAAGGGCTTCCTGATCCGGAAGGCAGCCAGGGTCCCGCGGTCCAGCATCTTGCGTACCGGCGCTCTTATTCCGATATGGTGGCCATCCATCAGCGCATCCGGCACTCCCGGGCCGGGGATCAGACCGATGAGTGGAAGTATGTGCTCGCGGCTTCCGGCGCGATCCTTTCCGTGGAGCATAATCTCGTGGTCGTCGTGCGCAAGGACGGCGAACTCAAAGTCGACGAACAGAACAGCCGTTTCCTTCGAATGTCTCCCAGGGACCCGGCCGTGCTCTCCCGCTGGGGCCGCATGGTCCGCACGCTCCTGACCCTGGGCGCCGTGCGCGTGGCCTAATCCCGAATTTTTATGCTAAACTCAGAGGAGATAGGGGGATATTGCTATGGGAAATGAGAAGTTCATGAAGCCTTTGACGCCGTCCGCCGACCTCGCCGCGATCGTCGGCGTCAGCCCGCTTCCGCGCACCGAAGTGGTCAAGAAGCTCTGGGAGTACATCAAGAAGAACAGCCTCCAGGACGCGAAGAACAAGCGCAACATCAACGCGGACGAGAAGCTTTTGAAGGTCTTCGGCGGCAAGAAGACGGTCAGCATGTTCGAGATGACCGCGCTCGTCTCCAAGCACTTGAAATAACCGGCCGCAAAGCGAAAAGAGCAGGCTTCCGTGTAAAAACGGAGGCCTGCTCTTTGTTGTAAAAAAACTTATTGGAGTTCGATGCGGGCCGGCAGGGAGGGGAAGACGAGCTTCCCCTCCCGGATGAGGGCGGGCTTTCCGTTGATGAAGGCCTTGCGGCCCGAGAGTTCCTTGGGCAGGGAGAGCGTGAATCCGCCCGCGGGGGCCGCGTCGCCTTGGGCGTCGAAGACATAGGAGCCCTGAGGCGTCCGCTTGAAGCCGTAGGAGATCTTTCCGAACACCGTCGGCAGTCCGCCGATCTTCACGCCCGACTCGGAGTCCAGCCATTTCGGGTCCAGGCCCGCGCCCACGACCAGACGGTCCTCATCCTCATAGGCGAATACCGCGCGCGCGGCATTGATGAAATCCGCTCCCACCCAGGTATGCGGCATGTCGCCGATATAGTTGGGGCTGCGGGGGTCCGGGTGCACGACCTCGGCCAATTGGTTCCAGCCCGCGGGCCGCACGGGACTGCCCAGGAAGAAGCGCAGGACTTCCAGCGCCTTTTCGCGTCCGCCCATGCGCACAAGCGCGTCCGCGTTGCGGATCTCATAAGGAGTGTAGGAGTCCTGGCGGGAGGTCATGATCGCGCCGCTCTCGATCTTCGCGATGCGCTTCTTGAGCGCGTCATGGTAGTAGTCGAAGGTCGCCGGTCCCAAGGGGCGCGGAAGGTGCGCGGCTTCCTCGGCGGCCACCACGCCGATCGTGGTCCCGGTCGGGTCGACGTCGCCTAGGTCCGCGCAGCCGGCCAGGATGCTCATCCCCTTGCGCTTGGCCACTTCGATCATGGAGGAGTAGAGGTTCTTGCGCAGTTCAGAGGCGTCTTGGCTGAAGCGCCCTTCGTCTTCCTTTTGGCCGAGGACTTCGGCCAGCCGGGCGCCGTCCTTGAAGCCCTTGAGCATCCAGAAATCATCCCAGTAGCTGTGTCGCGCCGGGAAATATCCCTCGTGGCTGTTGGAAGGGGGGAGGATTCCGTAGTAGATGCTTTTCTCCGGATCATCGCGGTATTCCGGAGTCTTGCGCTTCTCGATGAGCCCTTGCCCGTAGTCCAAGGACTTGCGCACCGCGGGGTAGATCTCGCTCAGCATGGCGTGGTCTTTTGTGAAGTCGAAATATTGGCGCGCGATGAAGGCGAACTCTCCCTGGCTGTCGTATTCCTGTCCTTCGCCGGTGCCGTCCGGGTTGAACTTCACGGCGCGCTGCCCGTCCTGGATCACGAACGGGACCAATCCGTCCTCGCGAATGAAGCGGGTGAAGGCGCGCAGGAACCTGGCTACGGGCTCGGGATGGCCCATGCGCAGGAGCGCGGTGCCGGAGACCGCCCCGTCGCGCATCCATGCGTGGCTGTAGTTGCGCGAGCCGGGCATGAACCAGGGATCATCCGCGTTGATGAGGATGTAGGCCAGATTGGAGCGCATCATCTCCGTGAGCTTCTTCTCGGGGATCTGGATGTCCACCTTGTCGAGGATGCTTTTCCAGGACTTCTTGGTCTGCGCGAGCAGGCCGTCGAAGCGTTGGGAAGCGTTCGAGCCCTCGGGCGCGGGCGGGACCTCCGAGTCCTTGTGCTGGGGATAGGCCACGATGATGTCGGCGGATCCTCCCGCGGGCACGTCCAAGTCATAGAGCGCGGCCGCGCCCACTTTTCCCTGCGGGTCCGAGGCCTGCCGGGTCTTGGGCGCGTGTCCGTTCTCAAGATGTTCGGCGATCTCTCCCGCGTCCAAGGCCGCGACCCCTGCTTCCGAGGGCTTGGTCAGGGAGACCAAGGCTCTGCGGCCGTCGGCCATGAGCGTGGCGTCGCGGCCCGAGAGCACGAACTTCGCGTCCTTGATGGGGCTCATCCCGCCGTTCTGCCAGATCGGGTTGACTTGTATGGGCCGCACGGCCAAGGACAGGCTGCCCTTGAAGGGGGAGGTGCTTTCGTTGACGAAGCGGTAGCGTACGTAGGTGGAGGCGCTTCCGGGCTTGCCCTCCGAGAGGGCTTTGACCTCCATGCTCCAGCCCGCGCCTTTCCATTGCACGGCCGGCACCGGGAGATAGCCGTCCTCCAGGCTCTGGCTGCGCTCCACGTCCTCGGCGTCCACGAGCTTTTGGCCGTCGTGGATGAAGGGCGTCACTGAGAAGCTTCCTTTATAAGGCTCCACGACGCCGGTCTCTCCGAGCAGGGACTCCGCGTCGTCCTCGGGAGAGCCCACCACGGTCCAATACTCCTGCTCGCGGGAAAGCCATTTGTTGAGGCGTCCTTTTTTCAGTTTGGGCAGGAGGGCCTGGTATTTTTGGCGGATGTTGGCGCCTTCGCCCGGAGCCTTGAGCTCGATCTCCGCGATCTCGCAGCCGGACTTGTTGCCGGGCTCGAGCAGGCGCAGGCGCAGGAAGCGCGCCGGTTCCTTGAGGGAGAAGAGCACGGTCTCGCGGCTGCCGTGGCCGTTGACGACGCTGCCGGCGGCGGTCCAGTGTTCCGCGTCGGCCGAGGACTCCACCGCGTATTTTCGGGCGTACCCCTTGCCCCAGATGATCTCCAGGCCGCCCAGTTCTTGGGGCTTGATCAAGTCCAGGACCAGGGTCCGTTCGCCGGGCAAGGAACTGCGCCAGAAAGTTTCCGGGTCGCCGTCGAGGATATTGTCTATCGGGAAGCCGTCGTCGGAGGCGTCCGAGGAGAGGATGGGGCGGTCCTTCGGGTCGAGGAAGGAGATTTCCCAGATGGAATTGCCCCAGCCGCTGCCGCGGCGGTAGCATTGGATGCGCAGATAGCGGGCCGCGACCGGAGCGAAGCGCAGGATATCCCGGCCGCCGTCTCCCAGCTCGACGTTGTAGACCGTGCGCCAGTTCTTGGCGTCGTCGGATATCTCCGCGCGGTAGCTCTCCGAGTAGGCGGCTTCCCAAAGGATATCCAATCCGGCCAGGGCCTTGGGCGCTCCGAAGTCCGCCTGCCACCATTCCATGTCCGTGGAGGCGCTGGCCCAGCGCGTGGTCGTGGATCCGTCGACGGCGGCCTGCGCGGGCATGTCGTTGTAATCAGTCGAGGCCGAGGTCTTCCAGCCCGAGTCCTGCGCATGAGCCGGCGGCCGCGGAGAAATGAATAGGCCGGCCAAGAGGAGGAGGGCGGACGCGGACCGTATCCCGGATGTTGTCACAGGAAGCTCTCTTATCCGAATGATAACATTCGGAGGCTGTCCGCGGCTGAGTATTTAGTCCCGAAAAACAGGGCCCGAAAGGCCTATGTTTTGCCGGCTCCAAAAGGGTCGAAAAAGTCTTTGGGCGGCCGGCCCATCGTGTTGACGAGCTCCCCGATGCCTTGGATGCGGCAGCGCACCCTGCTCCCTCCTTGGAGCAGCTTGCCTTGCGGCATTCCGACTCCCGAGGGCGTGCCCGTGGCGATCACGTCCCCGGGCTCCAGGCGCATGAGGCGGCTGCAAAAAGAGACCAGCTCGTAAACGTCGAAGATCATGGCGCGCGTGCTCTCGTCTTGACGCTTCTCCTCATCCACCCAGAGTTCCAGGCGCAGGTCCCGCGCATCCGGGATCTCGTCTGATGTGACGATCCAAGGGCCCAGGGGGCAGAAGCCGTCGGCCCACTTGCCGTGCAGCCAATCGAAGAAGCCGTCCTGCGGCCGCTTCTCCCGGCCCTCGGCGTAGCTCACGCTGCGCGCGGACACGTCATTGGCGATGGTGTATCCCGCGATGCACTCGCGCGCCTCTTGGGCGGAAACGTCCTTGCAGGTTCGTCCGATCACCGCGGCCAGCTCGATCTCGTAGTCGATCTGCCGGCTATAGCTCGGCCAAGGGATATCCGCGCCCGGGTCGAGCACGCAGGTCCCGGGCATGAGGAAGGGCCGAGGCGTGGTGCGGAGCTTGGGATTCTCGGGCAGGCTGTGCCCGCGGTTGAACTCCTTGTGATGCTCCGCGTAGTTGACCGCCAGGCCGATGAGCTTGGGCGGCCGCAGGATGGGCGCGCGCAGGCGAACGGCAGAGAGCGGGTGGACCTTCCCGTCGCTTGGGCGCAGGGTCTTCATGCGCGCAAGGGCCGCGGGCCCGGCCTGCAGGGCTTCGAGCACGCTTTCAGGGCCCTCGGGCCAGGCTGAACGAACCTCCAGCAGGCCTTGCTCCGTGAGCAGGCCGAAGAAATCCTCGCCATCCTTGTTCGCTGTGGCCAGTTTCATGAGAGCCTCGCGGCGAGCGTTTTTTTTAGGAAGGAGAAGAATCTTCCTTTTTCCCAGGTGATGCGCACGTATTTCGTGACGCTGTTGTAGGGGACGTTCGGCGTTCTTTGCCGGCGCCGCAGGTTCAGCGCTGCCTTGCGGCAGGTTCTCAGGCATGCGCCGCAGCCCAGGCAGCGCTCCTCTTTGACGCGCGCGCGGCCGTCCTCTAGGGAGAGCGCCTGGATCTGGCAGGTTTTCACGCAGAGCCCGCAGCCTGCGCAGAGTCCGGGCTCTGCGTGCAGGAGATAGGGGGAAGGGGCCACGGAATGCTCTATGCCTTTGGTCAGGATGCCCGACAAAAGCCCGCAGCAGCAGCCGCAGCAATTGCAGATGAAGCTGGGCTTTTGGCGCACGTTGTCGGTGACGTGGATGAGTCCTTTCTTCCCGAGTTCGCGCACCACGGACAGGAGCTCCGGCACCTCGGCTTTGCGGCCGAATCCTCGCCGGACCACGAAGTCCGCGGCCGTGCCCAGGCTGATGCAGGTGTTCTCCCAGCTTGCGAGCTTGCAGGTCCGTCCGAGCAGATGCTCCTTATGGCGGCAGTAGCAGGTTTGCAGCGCTCCGCCCTGGCTCTCGAGAACCACGGTCTCGACTTCTGCGTAGGTCGCGGCCCGGGATGTGACCGGGATGTCGGCCCCTACCAGCGTGCGGCCAAGCGGGGTCTTGGAGCCGAAGACCTCTTTCCAGAGGTGCTCGGAGGTGTAGCGGTCCAGGAGTTCCGCCATCCTTTGGGCCGGGATGCCGGGGTGCAGCTTCATGAGGCTGAATTCCACGAAGCCGGTCACGGAAGGAGAGAGCATCCAGAAGTTCTTTTCGCCCAGCGGGAAGTCCAGGACCGCGCCCTTCTGCGCCAGGCCTTCGAGCACCCGGTCCGTGCGCTCCATCGGCCAATGAAGGATCTTTGATAGTTCGAGGGAGGTGGCTTCCTTAAGGGGGAAGGCCGCGGCCAGCTGGGCCTCTTCCTGGGAGAGGAAGAGGCTCAGGAACTCGCGGATATCCGGAGCGTCCGGCAGCCCGACCGGATATTGATCGAGCCGGTCGATGAGCCGGATGAGCGTTTCCGGATCCAGCATCGAGGACTGCATGGGCAGAGGCTTTTCTCAGTCGCCTAAGCTGATGCCTAGGGCGCGGGCGGTTTTTACCAGGTCTCCGTCTTTGGGAACCAGGCGCAGGCGGCCGACGGCATCGATGATAGGCACATCCGCGATGTCCGGAGGCCTCAAGGCCGTCATGCGGCCGAACTTCTTGTTCGCGATGAGGTCTACGGCGCTGGTTCCGAAGCGCGTGCAGAGCAGCCTGTCGAAGCTGGTGGGTCCGCCGCCGCGCTGAAGATGGCCGAGCACGCAGACGCGCGTCTCCTTGCCCGTGCGCTTCTCCACCTCGCGCGCGACCTGGGCGCCGATGCCGCCTAAGCGCACCTCGCCGTCTTTCCTCGCGTCCTGCGTGACGGTCTTCCCGCCCGCGCAGGCCGCGCCCTCGGCGGCCACGATGAGGGTAAATCGCCTTCCCGAAGCTTCCCGGTCCGCGATCTTCGCGCAGATGCTGTCGTAGTTGAACGGGATCTCCGGGATGAGGATCACGTCGCCTCCTCCCGAGATGCCCGCGGAGATGGCGATCCAGCCCGCGTGGCGGCCCATCACTTCCAGCACCATGACGCGGTTATGGCTCTCGGCCGTGGTGTGCAGGCGGTCGAGCGCGTCCGTGGCGCAGGCCACGGCGGAATCGAAGCCGAAGGTGATCACCGTGCACTCGAGGTCGTTGTCGATGGTCTTGGGGACTCCGACGACGGGCACTCCCTTCTCGAAGAGCTGCTGGGCGATGGAGAGCGAGCCGTCGCCCCCGACGCAGACCAAGCCCTTGAGCCCGAGGAAGGATACGTTCTTTCGGGCCTCTTCCAGGATCTCCGCCGGGATGGCGCGCGTCTCTCCGTGGCCTATCTTGGCGGCGAAGCGTCCGCGGTTGGAGGAGCCCAGGATGGTTCCGCCCTGCGCGAGCAGGTGTCCCATGTCGTGGTATTCCAGCGGCAGGGTCTGAACCGGCGAGAGCAGTCCCTCGTAGCCGCCCAGGAATCCGAGCGTGCTCCAGCCGCGATACTGCGCGGCCTTGACCACGGCGCGGATGACCGCGTTGAGCCCGGGGCAGTCTCCGCCGCCCGTCAGGATGCCGATGCGAGGCTGGCTATTGGCCATGGCTTTCCTCCAGGGGTTCGGCGCGCAGCTTCCCGCCTTCCTTGATGAGGACTTCGACGCGGTGCTTGGCCTCGTCGAGCCGCTTGTTGAGTCCCTGGGCGAGCTTCACGCCTTCTTCGAAGAGGGTCAGGGACTCCTCGAGCTCTTTTTGGCCGCCCTCGAGCTGGCCCACGATCTCTTCAAGCCGGTCCAGCCCTTTCTCGAAAGTCTCGGTCTTCTTCTCTTTCATGATCCTCTCCTCGCTCCTCGCCTCCCCGGCGGAAGCCGGGGCCCAGGTTTCGATGTGTTCCTGGATTCCGGCTTCCGCCGGAATGACGGATACGGCCTCAGCCTATTCTACGCGGGCCGTGAAATCTCCTTTGCATACGCGCACGCGCACGCGTTCGTCCTTCTTGAGCTCCGCGGCGCTGTAGATGACCCGGCCGTCCTCGCGCTGGGCCACGGCATAGCCGCGGCCCAGCACGGCCAAAGGGCTCAGGGCGTCGAGCTTGCCCGCGCGAAGCGCCAGGTCCTTGCGCGCGTGCTCCATGCGCATGCCCATGCCCGCGGCCAGACGCTGGGGCCCGAGCCGGCGCAGGCGCTCGCCTAGGTGCAGGACGGCTTGGCGCAGGCTCTGCGGCAGACGGCCGAGCAATTCATCGACGCGCTGGGCGCGGTCCTCATAAAGTCTGCGTCCGTCGCGCAGGACCGGCGAGGACGTCAAGCGGGCCAGGGCCCGGGAGCGCTCCTCCCAAAGTCCGCGCAGGGCCGTGCGCAGACGATTGATCGAAAGGGCCAGGCTCTCTTGCAGGGCTTCTTTGTCCGGCGCGGCCAGTTCGGCCGCGGCCGAGGGCGTGGCCGCGCGCACGTCCGCGACAAAATCCGCGATCGTGAAGTCCGTCTCATGGCCCACGCAGGAAACGACCGGGATGACGGAGGCCGCGATGGCGCGGGCCACGGGCTCTTCGTTGAAGGCCCAGAGGTCTTCCAGGGACCCGCCTCCGCGGCCGACTAAGAGGACGTCCGTGTCCGGGAGGAATTCATTGAAGTCTTCTATGGCCTGCGCGATGCGCAGGGCCGCGCCCTCTCCCTGCACGGGCACGGGCAGGATGCGCACGTGCAGTCCGTCGAATCTGCGGCGCAGTACGCTCAGGATGTCGCGCAGGGCCGCGCCCTGCAGAGAGGTCACCACGCCGATGCGCTCCGGGACCGCGGGCAGGGGACGCTTCCTTTCCTGCGCGAAGAGCCCTTCGGCTTCCAGCTTGGCCTTGAGCTGTTCAAAGGCGAGTTGCAGGCTGCCAGCGGATTTCGGCCGCATCTCCGAAACGATGAGCTGGGTGCGTCCGGAGCCAGGATAGTGGCTCACGCGGCCGCGCGCGAGCACTTCGAGTCCGTGCTCCAGCTTGAAGCGTACTCCCGAGGCTGCGCCCCGAAAGAGCACCGCCGCCAGTTGGGCCTGCGCATCCTTGAGCGTGAAATAGGTGTGGCCGGAGTCGTAGGCCTTGGGCTGGGAGATTTCTCCGCAGACCCAGACGTCCGAGAAACCGGCTTCCAAGAGCTCCCGCACCCCGCTGCTGATCTCAGAGATGGAGAGCGGCCGCTCCGGCGTGGACGCGAAGGGGAGTTCGGAAGGCTGAGAGGACCGTGTGTTCATGCGGTCTTCTTGCCTTTCTTGCGAAGCTTGCGCAGGCGCTCGGCCATGGCCGCTTCCCCGCCTTCCTCGGTGGGCTCGTAGAAGGCCTTGGACTGGGGCATGTATTCCTGCGGCACATGGTGTCCCGGGAAATCGTGGGGGTACTTGTAGCCTTTCCCGTGGCCGCGGGTCTTGGCGTCCATGGAGGCGTCGCGCAGGTGCAGGGGGACATCCCGGCTCGGGCCTTCGCGCACCTCGCGCAGGGCCGCGTCCACTCCCAGGTAGGCGGCGTTGGACTTTGCCGCGCAGGCGATGAAGGTCACGGCTTGGGCCAGGGGGATGCGGCATTCCGGCATGCCCAGTACTTCCACGGACCGGAAAGCGGCCGAGGCCACGAGCAGGGCGCGGAAATCCGCGTTGCCCACGTCCTCGCTCGCGCAGATGAGCACGCGCCGTGCGATGAAGCGGGGGTCTTCTCCGGCTTCGAGCATCTTGGCCATCCAGTAGAGCGCGGCGTCCGGGTCCGAGCCCCGCATGGACTTGATGAAGGCGGAGATATGGTCGTAGTGCTCATCGGAGGATCGGTCGTAGCGCACGCTGCGATGCTGGATGGATTCCTCGGCGTTCTTAAGGTCTATGCCGCGGGTCCCGTCCATTCCCAGCGGGGTCGTGAGCGCGGCCAGTTCCACGGCATTGAGCAGGCGCCGGGCGTCTCCCTGCGCGCAGCGAAGAAGATGCGCGCGCGCGTCGGCTTCCAGGCGCAGATGCAGGCAGCCCACGCCGCGCTCCTCATCGGACAGGGCGCGGTCGAGGATCACGGCCAGGTCTTCCTCGCGATGCGGCTTGAATTCGAAGGCCGTGAAGCGCGAGAGAAGGGCCGCGTTGACGTAGAAAGAGGGGTTCTCGGTCGTCAGGCCGATGAGGGCCAGGTCTCCTCGCTCCACGAAGGGCAGGAGCACGTCCTGCTGGGTGCGGTTGAAGTGATGAATCTCATCGACGAGAAGGAGCGTGCGGCCGCCGGAGGCCAAGCGCATGCGCGCGGTCTCGACTGCCTGCTTGAGATCGGCCACCCCGGCGGCCACGGCGTTGAGCTCCAGCACCTGGGACTTCGTCTTGTCGGCAATGACGCGCGCCAAGGCGGTCTTGCCCGAGGCCGGAGGCCCGAAGAAGAGCACCGAGCCCACGCGGTCGGCCTCGATGAGCCTGCGCAGCATGCGGCCGGGGCCCAGCAGATGCTCCTGGCCCACGAACTCTTCAAGGCCGCGCGGGGCCATGCGGGCCGCCAGAGGCCGGTCCTTCAAGGGCGTTTCTTCGGGGAAGAGTCCTTTGCGCGCGCTCAAGGGGTCGTAGCGCTCCGAGACTCCAAGGCGGACTGAAGAGAGACGATCATGGACTCCACGTTCTTCTCCTCGGAGCGGCTGAAGGTCTCGGTCTGCGAGCGCAGCTTCTGCAGGTCGGCTGCGAACTCGATGGCCGTGAGGATGGCGAGCTTGGAGGAGTCCACGGTCTTGGTCTGGCGTTCGAGCTCCTTCATCTTGTCGGTGACCTGCTGGGCCAAACCCAGGATCTCCAGCTGGGTGAGCCCCTCGATCTCCAAGCGGAGCTTGCGGCCGTAGACCTCTACGTCGACTTTTTCATTGATCATGAAGCGATCTCAAGGGCGCGGTCGAGCTTGTTGCCGAGCCGTTCCAGGCGCGCGCGCAGGCGGACCTGCCGTTCGCCCAGCTGGCGCAGGCGGCGCAGCTCCATCTCCAGGCGGCCGTTCTCCTCTTCGAGCCGCGCGTTCTCCGCGCGCGTCTTGGCCATGTCTTCTTCCAGCTTCTTGACGCGGCGGGACGCCTCGACGACGAGTTCTTTGAGCTGGCTGAGCTTGGCTTCGCGAGGTCCTGTAGCCATGGGCTATGCAGGCATCCCTCAGCGCAGGCGGCCGCCGAGCTCGGTCTGGAGCAGGGCGAGAGCCTTCTCCATGGAGGCCGCGACTTCCGCGTCCGTGAGGGTCCTCTCCAGCGAGGAGAAGCTCAGGCGCAGGGTCAGGCTGCGGTCCTCGGGAGCGATGCCTTTTCCGGTGAACACGTCCACGAGCTCCACGCGCGAAAGCATGGCGATGGAGAGACCGTGAAGGGCCGTTGCGATCTCTCCGTAGCTTCGGGTGCGGGGGAATAGCAGGGAAAGGTCGCGGACAACGGAGGGAAATGGAGAGACGGCCGCGGGCGAGCGGCGTTCGGCCTTGCCCGCGAGTTCGGCCAAGGCATCCAAGTCCACGGTGAGTCCCGCGGCAGGCCGTCCAGTCAGGTCGAAGGCCGCAAGCAGGCGAGGATCGAGCGAGCCGGCCCAGGACATGGCCGCTCCGTTCAGGGAAGCGCCCACGCAGGCCTTTGGATGGAAGATGCTTCCTCCCTCGCAGGGCATGGGCGCCTGCGAAGCAGGCAAGAGGAGTTCCAGCAGGCCCTTGGCATCGTAGAAATCCGCGGGACGCGTCTTGTCTCGCCAATGCGGCCGCGCCAAGGACTCTCCGAGGAAGAGCGCGGAAAGGAAAGTCTTCTCCTGCACGGATTTCCCGTCTTCGCCGAGCGCGTAGACCCGTCCGATCTCGAAGAGGCGCAGGTTTTGCGCGCCGCGGTCCACGTTGTGCGCGGCCGCGCGCAGAAGGGCGGGCCACAGCGAGGTTCGCAGACGGGCCTGTTCGTCGGAAAGCGGGTTGCCGATCTGGGCGGAGCGCAGGGCGCCGCGTTCGCACCAAGCCAGGGCGGCCTCGCTGGAAAGATCGTAGTTGACGGCCTCGAAGAAGCCCTGCGCGGCCATGAGCGCGCGGGCCGTTGAGCAGGTCTTCACTATGGCAGGCTCGGGGTGCGCGGGCAGGGCCGCGGGCGCAGGCGCGTCCGGGATCGCATCGTAGCCGATGTGGCGGGCGACTTCCTCGGCAACGTCCTGCAGGATGCAAAGGTCGGGCCGCCAAGAGGGCGGATGCAGGACCCAGCCCTCGGCGGAGTCCTCCAGACGCTCGGATAAAGAGGAGAGCAGCGGCCTCAGTTGGGCGTTATCCAGGGAGGTTCCCAGTACACGATTGATGTCCGCCGCGTTTAGGCGGATGGACGGAGTCTCGCGGCGGCCCGGATACGCGTCCACCGCGGCTCCGGCAGAGGGCTTGCCGCATAGGCGCATGATGAGCTCCGAGGCGCGCGCCGAGGCCAGGGCCGCGCATTCCGGATCGGTCCCGCGCTCAAAACGGTAGGAGGATTCCGAACGCAGCCCCAAGCGGCGGGAAGTCGCGCGCACCGAGCCGGGCTTGAAATGAGCCGCCTCTAAAAAGCAGGCAGTGGTCTTGTTCGTGGAGCCCGTGGGCATGGAGCCCATGACTCCGGCCAGGGCCACGGGCCCGGACTCGTCGGCGATGACGAGGTCCGAGTTCTGGAGCTCGTAGGTCTTGCCGTCCAAGGCCGGGAGCTTCTCTTGAGCGCGGGCGCGGCGCACGAAGAGCTTCTCGCCCTTGAGCGTCGCGGTGTCGAAGACATGCAGGGGATGGCCGTACTCGAAGAGCGCGTAGTTGGTGATGTCGACTAAAGCGTTGATGGGCTTCTGCCCGACGGATTCGAGCCTGCGGGCCAGCCAGCCCGGAGAAGCGCCCACGCGCAGGTTCTTGAACTCCCGGCCGATGTAGCGGCCGCAGAGCTCAGGCTCCGCGATCTCCACGGGCCGCGTGCGCACCGAGGCGTCCTCGGCGACGGCTGCACGTCGGGGAGGCGGCAGGGATTTGCGCAGGTGCACGCCGATCTCTCGGGCCAGGCCGAAGACCGAGAGGCAGTCGGGGCGGTTGGCCGTGACTTCGACTTCAAAGACCGTGTCCTTTTCCGCCAGCAGGGCCGCCGCGTCCGCGCCCACGGGGACGGCCTCGTCGAGTACCAGGATGCCCGAGGCTTCCCCGGAGAGCCCCAATTCGGAAGTCGAGCAGAGCATCCCCAGGGATTCCACGCCGCGGATCTTGGTCTTGGAGATGAGGAATCCGCCGGGGAGCTTGGCGCCGGGCAGGGCGAAGGGCACTCGCTGTCCCTGGGCCACGTTGGGCGCTCCGCAGACCACGGAATATATCTCCTTGCCGTCGGAGACGCGGCACAAGGAGAGCCGGTCGGCGTTGGGGTGCTTCTGCACCTCCAGCACGTGGCCGATGACCACTCCCGAGAACGCGGGTCCCAGGGCCTCCATGGAGTCCACGTCGAAGCCCAAGGACGGGAGCATGCGCAGAAGTTCGTCAGGCGAGAGCGGGACAGGCAGGAACTCCGAGAGCCAGCGGTGCGAGATCTTCATTATTGCCAGCCCTCCAGGAAGCGGACGTCGTTCTGGTAGAACCAGCGGATATCCTGCACGCGGCCGCGCATCATGGCGATGCGCTCCACGCCCAGTCCCCAGGCATAGCCCGACCAGATCTCCGGATCATAGCCGGCGTTTCGCAGCACATTGGGGTGGACCATGCCCGCGCCCAGGACCTCGAGCCAGCCCAGGCGCTTGCAGACCGCGCAGCCTTCCCCGCGGCAGAGCGCGCACTGGATGTCCACCTGCGCGGAGGGTTCCGTGAAAGGGAAGAAAGAGGGCCGCAGGCGCATGCGGGTCTGGGGGCCGAAGAGGGCCTGCAAAAACGAGCGCAGCGTGCCCTTGAGGTCGGCCAGGCTGACGTTCTTGTCCACGTAGAGGCCTTCGACTTGATGAAAGACTGAAGAGTGCGAGGCATCCGCGTTCTCATGGCGGAACACCCGGCCCGGGGACATGATGCGCACGCTGGAGCAGGGGCGCATGCTTTGGAGCGTGCGGATCTGAACGGGGCTCGTGTGCGTGCGCAAAAGCAGGCTTCCCGGCGAGAGATAGAAGGTGTCGTGCGAGTCCTTGGCCGGATGATCGTCCGGGATGTTCAGGGCCGCGAAGTTGTGGAAGTCCGTTTCCACGTGAGGGCCTTCGGCCCAGGCGAAACCCATGCGGGAGAGGATGGCGCAGAGCTCGTCTAAGGTCCGAGTGAGCGGATGCAGGCGTCCGCAAGGGGAGGAGCTGCCGGGCAGGGAGAGGTCTATCTGCAGGGAGTCCAGATCCCGCTGGAGGGCTTCTTTCTCCAGAGCGGCCTTGCGCTCATCCAAGGCCTGCTCCATCTTCACGCGCAGGGTGTTGGCCATGGAGCCCAGCCTGCGCTTGTCTTCTACGGAGAGGTCCTTGAGGGATTTGAGGACGTTGGTCAGCGCGCCGTCCTTTCTGCCGAGCAGCTCCAAGCGCCGCGCTTCCAGGGACTGCAGATCAGCGGCCGAACGCACGGACTCCAGACCGCTGTCGAGTCCTTGAAGCGCCGACTCGACTTGGTCTGGAGTCATGAAGGGCCTCCGGCCCGTGAAGGGGTTTACGCGCCTTTCGAAAGCGTGACGAGCTGCTTGAAAGAGCCTTCGTCGTGCAGGGCCATTTCGGAGAGCATCTTGCGGTTGAGCGTGATGCCCGCGCGCTTGAGGCCGGCCATGAAGCGGCTGTAGGTCGTCTGCTCTTCGCGGCAAGCCGCGTTGATGCGGGTGACCCAGAGAGAGCGGTATTCGCCCTTGCGGTCCTTGCGGCCCGTGTAGGCGTGGTTCAAGGACTTTTCGACCTGCTGCTTGACTATGCGCCAACGGTTCTTCTTGTTGGAGTAATAGCCCTTGGCGAGCTTAAAGTACTTCTTCTTGTGTTTGCGGGTGGTGACGCCGGGTTTGATTCTCATGGTCTCTCAAGCGTACGGGAGCAGTTTGCGGATCTTCTCACCGTCGACTTTATTAAGGTAGCTGTCGGTGCGGAGGCTGCGGCCGGTCTTCGAGGGCATGGGCGTGAGCAGATGCCGCAGGCCGGCGCGCTTGAACTTCCACTTACCGGAAGCGGTCTTCAGAAAACGTTTCTTTGCGCCGCTGTGACTCTTGATCTTCGGCATGATGACTGGCTCCTTCCTGTGCGGCGCGGCCTTGCGGACCGATCGCCTAGTGCTTGGGCGTCAGCGTCATGAACAGCCGGTTCCTGTCTTTCAGGGGCTGCTGTTCGACGCTCGCGATCTCCGCGAGACGCTCCTGGATGCTCTTAAGCAGGTTGAGGCCCAGGTCCTGGTGCTGCATCTGCCGTCCACGGAAGAAGACCGTGACGCGGACCTTGTCGCGGGCCTTCAAGAACTCCTGGATGTGCCGGACCTTGACGTCCAGGTCGTGCGCGCCGATGACGGGGCTGAATCGCACTTCCTTGAGGATGCCGGCCTTCTGGTTCTTGCGGGCCTCGCGTTCCTTCTTCTCCTGCTCGTACTTGAACTTCGCGAAATCCAAAAGCTTGCAGACCGGAGGGTTTGCGTTCGGGGCTACTTCGACAAGATCCAGTCCTCGGCTGCGAGCCAAGCTCAGAGCCTCGGGGGTGGATTTTATCCCGAGCTGCGTTCCTTCGTTGTCGATCAAGCGGACGGTAGCCGTCCGGATCTGCTGGTTAACGCGTGTCAAGCGAAGAGAACTATACCATCTTTCGTCGAAATGGTCAATCTAATATCTCGACCTCACCCATTTTTGTGGGCGGGGCCCGACGCGCAGGGGATGCACTCTCCCTTCCCCCGCACCCCTGGGAACCAGTTTCCCCCAAACCCGCGGCGTGAGCGACTCGGGCAATGGCGGGGCCCCCCTCTACGGGAGCGGGAGAGTGCATCTCCTGCGCGCCTTCCGCTGGTTTCTTTGGGTGAGTTCGAGTCGGGGGCAGGGGTCGTTCGTTAAGGACGGTCGTTTCTGAGAATTCTTCTTCCCTGCTTTATTGTCAGCGGCTTCAACAGGAAAACGATCTCGTTGAAAATAGTGAGATGTCAGCGAGCGTCAGCCTGAGCGTGGGGAGTTTCGGCGCTCCATGTCTAAGAGGCGGAAGACTTTGTCCAGGAACGCCTTCTTATAAAAGGGCTTGAGCAGGATGTCCGCGGCGCCCTGGCGCGCGGCTTCCGAGGCCGCGTCGCGGTGCCCGGTGATCACGAGCGTGGGCACGCGCCGATCCTCCGGAAGATGCTGCATGCGCTGGAGGATCTCCAAGCCGCTGATGCCGGGCAAAAGGAGGTCCAGGAGCATGAGGTCGTAGCGGCTGCGCTCGATCATGTCGAGCGCGTCCTGGCCGTCGTGCGTGGTGGAGATGACCAGGTTCTCGGAGATGCCGGCCAGGAAGAGACGCAGGATCTCCACCATGCCGGGGTTGTTCTCCACGATGAGGATTCGCTTCTTGTCGAGCTTGCGCTGGCTCTCCACGAGCACCTGCGGGGTGTCGGGCTCGGTCAGCGGCAGCGCCATGCAGGCCGTGGTGCCCTTGCCGGGACCGTCGGATTCGATCCAGATGCGTCCGCCGTGGAGCTCCACGATCTGGCGAGAGAGAGCCAGGCCGATGCCGAGTCCGGGCGTGCCGCGCGTGAGCTCTTTCTCTGTGTGGTAGAAGCCGTCGAAGATGTGGGAGAGGGCGTCCAAGGGGACGCCGCGGCCTTCGTCCCGGACCTGGATCCAGACCTCGCGCGCGGGCCGGGGCTTGAGCGCGACCTGGATGCGGCTGTTGTCCGGGCTGAACTTGCAGGCATTCGAGATGAGGTTCTGCAGGACCTCGGCGAAGGGTTCGGGGTCGGCCAGTATCCAGACGGGTCCGGGCGTGATGTCTTTCTCGATGAGGATGCCGCGGGGCGGCTCGGACCAGCGCGAGCGCAGGTGCTCGGCCATGAGGGCGCCCAGATCCACGGGCCGAAGGAGCACGTGCTGGGTGCCGAGCGCGGATTCCTTAAATGAGAGGAGGCGGTTGATCATCTGCAGGAACTGCTCGCCCCGCGAGCGGATGGCCGTGACCGCGGCCTTCTGGGGAGGGGAGAGTTCGCCGAACTCGCCTTCCTCCAGGGTCTTGGCATAGCCCAGGATGACGGCCAGGGGGGTGCGGAGTTCATGGCTGACGCCCGCGATGAACTCGTCCTTCATCTTGTTGACCGCGCGAAGCTCGAAGTTCTCGGTCTGCAGGGACTGGACGTCAAGGGCCCGGTGGATGAGGTGCTGGAAGTCGACTTCCGTGAGCTCGGTGCGGGAGATGTAGTCCATGGCCCCGCGCTTCATGGCCTCGACGGCGACCTTTTCCTTGCCGATGGAGGAGACCATGATGACCACGATCTTGGGGTGGAGCTGGCGGATCTGATCGAGGACCTTGAGGCCGTCGTCGTCGGGGAGCCAGTAGTCCAGGAAAACGACGTCGAAGAAGCTTTCGCGCAGCATGCCGAAGGCGGTCTGGGCGTCGCCGGCGTCCTCGACCTCGAGGGCGACGTCCTTGACGTCGGAGAGGCGTTCTCGCAGGAGCTCGCGGTTGGCGGGTTCGTCGTCGACGAGCAGTACGCGTATCCTCTGCAAAGTGGGCTCTGTCATCCCCGCATTCTACCTTAAAACATCGTGCGGAGTCCCTGATGAAAAGAGGGAAGACGGATTATGTGCGGCGGGAGTCAAGGGATATGGGTTCGCGGGGCCGCATCGCCTCTCCGTTCGGACGATGCTTTATCCTCACCCGATCGGTACCGCGATCGGGTTCCGGACACCCCGCAAACCCATATCCCTTGCCCCCCGCCGCCGTGGTCCGCACCCTTCATTGAACGGGACAGAAAACAGAGACAGACGCCTGATGAAACAAGGCAGAATGGCGGACATTTCATCGCTGGTCGTTCAGTAAGGAAAGCCGAACCTTGGCGGGGGCCCCTGCCCCCGGCCATCGTGCGCGCACCCTTATGACAGGTCCTAAACTTGATGTTGCAAAACGCAACATCAAGTTTTCGATTTCCTCTGCCGTCAATTGAAAGACGAAATCCTCAGATATCTTTATAGGTTCGTTCGGAGCGTCTTAGGACGTGGAGAACGGTGACGTTTTGTCGATTATCATCGATGGCATAGAGTATTCGCCAGTTGCCGACACGGACTCGATGGAGGGCGCCTTTGAGTTTGAGCGACCCATGCGGACGGGGATCATGTTCTAGTGAGAGGATGCGCGAGCGCAGTCGGGAGAGGTCCGGCTCATGGATATCGTCAAGGTCGCGGACAGCGCTGGCCGCGATCAGGACTTCATGCATGTTTGCTCGCTCGTTTGGCAAAGTAGTCCTTGGCCGAGACGGCCTTGCCGGGGTTCTTTAGATGCACTTTCCAGGCTTTCTGGGCCGTCTGTAAATCTTCAAGTTCTTCGCTGTAAGTCGATTCCACGGCCTTGCGCAGCAAGTCCGCCATGGGACAATGCATCTCGATAGCCAAGTGCTTAAGGCCGCTATGTAAGTCTTCCGGCAAATAAATCGTTGTTCTGATCATAGGGATACCTCTTGGCATAGTATGACATACAAACATACATATGTCAATGGCAGTTTCAGTTGGCTGAGTTCTCACCAGACGGGTTTAAGAAATCGTTCAGCATTCGAACTCTCCCTATCCCCAATTACGACCGACCCCTGAAAAAGTTCCCGTGCCGAAGGATTTCCCAGCGGATTGCTGGTCGATTCCGTGCCGGTGCTGTGTCTTGGAAAGATGTTTTAATTGCTTGGTGAAGAGTGAAGATGCCGGACTACTTTCTCTGCGAGTGCCCCGAGAACGGCGCCGAGAATCCCGCCAAACAGAGGGAACAGTCCCTGATTCAAGATGACCGATGGCTGTCCGGCAAAGAAGTCAATGAGGAATGTCTTCTCGATAATGACTCCTCCGATAAGCCCAAGAAGGGCTCCTGTTCCCATGAGCCAAATTAAAGGGCGAACTTTTTTCATATGTGGTTCCTCTCAATATTTTCAATAGGGACCCCAATGCATCAAATTGTATTTTAAAGTGCAATTAGATGTATGTATGGCTACAAGATCGCGTAATGGGTTCATGGTTGAGCCTGATATCTGTTTATTGGGGCGCGGGGGGGAGTTCGTTTCAGGAAAATATTCCCCCGCGCGGTCTCGCCGCCGATTCTTCTGAGGAAACTTCCTCTGAATCATGAGGGGTAGCGGGGAACAGCTCCGGCAGAAGGGGGAGGATAAGGGTCCGAAGGGGTGTCCGCAAGCCGATCGCGGAACCGATCGGCTGAGGATAAAGCCTCGCCGCACGGAAAGGCGAGGCGGCCCCGCGGACCCTTATCCTCCCCCTTCTGCCGGAGCCCGGGAGCGCTTTCCCCTCTGTTTTTAGGGGAATTCGTTGAATCGGGGGTGGGATTAAGGTATCCTATCGGCGATTTCATAGAGGGGAAAATCGCCGAGATATGATCGAAACACGACAGACGCATCCCGATATCGAACGCATCCTCATCTCCGAGGAACAGCTCCGCAACCGCATCCGCGAGATGGGCAAGGAGCTTTCCAAGGAATACGAGGGCCGCAATCCGGTCATGATCGGCATCCTTAAAGGCAGCGTCATGTTCCTGGCCGACCTCCTGCGCGAGATCACCTTCGAGTGCCAGGTGGACTTCGTCAGCCTCGCTTCCTATGCGGGCGCTTCCTCTACCGGCGTCGTGCGGACACTCCTCGATCTGCGTGAATCCGCCCAGGGGCGCGACCTCATCGTCATCGAGGATATCGTCGATTCCGGCCTCACCCTGAGCTATCTCCTCCAGAATCTCGGCACCCGCCAGCCCCGCTCGCTGACGGTATGCACTCTGCTCGACAAGCCCGAATGCCGCAAAGCGCCTGTTCAGCCCAAATATGTGGGATTCCGCATCCCCAATGAGTTCGTCGTCGGCTTCGGCCTTGACTATAACGAGCGATACCGCCAGCTTCCCTATATCGGCGTGATGAAGCGTTCAGCGCTTTGAGACCCTCCATGGATCCGACAAAAAAGAACATCAAGCAGCTTGTCGTCTGGCTGGCGGCCTTCGTGCTCCTGCTCATGCTCTTCCAGAACATGAAGACCGTGGATGCGGAGACCGAGATCCCCTATTCCGCCTTCAAGACCAAGCTCAAGGACAAGCAGATCACCCGCGTGATCCTGCGTCCAGACATGATCCACGGCGAGTCCAAGTCCGCCGAGGGCAAGATCGAGAAGTTCCGCACCTATCCCGTCAACGACCTCGAGCTCGTCAAGGAACTCGACGCCGCCGGGGTCCAGGAGTTCAAGGGAGAGCCGGACCGCAGCTGGGTCACGGCCGCGCTCGTCAATCTCGGCTGGGTGGTCCTTTTCTTCGGCGTCTGGTGGTTCTTCCTGATCCGCCAGGCGCAGATGGGCGGCAAGCAGGCCCTTTCCTTCGGGAAGAGCCGCGCCAAGAAGCAGGCCTCGGATCCCAAGAAAAAGAAGACCACCTTCGCGGACGTGGCCGGCTGCGACGAGGCCAAGGAAGAGCTCCAGGAGATCGTCGAGTTCCTCAAGGAGCCCGCGCGCTTCCAGCGATTAGGCGGCAAGATCCCCCGAGGCGTCCTGCTCTTCGGCGCTCCCGGCACGGGCAAGACCCTCTTGGCCAGGGCCGTGGCCGGCGAGGCGGACGTGCCCTTCTTCTCCGCTTCCGGCTCGGAGTTCGTGGAGATGTTCGTGGGCGTGGGCGCCGCGCGCGTGCGCGACCTTTTCGACCAGGCCAAGAAGGACGCTCCGGCCGTGGTCTTCATCGACGAACTCGACGCCGTGGGCCGGCACCGCTTCGCGGGCATCGGCGGCGGGCACGACGAGCGTGAGCAGACCCTCAACCAGATACTCATAGAACTCGACGGCTTCGACAACAAGGACGGCGTCATCCTCATCGCGGCCACCAACCGGCCCGACGTGCTCGATCCCGCGCTCCTTCGGCCGGGCCGCTTCGACCGCCACGTCAATGTTCCCGCGCCCGACAAACTCGGCCGCGAGGCCATCTTGAAAGTGCATGCCCAGGGCGTGCGCATGGCGCCGGACGTGGACATCCCCATCATCGCGCGCCGCACCGCCGGCTTCGTGGGCGCGGACTTGGCCAACCTCGTCAACGAGGCAGCGCTCCTGGCCGCCCGGCGCAACAAGGAGAACGTGGGCATGGACGAACTCAAGGAGGCCGCCGACCGCGTGGTGGCCGGGCCTCAGCGGAAGAGCCGCGTCATCTCCGAGAAGGAGAGGCGCATCGTGGCCTATCACGAGTCCGGGCACACGCTCATCGCCAAGTCCCTGCCGGGCACGGACCCCGTGCACAAGGTCTCCATCATCCCGCGCGGGCCGGCCTTGGGCTACACGCTCCAGCTTCCGGAAGACGACCGCTACCTCACTTCCCGCACCGATATCCTCAACCGGCTCTGCATCCTCCTGGGCGGCCGCTGCGCCGAAGAGCTCATCTTCAATGAGATGACCACCGGAGCCAGCGACGACCTCTCCAAGGCCACCGTCTTCGCCCACCGCATGGTCATGGAGTTCGGCATGAGCGAGCGCATCGGCCCCGTGGCCTATCACAAGGACGAGGAAGTCTTCCTGGGCCGCGACATCGCGCGCGGGCCCGGCTACTCCGAGTCCACCGCCGAGATCATCGACCAGGAGGTCAAGCGCATCCTGCAGGACTGCCAGAAGCGCGTGCAGGGGATACTCCTCATCCATCGCGCAAGCCTCGATCGATTGGCCGAGCGGCTTATGGAAAAAGAGGTGCTCGAATCCGTCGAGGTCAACGCTCTCCTGGAGGGCGTCCAGGCCCCCGCTTAATGGCCACGCACTCGCTCTTCGGAACCGACGGCGTTCGCGGCATCCCCGGGCAGGAGCCATTGACGGACCGCACCGTCGAACGGCTCGGCTTCTCGGCCGCCGGAGTCTTTCTGGAGCGCTTGCGCCGCGCGGGCGGCAAGAATGCGGCCGCTTCTCCCCGCATCATCATCGGCCGAGATACCCGCGGCTCGGGGCCGCGCTTGATGAAGGCCTTGGTCTCGGGCTTCGAGCGGGCCGGCTGCTCCAGCGTGGATATCGGCGTGGCGCCCACTCCCGCGGTATCCTACTGCGTCTCGCGCACCGGCGCGCTCTGCGGCGCCGTGGTCTCGGCCAGCCATAATCCTTCGGAATTCAACGGCATCAAGTTCTTCACCGGCGCGGGCTATAAGGCCCCGCTCGACGTCGAGTCCGAGATCGCGGCCCGCATGGACTCCCTGCCGGAACTGCGCGGCCGTCTGCGCGGCGCGCGGGCGCAGCCCTGCAAAGACGCGATGCGCGAGTACCTGGATTTCTTGAAGAGCACCTTCCCCGCGGACCTGGACCTGCAGGGCCGGCGCATCGTCGTGGACGCCGCCCACGGCGCGGGCTATGCCGTGGCCGCGGAGCTTTTCCGCTCCCTGGGCGCCCAAGTCTTCTCGCTGGGCGATAAGCCCAACGGCCGCAACATCAACGAGGGCTGCGGCGCTCTCTCGACGGACGCCCTGCGCCGGGAAGTCGTGCGCCGGCGCGCGCACTGCGGCATCGCGCTCGACGGCGACGCGGACCGCGCGGTCTTCTCCGATGAGCATGGACGGCTCCTGGATGGAGACGTGCTCATCGCCATGTCCGCCCTGCACCTGCACGAGCAGGGCCGCTTGCGCAAGAACGCGGTGGTCCTGACCGTCATGTCCAACTACGGGCTGGTGCGCTGGCTCGAAGAGCGCGGTATCCTCGTGGAGCAGGTCCCCGTGGGCGACCGCAACGTGACCGATGCCCTGGAGAAGGGCGGCTACGACTTGGGCGGCGAGAACTCCGGGCATGTGGTCTTCCGGAGCTTTGCGCCCACCGGCGACGGCCTGCTCACCGCTCTGCAGACCCTCGCGGTTTGGGCCTCTTCGGGACGGCCCTTGAGCGCCTTCCGCTCCCTTTATCGCCCCTATCCGCAGATCCTCAAGAACGTGCGCGTGGAGCGCCGCGTCCCGGTTTCGGAACTGCCGGGCTTTCAGCGCTCGCTTCATCGCGCCGAGAGGCAGCTGGCCGGACAGGGCCGCGTCTTCGTACGCTATTCCGGCACCGAGCCGCTCCTGCGCATTTTGGTGGAGGGGCCTCAGGACGGGGTCCTGCGCCGGATGGCCGCGGGCCTTGAACAAGATTTTATCGGCGAGGTCGCAAAGACTCTTGCCGGGAGGAGAGCGCATGGCCGTTAAACTCGGAGTCAACATTGATCACGTCGCAACGCTTCGCCAGGCTCGCGGAGGCGTGGATCCCGATCCGGTCGGGGCCGCCCGCGTCTGCCGCCAGTCCGGCGCGGACATGGTCGTCGTGCATCTGCGCCAGGATCGGCGCCATATCCAGGAGCAGGACCTCGTGGAGCTCTGCAAGCTCTTCAAGCGCGGGGTGCACCTGGAGCTTTCGGACGCCGCGGAGATGGTCGACATTGCCGTGCGCGTCAAGCCGGATTCCGTGTGCCTCGTGCCCGAGGATCCGCGGGAGAAGACCACTCAGGGGGGCTTGAGCGCCGCGGCGCTGGACTCCGCGTCCCTGCGCCATGCCGTCGAGCGTCTGCGAAAGGCCGGCATCGGCGTGAGCCTCTTCGTGGACCCGGACGCCGTGAGCCTGCGCAAGGCCAAGGCCCTGGGCGCGGACGCCGTGGAGATTTGCACGGCCCGCTACGCCGAGGCCGCGGGCAAGCGGGACCAGCAGGAGGAGCTCGAGAACATCTCTCTGGCCGCCTACCTGGCCGAGGAGCTCGGCCTGGAGCTTCATGCCGGGCACGGCCTCGATTACACGAACGTCGGGCCCGTGGCGCAGATTCCGCATGTCCAGTGCCTCAACATCGGATTCTCGATCATTGCGCGGGCCATGTTCACGGGACTTAAGCCCGCGGTCTCGGAGATGAAGCGCCTCATCCAAGCCTCCCGTTAATAGGGCGGTGCCAGGCACGCCAGGGTTGCCGGGTGCCAGGCACCGAGAGGTCAGCGAACGGAGCTAATATGTGCGGCATCATCGGATACGTCGGCGGGCGCGATTGCGTCTCTCTTCTTATGGAGGGACTGCGCAGGCTCGAATACCGCGGCTATGACTCCGCGGGGCTCTGCGTAGCCGACGTCCAAGGGCATCTGAACCTCGTGCGCGCGGCAGGCAAGCTCTGTGCGCTCGAGGAGGCCGTGCGGCGCAGCCGGCCGCAGGGCCGCACGGGCCTGGGGCATTCTCGCTGGGCCACCCACGGCAAGCCTTCCGAGGAGAACGCCCACCCGCATACGGATTGCGGACAGCGCTTGGTCGTCATCCATAACGGGATCGTCGAGAACCACTTGGAGCTGCGTTCCCGGCTCCAAGCCTCCGGCCACCGCTTCCGCTCCGAGACAGATACCGAGGTCCTCGCGCATCTCATTGAGCAGTATCTTCCGCCGCCGTCGAGCGGACGGCCTGCCCCGGCCGCGCAGCGGGAAGCCGCGCTCGCGGCCGCCGTGCGCAGCGCCTTCGCCGAGGTCCGGGGCGCCTATGCGGTCGCGGTGCTCTGGACCGAGGCGCCGGATCTGCTGATAGCGCTCAAGTCCGCTTCTCCTTTGGTCGTCGGCTTAGGCGAGGGGGAGACCTTTCTCGCCTCCGACGTGCCCGCCTTCCTTGACCACACCCGGAAGGTCGTGTTCATGGAAGACGGCGAGATGGCGCTTCTGCGCAAGACCGGCGCGGAGTTCTCCAAGCTCTCCGGCGGCGCGGTGCAGAAGACTCCGCAGACCATCACTTGGGACCGGGCCATGGCCGAGAAGGCCGGCTACAAGCACTTCATGCTCAAGGAGATCTTCGAGCAGCCCCAGACCGTGGCCGACACTCTGCGCGGACGCCTGCATCCCTTGGAGCCGGGCTCGCTGGCCCAAGAGACCGGCCTGAGCGTCGAGGCTCTTTCCTCGGTGCGGCGCGTGGAGTTCCTGGCCTGCGGCACCGCGCACCATGCAGGGCTCATCGGTAAATATCTCGTCGAACATCTGTCCGGAGTCCCGGCCGAGGCCGAGATGGCCTCCGAGTTCCGCTACCGCGATCCCATCCTGGACCCCGACTCCCTGGTCGTGGCCGTCAGCCAGTCCGGCGAGACCGCGGATACGCTTTCCGCCATCCGGCTGGCCAAGATGTCCGGGGCCAAGGTGCTCGCGGTCTGCAACTGCGTGGGCTCCGCGCTCACGCGAGAGTCGGACTACAATCTCGCCACGCACTGCGGCCCGGAGTTCGGCGTGGCCTCGACGAAGGCCTTCACCGGGCAGCTGGCCGCGCTTGCGGTCTTCGCTCTGCATCTGGGCATGGCCCGCAAGAAGATCGACGCGGTCCGCGCGCGGCTCTTCGCCGACGAGCTCGTGCGCCTGCCCGCGCTCTTGCGCGAGACGCTCAAGCTCGACGCCCAGGTTGAGGAGATCGCCAAGAAGTATTTCAAGGCCCGCGACTTCCTCTACATCGGCCGGCACGTCAACTATCCCGTGGCCCTGGAAGGAGCGCTCAAGCTCAAGGAGATCTCCTACATCCATGCCGAGGGCTATGCGGCCGGCGAGATGAAGCACGGCCCCATCGCGCTCATCGACGAGAGCCTGCCGGTCGTGGCCGTGGCCACGCAGTCCTCGGTCCTGGACAAGATGCTCTCCAATATCGAGGAAGCCAAGGCCAGGGGCGCGCATGTCATCGCCTTATGCACCGAGGGCGAACGGCGCTTGGACGGCCGCGCGGACCATGTCCTGTATTTGCCGCGCACCGAGGAGTTCCTGGCGCCCGTGCTCAACGTGGTGCCCTTGCAGCTCCTGGCCTATCACGTCTCCAACCTCCTGGGCTGCGACGTGGACCAGCCGAGGAATCTCGCCAAGAGCGTCACGGTCGAGTGAAGAAAGAGCTCCTGCTCAAAGACCTGCGCTCCATCCTCCCTGTCCGTCGGGCCGACGCGCATAAAGGCGATTTCGGGCATGCGCTCATCGTCGCCGGTTCCCGCGGCATGTCCGGCGCCGCGGGCCTGTGCGGCCGCGCGGCCCTTCGCTCAGGCGCGGGCTTGGTCACGCTCGCCCTGCCGGAATCCGCGCGGATCCCGGCGGTCGGCTGCGCGCCGGAGGCCATGACGCTCTCGCTCGAAGAGAGTTCGCAGGGAATGCTGCGCACCGAGTCCGTGGCCAAGGTCCTGGCGGCTCATAAGGCGAGGGATTTCAACGCGCTGGCCGTGGGGCCCGGCTTGGGCGCCCACTCGGACGTGGGCCGCGCGGTCGTGTCCTTGCTGGCAGGCCTGCGCATCCCCGCGGTCGTGGACGCCGACGCGCTCAACGCTTTGTCCCAGCTGCCCGTAGACCAGGTCCGCGCCCTTTTGGAGCGGCGGCAGTCGCCCTGCGTGCTGACCCCGCATCCCGGCGAGGCGGCCCGGCTCCTGCGCTCGACGGCGCAGGAGGTCCAGTCCGACCGCCGCGCCGCGGCCGCCGAGATCGCGCGCAAGTTCGGGGTCCTCTGCCTGCTTAAGGGCCACCGCACGCTCGTCACCGACGGGGAGCATGTCTGGACCAACAGCACGGGCAATCCCGGCTTGGCCAAGGGCGGCAGCGGGGACGCGCTCACGGGGCTCATCGCGGGGCTGCTGGCCCAGCTCTGCGCGAAAGATCCCTCGCCGGAGCCCTTGGAGGTCCTCAAGGCCGCGGCGCTGGGCGCTCATCTGCACGGCTTAGCCGCGGACATCGCCGTTCGCGAGAAAGGCGAGCGCGGCCTGCTCGCTTCCGATGTCATCGAGACTTTTCCGCAAGCTTTCCGCAAAACCGGCCTCTGAGCGTTGGGGGCGCAAGCTATTCTTCCATTTATGATGCGCGGCAAGATGAAGAGACCGTCGGGGAGCAGAGAAGTGCGTCGCAAGGCTCTTTTTCCCCGGCATTCCGGCAGAAGCCGGGGTCCAGCAAGCAGGGTTCTTCCAAAGGAAGAGGATACTCTGCGTGCGGCCGGTTCTCTGGCGGACTGCGTGCGAGAATCCGGCGAGGGAGCGCTCATCTGCTTGCGGGGACCCTTGGGCAGCGGGAAAACGGTCTTCGTCCGCGGATTCTTGCGAAAGCTCGGGCATAAGGGCGCTGTGCGCAGCCCCACCTTCGGTCTTATCCACGAATACCGCCGTTTGCGGCCGCAAGTCCTTCATCTGGACCTTTATCGTCTAAAACCCCGGGAATCCGAGGGCCTGGGCCTGCGCGAACTCCTACGCGTGAGCGGCTGCGTCTTCCTCATCGAATGGCCCGAGGCCGCCCAGGCCCTTCTTCCCAAAGACCGCCTGGAACTTTCCTTCGCCCATGTCCCCAACGGCGGCCGCCGCCTGCGCCTGCGCGCCCTCGGTCCTCGTTCCAGACGCCTCACCGCCGCGTTCTGATCCCGTTCGTTATGTCGTCACTCCGGAACAAACCGGTCCGCTCGTCATTCCGGCGAAAGCCAGGACTTGTGTTCCGTCATTCCGGCGGAAGCCAGGATTTGTGTTCCGTCATTCCGGCGAAAGCCGGAATCCAGGGACTGTCTAGAATAGCTTCTTGAAGACTTCGTCGGGACAGTCTTTCTGCGGCAGATGTCCGCAGTCCGGATAGCGGAAGAGGCGGGCGCCTCGGATGCCGGAGGCATAGCGCTCGCTGATGGACGCGGGGAGCAGCCCGTCGGGCTCTCCCAGGATGACCACGGTCCGAGCGCGGATCCCTTTGAGCCGGCCGTCGAGCAGCTCCTCTTTTCGCAGGGCCGCGACCATCTCGGGCGCGCGGCGCTCCCGGATGCCTTCGGCGGCTTGAGGGAAGACGTTGGAGGGAGGCAGGGGCTTGGAGGGGTGGGCCTTTTGGAAGAAATCCTTCATCTTCTCAGGCGTGGGATCGGCGAGCGTCCGCGCCGTCTGTTCAGCCAAGCCGCTGGGATCGTCGAGGCCCGCGGCGTTGAGCAGGAAGAGCCTGTCGGTCCCCGAGGGCCACTGGAGCGCGATGTCCGCGGCGATCCAGCCGCCCAGGCTGTTGCCGACCAAGGTCCAGCGAGGGCAGGTCCCGGCCAGGGCCTCGCGGACCGTGCGCGACATCGGACGTATCCCATAACCTTCCAGGGACGCGGGCGCGGCGGAGGCTCCTACTCCCGGCAGGTTGAAGGCGAAGAGCTTGTATCTGCGGGGAGTCTTCCGCTCCTTTGAATCCACCAGGAGATCGCTCCAGGTATCGGCGGAATCTCCCAGACCGTGGATGAACGCCACGCAGGCGCAGTCCGCGTCGCCGGCGGCGCAGGTATCGCGGGAAAGGACCTCGAGTCCGCCGATGCGCGCGTGCCGCACTCCTCCGGACCATAGCTTCGCATTGAGGATGAACCCGTGGAGATCGAGAGGCCTTTGCCAGACCCAGAGGCCGAAGGCCGAGAAGAGCAGCAGGCACGCCGCGCACGCGCGCAGGATCGTTCGTTTCATGAGGGATTTATTATCGCTGTTGCGGCCGTGTTTGCGCAAGGAGATGCGTCTGGGCGTCATGCCGTTGTCAAATGGAGTTCATCCGGCCGCTATTGGCGAGGCGAGGTTTTTCAGGTATCCTCAAAGAGGGGTGCCCCATGGGTGGAGAAAAGATATTGGTCGTCGAGGACGAGAAGGATATCGTCCGGCTCTTGCGCTACAACCTGGAGAAGGAAGGCTACTGCGTCGCGGCCTGCCACGACGGAGAGGCCGCTCTCGAATGCTTCCGCAAGGAACGCCCCGACTTGGTCATCCTGGACCTCATGATCCCCAAGCTCGACGGCATCGAGGTCTGCAAGCTCCTGCGGCAGTCCTCCCAGGTCCCCATCCTCATGCTCACCGCCAAGAAGAGCGAGGTGGACCGCATCCTGGGTCTCCGGATCGGAGCGGACGACTACGTCACGAAGCCCTTCTCGGTGGGGGAACTCCTGGCTCGCGTGCAGGCCTTGCTGCGCCGCGCCGCGCATCCTGTCGTGAACGCCTTGCGCGCGGGGGCTCTGGAGATGGACTTCGAGCGCCATGAGCTGCGTCTTGAAGGAAAGCCGGTTTCGGTGACTCCCAAGGAGTTCGAGTTCCTCAGGCTCCTCGTGCAGTCGGACGGGAAGGTCCTCACCCGCGAGGAGATCCTCGAACGCGTATGGGGATACGACCGTTCGATGGACATCGACACGCGCACCGTCGACCAGCACATCGCCCGTCTGCGCCGCAAGCTCGGAGCGGAAGGGGAGCGCATCCTCACGGTCACCAACGTGGGCTACCGTTTCCGTCCGTGAGTTCCCGCTCGCGTCTTTACATCATCATCCTCACCGTGGCCGCGCTCTCGAGCGCGCTCGCCGGATTCGCCGGCTGGCGTTCCGTCCGCACCCAGCTCGTCGGACAGCTCGCGCAGGGCCTTCTGGAGAAAGGGCGCATACTCGTGCGCGAGTTGCCCGCGGGCGGCGCGGGAACGCGAGGCATCTCTGCGTGGGTCTCCAGAACCGCCCCTTTGGCGGAGGCCCGCATCAGCCTCATCGCCGCCGACGGCCGTTTGCTCGCGGACTCGAGTCTGAGTCCGGAGGAGTTTGCGCGCGCGGAAAACCACGCGGACCGTCCGGAGTTCGTCGCGGCTCGGCGAAAAGGGAAAGGGATCTCTCTTCGGCACAGCCATTCCACGGGCATGGACTTCCTTTATGCCGCCGTGCCCGTCTCCAAAGGGGGCGATTGCGCGGTCCTGCGTCTGGCCATGCCGTTGGACCGAGTCGATGAGACGCTCTCCCGCATGCGCCGCAGCATCATCGATTACGCCTGCATCGCCCTGCTCATCGCGCTCTTCTTCGCCGCTTTCGCGGCCGCGATCATCCGTCGTCCGCTCATCCTCCTGGCCGAGGCCGCCGACCGCATGTCCGCGGGCTCCGGCGCCGTTCCTCAGCGGGGGTGCGATGAGCTCGACCGTCTGGCCGAGACGCTCCACGGACTCTCGCTGAAGTCTTCTCAGACGCTCCGAGCGCTCAAGGAGGAGAAGTCGAGGCTTCAGGCCACGCTCGCGCACATGGCCGAGGGAGTCGCCGTCGTGGACGCGCAAGGGTGTTTTCTCGAGGTGAACCCCGCGATGGAGTCGCTCTTCGGCCTGGAGTCGGCGCGCGCGCGCGGCGCGCCCCTCATCGAGATACTGCGCCACGGCGAGCTCAAGGCTCTGCTTGACCGCGCCGCAGCGGGGAAGGGGCCGGCTTCCGGAGAGCTCACGCTGTTCACTCCCGGAGAGCGCGTTTTCGAGGCGCATGCCACGCCGGTCCTTGAGAGCGGATCCCTGCACGGGATCGTCCTGGTCCTTCACGACATCACCCGGCTGCGCCGTTTGGAGGAGATGCGCCGCGACTTCGTCGCCAACGTCTCCCATGAGCTGCGCACGCCTCTGGCTTCGATCAAGGGCTTCGCCGAGACCTTGCGCCGCGGAGCGCTCGAGGATCCCGCGCACCGTCTGGAGTTCGTGGAGACCATCGAGACGCAGGCCGACCGGCTGACTCGCCTCGTCGACGACCTGCTCGAGATGGCTGCCGTCGAATCCGGTCGCCGTCCTCTGCGTTTGGAGATCATCGGGCTCTTGGACTTCGCGCGGGAGGTTGCCGCATCCCTGGCGCCTCAAGCGCGCAAGCGGCGCGTGCGCGTCGAGATAGGCATCGACGCGGGCGCTTCGGTCAGGGCCGACCGGGCTTCCCTGCGTCTGCTCCTTCAGAATCTTCTCGACAACGCCATAAAATATAACCGCGATGAAGGGACGGTGACCGTGACGGCGCGGTCCGAAGAAAAGTCCGTCGACCTTTGCGTGCGCGACACGGGCATCGGCATTCCTGCCGCGGACCTGCCCCGCGTCTTCGAGCGCTTCTACCGCGTGGACAAGGCGCGCTCCCGCGAACTCGGCGGGACCGGGCTCGGCTTGGCCATCGTCAAGCATCTGGCCGAGGCCCACGGCGGCCGAGTCTTCGTCGAGAGCGTCGAGGGGGAAGGGTCCTCCTTCCACGTCTTCCTGCCGCACGACCGGGTCTAAGCGTCAAAAAAAAGGCACGCCTTCGGCAAAGGATCCCAATACGGCGCTGTTACCATTCCCTTATGGAAAGGAAATGGTCCTTCGCTCATGCGGCCCTTCTGCTCATCGTGCTTGCGCCGTGCGCTCCGGCGGCGCCGCCCCCTTTGACCGTCGTCTTCGTCGTCGACCAGATGCGCGCGGATTATCTCGCGCGCTTCGGCAAGGAGTTCTCGGGAGGCTTCGCTCGGTTCGTCAAGGACGGGGCGGTCTTCGAGAACGCCCGCCAAGCGCACGTGCCGACGACGACCGCCGTCGGACACGCGGCCATCGGCACGGGACGCTTCCCGGCCCAGCACGGGATCGTGGGCAACGAGTGGTGGGACAGGACTCTGGGACGCATGAGAGCATCCGTCGAGGACGAGGAATACGGCCGCAGCCCCCTCAATCTCCGGGACGAGACGTTCGGCGACATCCTCAAAGCCGTCCGTCCGGCTTCGAAGGTGATCAGCCTTTCCGGGAAGGATCGAGGAGCCGTTCTTTTGGGCGGCCGCCGCCCGGACCTTGTGCTCTGGTTCAACAAGAGCGCCGGACAGTTCGTGACGGACACGTATTATGGTCGGATGCCCGATTGGGTGTGGGACTGGGATGCGCGGCTCTCCATCCCCCTTGCCGAAAGGGATGGATTCATGGAAAGCCCGCGCTTCGATGCGCTGCTGCTCGAACTCGCCGGAAAGACGGTCGAGAACGAACGGCTGGGGCTGGGGAAAGGGCGCAGCGATCTTCTCTTTATCAGTCTTTCGGGCACCGATATCATCGGGCACAAGAAAGGGCCCGACAGTCCGGAGATACGTGAACAGCTTCTCGGCCTGGATAAGAGCCTGGGAGCCTTCCTCTTTTATTTGGACGGCCGTCTCGGCGAGGGGCGATATCTCGCGGTCTTGACCTCGGATCACGGGGTCACGTCCATGCCCGAGAGCGCCGATGGCCGCTCCAAGGGAATCCGACGCATCCTGCAATCCGAGTTGGAGGATGAAGTAGAGGCGGCTCTGCGCAAGAGGCTGGGCGAACCCGGTCTTCTCGACCGCTGGCTGCTGGGATTGAGGTCCCCGAACGTCTATCTCAATAAGCCCCTGGCTCTTGAGAAAGGCATGGACGATCGGCTTCTCGCCGAAGCCGCGGACATCTTGGGAAGCCTGCCCGCCGTCTTGGCGGTCATGCGGCCCGAGGACCTCTTGGCCGCTCGCGCCGAAAAGGGCCCGTATGAGGAGATCTTTCGCAGAAGCTTCTATCCCGCTCGTTCGGGGGACCTGCTGGTCCTTTTAAAGGAGAACATGCTCGTCGCGGGTCTTCCGGGAGAGACCAGCCACAGCCTTCCCTACGACCAAGATTCCCGCGTGCCGCTGGTCTTCATGGGAGAGGGGATCGTTCCCGGAAGATACCCGGCGCAGGCCTTGGGCACGGATATCGCTCCGACCGTGTCCTCCTTTTTGGAGATCCCGTTCGAACCGGCGGCCGGAAGCCGGGTGCTCAAGGAAGTCCTGGCAGAGGACGCGCTCGGTGCGCAGTCCAAGAGGCCCTCATGAAAAGACCCATCGCCGTCGTCCTCGCCGCGTCGCTCGCGGTCCTGCAGCCCGGAGCGCTCATCCAAGAAGCCCGCGCGCAGGTCTCGGCACGGATGGCCGGAGCGAACGTCGTTCTTCCGGGACAGCTGTCGATCCCCGCCGTTTTGGCCCCGATGGAGGAAGGACAAGGAAGCCTCCCTGCTCACTCGGCCGGCATGGGCCTTTCGCTGCCTCTCATGGATGTTCAGGCGCCCGCCGCGCTCGTCCCGACGTCCTCGATCGGGGAGGCGCCGATCCTTCCTTCGTTCGAGGACGCCGCTGTCGCGAAGACGGAGCATTCGGCGGGATCATCGGTCTCGGCGAAGCCTCGCGCCGTCGTGGAAGCGAAGAGAAGTCCTTCCTCGGACCGCCCGTCCTTGATCGATACCCTGCGCGGCTTCTGGACCGAGCGCTCGAAGAAAACGGCTTTATCTCATCCGGCTGCCGCGGAGTCCTTGCCGGAAAAAGGGCGGGCTCTTTTCGATGGAGACAAGCTGAGGGCGTATCTTCTTCGCCCGGACGGCACGCATTCCTCCGTGAGCTGGGAAGGACTTCCGGCCGTTCTGGCCGCCGATCCTGATTATAGGGAGGCCCTTGCGCGCAAGGGCCGCATACGCCTTATCGTGGACAAGAACGCCGCTCCCGGCGGATTTTCCGCCGGGGATGCGCAAGCGATCGCGGACATCCTGGCCGGATCCGGGATCTCCCGCGGCATCGAGGTCGAGAATCTGGGCAAGGCTCCGAAAGAGACGCCGATATCCTCGTCCGGCGTCGGAGAGTCTCCCGTGCGCAAGAGCGGCGGGGTCCTCTCATCCTTGCCGGTGCTCAGGGAGGTCTCCTTCCTGGCGAGGAATCTCTCCGCGTCCATGCGCAAGCTCGAGCGTTCCGAGGTCACCGCGGGGCTGCTGTCGAGCCTTCCGGGCTTCATCAACAGCATGATCTTCTACGTCGCGCTGTTCTTGCCCCAATACCGGGCGTCATTCGCGGCCATGGTCGCCTTGACCGTGCTCATGAAGGCGATCCACAACGTGGGCGTCGGCATCTGGACGAGCTTCCAGAACCGGCTCATGCTCCAGCGAGGAAGCTCCTATCTCACGACCTTCAATTTCGGCTACGGACAATCCACGGCCGCGCTCTATCGCGCGATCGCCTGGTCCGCCCGTCCCAGCGCCACCCTCCCTCCCTGGGATATCCGGTATTGGCGGGATATGTCCGTGATGAGCGTCCTGGGCACCGTGTTCTACACGATCGGGAACATGGCGGCCAACGAACTCTACAACAAGGGGCTGCTCTCCAGGCGGGGGGTCACCTTCCTCCAGCAGCTGCGCGCCGGGGTCGGCGACATCGACGGGATATTCTACAAGGCCGGCTTCATGGGCTTTTTCTGGATCGCCTTCGCGATCCATCAGTTCCTGGACCTCGCGCTCTATCCTCTCGCCGCCTTGCTCAAGGCCCGTCCGATACTCACCCTCGCATCCGAGGACGTCGCCTCCACGAAGGAATTCAGCGACCTTTACCTTCCGCATGCCGACGCGGCGGGTTCTCCCATGAAGCGGCTGCGCCAAGCCTTGCTCGGCGCTCCGTTCATCGCGCAGTTCGTCTCGATCGCGCGGTTCCTAAAAAGGCGCTTGGGGAGGCTCTTCGCTCCTGCCGCCTTGTCCGCGGCCGTTGCGTTTTCTCCGCAGATCTTGGCGTCCGCCTATGAGCAAGGGGCCGCCGGCACCGCCTCCCAACCCATCGAAAGAGTCCTCTCGCGCCTGCCGCGCCTGACCCCCGTGCTCGACGCCTCCGGAAAGGCGAAGATCATCGCCGACAGCGTGGCCCAGCCGGTGCTGACGGACTACCCCGACGGAGGGCTGGGGGTCTTCAAGCCCATCCGCATGCCCAAGACCGATCCGAAATACAAATATGAGTGCATGAAGGCGCTCTGCGAAGTGGTCTCTTCCCATATCGCCGCGAAGATGGGGGTCCCCACCGTACGCTACCGCCTGGCGCACGCCGATATCGACGCAGAGGAGCATATCGGCGTGGTGACGCCGTATCTGCCGTCCCTTAAGACGCTCGTCGAGGCTCCGGAACTCGCCGATCACATCGTCAACGCCGAGGAGTTCACTCGCGGGGCGGTCATCGACGCGTGGCTGGGGAACACCGACCGCATCATCAGCCGCAAGAACGTATGGGTCATCGAGGACAAGGGCGAGGCGAGGGTCCTCTTCGGCGACTATGATCAGACGTTCAGGCCGCACGCCGCGCTCTTCGGCATCCCGAAGACTCAACTGCAGCTTCTGCCCCGCTACGCGAAGCCCGAGACGCTGCGCCGCATCCTGGCCGATATCGCCAAGCTCGACGATAAGACGATCCGGGCGTGGGTCGGGGAAGCCTTGTCCCTGAGCGGGGGGATCGGCGACGGTTGGGGGGAGTATTTCTCCGAGGTCCTCATCGACAACCGCGACGAGCTCGGCGGAACCCGCGCTTTCGACGAGCTCCTTTCCGGCCGGAAGCCCCGCATGAGCCTGAGCGCCCCCGCGGCTGCCTCGCTGGCCGACAAGGTCCTCGCGGGGCAAAAAGACCCCTCGCGCATCGGCGCGCAAGTCGATGCGGCGATCAAGAGGATGGAGATCTATTTCAGCACCAACGGCGACCTGCGGGCGCCCATGAGAACGCTTCTTGAGGAACTTGCCCGACGCCGCTTGGCCCAAGAGGACGGCCCCTACGAGTTCGCCGAAGGCGACTTGACGCTCCTGGCTCCGCTCATCCACTTCGTCTGGTCGTCCTTCGAGCCCGCCGAAGCCATCGGCGGCGGCCTCGAATACCATCGGTGAGAGAGGACTCCGTTTTGAATAGGCCTTCATCGACAGCCGAGGTCTTGGGGCCGGTTTTGGAGACGCTCGATGAGTTCGGCCGAGACGTCGGCTGGGGCCATATGCCGCCGGAACCGCTCGAAGCGCCCGTCTCCATCGACGAACTCCAGATCGACTTCACCCCTTCCCCCGCGGATTGGAGGGACCAGATCCTCTATTCCGTCATCATCGACCGGTTCAGCCGCGCCCGTCCGTTCAAGAGATGGGGCGATCCCGCCGACGGACGCACGCGCCACGGCGGGAACATCCGAGGACTCATCGAGCGGCTGGACTATCTGAAGGGCTTGGGCGTCACCACGCTGCAGATCAATCCGATCTTCATGAATCCGCCGGCCGGCTACCACCAATATTGGCCCGTGCATTTCCTGGCGGTCGACCCGCATCTGGGCACGATGAGGGACTTCAAAAAACTCGTGCTCGAGGTTCATCGGCGGGGCATGTACATCGTCATGGACATGGTCTTCAACCATACGGCGCCGATCATCCAGTACGACGGGGACGTCCGGTTCGGCCCGCGCAAGAGCGTCAAGCGCTGGCGCTATCTGCTCAAGCCCGTGGAACTCGCCGATGAGCGGCATTACAGCCTGCGCGGAGACATCAACGATTGGCATGACGCGCGGCAGTGCGCCGAGGGAGACCTCCCCGGAGGCATCAACCGCCTGCGCACGGAGGACCGCTCCACCCAGGACATCCTCCTCAAGATCGCCAAGTGGTGGATACGGGAGACGGACGTCGACGGATTCCGCCTGGATGCCTATCCCCATGTGTCCAAAGACCTCTGGACCCGCGTCTTCAGCGAGATCCGGGACTATGCCGCGAAGCTCGGCAAGCGGGACTTCCTTCTCATGGGGGAGCTTTTCGACGGGGATCCGCGGCATTACGTCGGAGAGCTCCGAAACGGCCGGCTCAGCGCCGCCTACAACTACCCCGCGTATTTCTGGAACAACGCGGCCCTGCACGCGCAGGCCGCTCCCGAGGCGCTTGCCCAAAGCCATGAGGCCTTGTCTTCGCTGCTGGGGGACCGGCTCCACTACATGGTGAATTTCATCAGCAACCATGACCGGGTCCATTTCCTCAAGGAGAACGACGACGCCGGCCTGCTCCGGTTCGCGCTGGGCTGCATCCTCACGGACATCGGGATCCCGTATCTATATGGAGAAGAGCAGGCGCCTCGGCAGGTTCCCGGAAGGGAGCTCTTGGATGTGGAGGCTCCCCGCGAGGACCGCTTCATCCAGGGACGCTTCAAGAATCCTTGCTCTCCCTTGGACGGGTTTTCCACGGGCTCTCCCGAATACCGGTTGATGAACGCGCTGATCCGGGTCCGCAAGGACGTCGCCGCTTTGCGCCGAGGCGAGAAGCATGTCCGCTGCGCCGAGTCTCGGGGTCCGGGTCTCTACGTTTTCAGCCGGATCCACGAAGGCCGGGAAGCGCTCGTGGTCCTCAACAGCGCGAACGAGCCTCGCGGCGCGCGGGTCTGGGTGGATTCCAGCCTCACCCCTGCCGGCACGCGGCTCATCGACGCGCTCGACGCGGAATATTCCTCGACCGCGTTCTCCGAGGATGGGAAGGGCTCCCAAGTCGAGGTCCAAGCGCCCGCCTACGGCGTGCGCATCCTGCTGGAAGAACGTCCGGGAGAGCGCCATGAAGGATAGTCCGCTCATCGAGTTCGATCCTGGGGTCCTGCGGGGACTGCGGTCCTGCAGGGTCCGGCCGAGCCGGAGCGATCGCGCGTATCTGGCGACCAAGACCTTCGGCGTCAATCTCGCCGTGCGCGGTGCTTTCGCGCTTTCCGGCATCCACGGCGGAGCTTCGGCTGCGAGGGTCGTCTGCGCGTTGTCCTGGCATCAGCTCCAGGACGCGGCCTGCACGCTCTACGGCCGGTCCTACTTGAACCTGCTCGCACGCGCAGCCGGAGGATTGAGGATCGCCGGACGCGGCATCGGGGACCTCGTCTTCGTCTACGTCCAAGTCAGCGCTTCCGAGGTCCTGACCCGCCTCATCCTGGGTCCCGTCGGCAATACTCCCTCGGCGCTGACCCTTGCCGGCCTCGGGATGGTCTTCCTGAACGTCGGGCAGGGCATGATCGCCGGAGGCTCCATCATCCCGGCGATCAATCAGGTGCGCAAAGCCGGCTTCATCGGAGAGCGAGCGTGCATGCACATCTACCAGCTCTCCGGCCTGACAATCCACCTCGGACTCCTGGCGACTTTCGGATACCAAGCCCTCCATGCCTGGGCCACCGCGGCGCTCTCCATCGCCTCCTGGTCCTTCTATGCCGTTGCCGTGGCGATCGATAGGGGGACGGATCTGCCCAAGGGAAGCCGCCTCCAGGTTTGAGCGCCCGCGGCGGGGCAAACGAAACGACCCGGAGGGTTTCCCCTCCGGGCCGTTCTTTTGGCGCGCCGGACCGATCAGTAGTCCAAGCGGGTCTCCGAGGTCAATTCGAAGACCTGCGTCTCAAGGATCTCGCCTGAAGGGCTCAGGAGTTCGACTTGCAGCTTATTGAGTCCCGCCTGCAAGGGGAGCATCTGGACCGCCCCATAGTAGCCATAAGGGATCTCATAGCGCTCCGGACGGAGCGCGCTGGTCAACGGGACCTTGACCGGGCCTTCGTTGCCGACGAAGTTCATCATCGGCGGGAGGAAGGCGGAGATGGGATGGGTCCCGTCGGAATCCCTGCTCTGCACGGAGATCGACAGGTTGCTCACCCGGACGCCGGTCGTTCTTGTTTCCGTATGCCGGATCACGGCATCGATGCTGCCGCAGCGGTCCCCGTGTCCGGGGATGACGCACTCGAAGCTCAGTTCTTGCTGCAGTTCAAGGGTCACGCTTCCGAGGGCGTAGGTCCCTTGGCGCGAAGGCGCCTGCGCGGGAGACGCCGACTGTCCCATCACGGAGTCCCCGAAAGCGGCGAATACGAACAAGGCTGCAAGGCTCGATACGACCCCGATCTTCTTCATCATGTCTCCTCCTTGATTTCCCGACGCTTCAAGTATATCCATCCGGTTTGACGTTCAGGTGACGGCGGGAGAACGACGGCATGACCCCCGCGTCAAAAAATGTTCACGCGTTCGAGGCGCGGCCGCAATGGGTTTTCTCCGGGAGGACTGCTTGAATATCCTCGATGCTAACGCCGAGGATGAGCGCTCCGCGCTCCCCTCAATGACAGGAGACACTCATCATGAAGAACGCCGCGGTCTGGGCCTTGCTGGTCTTCGGGCCGATCCTTCCGACGCAGGCGCAGGAATTGAAGCTCTCGAGCCATCTTGAGAGCGTGAAGTTCAGCGGAGATTTCCGCCTTCGCCAGGAGAACTTCAAGAAGATGACGCCCAACAAGTACGACCGGAACCGGGAGCGGTTCCGTCTGCGCCTGGGCGTCGAGGTCCAGTTTCCCAACCAGGTCCTGAGCGTGTTCCGCTTCGCTTCGGGCACCGGCGAGCAGGTCTCCACCAACCAGACCTTCACGGGCATCGGCAGCCAGAAAGGCATCTACATCGATCAGGCCTATCTCGCCTGGCGGCCTTCCTTAGGAGAGAACGGCAGCGCCTATCTTCAATCGGGCCGCATGCAGAACGCTCTTTGGCAGACGTATTCCTCGGATGCGCTATGGGACGCGGACTTGAACCCGGAAGGGGTCGGGGAAGGGATTGAATATCTGTTCCCGGACACCGGGGTGAGCCTCTTCGCCAACGCGCAGCAGATGGCCGCGGCGGAGTCGGCCAACAACACGGCGCGCCCGTTCTGCTTGAGCCAGCAGCTCGGGTTCGAGACGCGGCTGCCGGTCAAATCGCGACTGCGCATGGCCGCGGCCTACCACCACTGGACGAACGTCGATGCCTTCGCCTTCGGCCAGGGCGTCACCCAGGACGGGAACCGGCGCTATTCGACGAACGTCCCGAAGAACCTCTTCGGAGTGGGGGAAGTCACGGCGGAGCTGCGCTCCTGGGTCGGCCGCCTGCCCCTCTCCGTGCAGGGCACCTATCTCAACAACCTGCGCGCCAGGGACAATCTTGGGTCCGCGGAGAACTACGGCTACCAGACCGGCTTCATCCTGGGGAAAGCCTCCGGCGCGAAGACCTGGGAGGCCGCGTACTTCTACAAGTTCCTGCGCACCGATGCGACGATCGCCGATGCCGTCGATTCAGACTTCGGCAACGGCGGGACCAACCGCAAGGGCCATATCCTGTGGCTGGCCTACAGCCCAAAGGATTGGCTGCAGGTGAAGGCCAAGTATTTCATCACCCGTCTGCTGGCGGACAACCAAGGCCAGACCGACGACGCGATCAACCGCGCACAACTGGACTTCCAGGTGAAGTTCTGAGAAAACATAGGAGAATGAAAACCATGAACATCCTTAAGAATATCCGGAGATCGGCCGCTCTCCTCGTCCTGCTGGCCGCAGCCGCATCCGCCGCGCAAACGACGAACCTCAATGGGGCCGGGGCCACCTTTCCCTACCCCATCTACTCCAAGTGGTTCGACGACTACCGGCAAGCGCGTCCGGACGTGCAGATCAACTACCAGTCCATCGGTTCCGGGGGCGGCATCCGGCAGATCACGGCCCGCACAGTGGACTTCGGCGCCACCGACGGTCCGATGACGGACAAGCAGCTCTTCGCCGTCGACGGGAAGATCCTCCATCTGCCCACCGTGCTGGGCGCGGTGGTCCCGGTGTTCAACGTCAAGGGGCTCTCCGAACTCAACCTGAGCGGAGAGGTCCTCGCCGACATCTTCCTCGGCAAGGTCCGCATGTGGAACGACAAGGCTCTCGCCGACCTCAACCCCGGCGTCGAGCTTCCCTCCGCGCCCATCACGGTGGTCCATCGTTCCGACGGGTCCGGCACGACCTACTGCTTCGTCGACTATCTGAGCAAGGTCAGTCCCGGATGGCTCAAGGGCGTCGGGCGGGGGACCTCCGTGAACTGGCCGGTCGGCCTGGGCGGCAAGGGCAACGAGGGCGTGTCGAGCATGGTCAAGGGCATGCCCGGGGCCATCGGCTACGTCGAACTCATCTACGCCAAGCAGAACGGCATCGCGTATGCGTCCGTGCGCAACAAGGCGGGCCGGTTCGTGTCGGCGGATATCGAGGCGGTCACCGCCGCGGCGGCCGCTTCCTCCCGGACGATGCCCGCGGACTTCCGCGTCTCCATCACCGACGCGCCGGGCGAGAAGGCCTATCCCATCTCGACCTACACCTGGCTGCTCGTCTATCAGAAGAACACGGCTCCTCGCGGGGAGATCCTCAAGGGCTTCCTGCGCTGGATGCTCAAGGACGGACAGAAGAGCGCCGCGTCCTTGGGCTATGCGCCCCTGCCCGCCGAGGTCGCCGTGAAGGTCGCCGCGGCGGCGGAGACTCTGCGGTGATCCCCGTCATCGCGCGCAGCATCGCGCGAAGCGGCGTCAAGAAAGTCGCCGGCCCGCGCGAGCGGGCCGGCGACCGGGTCTTTCAAGCCGCGCTCTGCGCGGCGGCCATGAGCGTCGTCGCGCTCGCGCTCGCGCTCGCCTGCCGGCTTTCCATCGATTCCCGCCTGCTCTGGAAGGCGATGGGGCCCGGCTTCCTCTGGGGCACGACCTGGGACCCCGTCGCCGAAGTCTTCGGCGCGCTGCCGTTCATCTTCGGCACGCTCGTCACTTCCGCGCTGGCGCTCCTCATCGCGGTCCCTTTGGGCATCGGCGCGGCCGTGTTCCTTTCCGAGATGGCGCCGCGCCGGGTCGCCGCGGTCTGCGGCTTCCTCATCGAGCTCCTCGCCGCGGTCCCCAGCGTCATCATCGGACTCATGGGCATCTTCGTGCTGGTGCCGGTCGTCCGATCCGTCGAACCGTTCCTCATCTCCACGCTGGGCCGGCTGCCTTTATTCTCCGGCTTCCCTTACGGAGTGGGCATGCTGAGCGCCGGACTCGTGCTCGCGATGATGGTGCTGCCCTACATCACCACCATCACCCGCGAGGTGCTCATGACCGTCCCGAGCTCTCTTAAGGAAGGCGCTTTGGCCTTGGGCGCCACGCGCTGGGAGACCGTGCATACGGTCAGCCTTCCTTATGCGCGCTCGGCCGTCGTGGGGGCGGTGTTCCTCGCTCTGGGCCGCGCGCTGGGAGAGACCATGGCCGTGACCATGGTCATCGGCAATACGCCGAAGATCTCGGCTTCCCTGCTCGATCCCGGCTACAGCATGGCCGCGGTCATCGCCAACGAGTTCGCCGAGGCGACCTCCGACGCCTATGTCCATGCGCTCATCGGCATCGGCCTGGTCCTCTTCGTACTGACGCTCCTCATCAACGGCTGCGCCCGCTGGATGATCCTCCGGCTCGCGCGCCCGGCGGGCGCGCGATGAGATTCCCCGACTACGCGCGGCGCAAGCAGGTCGACCGGTTCGCCACGGCGCTCTCGGCCGCCTGCGCGTTCTTCGCCCTCGCGGCGCTCTTTGCGATCCTCGGCTACATCGCGTCCAAGGGCGCGGCGGCCGTGAACTGGGATTTCCTCACCCAGCTCCCGAAGCCGGTCGGAGAGATCGGCGGAGGAATCGCCAATTCCATCGTCGGGACCGCGAAGATCGTCGGCCTGGCCGCGCTGCTCGGAGGTCCCATCGGCATCCTGGGGGGCATCTATCTCAGCGAGTACGCATCTTCCCGCACGGCTTTCTGGGTCCGGTATGCCGCGGACGCGCTCAACGGAGTTCCCTCCATCGTCATGGGGATATTCGCCTACTCCATCATCGTGCTGCCGCTCAAGCGCTTCAGCGGCCTGGCCGGGAGCATCGCTCTGGGAGTGATCCTCATCCCCATCGTGCTGCGCAATACCGAGGAGTTCATGCGCCTGGTCCCGCGCAGCGTCCGGGAGGGCGCGCTCGCCCTGGGCATCCCGCGCTGGAAGTGCGTTCTGCGCGTGGCTCTGCCCACCGCCGCGCCCGGCGTGCTCACCGGCCTGCTGCTGGGCATATCGCGCATCGCGGGGGAGACGGCGCCGCTCATCTTCACGGCTTTCGGGAACCGCTTCTGGGATCAAGGGATGCTGCACCCTATGGCGTCCCTGCCTCTGACGATCTATACCTACGCCATCTCGCCCTATGAGGATTGGCACCGCCAGGCTTGGGCGGGCGCCTTCATCCTGCTGATGTTCGTTCTGACGGCCAATATCCTGGCCCGGCTCCTGATGAGGCGCCCCACCGGAGGACACTCATGATCCCGACGATCGAATCCGCCGTGCCGACCGAGAAGTCCGAGAAAGTCTCCGAGGAGGAGCGCCGCGTCATCCTCTCGGCGCGGGCCCTTCGGGCGGGCTACGGCGCGGCCGAGATCCTCAAAGGGGTGGACTTCCCCGTGCGTGAAAGGGTCGTCACGGCCGTCATCGGCCCCTCGGGCTGCGGGAAGTCCACGCTCATCCGCTGCCTCAACCGCCTTCACGAGAGCGTGCCGGGCGGCTGGTGCGAGGGGGAACTCCTGCTCGACGGAGAGGATCTCCTGCGGATCGATCCCGTGCTCCTGCGCAGGCGCATCGGCATGGTCTTCCAGCGTCCTAATCCGTTTCCGAGCATGTCCATCCGCCAGAACGTGGCTGCCGGGCTCACGCTCAACGGCGTGCGCGCGCGCAGGGTCGTCGACGAGCGCGTCGAGCGCGCGCTCAGCGACGCGGCGCTCTTCTCGGAGGTCAAGGACCGTCTCGACGAGTCCGCCCTCGGACTCTCCGGCGGCCAGCAGCAGCGTCTGTGCATCGCCAGGGCGCTGGCCGTGGAGCCGGAGGTCCTGCTGCTCGACGAGCCCTGTTCGGCGCTCGATCCCATCGCCACGGCGCGCATCGAGGAGCTGCTCTTCGAGCTCAAGAAGCGCCTGACCATCGTGACGGTCACCCACAACATGCAGCAGGCCGCCCGCGTGTCGGACTACACGGCGTTCCTTCTGATGGGGGAACTCGTGGAGTGCGGCCCGACCCGGCAGGTCTTCACGCGCCCGGCGGACAAGCGGACCGAGGACTATATCACCGGCCGATTCGGCTGAGGAAGGATCCATGACCATGAAAAGGCATTTCGACGACGATCTCCAGGCGATGCGCTCCCGCCTGCTCGAGATGGGCGCGGCCTGCGAGGAGATGGTGCAGTACGCGCTCAAGCTCTTGGCGGAACGTTCCTCTCAATACATGGACGAGGTGCGTCGAAGAGAGGATATCGTCAATCGATTGCACGTCGAGGTCGACGAGCAGTGCCTCCAGCTCATCGCGCGCTATCAGCCCGCCGCCGGCGACCTGCGCATGATCGCGGCCGCGCTCAAGATCAACTCGGACCTCGAGCGCATCGGCGACCAGGCGGTCAACATCGCCGAGAACGGGATGTTCTTCATCGCGCAGCCGCACATGATGCTCTTCCATGTCCCGCGCATGGCGGAGCTCGCCTGTTCGATGCTCAAGGACAGTCTCGACGCCTTCTCCCGCAAGGACGTGGAGAAGGCCCGCGCCGTGCTCCGCAAGGATGACGAGGAAGACGAGCTCAAGGGCCGCGTCTTCAAGGAGCTCATGGCGCTCATGCAGTCGGATCCTTCCACGATACAGCGGGGGCTCGACATCATCCTCATCGCCCGAAACCTCGAACGCATCGCCGACCACGCCACCAACATCGCCGAGGACGTCATCTTCATGGTCGCGGGAAGGGATGTGCGGCACGGTGCGGGGCGTTGACGGCAGCCCTGACCTTCTTATTTGATAAAATCGAGGTGTGAAGGCTCGTCGAAGAAGAGACACGAACATATTGGCCGTGGATACCACGGGCCAGACGCTGAGCTTGGCCTTGCTGGCGGGGGACAAGGTCCTTGTCTCCTCGCCTAAGCGCAGGCGGCCCCACGACGAGACCCTTTTCAGCGAGACCGAGAAGCTGCTCGGCCGCGCAAAACTCAAGCTCGAAGACCTCCACGCAGTCGCCGCGGCCAGCGGTCCCGGACGGTTCACCGGCATCCGCGTGGGACTGACCTTCGCCTCCATGCTCGGTGCGGTGCTGGATGTTCCTGCCATCGGCGCCAGTCTCTTGGAAGCCCGGGCTCGTCGGGAGCCGCCCGCTTTGCTCACGGGACAGCGTTTCTACGCGATACTCGAAGGATTCCAGGGAGAGAAGTTCATTCAGGGATTTCAATGGCGCAAAGGCCGGCTCCTGCCTCTGGGCGAGCCGGAATGGATCGAGTCCGGCCGCGTGCAGAAGCGCCTGCGGCAAGCGCACAAGCAGGGCGTCGTGCTCAGCGGTCCGGTCCAGGCCCAGGACCTGCTGGCCTGCGCGCAGGAGCGCCTTTCTCGCGGCGCGAAGGACTCCGCGATCCCGCTTTACCTTAAGCCCGCCTCCTACGAGCGCAAAAAATAATATGCGCAGCGCGAGTCCTATCGATGTCGGGGCTCATGCGGGCATCGATCCATGAGGTCCGCGCGTTCCGCGGACCTCGAGGCCATACTGGCCATCGAGTCTCATTGGACGACCACTCCGCATTGGACGCGCGCGCAGTTCGAGTCCGAATTCTCCAACCCGCGCTCCGTGTTTCTTGTTGCCGAGGTGCAGTGCATTGCGGATGCAGGAATGAGCGGGCCGCGGGAAGAGTCCCGCGGGCGGCTCAGCGGCTACGGCGCGGCCTGGGCCGTCGAGGATGAGCTCCAGATCCTGAGCGTGGCGGTGAATCCCGAGCATGTGCGCCGAGGAATCGGCCGCGCCTTGGTGGAGGCGCTCTGCGTCCAGGGCCGCAGCCGAGGCTGTTCGCGCGCCACGCTGGAAGTCAGCCATCTCAATGCCGGGGCCGTCGCGCTCTATGAAGGATGCGGCTTCGTCGTTGTGGGCCGCAGGCCCAAGTTCTATAATGATGGTTCCGACGCCGTACTCATGGATAAGACCTTGTGAAGACTGCTTCCCTCTTCGCCCTCCTGTTCGCGCTCTGCTCGCCCGCGTATTGCGCCTCGGCCAAGGCGTCCTACGAGCATTATCTCAAGGCGCTGCTGCTCTCCAATCAGGGCGGCTACGACGCCGCGCTTCAGGAATACGAGAAGGCCGTGGAGCTCGACCCTCAGTCGGCTTTCGTGCTCCAGCAGGCCGCGGAACTCGCCATGGAGATGGGGCGCTTGGACAAGGCCCAGGCATTCGCGGTGCGCTTGTCCTCGATCGCGCCGGAAAGCACCGAGGCCGCGCTCCTGCAGGGACATGTGTCCTGGGCCGTGGGGGACCTGCCCGCGGCTCAGTCCTCCTTCGAGCGCGTCCTGGCGCGGTCCGGCGCGCCGGCGGAGGCCTCCCGCCGCGCCCTCTTCGCCTTGGGCAGTCTTCTGAGCGCGCAGTCGCCTGAGAAGGCCAAGAAATATTTCGAGCGCACCCTGGCTTCCAATCCCGAGAACGCCTCGGAGGTGGAGTACCAGCTCGCGCTCATCGAGCACCGCGCGCGGCATTTCGACGACGCGGCCAAGCATCTTCAGCGCTCCGTGGAGCTCGATCCCGACGATATGCAGGCCCGCTACACTCTGGCGCAGACCCAGGAGCTTCGCCGCGACACGGCCGCGGCCCTCGGGGTCTATGCGGATATCCTCCAGCGCGATCCCCGCAACGTGGGCTTGCTCGACCGGGTGGGCGAGCTCTATTTCATGCAGGACGACTTCGCCCGCGCCAAGGAGCACTTCCTGCGCGCCAAGATCATCGCGCCGGATCATCCTGCCACCTGCCTGTGGCTCTCGCTTTTGGCCGAGCAGGAGCAGGACTTCGCCTCGGCGGCCAAGAACCTTAAGGAAAGCGCGGGGCTCAAGGATGACGCGTCCCTGCATCTGCGCCTGGGCTACTACCTCACGCAGGCCGGCCGCTTGGCCGAGGCCGTGGAGGCGCTGGAGTCCGCGCACAAGCATTGGCCCGAGAACGAAGAGGTCTCCTACTTCCTGTCCCTGGGCTACGACGATCTGAAGAAGACGGACAAGGCCGTGGCCCTTCTGCGGGAGCTCCTTCGCGCGGTCCCCGACAACCGCGACGCGCGCTTCCAGCTGGGCGCCATCTTCGAGCGCGACGGAAAGATGCCCCAGGCCGAAGAGCAGTTCCGCGAGATCCTCAAGAAGAACCCCGCGGACGCTCCGGCCCTGAACTATCTCGGCTACTCCCTGGCCGACCGGGGGCTCAAGCTCGAAGAATCCGAGGGAATGCTCCGCAAGGCCGTGGAGCTCGACCCCAAGAGCGGCGCCTATCGCGATTCCTTGGGCTGGGTGCGCTTCAAGCGCGGCGCCATGCGCGAGGGTTTGTCCGATCTTCAGGAAGCCGCGCGGCTTCTGCCGGATGACGACACGGTGCTCGACCATCTGGGCGAGGCCTACTCCGTGCTCGGCGACACGGCCGCCGCGTGGAGCGCCTGGCGCGCCGCCCAGAGCGCGGTCGCGGATATGCCCAAGCGCGCGGAGGACGGCCGCAGGCCCTTGCCGGGCTACGGTAAAAAAGCCGAAGCCGCGGCAAAAAAGCTCTTGCCGGAACAGCTGGGCGCTTTGGAATTGCAGTCCTTCGCCCGGCAGAGGGGGGGATTCTCCCGCTTTGCAGCGCCCTGCATCCTGGAAGGCACGTTGCTCGGCAAGTCCGTCCGCCTGCAGGCCTTGCTGCGCTACCGCGAGCCCTACGAGATGAGCCTGGAGGTCCTGGGTCCCTTGTTCAGCACGCTCTTCAAAGCCGCTTTCACCGGGCCCGAGGCATTCGAGTCCGATCCGCTCAGCCTTCCCGGCGTGCCCGAGCCCGCGGTCCGCGACGCGCTCTTGGGCGTGCTCTCAGCGGCCCGCGGCTATCTTTCCGGACGAATCTTCGAGCGCCGCCCGGTCCTGCACCGCAGTTCCTGGCGCGGCCAGTGGGTCGAGACGCCTGAGATCGATTTCTACGGCGATGAAAACGGCCGCTTGCGCGAGGCCCGATTCTCCACCGGGCTCAAGCTCAGCTTCGAGGATTACCGCCGCCGCGAGGACCGCGTGCTGCCCATGCTCTGGATATTCGAGGGGAAGGGATTCTCCCTTCGCCTTCGCCTGGCCGAGCCTCAGGCCATGCCTGCCGGCGCGCAGGTCCAGCAGGTCGTTCCCGCCGGAGCTCAGGTCGCCCAATGAACATCCGCATCCAGTGTCCGGCGAAGGTGAACCTCTTTCTGGAAGTCACGGGACGCAGGCCCGACGGCTACCACACCCTGGCCACTCTCTTCGCCAAGATCAATCTCTTCGACGTGCTCGAATTCGAGTCCGCGCCGGACTACAGCCTGGAACTCGTCAATGAGACCGGCCAGGAGCTCTCCGGCGGCGGGGACAATCTCGTGCTTCGCGCGGCCCATGCTTTTCGCTCGGCCTTCAATATCGACGGCGGGGCCAAGATCCGCCTCATCAAGCGCATTCCCATGGGCGCGGGCCTGGGCGGAGGCTCCTCGGACGCGGCCGGCACCTTGATCGGCCTGGCGCGGCTCTACGGCATGGAGAAGCAGAAGGGCCTGCGGCCTGCCATGCGGGCCATGGCCGTCAAGCTGGGCGCGGATGTCCCGGTCTTCCTGCACCCCTCGGCCTTCTCGGACGGCCGCGGCGTGGGCGAGAAGCTCAGCCCTGTCCCGGTCAAGGGAAAGACCCCGGATATGCTCCTGATCTTCCCCAATATAGGGGTCCCGACCAAGGATGTTTTCAGCGGTTTTCAGCGTCCGGACCGCCCGTCGGTATTGACAGCGCTTTCCAATCTTGATAAACTCAAAAAAAAGCTAGGAAAAGGCGCGCCAATTTCAGAATGGGCGCCTTTGCTGTTCAATCGATTGGAAGCCGGGGTGCTTAAAGGCTGGCCGGAAGTTCAGCAAGCGCGCAGCATCCTGCAGAAGCTGGGCATGCAGGGAGTCATGATGTCCGGTTCAGGTTCGTCGGTGTTCGGATTCGTCCGTTCGAGAGAAGAAGGGGAAGAGGCGCTCAAGCGGCTTAGGCCCTATCCCTGGAAGGCTTACCTCACCTGCTTCATCGGGTGAGCGATGCCGAAGCGAATGGAGATCACCGAGATACGCGTCCATCTGCGAAGCGAGGACAAGCTGAAGGCCTTCGTCACCGTGACCTTCGACCATTGCTTCGTGGTGCGCAACATGAAGGTCGTTGAAGGAAACAAGGGGCTGATCCTGTGCATGCCGTCGAGAAAGCTGTCGAACGGGGAATACAAGGATGTCGCGCATCCGATCTGCGCGGATTTCCGCAAGCTTCTGGAAGACCGAGTCTTCTCGGCCTATCAGGAAGAATCCGCTCATCCTCGCGCGGCGCAGACGGGCGGCGAGCCGGAATGAACACTCCCGGGTGGTGTAACGGTAACACGCCAGCCTTTGGAGCTGGTTTTCCAGGTTCGAATCCTGGCCCGGGAACTCTTTTCCGAGCTGCAGTCGGGGGACGATCATGACGAATATGAAAGGCGCTCCATCGATGGGCATCCTGATCCTGGCCGCGGGCCAAGGCACGCGCATGGTCTCCGACGTGCCCAAGGTCCTGCATCCCATCAGCGGCCGGCCCATGCTGGCCTATCTCCTGCGTCTGGCCAACGCGCTCAAACCCGCGGGCGTCGGCGTGGTGGTCGGCCACCAGGAAGAGCGCGTGCGCAAGGAAGTCCAGGAATCGGCCAAGCTCTGGAATCTCACGCGGCCCATCACTTTCATCCGACAGAAGCGCCAGACCGGTTCGGGCGCGGCGGTCATCGAGTCCCTGCCCTTCCTTAAGAAATTCCAGACGGCCGTGGTCATGTGCGGGGACGCGCCGCTCCTCACTTTCGAGACGCTCTACGCTCTCACCGGCCTGCATACGCGCGAGAAGTCGCAGGTCACCCTGCTCACCGCCCGGGTCCCGCACCCCAAGGGCTACGGCCGCATCGTGCGCACGCCCTCCGGCGAGGTCCTGCGCATCGTGGAAGAGGCGCACACCAGCGGCAAGGAAGCCCTCATCAACGAGGTCAACTCCGGCACCTACTGCTTCGAGACCGAACTCCTGGTCTCGGCGCTCAAGGAGCTCAAGCCCCAGGGCCCCAAGAAGGAGCGCTACCTCACCGACGCCTTGGAGTCCATCCGCCGAAAGGGCGGCCGCCTGCTGGCCCATGTCACGCCTAATTCCGACGAGATCATCGGCATCAACACCCGGCTCCAGCTTGCCCAGGCCGAGCGCGTGGTCAACCGCCGCAACGTGGACCGGCTCATGCTCTCGGGCGTCACGATCGTGGACCCGGCGCATACCTACGTGGACTGCGACGTGGAAGTCGGCCAGGACAGCGTGCTCATGCCCGGCGTGATCCTGCGCGGCAAGACCCAGATCGGCAGGCAGTGCCATCTGGGTCCCTACACCTTCATCGAGGACTCCAGCATCGGCAACGAGAGCGTCGTGTCTTTCTCCCAGGTGCGCGGCGCGCGCATCCTTGAGAAGTGCAATATCGGGCCTTTCGCCAATATCCGGCCCGAGAGCGTGCTCGGTCCCCGCGCCAAGGTCGGCAATTTCAGCGAGGTGAAGGCCTCCAAGATCGGCTTCGGCTCCAAGGTCCCGCACTTGAGCTACATCGGGGACTCCGAGCTTGCCGAGGACGTCAACATCGGCGCAGGCACCATCACCTGCAACTACGACGGCGTGCAGAAGCACAAGACCATCATCGGCGCGCGCGCCTTCATCGGCTCGAACGTCAATCTGGTGGCTCCCGTGAAGGTCGGCCGCGACGCGAAGATAGGCGCGGGCTCGACCATCACCGAGGACGTGCCCGAGGGGGTCCTGGCGATCGCCCGGGCGCAGCAGGTCAACAAGGTCCGAAAATGACCGGAGCCAGCATGATCGAGCAGAGCCTCAAGCAGGATGCAGCCGCACAAAATCCCGAGGTCCGCCCAGCGGCGGTGCCCCAAGGCGTTCTGACCGCCGCGCAGAAGTCCGGCCTGCGGCTCTTCAGCGGCAACGCCAACCGCCCCTTGGCCGAGCGCATCTCCGCCTATCTCGGCGTGCCCGTGGGCCGCGCGGAAGTCGCGCGCTTCGCCGACGGCGAGATCAACGTCCACATCCAGGAGAACGTGCGCGGCCGCGACTGCTACGTGGTTCAGCCCACCTGCCGCCCCGCCAACGAGACCTTGATGGAGCTCTTGATCATGATCGATGCCCTGCGCCGCGCCAGCGCCGGACGCATCACCGCGGTCATCCCCTATTTCGGCTACGCGCGCGCCGACCGCAAGACCCAGCCCCGCGTGCCCATCTCGGCCAAGCTCGTGGCCAACCTCCTCACCGAGGCCGGGGCCCAGCGCATCGTGACCGTGGACCTGCACGCCGGCCAGATCCAGGGCTTCTTCGACATCCCCGTGGACCATCTTTACGCCGCGCCGGTCTTCCTCGACTACCTGCGCGCCAAGGACTTGAAGGACATCGTCTGCGTGTCCCCGGACGTGGGCGGCGTGGAGCGCGCCCGGGCCTTCGCCAAGCGCATGTCCGCGGGCTTGGTCATCATCGACAAGCGGCGTCCGCGGCCCAACGTGGCTTCGGTCTATAACGTCATCGGCGACGTCTCCGGCAAGACCGCGGTGCTCTTCGACGACATGATCGATACGGGCGGCACGCTCATCAAGGTCGCCGCCAAGCTGCGCGAGCAGGGCGCCGTGAAGATCCTGGCCGCGTGCGTGCACGGAGTCATTTCGAGCGGCGCCTTGGACGGCATCGCCCAGTCCGAGATCGAGCAGCTTATCATCACGGATACCATCCCGTTTTCTCCGCAGCAGCCGGGCAAGATCGTGCAGCTCTCGGTCGCGCCGTTGGTGGGAGAGGCCATACGCCGCAACCACTTAGGGGAGTCGATTAGCGAGCTTTTCGTCTAATAACGCCCGCAAGGGCGGCACTGAGGTCAAAATGGCAGAGTTCGAACTGAAGGTCAACATCCGGTCCGGAAAGAGCACCAAGAAAAGTCTCACGGACCTGCGCAAGGATTACTTGGTCCCCGGCATCGTCTACGGCGGCAAGGGCACCAACATCCAAGTCACCGTTTCCGAGAAGGAGCTTCTCGGCGCGCTCAAGCAGGGGGGCAAGAACGTCCTGCTCCATCTCAAGCACGACCAGGGCGAGGACACCGTGATCATCAAGGCCTTGCAGAGGCACGTGATCAGCAGCCGGCCCATCCATGCCGACTTCCAGCGCGTCTCCATGACCGAGAAGATCGAGGTCAGGGTGAAGCTCGTCATCATCGGCGAGGCCCCGGGCGTGAAGCTCCAGGGCGGCATCCTGGAGCACGTGCTGCGCGAGTTCCGCGTGCGCGCGCTGCCCAATGCCATCCCCCAGAGCATCGAGGTGGACATCAAGGCGCTCAACCTGGGAGACATCATCCACGTCGGCGAGGTCGCGATTCCCGCGGGGATCGAGGTGCTCGACGACGCCCAGCAGATGGTCGTCCACGTCGTGGCCCCGACCGAGCTCGAAGAGAAGCCCGCAGCTGAAGGCGAGGCCGGAGCCGCAGAGCCCGAACTGCTTGCCGTCAAGGGCAAGAAGGAAGAGGGCGAGGACGGCGAAGCCAAGCCTGCCGGCAAGGGCGATGCAAAGCCCGCGGCCGGAAAGGGCGACGCCAAGCCTGCGGCCGGAAAGGCGGACGCCAAGCCTGCCGGCGGAAAAGAAGGCAAGAAGTAGACGGTGGAGCGGCCGCGTCTTATCGTCGGTCTCGGGAATCCGGGCCCGGAATACGCGGCCACGCGCCACAACGTCGGTTATCTCGTCGTGGAAGGCCTCGCCCGGGAGTCGGGCGCCGATTGGCGCCCGGCTCCCCAGGGGCGGGGCCTTCTCGCCGAGGCCTCCCTGGCGGGCGGCTCCATCCGCTTGGCCAAGCCTCTGACCTACATGAACGCTTCCGGCGAGTTCGTGGGCGCCGTGGCGCATTTCTGGAAGATCCCGGCTTCGCAGGTGCTCGTAGTCTCCGACGACATCGACCTTCCATTAGGCCGCCTGCGCCTGCGCCTGCAGGGCTCTTCCGGCGGCCAGCGCGGCTTGGATTCCGTGCTCACCCATCTGGGCACCAAGCAGGTCCCGCGCATCCGCCTGGGCGTGGGCCCCAAGCCTTCTCAGATCGAGGCCGCGGACTTCGTGCTGGGGAGATTCCGCTCCGAGGAGCGTCCGCTGGTGCAGGAGATGATCGCGCGCGCGCAGGAAGCGGCTGCGGCGGCTTGCGAACGCGGCATGGAGGCGGCCATGAATACGTATAACGCGGCGGGTCCCGAGGCTGAGTCATGATTAGAACCGCCTTGAAATCTACGATTTCGTTACGGAACGAGGTTTCTGGATGAGTTCTCCCCGGCTCAAGGTCATCATAGGTCTCTTTTTCTTCTTTATCGGGCTGGGTTATCTTTATTTTCCGCGCATCGTGGAAAGGACCGTGATCTTCTTCCGCGAAGTGGTGTTCAACGACGCGCACATGGCGCTGGAACGCCGCAAGTGGGGGATATTCTTTCTGCTCTTGTCGATCCTCTTCCTTTATATGGGCTATTGCGCGCTTTATCCCGTGAAATGACGCTTAAGGAACAGGCCTCCCGCGCCGTTGAAGAACTCCGGCGCAAGGCTCCGGGTTTGGAGGGAGAGGTCTATCTCTATCGCGGAAGCACGCGCAGCCTGGAACTGCGCCAGGGCCTGCCCCATATCCAGCGCTGCTGCGAGGAATCCGGCGTGGGCCTGCGGCTTTTTCAAGACGGCAGGATGGGATTCGCCTCAGCAGGCGGAAGCGCCCAGGACGTGCTGCCGGGCCTCATCGAGAGCGTGCGCAGCCAATTGCCCCATCTTCCCAGAGACGAGCACCGCGTCCTTCCCGCCCTCCAGGCCGGCTCGGCCGGCTCCATCGAAGGCTTGGAAGACCCCGTGCTCATGAGCGCCCCTCTTTCCGAGTGGGAGGAGCGCTTGCGCGCCATGGAAGCCGCGGCTCTGTCCGAGGACAAGTGCGTGAAGAAGGTCCTGGATGCAGGCTACGGCGAGGGCCGCGCCGAATGCGCCATGGCCGGCACGACCGGGCTTCTTTGCATCGAGAGGGCCACGCACTGCAACGCAGGCATCGCGATCCTGGCCGAGCAGGAAGGCGAGGTACAGGTGGGTTCCGGCTCCTGCATGGCGCGATCCGCCGCGGGCATCGATCTGACTCTGGCGGCCAAGCAGGCCGTGCAGAGGGGCGCGGCTCTCCTGGGCGGCGTGCGCGAGAGCCCGCGGCGCAGGACCGTGCTCTTCGATCCATGGGCCGCGGGCGAGCTCTTGGACCTCCTGGCCGGAGCGCTCTCCGCCGAGGCCGTGCAGAAAGGCCACTCCTTATTCGCGGGCAAGCGCGGAAAGCGCATCGCCTCCGAATGCGTGAGCTTGATCGACGACCCGCGCAGGCCTTTTGGGATCTCGAGCTCGCTCTATGACGACGAGGGCGTGCCCACGCGGCGAAAGGACATGGTCCTATGCGGCGTGCTCCAGGACTTTTTCTACGACGACTACACCGCCCGCCGCGAGGGCCGCGCCTCGAACGCCAGCGCCTCGCGGCCGGGCTACAAGGGCTTGCCCGGGCCGGGCGCCACGAATTTCTACCTGGAGCCCGGCAAGTTCAAGCGCGAAGAATTGTTCAAGGACGCGCAGGACGGCGTCCTGGTGCTGGACCTTCTGGGCATGCATACCGCCGACGCCGTTTCCGGCGAGTTCTCGGTGGGTATTTCCGCCCTGCTTTTGCAGGGCGGAGAGCTTGGCCGGCCGCTCAAGGCGGCCATGCTCTCAGGGAATCTTTTCGAATTGCTCGACCGCGTTGACGCCGTGGCCGACGACCTCACCTTTCATGGGAGCCTGGCCGCTCCCACCTTCCGAGTTCGCGACCTGATGGTCGCATAAAGGAAGCGGCTGCTCGCCGCTTCCTGTCTCCTTATTCCGTCCCTATTCGTTGGTCTGTGAGGTGTTTCTATTCGTCACCCCGGCGAAAGCCGGGGCCCAGCCGACTGTCGTCATTCCGGCGAAAGCCGGAATCCAGCCGTGCCGTTGTATTAGGCTTCGTTGTCGACGGTGACGTCTACGTTCTGGTCGTCGCAGTAGACCGGGCCGGAGTGCCGGCCCGTGAGGTCCCCGTGCAGGATCAGCCCGGCCTGTCCGTGCGTGGTCAGGTGGACCTTGACGCTCATCACTCCCTTCCAAACAGGTCCCGGCAGCACCAGGTCCTCTTCATTCATTTGATAAGGCGTGGGCAGGCGCGGGTTGATGATCCTTTTGACTGCCACGGGGATGCCCGCCACATTGGAGGCGATGATGAACAGCACGGTGTTGGGCCGCTCGATCTTGCCTCGCAAGCCGGGACTGCTCTTGATGATCCCGGTCAGGGTGAAATGGCGGTCCTGCGCCTCTGGAGGCTTGCAGCCGGCCGCCAGAGACGCAAGGACCAGCGCCGCGCAAAAAAAGCGCAGGCTCGGTATTCTCAAGTTTGTTCCGCGGCGGGCGCTGCGGGCCGCAGATGCCGTATCGCCTGCCACAGATAGAGCGTGACCAGCATCGTGCTCAGCAGGAAGGCGAAGGGGATATTCCTGGGCAGGAACAAGGACACTATCTGCAAAACCACCACCGGCGTCTGCGCGTAGACCGCGACGCGGTAGAGGTCCGCATGCTCAAGCCCGGCGGAGAGCGCGGCATTGAGAGCCAGGCCGATGAGCGAGTAGACCAGTGCGGAGAGATGCTTCCAGACGAAGAAGATAAGCCAGGTCGTGATGAATCCGATGGGGTAGAGCGCCTTCTTGATGAGCGCGGCCACCTTGAGGTAGAACTCCCCGTCGATGCGCACAGGCTGCTTGTTGGCGGCCTTGGAGAGATCGTAGACCTCCATCTTGCCCTGGTTGGTGAAGTAGAGCGTGCTTTGAGCGATGTAGCCGATGACCTTTCCGTCGGCGAGCTCGGCGGGCGTCACGGGCGTGATGCGCGCGGTGTCCACGATGAAGGCCAGCTTGGTCTCGGGATGCTCGATGCGCAGCGGCCCTGGGATGGAGCACTCGATTTTCCCGTCCTGCAGGGTCATGGCCGGGACATTGGACGAGGCCCACTGCGCGGCCGCGTCGATCATGGGAGCCACGCGCGCATAGAGCGCCAGCACGACCGCCAAGGAGAAGAGCAGGCTCAGGTAGGCGATGTAGCCGGAGCAGGCCAGGATGGACTTCTTGGGCACCTCGCGATAGAACGGGAAGTCGATGAGGCTGCGCACGGGATCCAGGATCATGTTAGGGACTCTCCTTTTGAGCCTGCCGAGTGCGGCAGGCTTTTGTTTGTACACGCGGTGTCTTTTCGCCCGGCTCGGTGATTGGCCGAGCGGGCCGCCGTGAAAAGCCAGTCCGAGAGACGGTTCAGATACGAGAGATTGGGTTTGCCTGCATTGGGGCCCAGGGCCGAGAGGGCCCGCTCGGCGGTGCGGCAGGCAGTGCGCGCCAAGTGCAGGCTTGCCGCTTGCGGGGTCCCGCCCGGAAGTATGCAGGAATTGATCTGCGGCAGGTCCCCGGACATTTGGTCGATCTCATGCTCCAGGACCGCGATCCAGGAGGGGGTCGAAGGGTGGGGGGCTTCTTGGCCGGAGACGGTGGCGGCCAGGAGGAAGAGCTCTTTCTGGATGCGCTCAAGCGCATCCTCAAGCTGGGAGCGCTTTGCCGGCTGCAGCGAGAGCGCCGCTCCCAGCCTGGAGCTTAGTTCATCGAGCTCGCCGCAGGCCGCGATGACGGGATGGTCCTTGCGGACCCTTCCGCCCTTGCGCAGGCTCGTCATGCCCGAATCGCCCGTGCGCGTATATATCTTCATCTATTATCGGAGATGCCGAAGGAGGCATCTCCGATAGTCATTATGGAATATCCGCCCCCTGCCCGGCAATCCGTCGGGCGGAGCCTGCGTTGCCCTCCTTGCGCGCGTACCCTCCGCTCCGCCCGAAAGAGTGGTTCACCCAGCCGATTTCACCGCTGTCGGTAATAGCATTCACTTAGGCATACGCACACTGAAATTTAAAATTAATCATCATTTAAGCGTAATAATATACAAATAGTGATAGCAATACTATAAAACAAAGTATTGACATCGATTCGTTATGCATGCTATACTAAGGACGTTCGCTTTTGAAGGAGATATTTCAGCCATGGCAAAACTAACCCTTGAAGCCCTGACGAGCCACCTCTGGGAGTCCGCCAATATTCTCAGGGGGAGTATCGACGCTTCCGACTACAAGAACTATATCTTCGGCCTTCTTTTTCTGAAGAGGCTGTCCGATGTCTTCGATGAAGAGGCCGAGAAGCTGCTCAAGGAGGGCAAGAGCAAAAAAATCGCCTTGGAAGACCCGGACGAGCATGAGTTTTTCGTGTCGCCCAAAGCCCATTGGAATCATCTCACCGGCTTGACCCACAACCTGGGAGATGCCATCAACAAGGGCAATGACCTTCTTGAAGAGCACAACCGAGTTTTGGAGGGAGTCCTTTCCGCCACGGACTTCAATGATAAGGACCGGCTGCCGGACAGCACCCTGGCCAAGCTTATCATCCACTTCTCCAAGATCAGGCTTCGCAATGGGGACCTTGCCGAGCCCGATATGCTCGGCCGGGCCTATGAATACCTCATCGCCCAATTCGCCGATGACGCCGGCAAGAAGGGCGGCGAGTTTTATACGCCCAAAGAGGTCGTCACCCTGCTGGTGGAAATCCTGGACCCGCGGGAAGGCATGTATGTCTGCGACCCTGCCTGCGGTTCCGGGGGAATGCTGGTCCAGGCCGTCTACCATCTCAAGTCTTTGCGGCAGAACACCAGGAACATCGTGCTCCACGGGCAGGAGCGCAACATCGGGACCTGGGCCATTTGCAAGATGAACATGCTCCTGCACGGAATTTCCGGCGCCCGGATCGAGAAGGGAGATACTATCCGGGAGCCCAAGCTCTCGCAGAAGGGCAAGCTCATCGAGTACGACACGGTGATCGCGAATCCGCCGTTTTCTCTCAAGAACTGGGGCATCGAATCGGCTGAGAGCGATTCCTTCGGCCGGTTCAAGTACGGCATCCCGCCTCAAAGCTACGGCGATTTCGCTTTCGTCCAGCACATGATCGCCACGCTCAAACCCACGGGCCGGGCAGGCATCGTGCTGCCCCATGGCGTGCTCTTCCGGGGAGGGGCCGAGGGCAAGATCAGGCAGGGCATTCTCGAAGAGGATCTGGTCGAGGCGGTGATCGGCCTGCCGTCCAATCTCTTTTATGGCGCGAGCATCCCGGCCTGCCTGCTCATCCTGAATAAGAAGAAGCCGGCCCAGCGCAAGGGAAAGGTTTTTTTCCTTTACGGCGCGAAGGACTTCCAACAGCTTAAGAATCAGAACAAGCTGCGGCCGGAAGATCTCGAGAGGATCGTCAAGGCGTACCGTTCCTATGAGGCCACGGAGAAGTACTGCCGCCCGGTCTCCCTCGATGAGATCCGCCGCAACGACTACAACCTCAACATCCCGCGCTACATCGATATCACGGAGCACGAGGAGCCCATTGACGTCCAGCAGACCCTTGATGAGCTGGCCAAGCTCAAGAAAGCGCGCGCCCAGGCCGAGGAGAAAGTCGAAGGCTATCTCAAGGAGTTGGGCTACAAGGTGTAGGTATGGGATTCAAGAATAAGGAAGAGATCGACCGGATACTGAGCGCTCTCGGCGAACAACTAGCCGATGGGAACAACGCCCATGTGGATCTCCTGGTCTGCGGAGGTTCAGCCCTTCATGCTCTGCGTCTGGTCTCTCGGACGACCAAGGATGTCGATGTCGTGGCTTTAGTCTCCAAAGATGCCGCCCAACATCTTGCGTTGGGCAGCGCAAAGGACTTTCCGGCGTATCTTCTTGATGCGGTTGGAAAGGTGGCGCGGGACTTCAGCCTCACGGCGGACTGGCTCAACTCCGGCCCTACTTCGGCGTTGGACTTCGGCTTGCCGAAGGGCATTTTGGATCGGGCCGAGGTGCGCGAATATGGAAGGTCTCTGACCGTGCGATTCATCAGCCGCTACGACCAGATACATTTCAAGCTTTACGCCGCGGTGGACCAGGGCGGCAAGCACTACCAGGACCTTTTGGCGCTCCAACCCCTGGCCGAGGAGCTTGAGGCCGCTGCCCGTTGGAGCATGACGCATGATGTTTCCGAGGGCTACAGAGGGGAAGTGAAGCGGTTGCTCAAGGAGATGGGGCACGAAAATGTCGCTCAAAGAATTTAGGGAAGCCCTGCTGGACCGGCTTTTGACCTTCCTTTGGAGGGAGTGGTCGGTGTTGGGAGTATTGGGCGAGTCGGGAGCTGAGGACGAGTGGGTCATCGATCCCGAGCCGCTGCTCGTATTCTCCTTGCAGCTTGCCCGCTACGAGCCGCGGCTCTTCGATGAAATTCTGGCTTGGCTGGTTGTAAATGGGGATAGATTGGATGCCGCACGTTTACGGAGCCTATTGGGTAAGCAGGAAGTCGGCGTTGTCCGGGTTGTCGGAGGGACGTTGCAGTGGTCAGCGGATCGCAAGAAGGAACACGAGAGGAAATGGAGACGGATTCTCGAGCTGTGCGGGACTATTTGCGCGAAGCAGCCTAGCAAGGAGAGCGCGGAGGTCCTCTTTAGGGATAAGTCCGGGAAACCGCATCCTCGCGCGGATGGCGACAAGCGCGATCCCAGTTTTGCACTTTTTCATGTGAACCGACCTGCAATCAACGTGCAGAAGGCGTCACGGGCAGTACCGGTTAATGGACGTGCCAATCTCCGTTTTCTTCTGCGTCCGTTGTTCGGCACGGGAGCCAAGTCTGAGGCGATTCTTTATCTCCTGACGCATGAGGGAGGTCGTCCTCGGGAGATTGCGGATTCGGTCGGCCTTTTTTGGCTCAGCATCCAACAGGCGTTGCTCGATCTGTCGCAATCAGGCTTGGTGTTGACCCGGAGCAAGGGGAAGAAGGTTGAGTATTGGGTGCCCCAGAACAAGTGGTGGGAGTTCCTGGCTTCGGCCAGCTATGAGGGAGACAAGCCTCCGAAGTGGGTCAATTGGACGGCGATCTATTCCGCTTTATCGACGGCATGGAATGCCGTCGATGAATTGGCATTGGGAGCACATTCTGATTACATGAAGAGTTCCAAACTGCAAGACAGCCTTGAGATCGTCGGCCAAGAATTCGCCCGGGCCGGCTATGATGTTTCCCGCATGCCCAGGCCCGGCCTCCCGCCGGACGTGCATCAGAAGATGGCCCTGCGATTCTTGGGCGAACTCACCGGCGTGGAGCCGGTCTAAAGCTATGGCCAATCAAATGACCACTCTCAAGATGGGCCAAAAGTTCAAAAAAACCCCCGCCGGCGAAATTCCCGTTGATTGGACTGTTCAACGACTCGGTGACCTCGTTGATATCCAGATTGGAGGCACACCTAGCCGAAATAATCCTGAATATTGGGATACGGAGTTTCAGACGCAGAACCATTGGGCATCCATTGCGGATATGAAAAGGCATTGCCTTTTGTCGACAAAAGAACGGCTTACGGATTCTGGTATTGCCCACTCGAATGCAAAGCGTATTGCAAAGGGCACGGTATTGATGAGCTTCAAGCTTACAATCGGGCGGGTGGCAATCGCGGGCGTTGATCTTTACACCAACGAGGCGATCGCGGCGTTCCTGCCACATCGAGATATCAGCCCTGAGTTTCTCTACTACACGTTGCCGATGATCGCGGGGGCGCAGGAAGCTGATGTCGCCGTCAAGGGGCGCACACTGAACAAGGCGAAGCTGAATGAGATGCTGATGATTGTCCCTCCTTTGCGCGAGCAGAAGAAGATTGCCGAGATTCTGTCCTCAGTAGATATCGCCATCGAGAAGACGAATGCTGTAATCGATAAAGAAAAGGGAATGAACAGGGAGCTATTTGAGAAGCTATTTTCCTGTGGGATTGGGCACAGTAAATTTAAGGATACTGCTATTGGGCGGATACCCTCTGCCTGGGACATTGTTCCACTTAAGAATGCCGCTGTAATTGAGCGAGGGAAGTTTCATCATCGCCCCCGTAACGAGCCCAGATTCTACGGAGGCAGGCATCCGTTTGTTCAGACAGGAGACGTCACCGATTCAGGCGGGCGAATCCGCGAATATTCGCAGACATTAAATGAGGAAGGGCTTGCCATAAGCAAACTTTTTCCTAAAGGAACGATCGTTATTACGATTGCCGCGAACATTGGGGAAACTGCAATCGCCGAATTTGATGTTGCATTCCCCGACAGCCTGATTGGAATCGTGGCCAACGAGGAAGTGGATAATCGCTTTCTTGAGTACTACCTGCGGACTCGGAAGAGGCATCTGAATAGTTTGGCCACTCAAAGCGCGCAGAAGAACATCAACCTGGAGACTCTGCGTCCTTACCCCATCCCACTTCCTCCAAAGGCTGAGCAATCCGCCATCGCAGACATTCTTGATGCTATTGGTCACCAGGAACAGGTTGCACTCAAAACCGTATCTCGAATGCGCAGCCAGAAAGCCGCACTAATGTTCGAGCTGCTGACTGGCAAAATTCGAGTTTAGAATCATGGATCCCATCTGGGACGGCAAGGTTGCTCTAAAAGTTTCGAGTCGTTTGAAGCAATGCTTTCGAGTAAGGCAACGGGAGTGCATCTATTGCCGTGGAACGGCGGGGTCCTTCAATAAGGGCGAGCATGTCATTCCGCAAGCCTTTGGTACATTCGGGTCTGGAACTTGGGTCCTACACGATATTGTGTGCGACGATTGCAATCAGTTCTTCGGAGATAATCTTGAAGTCTACTTCAATAGGAGTAGCCCTGAGGCTCTGGAACGATTTGAGCATGGTAAACCTCGCAACGAAGCTACAGACATACATCGGGATAGAGTCTCGACCGTCTCAACGTCTCCGCAATCAAAAGGCATCAAGTTTGCGCCCATTACTCATGAACTGTTGCCGCAAGTCGGATTTCGACTTGCCAACCAAACAGAGGCAAGGGAGTTCTTCTCCATCGAACAATTGGAGGCAATGTCTAGCTTGGACAAGACAAAATATGACTTGAAAAGCCGAGATGGCATCAAGCTCATGGCGAATGATGAGGGGAGTCTCGACCGCCTCATAAGCCTTCTTGCCAAGCTCGGCATTGCTTTTAATAGGCAGAGCGAAGCTCCTCCTCTTGGGAAGCATCAAGTCACGCTGGAGAATATCATCAGGATTGATGAGGTGAACCTGCGAACGATTGCAAAGATCGCGTTCAACTACATGGCGCAGGTCAGGGGTTCAGCTTATTGCCTGCGTTCCGACTTCGATTCAATCCGTAGCTTCATCCGCTACGGGACGCGCCCCCCATTCGCTCCAGCTACTCCTTCGAATACGCCAATCCTGGCTTATGACACCGAAACAAAAAGGCAGACCCTCGGGCATATCATCGTTCTTGAGAAAAGGGACAATGGAAGCACAATCCAATCCCGGGTTTCGTTGTTTAATGGGATTACGTATACGGTGACCTTAGCGAAATTTTTCTCCGGCTCCTTTTCTTCGCCTGATATCGGCCACCACTTCGACTTCCAGCAGAAGAAAATCGACTCGCTCTCGACTGGGGGAAAAGATTATCGCGTGATCTGAGCCCATCTGAATGATAAATCCAAAACTTAACGAAGATACGCTTTCTGAAAAACCGGCCATCGCCCAGCTTCGGGCGATGGGCTACTCATTCATCCCCGGCGACCGGCTCGACCCGCAGGAAGCCGGGGATTGCGAGCGCTCCTCCCGTCGCGATGTCATCCTGGTGGATCGCCTGCGCAAAAAACTGGCCGAGCTCAATCCCGAGGCCACGGACGCCACCCTCGACAAGGCGATCCGCCATGTCACCAACATCCAAGGCAGCGGACTCCTGGATGAGAACAAGACCTTTCATCGGGAGTTCATCTCCAATATCTCCATCGAGCAGGAAACCGGCGGAGGCCGCCGCAGTCTGACCATCCGGTTCGTCGACTTCGACGAGCCCGAAAAGAACGAGTTCGTCGTCGTCAACCAGTTCTGGGTCAAGGGCCCGAAACTCACGGATCGCCCCGATATCGTCATCTTCGTCAACGGCATCCCCGTGGCCGTCATCGAGTGCAAGAGCCCTGTCGCCAGGGAAACCGGAGTCAACGACGCCCTCGGCCAGCTCATCCGCTATCAGAAAGAGATCCCTAATCTCTTTCGCACCAACCAGCTCCTCATCGGCATCAATCTATTCAAGGCGAAATACGGCGCCATCGAGAGAAGCGCCGAGGACTTCCACGAGTGGAGGGAGAAGCCCGGCGAAAAACTGCCAAATCTGAGCGCCCATCCATCCGTTAAAGAGATGCTGGCTCTCAAGCTCATTAAGAAGGCCGACCTTCCCGCGGTTCCGGCGGCCCAGGACGTCCTGTTTGCCGCCCTGCTCAACAAGCGGAACCTTCTGGACATCATCCGCAATTTCACGGTCTTCGATATAGACGACGAGGGCAAGGTCAAGAAGAAGGTCTGCCGCTACCAGCAGTTCACCGCGGTCCATAAGATCGTGCGCAGGGTGCTGGATGAACCCGAGAAGAAGGGCATCATTTGGCACTGGCAGGGCTCCGGCAAGTCGCTGACCATGCTTTTTGCCGCGCTCAAGCTTCACCGGGAAGAAGAGCGCCTTAAGAATCCCTATTTCCTAGTGGTCACCGACCGCAAGGACTTGGACAAGCAGATCGCGGACACCTTCTTGGACTGCGGCTTCCCCAATCCGGTCCGGGCCGAGAGTTCGCGCGAGCTCTACCGGATGCTCTCGGAAGGCGTGGGCCGCACCATCATGACCACGGTGCAGAAGTTCAGGACGCCGCTGGAGAAGCCTCTGACCACGGCCAAGAACGTCATCGTGCTGACCGATGAGGCCCACCGGACACAGTACGGCAACCTGGCGTTCAATCTTCGCAAGGCCCTGCCCAACGCGGCCTTCTTCGCCTTTACGGGCACGCCTTTGGATAAGAAGGATCGCAACACCTACAGGCTCTTCAGCCCCGAGGGCGAAAAGTATTTGGACAAGTACGGCATCATCCAGGCCGAGCAGGACAATGCCACGAAGCCGATCAAGTATATGAGCCGCTTGGCCGAACTGCATCTGGTGGGCGCATCGCTCGATAGCCTGCTCGCGAACCTGTTTCCCGACAAGAGCAAAAAGGAGCTGTCCCAGATCAAGCGGGATTACGCCACACCCGATGTTCTCTGCTCCGCGCCCAAGCGCATTGAAAGGATCGCCTTGGACATCGTGGAGCACTTTCAGGAGAGCATAAAGCCGAACGGCTTTAAGGCCTTGATCGTGGCGGAGAGCCGCGAAGCCGCGGTCCTCTACAAGAACGCCTTGGACAAACTCATCGACCCGGCGCTCTGCGCGGTCGTCATGACGATCGACGATAGAAAAGACCCGGATGAGTGGAAGGCGAAGTTCGCTCTTTCGGATGAGGATGAGACCGGCATCAAGAACCGCTTCAAGGACCCGAAAGACCATTTGAGCTTCCTGATCGTCTGCGACAAGCTGCTCACCGGCTTCGACGCTCCGATCCTCCAGGCCATGTATTTGGATAAGCGGCTCAAGGAGCATACCCTTCTCCAGGCCGTGGCCCGCACCAATAGGACCTGCGCCAGGAAGAACTACGGCTTGATCGTGGACTATGTGGGCCTCGGGCAGGAGCTTGCCGCGGCCTTGAAGGAGTTCAGCGCCGAGGACTTGGATGGACTTTTCAGGACGGACGACGTCGAGAGAGAACTTCGGGCGATAGCGGAACACCGCAAGACGAGCATGAGCTTCTTCAAGGGCATCGCGTTGGAGGGAGAGCCCAGGGCTGTTGTCCAGGCCTGCGTGCACGCGCTCAAGGAAGAGTCCGTCCGGGGAGAGTTCGACAAGGCCTACCGAGCTTTTGCCAAGAGCATGGACTTCCTCATGCCGGATCTGCGCATCGAGCCGTTCCTCAAGGATTTCAAGTTCCTGGGCGCTATTCGCGAAGGGGCCAAGAACCTTTATCGCGACGAGCGCCTGCGCTTGTCGGACTTGAGCGGCAAGGTGGAAGCCCTTATCCATGCCCATATCACCTCGGAGCGCATCGAGAGGCTCCTGGAACCCCTGACCATCACCGCCCCTGATTTCTCTGAAAAGCTGGAGGCCAAGGGCAGCGACAAGGCCAAGGCCGTGCACCTGGAATACGCCATCCGCGATACCCTGCACAGCCGCATCGCGGAGAATCCTGCATTCTACGGCTCGCTTCAGAAACAGCTTGAGGACCTTATCGAGGGCCAGAAGCAGGAGCGCAAAAACGACGCGGACCTCCTGCTTTCGCTGATGCAGATCAAGGATGCGGAAACGCACAAGGATGAGGCCGCTCGGAAGCTGGGCTTGGACGGCGGCAAGGAGTTCGCGTTCTACGGCTTGATCAGCGGGCATTCCAAGGATATCCCGGCAAAAACACCCGAGGAGCGGGCCTCCCTCGCTAAAGAGCTCATCGCGATCGTGGAGGAGCGCGCGGTCGCGGAATGGACCGAGCGCGAGGACATCCAGAAGGAGATGCGCCGCGAGATCAAGCGGCTGTTGCGGGCCAAGGGCTGCGGGGAGGAGGAGCTTCCTGCCCTGGTCCGGGAGATGATGGAACTCGCTCAGCAGTGGGTGAAGCGGTAGGTTATGCCGCACATCGTCCATAAGAAGCGCAGGTTGATCTACCGGCTGTACTCTACAGGCCGGCGCAAGACCATTGCCTTGAAGGTCCACCGGAATGGCTGGGTCGATGTCCGCGTTCCGCGGCATATCACGCGGGCCATGGCGCGCTGCTTCGTGGCGAAGCGGGCGGATTGGATACTGGATAAGCAGCGGTACTTCCAAGAGCTGCTCAAAGAGCATCCGGCCAAGGAGTTCAGGAACGGAGAGACCTTCCCTGTCCTCGGACGAAGCTACAGGCTTCGGCTTGAGAGAAGGCCGGGGCTATCGGCTCCATTTTGCAGGACGGACGACCGGAGGCTCAGAGTCTTCGTTAATGGACAGTCCGGCGAGGCTTTGAAAGACGCCGTGCAGGAGGCCATCCGGGATTGGTATCGCGCCCTTACTGAGAAGAAGGCGCGGGCGATGCTTCGCAAGCATTCCCGGGAGCTTGCCGTAGCGCCTGGCAAACTGCGAATAGTGGAGCAGGCGAAGCGGTGGGCCAGCTGCTCAAAGAACGGAGATATCCGCGTCAACTGGCGGCTGTCCATGATGCCGATGCCGGTTTTTGAGTATGTGCTGGTCCATGAGCTTTGCCATCTCAAGACGCACGATCATTCTCTGAAGTTCTGGCGGATTTTAAAGTCCGTTTTACCTGACTATGAGAAGCGTCGCGAATGGTTGAGACAGAACGGGCCGGGTTTCATCTTCTCGGCGGCGACGGTCGAGGGCATCGAGACGGAAATCATGGCCGGGGATTGCGCGAGATGATGGCTGTCGAGGATAAAGCATGGATATTGAGAAGCTTTCTTTGCGGGAATTGAACGCGCTCAAGCGCAAGGTAGATGAGCGTTTGCGGACAGTTGAAGGCGCCGGGCAGCGGTCTTTGGCGGAAAGGCTTTCCGGTGCGCAGACCGTCGAACTGATTGTTTTTGCCGTCAAGGAGAAAGCGATACGCTGTCGGATCCTTGAGAGCGGCGAGCCCGTGACTTTGCGTCCGGGCGCGGGCGTGCGCTTTGAGGCCGAAGCGCATATCCTGAGGGTTCAGCCTCGAAAAGCATGGACCTACGGCCGGACGACCTATCTCTCCGGCCAAGTGCTCGATATGCGGCTGGATATCCCCGCCCTCAAGCTGGTTCCTTTAAAGCTGAGGAATGAATGGAGATGGGACCCAAAGGAAGAGTATTGGGGAGAGGACAATGCTCCGATCATGGAATGCTTCAAGCCCATCATCGCGGCGGGGCCGCGTCCAAGCTTCGAGATGGAGCGGATATTGCCCGGCTTCGACTCTGATGACCCGGATTCCGATCCCATCGGCCAGGCTGTCGACGCCTATGAGGCAGGCGACATCTCGCAATCCCAGCGGATTTTGCAGCAATGCCTGGAAGAGGATCTGCGCGTGTTGGATGCGCACGCGCATCTCGGGAATTGGGCTTTCGGGGAGAACCGGCGCAAAGGGCAGACGGAAATCGCTCAGCGCAACTATGCGGCCGGCGTGGGCATCGGGGAATTATCGCTGGGCCCTGATTTTAGGGGGCTCTTGCCGTGGGGACGTATTCATAATCGCCCGTTTCTTCGCTGCCTGCATGGGCTGGGGCTCTGTGCCTGGGCCCTGGGAGATTTTCAGCAGGCAGGGAAGATCTTCGAGCGCATGCTGTGGCTCAATCCCAGCGACAACCAGGGCGTCCGGTTCTGCCTCCTCGAAGTCGCAGCCAAGAAGGACTACGAAAAATCAGAATTATGAGAAGATCGTGCAGGAGGACGGTCGCAAGGATTTGTCGGCAGCCATCCTCTGTTGGATGGGAACTTTCTGAGGGCTCGCTCGTATTCATGGGTGGGGATGAGGAACGTAAATGAAAAATAATGCCAAAGAAGGGACGGCCGGAAAGCCTGAGATATTGATCTATCAGGCTGATGACGGCCGGACTCGCATCGAGTGTCGTTTTGAAAATGAAACGATCTGGCTCTCGCAGGCATTGATCGCGGATCTTTTCCAGAAGGATGTTCGCACTATTAACGAGCATTTTCAGAACATTTATGAGGAGCGGGAACTCGTTCCTGCTGCAACTATCCGGAAATTCCGGATAGTTCGTTCTGAAGGAGCCCGGCAGGTCGCAAGAGAGATCGATCACTATAGCCTCGATGCCATCCTGGCCGTGGGTTTTCGCGTTCATTCGCAGCGAGGCACACAATTCCGGCAATGGGCGACTGAGCGTCTTCGGGAATACCTTATAAAGGGCTTTACGCTCGATGACGACCGGCTTAAGGGCCACGACAGGCTGACCGACTACTTCGACGAACTGCTTGCCCGCATTCGCGAGATACGGGCCAGCGAGGCCCGGGTCTACCAGCGCATCCGGGAGATATTCTCTCTGGCCGCGGACTATGTCGAGGGCCGGCAAGAGACGCAGGCGTTCTTCGCCGTGATGCAGAACAAGATGCACTACGCGGCGGCCGGCATGACCGCGGCCGAGATCATCCGGCGGAGGGCGGATGCCGACAAGCCCAACATGGGGCTCACGACTTGGAGCGGCAGCCGGGTGCTCAAGCGCGACATAACGACCGCAAAGAATTACCTGACGGAGAAGGAGATAGACACGCTCAACCGGATCGTGGTCATGTTCCTAGATCAGGCCGAGTTCCGCGCTCAGCGCCGCCAGGGCATCAAGATGCGGGATTGGACCGCGTTCTTGGACCAATTCCTCCAGCAGACGGAGTTGCCCATCCTGCCTGACGCAGGGAAGGTGACCCATGAGGCGGCCGGCGCTTGGGCGAACAAGCAATACGACGCTTTTGCCGAACAACGGCGGTTGGAGGCGGAGACCGCGGCCGAGGCTCGGTATCTGGATGATCTGCGGACATCGGCCAAGACGCTGGAGGAAGAGCGCAAAAAGCTCCCTAAAGCGGAGAAGAAGCGCAAAAAAGGGATGGTTAAGTCGTGAGCACTTTTAAGGTCGAGGTCGTCCGCGTCAGGCTTGAGCCGCATCCCAATGCGGACCGGCTGGAATTGGCCAAGGTCCGGGGCTGGCAGTGCTGCGTGGTCAAGGGACAGTTCCAAGAAGGCGGCCTCGGCATCTACATCCCCGTGGATGCCGTCCTGCCGGAGGCTCTGATCGATTCTCTCGGGATCCGCAAGAATTATCACAAGCGGCTGCGCACGATCAAGCTCCGCGGAATGGTGTCGCAGGGCCTGCTAATCTCCGCGGGGCCGGACAATACGGAGGGCCAGGACGTCACCGAGGCCTTGGGCATCACCAAGTACGATCCGCCCATTCCCGTGCATATGGCAGGCATCGTTCGCCCCGAGCACGCCTGCTTCCGGAAATATACCGACATCGAGAATTGGAAGAACTTCCCGGACTTGCTGCGGCCCGGCGAGGAAGTCATCGTTACCGAGAAAGTCCACGGGACCAACTTCCGGGCAGGCAAGTTCGATGGAGAACTCCATGTGGGTTCCCACCGACTCAGCCTCATGGAAGACCCTGACAATCTCTACTGGCGTGCCGCGGCCCTGCTTGGCCTCAAGGAGCGTCTTGCCGAAGGAGAAATTCTTTATGCCGAGATCTACGGCCAGGGTGTGCAGGACCTGACCTATGGCAAGAAGCCCGGACAGCTCGGCGTCATCGTTTTCGACATCATCCGCGACAACCGTTATCTAGATTGCGCCGCCTTTGCCGAGCGCCTTGCCCAGTCCGGCTGGCAAGACTTGGCTGCCCCGATACTGTACCGCGGACCCTGGAGCTCCGACATCCTCAAGCTGGCGGCTGGGGACTCCGTCCTGTGCCCGGGACAAATCCGAGAGGGAGTCGTCATCCGGCCTGCCGTGGAGCGCTTCGACCCGCGGACCGGCCGAGTCATCCTCAAAGCTCTTAACGATGATTACCTCCTTCGGAAGGACGCTACGGAGCACCACTGAGGAGCAGGGTGGGGGAATAGGCAATGACCGATAAGATCAAGGCGCTTTCCGCTGAGCTCGCGCGATTCGCTCGGGAGAGGGAGTGGGAGCAGTTCCACACGCCCAAGAACCTTGCCATGGCGCTTTCCGTCGAGGCTTCCGAGATCGTCGAGATATTCCAATGGCTTACGGAGGAGCAGAGCCGGAACCTCCCTCCGGAGAAGGCCCAGCACCTGCGCGAGGAGCTCGCGGACACCTTCACTTTCCTTCTTAAGCTCGCCGACCACTACGGCATCGACCTCATTGAGGCCGCCCACCAGAAGCTCAAGAAGAACGCCGAGAAGTATCCCGTCGAGAAAGCCCGCGGCAGCGCCAAGAAGTACGACGAGCTGTAAGCGCAGCCCTGATCCGGCGTTCCCTGTCTGGAACTTTTGCAGATAATCTGTCACAGTCCGTGACAGAATCAGGCCAACGTAAAGATAAGGAGCGGAAACTCGTTCCTGATGCAACTATCCGGGATTCCCTAATAGTTGCATGCTTTTTCAGTTGTCAAGTAATCCTTTACAACTGCTTTGGAACTTCTTAGAGGCTCACTCGTATTTATGGGCATTCGAGGGTCCCTATGGATGTGAGGCTGTAGGGGTGGCATCGAAGGAGGCCCGTTATGGAATCGAGCCGAGCAGCGCATCTTCATGACCGGATCCGGGATATCATCGAGTCTGCCCGCACGGGCGCGGCGCGCTCCGTCAATACTGCCCAGGTGGTCTCTAATTGGCTGATCGGGAGGGAGATCATTGAAGAAGAGCAAAAAGGCAGGCGTCGAGCTGGATATGGCGAATGGTTGATGCGTGATCTCGCGACTCGGTTGAATAAAGAGTACAGGCACGGCTATAGCCTGGCTAATCTGAAGCTGTTCAAGCAGTTCTATCTTGCCTATGCCGATTTCATTGATTCGGCAAAAGGCTACGCAGTGCGTAGCCTTTTGCGAACAGGAGAGCAGGCGATCGTTCCTGCAAAATTCCACGCACTGCGTGGAGAATCTTCGGACGCAGGATTGACGTCGTCGCCATCGCTGCCGTACGACGTGGGTGCGGGATCATGGAAGCCGGGCCTGCTGCATCCAAATCTTTCCTGGACGCACTATCGTGCGCTTTTGAAGGTGGATGAATTGAACAAACGAGCTTTTTACGAGATCGAGGCGATTAAAAATAATTGGTCGGCGCGGGAACTGGAGCGGCAGATGGCCAGTCTCCTTTATGAGCGGCTTGCGATGAGCCGGGACAAGAAAGGGCTGATGCGCCTGACAGCGAAAGGACATGAGGCTCGCAGGCCTGCCGATGTATTCAAAGATCCGGTGGTCATGGAATTCTTGGGCTTGCCGGAGTCCTCGCGGATGATGGAGACCGAGCTCGAAGAGGCGCTTATCGGCAATCTGCAGGGGTTCCTTTTGGAGATGGGAAAGGGCTTTGCGTTCGTTGCTCGGCAAGAGCGGCTCACCTTGGATGGGGATCACTTCTACATCGATCTGGTGTTCTATCATGCCGTCTTGAAGTGCTATGTGATCATCGACATCAAGGCCGGCAAGCTGACGCACCAAGACATTGGACAGCTCCAGCTCTATGTGAACTATTACGACCGCGAGCGGCGATCTAAAGGGGACAATCCCACGCTAGGGCTGATCCTCTGCGCGGACAAGAACGACGCGGTTGTGAGATACACGCTGGGACCCGACAAGCGCAAAACCATCTTCACCAGCCGCTACAAGCTGCATCTCCCGAGCGAGGCCGAGCTGCGCGCCGAACTGCGGCGTGAAGTCAAAGCCTTGTCTTCGGATTAGGGAGCCAGCGGGGTACGCTGGCTTTATAGGCGCGGTAATCTTCGCCGAAGCGGGCTTCCAGGCCTGGTTCCTCGATGAGCGGGATGTAGACGAGGTTCGCGGCGATGAAGACCAGCAGCCAGCCGAACACGGGCCAGGACCGAGTGAAGATTGTCTCGGCGAGTTGGACGATGAAGACGCTGATGATCATGGGGTTGCGGACATGAAGGTAAGGGCCGCGGACAATGAAGCGCTTCGGAGGGTCCCATGGCGCCGCGGTGCCCCCGTCGCCGAAGCGCACGAAGAGCCCGACGGTCCAGGCTGAGAGCGTCAGTCCGAGCAGGGCGATGAGCGCGGCGAGGAGGCAGCGGGGGCTCTCGATGGGCGCCAGGCTGTGGACGTAGGGGCCTGAGCGGAAGAGGTAGAGCAGTCCGCCGGGGATGAGCACGAGGACATTGAAAGGCAGTAGGAGGACCGCCGCGAGCCAGCGCAAGAACATGCTCGGATTCTAGCACAACCCAAGAGTCCCGCATGAGGGTTCCTAGAAAAGGTCCCAGGAAGGTTCCCAGATAAGTTCCCAGAAAACCAGGGAGAAGATCCGGTGGGGCTCAATAGAAGCCGCGCAGGAGGCCGCGGATGGCGGCTTTGGGCACGAAATACACCCGCTGTCCGGTCTGAGGGTCCTTCCACATGCTCGAGTCATTGGACTCGTCGCGGTTGTCGCCCAGCACGAAGAAGCTGTCGGCCGGCACGCTGAGCTGCGGGAGATCGTCGCCTTCTAGTTTTTCATTCTCGCGCGTGTGGCGCACGTAGCGCTCATTTAAAGGCTGGGAGTCCACGAAGACCTTTTTGCCGCGGAGTTCCACGGTGCTGCCGGGGCCGGCGATGACGCGCTTGATCATGTCCTCTGGCGGGGGCACGGGGGAGGCGAAGACGATGATCTCCCCGGGCCGGGGGGCGCGGAGTCTGAGCGTGACCTTGTCGAGCACCGCGTGCGTGCCCACCGGCAGGGTGGGCTCCATGGAGGAGGAGGCGGCATAGACGCCTTCGAAGACCCAGAGCCGCAGCAGGAGCGCGGGGACTGCCGCGAGCAGGAAGAGGAAGAGCAGCCGCTGAAGGGACATGGGCGTTTTCAAAGTATGTCTGATTTCGCGGGGAATTCAAGGGGAGCGCTTCGGCGGACGCGTTGATTCATGGCTCGGCAAGGCCTACAATCGGGTTATGAACAAGGCTGATATGATCGACGCGATCGCGTCGAAGGCGAAGCTGACCAAGGCGGATTCCAAGAAGGCGCCAGATGCGATTTTATGAGAACGATCATTGGGGCTTTGTTGGCGGCGATGGCTTGCAGTAGCGCGCGGGCGGAGGTGCGGCTGGCGCGCATCTTCGGCGATCATATGGTGCTGCAGAGAGATCAGCCCATCCGTGTCTGGGGTTGGGCCCGCCCGGGAGAGAAGGTCCGGGTGGAGTTCAGGGGACAGTCCGTACAGGCGGTCGCGGATGCGCAGGGGCGCTGGCTCGCGTCGCTCGAATCCGAGCCTGCCGGCGGTCCCTACGAGTTGACGATCAGGGGGGAGAACTCCATTACCCTGCGGGACGTTCTGGTGGGCGAGGTGTGGGTGGGCAGCGGGCAGTCCAATATGGAGTGGTCGGTCAAAGATTCGAGCAATGCGGTGCAGGAGCTGGCGCAGTCCGATTTCCCGCTCATCCGGCATTTCAAGGCGCCCAAGACGATCGCGTTTACGCCGGCCGAGGACATCGGCGAGGCGGTTTGGAAGGTCAGCGGTCCCGGGAACACCGGCGAGTTCTCCGCGGCGGGCTATTTCTTCGCGCGCAAGATCCATCAGGAACTGGGCGTTCCGGTCGGGATCATCAATACGTCTTGGGGCGGCACTCATATCGAGACCTGGATCAGCGCGAAGACTCTGGGCGCTCAGCCGGACTTCGATCTATCGTCGATGCCGGCCGACGCGGCCGGCTTTGCCGCGCGCTATCGAGAGCGCATGAAGGCTTTGATCTCCGCGTGGCAGACGGGGGGCTTGGATGCCGAGGGCCTCTCCGAGGCGTGGAAGGAGCCTGATTTCAACGACGGCGCGTGGTCCGTTCTGCGCGCGCCGAAGCTTTGGGAAGAGCAGGGGCTCGACGACCTCGACGGGGTGGTCTGGTACCGTCGCGCGATCGAATTGACGCCGCGGCAGGCTGCATCGGAGGCCGTGCTGCAGTTGGGGACGATCGATGACGACGACGAGACCTATCTCAATGGCCGGCGGGTCGGCCAGACCCGCGGCTGGGACGCGCCGCGGCGCTACAGCGTGCCGCAGGGCTTGCTCAAGCCCGGCAGGAACGTCGTGGCGGTCCGGGTGACGGACACCGGCGGCGGGGGCGGTTTCTACGGAAGGGATGAGGGGATGGCGCTCAAGTTAGGCGCTGAGAGCGTCTCTTTGGCAGGGGATTGGAAGGCGCGCGTGGAAAGCTTCTTGAGCAAGGACGAACCGGGGCCCAATGATCTGCCGACGCTTCTGTTCAACTCGATGGTAAGCCCGATCACGAAGCTCTCGATCGCGGGAGTTTTGTGGTATCAGGGGGAGAGCAATGTGCCGCGCGCCGAGCAGTACGCGCGGACCTTCCCGCTGATGATCGAGGACTGGCGCCGGCAGTGGGGTCGGCCGAACCTGCCGTTCTACTTCGTGCAGTTGGCCTCGTTCCTGCCTTTGGCGCGGAATGATCTCAAGGGGAGCTCCTGGGCGGAACTGCGGGACGCTCAGCGCCAAACTTTGAGCCTGCCGAATACGGGCATGGTCGTGGCCGTGGATATCGGCGATGCCGACAGCATCCATCCGCTCAGCAAGCAGGCCGTGGGCCTGCGCCTGGCCCTGCATGCGCTCAAGAACCAGTACGGCAAGAAGGTCGCGGCCGGCGGGCCGATGTACCGAGCCATGCGCGTGCGCGGCCATGAGGTCGAGCTCAGCTTCACGGATGCGGGCCTTGGCTTGGTCATGCCCCAAGGCGATGCTGTCCTTCGAGGTTTTGCCGTTGCCGATAAGCGTCGGGAATTCAAGCCTGCCCAGGCGCGCATCCAAGGCGACAAGGTGATCGTGTCTCGACTGGACATGCCTGATCCCAAGGCCGTGCGCTATGGCTGGGTGGACAACCCCCAGGAGAGCAATCTCTTCAACCGCGACGGCCTGCCGGCCTCGCCGTTCCGCACCGACGACTGGCCCCTCCAGACCGCCGGGAAAAAATACCGCTATTAAGAGTTGACCCCTGCCGCCAAGGGACCAATGGGCCTAGGGGGGGATGGGGCGGAAGACTCTAGGCGTTCTCGACGGGATTCCGGTATTCTATCTCTCGGCATATCGACATGGTCCGAAAACGGATGAACCCTGTGTTTTCCCTCTTGCTGCTGGCAGGGACTTTGCCTGCTGCGCTGCAGGCTGCGGTGGTCAGCGCCGGACAGTCAGCGGCATCCGCGCGGCCGGCGATCATCATCCCGGCGATCCCTGAAGCCGGCCTCAACGCCTCGCTCATCAACACTCTGCCGTTGCCCGGGGTCCTCGATCCGGGCGGCGCTCTTCTTTTGCCGGCGCCGATCTCAGCGCCGCTGCGCGGCTCCCATGTAGAGGCGCAAGTCTCCGCGGCTTCAACTGAACTGGGGAACGGGCCGGAAACGGGCCCGATCCCTGCAAGTTCGGTCATCCTTAAGAGCGAATCGGAGCCGATCTCGGACGCGGCAGCGCTTGCGTCCGAACAAACTTCCGCGCAGTCCGCGGCGTTCAAGACGCTCTTCGCGCAGAAGTGCAGCCGCCGGATAGGTGAGCGGGTTGCGGCGCTCAAGAAGATATTCACCGATAAGCGCGACGAATCGCCGACCAGGGACGGCGCGGCTGCGGCGGATGTCCGCGGCCCCATCATCGGCAAGGTTCGGCAAGGATTAGACGCTCAGGTCGCGGCCATGCGCCGAGCGGCGCCCAAAGAGGACGCGGTACTGCTCGATCAGATATCCGCGGAAGGCAGGGGCCTTCTCTCGGAAGTCGGGCAGCTGCTGGCGGCAGGGGAGATCGATCCGCGGGCCTCTTTGCGCGTTTCCGCGGCCGACGCGCCCAAGCCGATCTCGGACCGCGAACTTCGCATCGGCTTCTATCCCGTGGCGGCAGATCCTTTTCATTGGGGCCACTTCTTCATCGCCTTGCGCGCTATAGCGACGCTCCGGCTCGATAAAGTCGTCTTCGTGCTCCAGGGAGATGATTCCCGCAAGCCGACCATGACGCAGGCGTTCATCCGTCATCCCATGGGACGGGCCGTGCTGAAGTTCTTCATGCCTTTTTTCGAGTATTCCGACATCGCCCTCGGCACGGGATACGACGGTGAGACCAATCTCTTCCGGCTGCTGGCGCTCAATGGGGAGCAGCAGATGCGGATCTTCTATCTGGTCGGGGCGGACCATTACCGGCTTCTGGATAAGAACGGCAATCCGGACACCTTGGCGAAGATCGAAGGAAACACTCAGAACCCGGACATGGACTACCATCCCGCTCATCATAAGATAACCGTCGTGTTCACGGAACGGGAGGGGAGCGAAGCCGATGTTCCGACCTGGCTGGATGTCGTTTTCATGCCCAAGGTTCCTTTTACGGCCTCATCGACCTTGATCCGCGAGGGGCATCATGCCTTGATGCCGTACGCGGCTTATGAGTACGTGCAAAGGCATGCGCCGGGGCTCTACGGGGTGCCGGTTGTTCTCAAACGAGCGCTCGTACACGGCAGGCTCCGGAAGTTCTATGAGTCGTTGCCGGGGGGATTCCTCCGTCTTAAAGGAGAGGACCCGGTAGTGAGCAGGCTCCGCGCTTCCAAGGCGGAACTGTGGGCGGTCCGCCATGGAGAGAACGAGGCCAACCTGGAAGGGCTGCTCAACGGCCAGGGCACGGACAAGCCGCTGACCCGGACGCCCAATGAGAAAGGGGTGTCCGGCCGGCTCCAGGCGGAGTCTGCGGCCCGGGAGCAGTACCGGGAACTGGGCGGGGATGCCTGGGCGCGGCGAGTCCTCTCCGGCGAACTTTCGCCCGTGGTCCTGCTCCAAAGCCCTCTTCTGCGCGCGCGAGAGACCGCGGATGCGTTCAAGCGGCTCTTGAGCGCGAAGCGGGCGGAGCTTTCCAACGGCGAGTCCGCGCCCGGTCTTTATGAGGAAGACATTCTTCCCGATCTCGCGGAGATCGCCTACGGAGGATGGGACGGCCGGCCGATCACGGCGGGCGTCCAGAAGCTGGAGCTCTGGAGCCGTTTCGACTGCTATAAAGGGCTCGGGAAGGGCTTCTTCGACCGGTTCCCGGGCGTCAATGCCGCTGGGACGCCGGGGGAGAGCCGTTTCGACGTGATGCTCCGCCAGCGCCGGGTCTTCGACCTCATCACGCGGCGCTATGGCGGCCGCAAGGTCGTGCTCTTTACTCATTTCGAAACCGTGGTGGCCCAGCAGGCGGTGCTCGGCCTATTGCCGCGGGATCCCGCGGACGGAGCTCTGAAAGCTCAGCCGGTTCCGTACGCAACGCCCCTGCGGTTGGTTCCTTAACTCAGGTCGCGAACCAGTCTGTTTCCGGGGAGCCGATCGGACAACCGCGCCGGCGCCAGTGGAAGTAGGCTCTGAGCCGATGCTGCTCGATGCCGGAGGAGTCCTCTGGAGTCGTTGTCGGCGGGGAGTCCTCCGTAGTCGATCCGGGCGAGGAATCCTCCGGGGTCGATACGGTCGTCTCGCTGGATGGGAGCTCGATGTTGTCGTAGACGATTCCCAGCGCCCAGTCCCGGTATTTGCCCGGCATCTCCGTATGCTCCTCGGTGACCACGTCGAGCTGGTCGTACGGGTTTCCCGAGGGAAGCTTCTTATACTGCACAGGGAGCTTGTATGCGCCCGCGCGGGTCATGGAGTCCGCCGGCGCTGAGGCATCCAGGACGGCGCAGCCTTGCGGCTGATCGACGGGCATGTCGTTGCGTCCGCCCCAGCGCTGGAAGACGTTATAGTGTCTCTCCGCTGTTTTTCTCAGGATCGGGAACTCGAAGCGGGGCAGGCCTGCCGTGCGCTTCGAGCCGCTCTTGATCTCCCATCGCTGATAGGCGGGCTTCCAATCCGCCCAGCTTTCATCCCATTCCGTTCCTTCTTTCGAGTATTTTTGAACCGGATCGATGGTCACCACCAGCTTGACCTCGCCCCGCGGGGCCAGATCCCGGCTGAGCCGCAGAGAGAACATCCCGCCCCGGCTGAATCCGATGAGGACGAACTTGGGCAGGGGGGCGTTGGCCTGCCTCATGGAATCGAGCAGGCTGTCTAGGTCGCGCAGGAAGTTGTAGTAGGCCTTGTCGTTGACGCAGCCCATCTCCGCCCATTCATATTTCGCGTTCACGATGTCGATGACGAGGTCTCGGGTCCCGTATTTATCGAAGATCGTCGAGGCGACGCTTGCGCGGCTCGATGTCGTGTGGATGCGGAAATTCCCTTTCCAGACGCCGCTGCCGTCCTGATTCCCGCCGATCCGATCGGCGCCCGTGAGGTCTCGTCCGAATTCGGCGTCCTTCTTTTCGTTGGAGAACAGGTTCATGGCCTGCTGTCCGCCGACGATGATGAAGATGTGTTCAGGCGGATCGTTCCGGACTTGGCGGACGGCCTCTTCTAATCCAAAGCTCTGCGTCATGCTCAATAGGGCGTATGCGGGGAAGTCCTGGCGGCGGTCGTCGGTGTTGCGGATCGCGCACGGGAAGTATTTTTCAGCAGTCGCAGTCATTCCAGCCTCCTTGAGGACGAGGTTCTTTTACTATCTTGCGGTGCCGGAGGTCAACTGTTCGTGTGCTCGACCTCACCCACTTTTTCTAGCGGGTCCTGGAGTCGAGGGGAAGGGAGAAAGTCTCCCCTGCGCGACTGTTCTAAAAAGTGGGTGAGGTCGAGTTCACGCGGCGCTTGGCGGATAGGATGGGATGGCGCCTTATTTGACGGTCTTTGGGTCGAGCTTGGCCCGATCAAGACCGCGCCGCACGTGCTCCAAAGACATGAAGGTCTGCCAGACTCTTCCCGAGCGGGCGTTCTCCACGGCCAGGAGGATCGCGCCCTGGTTGATGCCCACGGCGTCGGGGGAGCGCCAGAGGCCCTCGGCGTTGAAGCGGGCCTTCCAGCGGGGATCGGTGTTGAAGGCGTCCGCGAAGCCGTATCGGCCCCAAATGCGGTTGCCGTAGCGTTTTTTCATTGAACGCAGGGCCTGGATGGAGAGTTTCGGCGTGAAGGCCGTTGATCCCCCTGCCGCTGCCGGAGCGATGGTCCCATCATGCTCGGCCTTGTCTGGATAATCGCCGTAGGCCTTGTAGCCGTCGGGTCCGTCGCAGGCAGTCCAGCCCCAGGAATTCGGGCCGTAGGTCGAGAACTCTTTCCGAGCCTTGATGGCTTCTTGCCGCTGAAGCAGCGTGGCTTTCACCGACTGATCGAAGTAGTCGTGGCCGTTGTCGAGCCGGCCTCGCAGGTCCAGCCATAGCTGGGAGAACTGGTGGGTGAAAAGCGGTCCCGATGCCTGAGTCACCGTGCCTTCAGGGCGTTTCCAGGCGTGCCAAGCCTCGGGGGGCAGCGGATGAGTGGGCGAGCCGAGTCCCAGCACATAGAGGATGATATGTTCGCTATAGGCATTCCAACGCGCGGCTATGAATCCCTGCGGCGTCCAGCCCATGGAGAGGGTTCGCTCATCGGGCTTGGCGCCGCCGTCGGTCATCATCCAGGGGAAGTCCACGCGCTCGTAGATCTCCTCGGCGAGGCGCTCGACCTCCGTGCCGGAGAAGTGCCGGCCCGCGGACAAGACGCCGGCCAGCAGCAGGGCCGTGTCGATGGAAGACACTTCCGAATCAGATATGGGCTCGCCGGAGATAAGGTACACGAAGTGGTAGAACCAGCCGTGCACATGAGGCTGGTGGTAGCGCAGCTGGTTCATGCAATTGAGCGCGCGCGAATACGCTTCCTTGTCCGAGATCCAGCCGCGGTCGTGGCCGATCACCAAGGCCGTCAGCCCAAAACCGGTGGCTGCTATCGAGGCCATGGAGGGACGATCGTCGTCTTCGAAGTTGGAGGCGCGATCCTTGGTCAGGCCGCTCCCCGGGTCGGTCTGCTCCCAAAAATACAAGAACGCCCGATGCTGCAGTTCGTCGAGGAACTTCTCGTCGGCCGGGCTCAGGGAGGCTGTCCCGGGCTGTCCGTCTCCCGGGTCCGTGCGGGCGGAGAGCACGGCGACGACGACGCTTTGCGCGGTTACGTCGGAGGCATATCCCGGTGAAGAGGAGAGGACGCAGGCGCAGAGCGCCCAGGCGAGCGGATGGGTGAAGCGAAGGGCGGGGAAGTGGATGCGCTTCATAGGCCGACCTTATTGGAGACGGAGGCTTTATCCATCCCCTTGTAGCGCCCGCCGAGCTCCATCAGTTCCGCGTGCGTGCCGCTCTCGGCCGCCGAGCCCTCATGCAGGACCACGATCCTGTCGTAGCTTTCCGCGTGCTCGGGTCGGTCGGCAAAGACCAGCGTCGTGCGTCCTTGCGAGAGGCGCTCGAAGTCCTGCTGGAACGAGCGGGCGGCGATCGAGTCCATCCCCAGGCCGAGGTCTTCTCCGATGAGCACGGCGGGGTTCTTGAGCGCGGCTCGGGCCAGGGCCAGGCGCTGGCGCTGTTCAGCGTTGAGGGAAATCCCGCCCTTGTCCGAAACGAGGGTGCCGAGGCCCTGGGGCATGCGCTTGATGTCGAGAAGGGAGGAAGCTCCTGCGGCTTGCAAGGCCGCCAGGAGCTCCGCATCTTCGACCTCCCGGGCGATCCCGAAAAGCAGGTTCTCGCGAAGGGTGCCGGAGAATGCGGCCGCGTCCCCGGCCACGAGCGAGACGTTGGCGATGAGGCTCTCTCTCTTGAGGTCGGCCACGTTCGTGCCGCCGACCAGGATCGAGCCTGATTTCGGGGAGTCCAGCCGCAGCAGAAGATCGATGAGGGATCTTCGCGCAGCCGTCTGGCCTCCCACGACAAGCACGCGCTCGCCGGACTTGACCGAGAAGTCCGCTCCCTGCAGCACATCCCCTTGCTCAGGGAGGGCGTAGCTTAGCCCGCGGAAGGATATCTCCGAGCCGGTAAAGTCCCGCGCGTCGGGCTTGTCCGGGGCGACTTCGAGGGCTTTGCGCAGTTCGCGGACCCGGCTCAACACGCCGTCCGCGGAGCGGCCTTCGTTGTATTTGTCCAGGATGCCTGAAAAAGAGCCGCGCAGATCGCCGGCGTAGCCGCGCAAGGCCATGATCTGGCCCACGCTCGGAGCTCCGGTGAGGATGAAGCTCAGGAATCCGGCGCCCAGGATCAGGAACTCGGAGAAGGCCGTTTGGAGGAAATCCCTGATCGCAGTGTAGCTCGAGGACAGCTTCGCGATATCGAGCGAGAGAGCCTCGTAGGCATCCGAGCGTCCGCTGTAGACCGAGGCCGCGTGTTTATCTCCGCCGGAGGCCAGCGCGTCGCGGTTCCCGGAGAACAGGTCCTGCCCGAGGCGGGTGAGGTCCGCCTGCATCGCGGAGAGCTGCGTCTGCTGGGCCTCGACCTTCCGGCTGAAGCGCGCGGATATGAACGCCAGGATCGGGATGGACGCCAGGATGCCTATCGCCAGCGGGAGGCTCGTCTTCACCACGAAGCCCGCGGCCATGGCCAGCTGGATCACGAGATACGGCATCTGGATGGGGATCTCCACGTTCTTGGTCATGGCCCTGCCCACGTCATAGAGCATACGCATCGTGATCTCCGGCGGGTCTCCCCGCCGTGCGAAGGAAGCCGGCAGGTGCTGGACATGCTCGAAGAAGGACATGCGCAAATCCTGGCGCATGCGCATCTTGATGCGCTCGATGAGGACCCAATGGTACTTGCTGATGATGACCCTCACCGCGGTCAGCGCGACCATGCCCAAGAACCAGCCCAGGGCCAGGGGAGCGGCGTGCGCCAAGGCCGCATCGATGAAGGCGCCTGTCGAGTAAGCCAGACCTGTTCCCATCACGGCCTGGAAGACGAGGATCAGGCGCGCGACATTCATTCGGGCGAGATAGGGGCGCCGCAGGGAGGCGAATTCCTCCTCGCCGAGGAACATCTCCTTGACGGTCGATACGAAGCTGTGCAGGCCGGCTGAGAAGCGGCCGTGCGCGTCTTTGCCGTCGGCCAAGGGAGAGGGGAGCGCGGCCGCGGACGTCGGAACGGCGGTCTTGTTCTTGAAGGGATGGACCCGGCTGCGTCCAAAGATGTCCGCGTCAAGATTCCATGCGCCCGACCAGATGGGGTCGTCCTGCACTTGCAGCAAATAGTCGGGGATCCCGGAGAACGCCTCATCCAGAGAAGAACGCGGGTCGTCGATCGCGGACGTTGTCCGCTCTTCGGAGAGCTTGGCGCCGAGTTCCTTGAGGGCCGCGGCAGGGCTTGCGGTGTTCTTGCCGGCCGTTTTGGCCGGAACCTCCGAGAGGAACCTCAGGGCGTTGGGCAGGAGCTCCGATCCCGGCAAAACAGCGTCCTTCGCGCGGGGCCCGGCCTCGAGCTCAAGCCCCTTTACGGCGGGGTTGAGCGATGCCGACGGGGCGAGGATGTCCCGGGAGAGGGCCGATGCATACGGCAAGGGAAGCGCGGTCCGTTCGTAGATCAGTATGGCTGGAGAAAGATCCGCCTTCTGGAGACCGGCTGATGGAGTCCTCGCTGACGTAAGGGCTCCCAGGACGGGGCTCAATGGTTGGGCTGCGACGGAGGAGGGCAGGGTCTGCGCTAGCGCCTCATAGGGCCCAGGTCCGGGAGAGAAGGCGAAGCACAGCAGTGCCAATGCCCCGCAGAGAGGACGGCTCGAATGTCCGCGCATACTTGATTATAGGGCTGGATTGACGAGTGCTAACAGGACCTTTTGGGCCGAAAATCGGGGCCAAGAGGCCTATATTTTAAACCCGGTTTTTTGTGCTGCGCGCAGACGGTCCGTCGGCGCCGAAGAAGGCGGGAGTTACTTGAGCAGGGCTGCGATCTTTTTTTCCAGTGCGGGTATCGCGAAGGGTTTTCGGATGAAGGAGTTGCCTTTCGTTCTCAGGTTTTCAAAGAATCCCTCGTTGTCCCGGCATACCGTCATGAAGAGGATGGGCACGGACTCGAGCGCCGCCTGATCCCGGATGCCTGCGCAGAGGGCATAGCTCTCGCTGCCGGGCACGTTGATGTCCAGAAGGATGATGTCCGGCTTGCTGCCGGCGATGAGGCCGGGCACTTCCGGCCCGTTGGGGACGCAGTGGATGTCGTAGTGTCCTTGCAGGGCGGTGTGGAGCAGCGCGCGGATCGTGCCGTCGTCGTCGACGGCCAACAGTTTTCGGCGAGACTCCTGATCGGCTGTGGTCATGTTTTAAGTTCCCCTTTGACGTCTCCAGGGATATCGAATGAGATCGTAGTTCCCTCGTCGACGGTGCTGCTCACTCGGATCGTCCCGCCGTGCGCTTCGACGGCAAGCCTGCAGAAATAAAGGCCCAGTCCGCTGCCGCGGCGTCCGGTCTGGTTGCTTCCTTCCACGCGGTAGTATTTGCTGAAAAGTCTCTTCAGATTCTCGGCCGCGATCCCGATCCCCGTGTCCGTGATCGAGAAGCGCACGCCGCTGTCGTGCGAACTTATGTCCAGGGAGACGCTGCCGCCCGCGGGAGTGTATTTGAGGGCGTTATGGATGAGATTGGACAGGATACGGCGCAGAAGCTCCTCGTCGGCATTGAGGTCCGTCGGGATATCCTCGGCGATGGTCTCTTTCAGGTCGACGCCGAGAAAGGCCGCGGTCCCGCGGGCGTCATCGAGGATATCATCGAGGATCTCCTTGAGGACCAGGGGGGCTTTTCGGGGAGTCAGCTCTCCCTGTTCCATGCGGCTTGTGTCTACGAGGGTCTCCAACAGGGCCATCTGAGAACGGCAGCTGTGCAGAGCGAGCCGCAGGAGCTTTTGCTGCAGCTTCACGTCGGGTGATTCCCGGATGACGCAGGAGAGGCAGCCCATGATGGAGGTCATGGGGTTCTTGAGGTCGTGGATGATGGCTTCGTTCATGGTCTTGCGAAGTCCGTCGATGAGGGCCGCACGCTTGCGGGCTTGGCGCAGCAGCAGGATGATGGTGAAGATGACTCCGCTCAAGACGACATTGAGGATCAGGGAGAAGGCATTCGGGATCCATCGGCCGGTCTGGAGGAAATCAATGGCGAAAGGGAATGCCGCCAGCAGGTAGACCAGAGGGTCCCTGATGGCGGAAATCGAAGCCGCAGCCTTCTTGATTTTACTTATCTGCATATAAGAGTTCCCGGGGAACGGTATTCCATGAGTGTGGCATATTTAGCCGGAAAAATTCAGTTGGCCTCAAATCTGTCCATGTCTGAATTTTTCCGGAAGGGGTTTCAACACGGCGACAACCGCAGCGGAAATACTGCATTGTCGTTCCCCAAGACCTCCCCCGGATTCCGCGAACAAAAACATCCCATCGTTTCCGTCTGAAAGGCAGGGCCAACTGCGGAATCCGGGTTGGCACCAAACTTAAACTTGATATTTGTCATCAGGTATGGTATTATGGAGGTGCGCTCAGACGATGGGCCGCATCTTTTGGGAGGGTCCGATGACCCCTTTGCTCGAGATACAAGACCTGCACGCGGAAGTGGAAGGCAAGCCTATCCTCAAGGGCGTGACGCTCACGGTCCGGCCCGGCGAGATCCATGCGCTCATGGGGCCCAACGGCTCCGGCAAAAGCACGCTCTCCAACGTGATCATGGGGCACCCGAAGTACAAGGTGACCCAAGGCCGCATCCTTTATAAAGGAGAGGACATCACGGGGCTGAGCGTTTTCGAGCGCGCGCGCCGCGGCATCTTTTTGGCTTTCCAGTATCCGGCGGCCATTCCCGGCGTGAGCGTGGGCAATTTCCTGCGCACGGCCCTCAAATCCGTGCACGGCGCCGAGGCCGCGCCGGTCAAGGGCTTCCGAAAGACCCTGCGCGAGAAGATGGCGATGCTCAAGATGGACGACAAGTTCGCCTCGCGCTACGTCAACGAGGGCTTCTCCGGCGGGGAGAAGAAGCGCCTGGAAATACTGCAGCTGGCCCTGCTCGATCCCGCGCTCATGCTGCTCGATGAGACGGACTCGGGCCTGGACATCGACGCTTTGCGCATCGTCTCCGAGGGGATCAACCGTGTGTTCACGCCGCAGAAGGGCATCTTGCTCATCACGCACTATCAGCGCATGCTCGATTATGTGAAGCCGAATTTCGTGCACGTGCTCTTCGAGGGGCGCATCGCGCAGTCCGGCGGGCCGGAACTGCCGACCGAGCTGGAGAAGAAGGGCTATACCTTCCAGCGCGAGCCGGCCCCGGCCGCGGGAGCCTGACGAAGGAAAGTCATGAGTTCTAAGGAAAGCGACGACCGAGCGAGCATCGGCGGGCTCAAGGACGACTATCAGGCCAAGTACGGCTTCAAGGACCCTGAGAACTACGTCTTCAAGGCTCGCAAAGGCTTGGACCGCTCCGTCGTCGAGGACATCTCTCGGCGCAAGAAGGAGCCGGCGTGGATGCTGGAGTTCCGGCTCAAAGCCCTGGAGACCTTCCTGGCCAAGCCCATGCCGCGCTGGGGCAGCTGTCCGGAGCTCGACGCCATCGATTTCAGCAACATCTTCTATTACCTGAAGCCTTCCGAGGGCTCGGCCAAGAACTGGGAGGACGTGCCCTCCTACATCAAGAACACTTTCGAGAAGCTCGGCATCCCGGAGGCGGAGCGCAAGTTCCTGGCCGGGGTGACCGCGCAGTACGAGTCCGAGGCCGTCTACCACCAGGTCCACGAGGAGATCACGCGCCAAGGCGTGATCTTCATGGACATGGACACCGGTTTGCGGGAGCATCCCGAGCTCGTGCGCAAGTATTTCAGCACCGTGATCGCGCCGCAGGACAACAAGTTCTCGGCGCTCAACTCCGCGGTCTGGTCCGGCGGGTCCTTCATCTACGTGCCCAAGGGCGTGAAGGTGGCCATGCCCCTGCAGGCCTACTTCCGCATCAATGCCGAGCGCGCGGGCCAGTTCGAGCGCACGCTCATCATCGCCGACGAAGGCGCCAGCGTGCATTATCTCGAGGGGTGTACCGCCCCGACCTACGCGGCGGATGCTCTGCACTCGGCGGTGGTGGAGGTCATCGCGCTCAAGGGCGCGCATATCCGCTACACCACGATCCAGAACTGGTCCAACAACGTCTACAATCTCGTGACCAAGCGCGCCATGGCGCACGAGGACGCCTTCGTGGAGTGGGTCGACGGCAACATCGGCTCGAAGATCACCATGAAGTATCCGGCGGTCTATTTGGTCGGCCGCGGCGCGCGCGCGGACATCCTCTCCTGCGCCTTCGCGGGAAAGGGCCAGCTCCAGGACAGCGGGGGCAAGCTCGTGTTCGCCGCGCCCGGGACCTCGGGCAACATCCTCTCGAAGTCCATCTCCAAGGACGGGGGCCGCAGTTCGTATCGCGGCTTGGTGAAGGTCCTTCCCAAGGCGCACGGGGCCAAGGTGAGCGTGCGCTGCGACGCGCTCCTGCTCGACGAGCATTCGCGCTCGGACACCTATCCCACCATGGAGATCGACGGCAAGCGCGCGCAGGTGGGCCATGAGGCCTCGGTCTCCAAGATCGGCGAGGAGCAGCTTTTCTATCTCATGAGCCGGGGCCTCAAGGAGAGCGAGGCCATGTCCATGGTGGTCAACGGATTCTTCGAGGCTTTTGCCAAGGAACTTCCCCTGGAATACGCGGTGGAACTCAACCGCCTCATCCAGCTGGAGATGGAGGGCTCGGTCGGATGAACTCCGCTACTGCGCTTGAAGACGTCCGGCGCGAGGCCCGCGAGCGCTTCTCGCGCTCGACCGCGCCCGCCAAGCATCTGGAATCCTGGCGCCGCACGGATTTTTCCCGGTGGAGCTTGGATGGGGCCGCGGCGCGGATGCAGGAACCTTTCTCGCCGCAGGACGCCGAGCGCGTCGCCAAAGCCGGCGGGGTGCTCTGCACCTTGGAAGAGGCGGCCGCCCGCTTCCCTGAGCAGGTGCTCCCGTCTTTGTCCTTGCGCGCGGAGGAGGCCTTCAGCCGCATGGAAGCCGCGAACCTCTCTTCCTGGAGAACGGGCGCTTTTCTGCGCGTGCCCAAGGGCGTGAAGCTTGCCGAGCCCGTGACCATCCGCTTCGCCCGCGCGGACAAGGGAGCGGCGTTCAGCCGCAGCTTGGTGATATTAGAGGAAGGAGCGCAGGCTCAACTCGTCGAGGAGCACGGAAGCCCTTCGGTGCAGGGCCAAGAGGACTGCTCCGCGGCGTTCTCTTCCATGCAGCTGGCCGCGGATGCCAAGCTGCGCTGTTTCTACCTGCAGGACGCGGGCGCGGAAGAATCCCATTTCTGGCATCAGACCGCGCGTTTGGGGCGCGGCGCGCACCTGGAGCACTGCTCCCTTCTCTTGGGCGGAGCCGTCCACAAGAGCGCGCTCGACGTGGGCTTGGCTGAGGAGGGCGCGCGCAGCGATATCCGCGCCGTGCTCCTGGGCCGCGGGGCTCAGCGCTTCGACACGGAGACGCGTCAGCGCCACCTGGCTCCCCGCACGCAGAGCGAACTGCTCTTCCGCGCGGCTTTGGGCGCGTCGAGCCGCTCGGTGTTCACGGGCCTTTTGCGCATCGAGGAGATCGCCAAAGGCTCCGAGGCTTATCAGTCCAGCCGCGGGCTCATGCTCTCGGACGAGGCGCGCGCCAATGCCACGCCGATCCTGGAGATCCTGACCGACGACGTGCACTGCAAGCACGGCGCGGCCGTGGGCCCCTTGGACATGGACCAGCTCTTCTATCTCGCCTCGCGCGGGATGTCCGATGCCGAGGCCGCGCGACTGCTCGTGATGGGCTTCTTCGAGCCCGTGCTCAGCCGTTTCCCGGACGCCGCATTGGCCGAACGCTTGGCCCGTCGCATCGAGGCAGCGCTATGATCGACGTCGAGAATATCCGGAAGGACTTCCCTATCCTTGCGCGCGTGATCCGCGGCAAGCCTTTGGTCTACCTGGACAACGCGGCTACGACGCAGCGGCCCCGCCAGGTCGTGGACGTGCTCTCCCATTTCTACGGACTGCACAACGCGAACATCCATCGCGGCGTGCACACGCTCTCCGGCGAGGCCACCATCCTGGCCGACAACGCGCGGGCCAAGGTGGCGCGCTTCATTGGAGCGCGCGATCCGCGCACGCTGATCTTCACGCGCAACACCACGGAGTCCATCAACCTCGTGGCCCGGGCCTGGGGGGAGAAGTTCCTCAAGCCCGGCGATGAGATCCTGCTCACGGACCTGGAGCATCATTCCAACCTCGTGCCCTGGCAGATGACGGCCGCGCGCACGGGAGCGAAGCTGGCGTTCGTCGCCTCCGAGCCGGACGGGACGCTCTCGGTGGAGACCGCGCGCAAGGCTTTCACGGCCAAGACGCGCATCTTCGCTTTCACGGCCCTCTCCAACGCTCTGGGCACCATCAGCCCGGTGCAGGAACTCGTGGCCTTGGCGCGAGAGCGCGGGGTCGTGACCTTGGTCGACGGGGCGCAGTGGGTGCCGCACCGGCCCACGGACGTGTCCGCGCTGGACTGCGACTTCCTGGCCTTCTCCGCGCACAAGATGTTCGGGCCCACGGGCATCGGCGCGCTCTACGGACGGCGCGAGCTTTTGGAGTCCATGGACCCGTTCCTGGGCGGCGGGGACATGATCAACGAGGTCTGGCTCGACCGGGCCACCTACAACGAACTGCCCTATAAGTTCGAGGCCGGCACGCCCAATATCGCCGGAGCCGTGGCTTTCGGCGCGGCCGTGGAGTATCTTCAGAAGATCGGCTTCGCGGACCTGGAAGCGCACGAGCGCCTGCTCACCGAGCGCACCCTGGCGATCTTGAAAGCCCAGCCGCAGGTCACGGTCTACGGTCCGGCGGACGCCGCGCGCAGGGGCGGGGTGGTGTCCTTCAATATCGCGGACGTGCATCCGCACGACGTGGGGCAGATATTCGACTCCGAGGGAGTTGCCGTGCGCGTGGGCCATCACTGCTGCCAGCCGCTCATGCGCCGCATGCGCACGCCGGGAACGGTGCGGGCCAGCTTCTACGCCTACAACACCTTAGGAGAACTCGACGCTTTCGAGCGCGCCCTGCATAAGGTGGCGGAATTCTTCAAGGTGGGGACACGATGAATCCTCATCGTCATCCCGGCGAAAGCCGGGCCCCAGGAGAATGTCTCTATTGGAGGGCGTTTTGATGGCCGAAGGCGATTCCGAACTACAGGACCTTTATCGGGAAGTGCTTATCGATTATTTCCGGGAGGGCGCGCATAAAGGGTGCGTGGAGAATCCTTCGATGAGCTCGCACGGGGTCAATCCGAGCTGCGGGGACGAGATCGAGCTCACCGCGCTGGTTCGAGACGGCCGCTTGGAGAAGATCCGCTACAGCGGGCACGGCTGCGTGATCAGCCAGGCCTCCTCGGCCATGATGGCCGAGGCCCTGGAAGGCCGGACGCTGGAAGAGGCGCGCGCGCTGACCGCGTCCTTCAAGGGCTTCATGCTCGAAGGCGTTTCACCCGAGTCCTTGCCCGATGAACTTTCCGAGACGCGCGCCTTGGAGGGCGTGCGGAAGTTCCCTTTGCGCATCAAGTGCTCGCTCTTGGGCTGGAACACCCTCCTGCAGGCTTTGAACGAAGCAGGCTCGACGAAGGGAGGCACGCATGCAGCCTGAAGAAGCGCAGCCGCCGGCGCAGGAACAAGCTCAGCCGCCGGAAGCCGCGCAAGCTCCGCGTCCCGACGCGTTCCCGAAAGTCACTTTCAAGCAGGTCGGCGAGGCCGTGCGGCCCGTGCAGGATCCCGAGATCCGCATCGGCATCGCGGACCTGGGCCTCATCTACGGCGCGAAGCTGGAGCCGGATGCGCGCGGAGGCGGCACGCGCGTGCGCCTGCACATGAGCCTGACCTCTCCGGCCTGTCCCTACGCGCCCATGCTCCTGGCCTCCGTGCATGCCGCGCTCGTCAAGATCCCGGGCGTCACGGACGCGGACGTGGACCTGGCCTTCGAGCCGCTTTGGGACCCGCGCTCCATGGCGAGCGAAGAGGCCCAAGAACAGCTGGGGATATTTTGAGGAGCGCTGGATGAGGATCACTTCTTCCGTCGAATACGCCACGCGCGTGATGGTGCGCTTGAGCGCTTTGCCGCCCGATGAGACCGCCACCGCGGAGAACCTGTCCGAGGCCGAGAACATCCCGCGCGACTACATCGACCAGCTCATGCTGCGCCTGCGGCGCGCGGGGCTGGTGCTCAGCCGACGCGGCGCGCAGGGCGGCTACGCCTTGGCCAAACCCGCGGACAAGATCTCGGTCAGCATGATCGTCTGCGCCGTGGAGGAGAGCGTCTTCGACCTCATCTGCGAGCGCTTCGCGCGCGGAGAGAAGCGCTGCTCCCGCTCCGCCGGCTGCGGCATCCGCCCGACTTGGGGCCGTCTGGCCAAGACGGTCGAGACTTTCCTCGAAGGCGTGAGCGTGGCCCAGCTCGCGGCTGAAGACGACTGCCATCACCGCGCCAAAGGATGCTCGTGAGGCGCGTCGAGCTGCACGCGCATTCCGCGTGCTCGGACGGGACCTGCGAGCCCGAAGAGGTGGTGCGGCGCGCGCATCTTCGCGGCGCCGTGCTCTTCGCCCTGACCGACCATGACACGGTCGAGGGCGTGAGCCGGGCGCGGGAAGCCGCAAAGGCTTGCGGCCTGCCCTTCGCCGGGGCCGTGGAGCTCAATACGCGCGACGGAGACAACATCCACATCCTGGGCTACGGCGTGGATGTTTCGGATGCGGCGTTCCTGGCGCGGCTGGAGGATTTCCGCGCACGCAGGCATGAGCGCATGCGCCGAATCATCGAGCGCCTGCGCGAGAACAAGGTGGACGTCGCTTTCGAAGAGCTGCTGGCGCAGAGCCAAGGCTCCCGCCGGCCGCTCGGACGGCCGCATGTCGCGGATCTGCTGCGCAGCAAGGGCGTGGTCTCGGGCCGCAAGCAGGCCTTCATGCGCTTTTTGGCGCCGGGCCGTCCGGCCTACGTGGAGCCTTTGGGTCCCACGGTGCGCGAGGCCATCGAGGCCGTGCGCAATGCCGGAGGGTTCGCCGCGCTGGCTCATCCCAACGAAGTGGAGGAGGAGACTCTTTCTCTCTACCAGCAATGGGGGCTCGAGGGCCTTGAGGTATACTATCCGATACACAGGCATGCGCTCGAGGCGCGGCTCCTGGCCTGCGCGCGCAGGCGCGGATTGTTCGTGACCGGGGGGTCGGATTTCCACGGGCCCAAGACCGGGCGCGAGAAGATCGCCACGGCCGAACTGCCGCAGGACGTGTTCGACGCTTTGATGGAGAGGCTTTTTAAAAAGGAATGAGAGTCATCGCGCATCGCGGAGCCAGCGGATATTTCCCGGAGAACACTCTGCCGGCGTTCCAGGCCGCCCTGGACTTGGGCGCGCAGGCCGTGGAGTTCGATGTCCAGCAGACTCGGGACAACGTTCTGGTCGTGGTGCACGATTCGGACCTGCGGCGCTTGAGCAAGAGTCCCAAGCGGGTGGGCGAGTGCTCCTATGAACAGCTCTCCGGCTTCGATGTCGGACGATGGTCCTCCGAGCGCTTCGCGGGCTGCCGCGTGCCGCGTTTGGAGCAGGTTCTTGAACTCCTTCTTCGCCGCAATACCGAGATCCATCTGGAGATCAAGCAGCCCGGCGCGCCCATGAAGCCTTATGAAGGGATCGAGGCTCGCGTACTGGAACTGCTCCTGCGGACCAAGGCTCCGCGGGCGCAGAGCGGCATATTGGACCGCGTGATCATCTCCAGCTTCCATCATCCGAGCCTGCACCGCCTGCGCGCCTTGGATAAGAGCGCGCGCTTGGCCTATCTGGCCGTCCGGCAGCCGGCCGAGGAAGCGGTCTGCGAGGCCGCGCAGCTTTCCTGCGAGAGCGTGAACATCCATAGCGGGCAGGCTTCTTCGGAGTGGGTGAAGCTCGCGCGCGCCAAGGGGATCAAGGTCTTGGTCTACACCGTCGATGATCCGGCCGAGGCCGAGCGCCTGCGCGGCCTGGGCGTCGACGGGATATTCTCGAATCTGCCGGACTGCCTGCGCGGACCCGCCAAGCTGGGGGGGACTCAGTGAGCCTGCGCGCCGTGTGCGCCGCGCGCGAACATTCTTCCTCCGTGCTCGACGCGGAGATCGACCGCCTCGCGGCCGCGGGATTGGAAGCCTTGGGCTACGGAGAGGCCGAGCTCGAGCGCTTGGCAAGAAAGACCCTGCGCATCGCGGAGCTCAAGAAAGAGAAGGATGCCGTGATCCCCGCGCACGTGTACCAGCGGCCGGAGATCCTGGCCGGCGCCGCGGATTTTACCGGAGATTCCTACCGCTTGGCCAAACTTTGCATGGGCGTCCAGAACAAACGCATCGTTTTCTGCGGCGTGCGCTTCATGGCTGAGACGGCCAAGATCCTCAATCCCGGGAAGGAAGTGTTCCTGCCTTCGCCTCAGGCGGGCTGCAGCCTGGCTGAGGCGGTCACGGCCCGCGACGTGCTCAGGCTCAAGGCCGCGCATCCCGGCGCTCCCGCGGTCTGCTACATCAACACTACGGCGGAGACCAAGGCCGAGTGCGACTGCGTGGTGACCAGCGCGAATGCGCCGAAGATCCTTCGCGCTTTGCTGCGCGAGCACAAGAAAATCATCTTTCTGCCGGACGAGTGGATGGGACTGAACCTGGCCGCGCAGCTGGGCGTGCGCGCGATCCGCAACGGTGAACCGGTCAAGGGGACGGGCAAGGGCTCCTCCTCGTCTTTGGTGATATGGAAGGGCCGCTGCGTGGTGCATGAGAATTTCGACGCGGAAGGGGTCAAGCTTTACCGCAAGGCCTATCCCGGAGTGAAGATCCTGGTGCATACGGAGTGCGCCCCGGCCCTGGTGCGCTATGCGGATTTCGCGGGCGGAACCGGCGGCATGATGGAGTATGTGCGCCGCACGAGCGCGCCGTCGTATATGCTGATCACCGAATGCGGCATGGGGGATTTCGCGCGCTCTGAGTTCCCGGACAAGCGCTTCATCCCCATGTGCCGGATGTGCCCGTACATGAAGCAGACGGAGCTGGACGCAGTCCTGCGATGTTTGGAGTCCCCATCGCCGCGCATGCGCGTGGAGGTGGACCCGGGCGTCGCTGATCGTGCGCGGCTGGCCTTGGAACGAATGTTCGAGCTGGCGGAGAAACCCTAATGCAAGACCAAGATGCCCCCCGTCCTTCAGACAAGTCCGGTCCCTCTCATGGCCGCAAGCCGTCGTATGGCCGCAAACCAGCCTACGGCCGCAAGCCGTCCTACGGGCACAAGGCGCACGGCGATAAGCCCGCGCACGGCGGACATTCTTCATCGCACGGCGAGCATAAGCCGCCTTATCGGGGGAAGCCTGCTCACGGGGACAAGCCGTCCTACGGCGACCGCAAACCCTGGCATGACCGGAAGCCTTCCTACGGTTCTAAGCCGCCGCACGGCGACAAGCCGGCCTTCGGCGAGAGAAAGCCGTGGCATGACCGGAAACCCTCGTATGGTTCCAAGCCTCCGCACGGCGACAAGCCGGCCTTCGGCGAGCGAAAGCCATGGCATGACCGGAAACCCTCGTATGGTTCCAAGCCTCCGCACGGCGACAAGCCGGCCTTCGGCGAGCGAAAGCCATGGCATGACCGCAAGCCCTCGTACGGTTCTAAGCCTCCGCATGGCGACAAACCAGCCTTCGGCGAGCGAAAGCCATGGCATGACCGCAAGCCCTCGTACGGGCCGAAGCCTGCATATGGCGACAAGCCGGCCTTCGGCGAGCGCAAGCCCTGGCAAGACCGCAAGCCCTCGTACGGTTCCAAGCCTCCGCACGGCGACAAGCCGGCCTTCGGCGAGCGCAAGCCCTGGCACGACCGTAAGCCTTCGTACGGTTCGAAGCCGCCGCACGGCGACAAGCCTTCTTTCGGCGAGCGAAAGCCCTGGCAAGACCGGAAGCCTTCGTACGGACCGAAGCCTGCATATGGCGACAAGCCGGCCTTCGGCGAGCGAAAGCCTTGGCAAGACCGGAAACCCTCGTATGGTTCCAAGCCTCCGCACGGAGACAAGCCGTCTTTCGGAGAGCGGAAGCCCTGGCAGGATCGCAAGCCGGCTTCTGAGAATAAGCCTGCTCCCGCGTCCGCATCTGCTCCCGCGCCTGCGGGACCCGCGAACCAGCGGGGAGTGCGCGATCCGAATTCCGTTGGGTCCGCGCCTGCTCAGGAACCCGTAGATAAACCGGCTTTGCCGCAGCAGCCGGTCTCTGCGCCGCCTCCGGCGGCAGTTCCCACGCCTAAGCCTGTTCCAGCGCCTGTGTCTGCGCCTACTCCAGTTCCTGAACCTGAGGACGAGACCGAGGCTGAAGATGAGGCCGGGGCTTCGCTTGAGATCGAGATCGATGCTCCGGTCGTTCCTGTTCCGCTGCAGGTCACGGGAGGTCTTCCGTGGGTGCGCTTGCGCTCGGCTTCCGCGAGCCCTCAGCTCTTCAAGCGGATGATCGACGAGGCGGACCCGCGCGCCAAGCCGGGCGACATCGTCGCGGTCTTCGACCGCAACGGCGCGTGTTATGGGATCGCCTTCTATAATCCCAAGAGCCTGATCACCCTGCGCATGCTCACGCGCGACGGGCCTGCCTTCGATGCGGACAAGTTCTTCGGCGGCTGTTTGGAGCGCGCGGTGCGCTTCAGGCGCGAGACCCTGGGCTTGGAGGCGTTCACCGATGCCTATCGCCTCGTCCATGACTTGGGCGACGGGCTGCCCGGCATCGTCATCGACCGCTACGGCGACACCCTGGTGCTGGAGTTCTACGCCCTGGGCATGTACCGTCAGGCCGCGCGCCTCGAAAAGCTCCTGCGCGTGCATTATCCGAACGCGAAGTTCGTGCACCGCGCCAGCCAGCACACCCAGACCATGGAGGGCCTGTTCCTGGAGGATGCGCGCGGACGCAGGGACCGGACCGAGGCCGCAGTGCCCAAGTCCTTCATCCGCGAGAACGGGATCGTCTTCGAGATCTCGCCCACGGGCGGGTTCAAGACCGGGTTCTTCTGCGATCAGCGGGAGAACCGCGCGGCCGTGGGTGCGTTGGCCGCCGGAAGGCGCGTGCTCGACTTGTGCAGCTACACCGGAGGATTCGGCCTCTATGCGGCCAAGGGCGGAGCCGCGGAGGTCACCTGCGTGGAGCTCGACGAGGATGCCTCGGCCATGGGCCAGCGCAACGCGAATCTCAACCAGTTCCACAAGCTCAAGATGGTCTGCGCGGATGCATTCGCCTACCTGCGGCAGATGGCGGATAATAAGGAGCGCTACGGACTGCTCATCTTGGATCCGTACAAGTTCATCGCCTCCAAGGACGGCTACGACGAGGGGCGGCACAAGTACATCGACCTCAACCGCCTGGCCTTGAGCGTGATGGAGCCCGGCGGGATCCTGGTGACCTGCTCCTGCAGCGGCATGGTGTCCTTCGAGGACTTCCAGCAGTTCGTGCGCACCGCCGCGGGTTCCAGCGGCCGCAAGGTTCAGTTCTTCCGCAAGAGCGGCGCGGGTCCTGATCATCCGGTGGCTGCGGAGCGCCCCGAGGGCGAATACCTGAAAGTCCTCTGGTGCCGCGTCTTCTAGCCGGAAAAATTCGTGCGCCTCGAATCTGTCCAGGTTCGAATTTTTCCGGAGGGTATTTCAACACGGCGACGACAGCGGCGGAAATACCGCATTGTCGTTTCCCAAGAAAACTCCTGGATTCCGGCTTTCGCCGGAATGACGAAATCCTTATTTTGGAAGCAGCGCGGCCAGGGCCGGGACTTTTCCCAGAAGGAGGTTGAGAAGAGAGATGTTCTCGTCTTCCGGGGAGGCTTGCGTGAGGTCGTCGTAGACGAAGCGGGCGCGCTCGGGGGAGTTTATCCAGGGCGCAAGCGCATCGGCCTTCTCAGCGGAAGGCATCGCGGCGACGCGCAGCCGGTAGTAGGCCAGCAGTTCCAAGAAGATATTTTCCTCGGTCGGCGGGTCCAGAGAGTCTTTTAGAGAGGATAAGGCGTCGGAACGTACGGCTCCGCCCATGTCTTTTGTGATCTTGTCCGCGAGCGCAAGGAGAATCTTCTTTTCTCCGGCATCCAGGCTCGCGAGCCAATGCGCCATTTCCAGCTGCGCGCGTTCGCTCGGGAAGGAGATGTCTCCGAGGCCGAACTTCGAGGGATAGTCGTGCTGGCGCATGGTGAAGAGTATCCCATCGAGGTGGTCGATCTCGTGCTGAGCCGTGACCGCCGAGGAGCCGGACAAGGCGATGCTTTGTTCCTGTCCAAGTTCATCGAGATAGTCCACGCGGATCGACCTCGGCCGTGAGACGAATCCCATGACATAGGGCAGTGAGAAGCAGCCTTCCATGCCGGAGAAGAGCTCGGGATCCAGCACGGTCACCTTTGGATTGATTATGACTAGGAGTTCAGGTCCAGTAGCGATGACCGCGATGCGCAGGCTTTTTCCGACCTGAGGGGCGGCCAAGCCTACTCCGGTGGATTTGTCCCCCAAGGTGGCGAGCATGTCCAGAATGAACTCCCGGATCTGCGGGCTCCTGACCTCCGAGGGGGTGAGTTCCGCTGCTTTTTGCAGCAGGATCGGATCTCCGATCGTGATGATGGGAAGAATCTCGACCTGGGGCGCGCGGAGTCCCTCGGCGGAATAATCGCGGCTTGCAAGGATTTCCGGTTGTTCAGAGGAAAGCATTCGAATCGAGGATGCCGGGACAGCCGCGACCGGAATCTGCGCGTATAGGGAACCGGCGGCTGCGCAGAGCAGGAGGACTGCGCTCAGAAGGCGGGTTGGTTTTGCGCGTGCTTTTCCCATGTGTATATATAAAGAATAGCGCGAACCCTCGGCGCAGGCGTGGGCCATTCGCCCTATTTAAAGGAAGACAAATGGCCTAGGAGTCTGTCCGAGTAATAGGTCCGGCCTGCAACTTCGGCTTCTGACCTATGCCTGCGTCGCTCCATCGGTCACATGATTCGATCATTATGCTCCCTCGTCGCTTCTTGGCTCGGTTCAGAATCCAAAGTTTCGCCGTGAAGCCTATTACTCGGACAGACTCCTAGGCCCGGCATCCGCAAGACCTGGAACAAGCAGGTCTTTTGACGATCGATTGACAGCACCGTTTAATTTTTTATAAGATTATAAAGTAAATCAACTTACTAACCATGTTTTCTCTTACCACAAAGGCAGGTTATGGCGTTGATGCGGTTCTGTACTTGGCCCGCCGATACGGCGACGGGCTCGTACAGCTCAAGAGCATAGCCGAGCGCCATGATATTCCTGCGCCCTATCTCGTTCAGATATTCAATCAGCTCACGCGCGCGGGTCTGGTCCTGGCTTTTCGCGGGAAGCAGGGAGGATATTCGCTTGCCCGCGATCCGAGGCAAACGAGCTTCCTCGATGTCTTGGAGGCTTTGGAAGGTCCCATTGAAATCGGGCAGGGCCGTCCGGATGGAGACGCTGTCAGGGACGTTTATGGCCGGGTAGAGTCCGCTGCCAAAGAGGTGCTGGACGTGCCCTTGTCCGAGATATTGGCTCGGCAGGACCAGAAGGTCGGCGCATTGGTTTTCCATATATAGAGGAGGGTTCTTATGGGGCAAGTCTACTCGGACATCAGTCGGACGGTCGGACGCACGCCGTTGGTCCGGATCAACCGGTTGGGCAGCGGGCTGGGCGCGCAGATCCTGGCCAAGGTGGAGTCCTTCAACCCCCTCTCCAGCGTCAAGGACCGCGTCGGCACGGCCATCATCGACGACGCCGAGAAGCGGGGGCTGATCAAAGAGGGCACCGTCGTCATCGAGGCCACCAGCGGCAATACGGGCGTGGCGCTGGCCTTCGTCTGCGCGGCGCGCAAGTATCGCCTGATCCTGACCATGCCGGAGACTATGAGCGTGGAGCGGCGGCAGATCCTCAAGGTGATGGGCGCCGAGCTGGTGCTCACCGAGGGCGCCAAAGGCATGAAGGGCGCCGTGGAAAAGGCCGAGGAACTCCGTAAGAGCATCCCCCAGAGCATCATCGCCGGACAATTCTCCAACCCCGCCAATCCCGAGATCCACCGCCGCACCACGGCCGAGGAGATATGGGCGGACACGGGGGGCAAGGTGGATTACTTCGTCTCCGGCGTGGGCACGGGCGGAACCATCACCGGCGTGGGCGAGGTCCTGAAGTCCCGCAATCCCGGCGTCAGGATCATCGCCGTGGAGCCGCAGGATTCGCCGGTGCTTTCCGGCGGGAAACCCGGTCCCCACAAGATCCAGGGCATCGGCGCGGGCTTCATCCCCGAGGTGCTCAACCGCAAGATCATCGATGAGGTCGTGGCCGTGTCCAACGCGGACGCGGGAGAGACCGCGCGGAGGCTCTCGAAGGAAGAGGGCCTGTTCGTCGGCATCTCCAGCGGAGCGGCCATGTGGGCGTCCTTGATCCTGGCCCGGCGGCCGGAGGCGAAAGGGAAGACCATCGTCACGGTACTGCCCGACACCGGGGAGCGCTATCTTTCGACGTGGCTCTTCGAGGGCGTGAAATAGAACCAGGGTTTCTGGCCCCCTGGTTCCGGCTGAGGGCCTAGAACGGGTAGGCCTTTTGACGGCGGCTTTGCGGACGATGGACCTATAACTATCCAATTCAATCAGATATAGAATACTCCTGCTTGTCATGGAGGAGTTGTGAACTCGATAGCGTTTTCGCTTTTTGCACTTTTATTGGCGGGAACCTCGTTTGCCGGGGACTTCTTTGGCGCTGGGTGGAAAGAAGTTGTCCGAGGAGCTCAAGCGGATATCCCGGCTGCTGCTGTCGCCTTAGAGCGAGCCTCCGGCGGACAGTATCATGAAGCATTATCCGCCGGCCCGATCCATCTTGCCGCAACAGATGCCTCTAGCGAGGGGAAAGGCTATGCGTTTTCCTTGCGCAAGGCGCGCATCGGACAGGAATTCCCGGTCGATACCCTGCTCGGATTCATCGTGGATAAAGAGAAGCGTGACATTATTCTCATCGGCAAGCGGACCGGGAAAGCTTCCTATGTGGATATGGATGATCTCACACAGGTCTTGAAGAGCGTCAGGCGGCAGCAGGTGCCGATCTGTTCTTTGGATCCGAACACGACAGATATCTATGCTCCTCCGTCTGCGCGCATCCAGGGAGTCGATTTGGACAGCCATTTTGCGAAGGTGATGCTCGAGGCGGATTATTTGATGAAAAAATTGAGCCAGAGAGCGGTCCAATCCAGGAATGTGCGCGCCCCTGGGGAGATGAGCTGCGAGGAATTCGAAGCTCTCTTGGAGGCCAACGAGCGGAAGACGTACTTCGTCCGGTATTGGTTCACGCCCGGAGATCATAAGGAAGGAGATGTTCTGCGGACGCAGAACGGGTCGGCATTCTCGATCAAGCCTCGGGTGCAGGTGCTCACGAGCAAGATGGCGGCGCAGACATTCGGCTTGGCTGATGACGGCGCGGCCTTGCCCAATGATCAGCGATTCGCCCAGGATATGTCGGAGAATTTCGAGGAGTTGAAGGTGGAGTTTCCGATATTCTATGAGCTTGAGAGCCTTTATCAATGGGCGAATATCCTCGGGGTCATCGTGGAGTATGTCAAGGACGAGTCTCTTCTTGGGGAGGTCCTTCTCCCCTGGGCGGATGCGCAGAGCCCCAGCTATCCGGAACTTTCGTACCCGCTGATCATAGATCCGCAGACCAAGCACTGCGGGGACCGTATCTACAGCGCTGTTGTGGGCGGAGGAGTGAACCTGGGCTACGATGAGTCTTCCGTACCGGTTCCAGACGCGGGATTGGACGCTTTGACCCAGAGAGTCAAGGATGCGCGGCCTGAAGGCGCTATCCTATGGGAGTTTGACCGATGAATAAAGGAGACAATATGAACCCAAGGGTATTGGCGATATTCGCGGCGACGATCTTGTCTGCCGGGGCCTTCTGCGCCTGCAAGGCGCAGCAGGACACGACAAAGGCTTCCGTGCAGGGCTCGGCAGTCTCTCAGGCCGCGTCGCGCCCGGAGATCACGGAGAATCACCCGGTGCTGGATCTGATTTGGAAGAGGTTCTATGATCCATCGGATGGGTTTGGTTTCAATTGGGATTCTCTTACAGTAAAAGGGATGACCGAGATCGCTGCATCACCGACGGCACAAAGTAGTGAGGCAAGGGAATTGCTTTGGCGGTATTTTAATGAACGCCATGAGGAATTGAGGGGTGAGATCCGGGCCGATTATCTCGCAGGCGGCATCCTCTGGCTGATTGATAAAGACGCGAAAGTTTTTGACGTTGTGGCTTCTAGGCTTGTCAATGTCGGGCCAGATGAACACTTGGATGCCTTGTTTTTCATGGCCTGGTTGATAAATGATAAACGGTTCGTGCCTGCATTGTGGGAAAGGTTCAGAGTTCTTGATAATGTCTGGGAAAAAATCGATTGTGCTGCGGCGATATATCGGATTGATAGGGACCCGAAGGCCCTGAAGTTTATTCGGCTTGTGGCTGCAGATAAAACGACAAAGTATGTTGGAGACCCTCTCCCGGACATGAAGGCGGAGGATTATCTTCAAGATTTGAAGGATGATGGGTTGATTGATGGGAAACAATGAGAGGATATATGAAATGGACGATGGTCTGTTTAATGCTATGGCTTGTCCCGGCCAATGCTGCGTTCAGCGGGGGCAAGGAGAATCTTTTGTCTGACCTACAGACGATGCTGAATTCTCTCGATCCCAATGATCCGGGTATGCAGTATCGGCGCGAGGTAATACAGGCTGCTATCAATCTTGGAGGAAGGCTGAAATACCAGTCAGGGGGTATTGGCGATTGTAACGAGAAGGGGGAGCGGGGATTCGATTGTAGCGGCTATGCCTCGAGTATTGTGGGTGCTATTTATCAGTTCCAGAGACGTTCATCATGTGATATGCATGCAAAGTTTCGAGAGGGGCAAGGGTTGAGTGAACAGGGGAAGCCGGGGGATGTGGTCTTTTTTCATAAAGACCCGTACAAGGGAAATGGAGAAGCAATTCCTGGAGCGGCTTCAATAGTGAACCATGTAGGCATATATCTTGGAGGAAATAATTTCCTTCATATAACAGAGTATGGCGCACGTGTGTCGTCATTCCTCGACTTCGCAAGTCCTAAGGGGAGCCCCCAAAAATTCACCTTCCAAGATCGGTTCGTGGCGTACGGGAGCCTTGATGTGCTGACTCCGCGGACGGAGGCGGAGCAGCAGGAGCTTGTGGCAGCGACTGGGAATGTGGAGGAGATCCGCATAGAGGATACCGATGAGGCCGGCGGGGTCTATATCTCTCCCGCGCTCGTCCTCAAGGCCATGCGGATCGATACGAGCGGCACCCTGGACGCTCTCGCGAAGATGATTCAGGGAATGGACTTCAGTAAGGACCCGGTTCAGGAGATCGTGCTCCCGCCGGGATTCGACCGCTAGAGGAGATGATGATGAATCTTTTGGCAGCGCTGCTGTTCGTTTTGTCGGCTGGACCGGTTTTTGCTTCGGCGAATCATGATGAGTCTGAGGATATCCTCGCGCCCGGCGGCGAGACGATCACCGTTCCTGCGCATCTTCACGTGGAGGACGGCCCCAGCCGGGCTATCTATGATGAAGCGAAGACGCGCTATCAGGTTGTTCATGCGGCTCCTGAAGCCGATCTTGTTTTCTTCGTAAAGGTCGAGGAGAGTTGGCCGGCTTTGGATGGGGAGTATGCGCGGCTGAGCGATCAAGCGCAGAACATCAACCAGGGTTTTGATGATCTGGATATGGCCGGGCAAATGAGCAGGCTGGCGGAAAAAGAAAAGACCTGGCGCAAGCATACCGGGGAATTCGAAGCGGAACTCGCACGTGCTGAAAAGTACTGCAAGCGGACGGTTTCGCCGGAAGAATATCCGTCTTTGGCGAGGGAGTGCGCGCAATTGCAGGAGAAATTGAAGGCTGCGGCAGCGGTGCTGGATCAAGAAGCCGCGGAGCTTAATCAAAACGCGGATGACGTCAAAGTGCGGTTCAATGGTCTGGTAGTCCGGCACAATGAGTGTGTGACCGCGATAGAAAATTGGAACGAGCGTGGGAGAAAGTTCATCTTATTAGCGAAGCGGGCGATGGATAACGGCGGCTCCGAGAAGTGCGATGCGGAAAAATTGCGTTCGTTGCAGTATACCCTTGTGACCAGTTGTCTTCCGGAGAAATCCTCTTGCGACTCCTTTGACGTGGCGCCCAGGGATTGCGACACTCTTAGGGTCCGATCCGGCAGGATACAAGAGTGTGTTCAGGCCATGGAAACGCTTAAGTCTGATTGCGGAATCACAGCCATCACCCCGGCATTGCTTCAGGACGCGCAGAATCGTTCAGAGATATGCAGCCTGCGGCTGCAGACCGAATGTAAAGAGTAAGTCCTTCTGAACTGTCGGTACTGTCGTCCGGCTGCCGCTGACTGATAGCGGCAGCCGGAATTTTAGGCGGGGGCGCTGAGAAGCGCCGCGAAGCGGGAGGCCATGGCGGCGGACCATTTGGCGGCGTAATCCCTTGCCAGGATCATCTCGTTTCGCGTGAGCGCGTAGGGAAGACCGTAGCGCAGATGAAAGGCGGTCTCCCCGACGGCGCGCTGCATGATCCAGCCAAGGTCTTCGAGGCTGAACGCGGCAGGCGGAGGCGTCCCATCGTCATCGAGGCTGGCGATCTCGAGGGTGAGGTTGAAGACGAGCCCGAGCTGCGCGGCCAGCCTTGTGCGCAGGGAAGGGAGATCCGCGTAGACTCGGCGCACCATGGATGCGATCTCCGCGGGACGGGTGCGGATCTTTTCAGCCAGCAGCGCGTCGTTGTCATCGATGTCCTTGATGAAGGAGGGGTCCTGCTCGGCTTTCTCCAGGATGAAGGTGAACTGTTCCGTGAAGGCTTCGATCTCCTCTTCCTGGAGCGGGTCTTCGATGAGGCCGGCGCTCTGGTTCAAAAGGGCCTGTTTGTGATGCGTAGCCTCATGCACAACGACCGGAGTCAGCCGGCGCGCAAAGCGCTTTTGAGCGGCAGGGTCATGGGAGAGCGTTTCCGGCGTATAGCCGTTGGCATCGAGCCAGCCTTCGATGAATCTTCGTCCGCACACGATGTTCCGCGAGCCCAAGACATATTTGGCGATGAAGGGTCCATCCTCCAAGGCTATTTTCGGCAGGGTCCCCGGGGGATAGAGGGCCAGGACGCGCGAGCCGGCCTGCGTCCCTTCGAGTTCCGAGAAGAGCGCGCGCACGACCGCGGACGGAAGCTCCGATGTCTGCGACAGCGAGGACTCGCTCTTTGAAGAGCTCTGGCCGCCGATCTTTTTGAGAAGCCTTTCCGAGAAGAGCTCCGGATGAGCCAGGGCGGTTTGGACCAGCGCGGAGGATCGTTCCTGTTGGGGAAGCGCGAACACCTTTTCAAGGTCCTTTTCCGCCTCCCCATGCTTTCCCTGCTCCAGGCGCTTGCGCAGGGCGATGCGGGCGTGAAGGAGCGCTTTGGTCTTGGTGATGCGGTCGTTGATCGCGAATAGCTCCGAATGTCCGACGCCGATGGAGACGGCGCGGGCCTCTTGCAGGAAGGCGCGCCAGGCGCGGGCATCCTCCGGTGCGGGCGCCTCCAGCCAGGAAGAATAGGCCTTCTTCGTCCAATCCCAGCGGCTCAGGTCGCGGATGTCTAAGAGCAGGGCCGTCCAATACTCGGCGCTCTTGCCGATCATCACGGCCCAGTCCCTGAAGGCCGCGGGCAGGGTCTCCCATTCGAGCGAGGCTCTTTTGGCCGCGGCTTCTCTCTTCGGCAGGAAGCGGCGGACCCAGTCGAGGAAGGTGCGCGTCTTGTTGAAGCCGAGCATGTCCAGCGGCGTGCCGCCGCGGATGCGCAGAAGAAGGCCTTGGTTGAGTTGGCGCGTCCTCCTCGTATCCTTGAGGAAGGAGGCCAAGTCGCTGAGGGCATAGGCTTTGGATAGCGGGCCGGCTGCCGCGGAGATATCGCTCTGCAGGAGCTGCTGCATGCGCTCGTCGCGGATGCAGCGCTCGGCGAGCTCCGGATCCAGGGACGCGAGCGCGCCGTCATAAGCCGCAGCCGCGGCGTGCGCGTCGAGTTCCGCGGAGACCGACGGCGCGGGAGCCAAATCTTTCGAGAGGGCCGCGAGGCCTCCGGCGACGCGTTTCTTGACGGCGGAGAGATCATTCTTCCCGGAGGCCGCGGGGACGAGCGTCGTCTTATCCGCTTCGCGCGGGAGCACGGCTGTTTCGGACGCAGGCACGAAGATCCCGCGGTCTGGGAGCGAGGAGCCGGTCTTCTTAAGAACGGGCGAGTTCGGCTGAGGGGTCGTCGCATCCGCGGGCAGCGCGAGCGAAGCATTGTCCCCGATGTCCGCGGGAAGGGGGGCATTCTCCGTTAGCGGTTGAGACGGGAGCTGAAGGATTTCCGGGACCGGGAGGCCGTTGCTGATCTCTGAGGGAGCAAGTCGGATCGCGCCGCCGAGGACCTGCGCGCCGGGCGCAGGCGCCTGGATCGGCGTCTGCACGAGCGCCGCTGCCGAGGCTGCCGCGCGGCAGCCGGCGAGCAGCAGCGCGCTCAGCATGAGCGTCGGATAAGTCCTGCGCAAAAAGGAGGCGTTCATCATGGGGTTATCATGATATCTTGTGGGGGAGAGATGCATGAGGCATTCGCCCTATTAAAGGAAAGGCGAACGGCCTATGTTATTGAAGCCAGTTGACGGACGCCGGCAGGTCCCGGCAGATTTTTTCTAGAGTCCCAGTTCGCCGGAGATTTGGCGCATGGCCGCAAGACCCAACTCCGCGAACTCAGGCAGAGGGATGCCGATCTTCTCGCATTCGCGGATGACGTCGCGGTCCACGGAGGCGGCGAAGCCCTTTTCCTTCATGCGCTTGGTGATGGAGGAGGACTTCACGCTCGCGAGCTTCTTGTCGGGATAGACGAGGGTGGTGGCCGTGATGAGGCCGGTGAGCATTTCTCCGGCGGCCAGGGCCATATGGAAGCGCTCGCTGCGGCCTTGGCCGGTGGATTTCCCATTATGCATGCGCACGGCTTCAACCATGGGCTGCGGATAGCCCGCGGCCGAGAGCATCTCGGCGCCGCGCAGCCCGTGGACTTTCGGGTCCGCGTTGACGAGTTCCACGTCCACGTCATGGAGCAGCCCGGCCAAGCCCCAGAGCTCTTCGTCCTCGCTTAAGCGGCGCGCGAGCGCGCGCAGTACGGCCTCGGAGGCGAGCGAGTGCTTGATCATGTTCTCGTTCTTCACATGCTCTCGCAGCAGCGAAAGGGCCTTCATCCTATCCAAGGGAGTGTCCATGCCGGGATTCTACTTTAGCAAGAGAGGTATAATCTAGGGATGGAAACGCAGACAACGCAGGCGCCGCAGAGCGACTTCATCCGGGACATCATAGAAGAGGACCTGCGCACTGGCAAGCATGCGCGCATCGTCACGCGCTTCCCTCCGGAGCCCAACGGCTATCTCCACATCGGGCACGCGAAGTCCATCTGCCTCAATTTCGGCATCGCCAAGCAGTTCGGGGGCGTCTGCCATCTGCGCTTCGACGACACCAATCCCAGCACCGAGGACGTCGAGTACGTGGACTCCATCCAGGAAGACATCCGCTGGCTCGGCTTCGACTGGGGCGGCAGCATGTTCTATGCCTCGGATTATTTCGAGCGCATCCACGACTACGCCGTGGAGCTCATCCGCCGGGGAAAGGCCTATGTCTGCGACTTGGCCACAGAGGAAGTGCGCAAGATGAGAGGTTCCTTCACGGAGCCGGGCAAGCACAGTCCCTTCCGCGAGCGCTCCGTGGAGGAGAACCTCGATCTCTTCAAGCGCATGCGCGCCGGAGAGTTCCCGGACGGTTCGCGCACCCTGCGCGCGAAGATCGACATGGCCTCGCCCAATATGAACATGCGCGACCCGGTGCTCTACCGCATCAAGCGCGCCCGGCACCATCGCACCGGAGACAAGTGGTGCATCTATCCCATGTATGATTTCGCGCATCCGATCTCGGACGCCATCGAGGGGATCACGCATTCCATCTGTACCCTCGAGTTCGAGGACCATCGGCCGCTCTACGACTGGACCTTGGAGAACGGGCCCGCGCCGTGCAAGCCGCGCCAGATCGAGTTCGCGCGCTTGAACCTCAATTACACGCTCATGAGCAAGCGCAAGCTCCTGGAGCTCGTGGAGCAGAAGCTCATGAGCGGCTGGGACGACCCGCGCCTGCCCACCCTGCGCGGCATGCGGCGGCGCGGCTACACGGCCGAGGCCGTGCGCGCGTTCGCGGCGCACGTGGGCGTGACGAAGTTCAACAGCCTCACGGAGATCGAGCTGCTGGAGAACTTCCTGCGCGAGGACTTGAACCGCCGCGCGCCGCGCTATATGGCCGTGCTCAGGCCCTTGAAGGTGGTCATCGAGAATTATCCCGAGGGTCAAGTCGAGGAGTTCGACGCGGTCAACAACCCCGAGGATCCCTCGGCGGGCACGCGCAAGGTGCCTTTCTCGCGCGAGATATACATCGAGCAGGAGGACTTTCGCGAAGTCCCGCCTCCCAAGTTCTTCCGGCTGACTCCGGGTCGCGAGGTGCGCCTGCGCTACGCGTACTTCCTCAAGTGCGAGAGCGCGGTCAAGGACCCCAAGACCGGCGAGGTCGTGGAGCTGCGCTGCACCTACGACCCGACCACGCGCGGGGGCAACGCGCAAGACGGCCGCAAGGTCAAGTCCACGATCCATTGGGTCTCGGCCGAGCGCGGGCAGAAGGCCGAGGTCCGGCTCTACGACCGCCTGCTCAAGACTGCGGAGCCCGAGAGCGAGGATTTCCGCGGAGACATCAATCCCAAGTCTCTTGAAACGCTCAAGGACTGCCGCATCGAGCCGGCCTTGGCCGCGCTTCCCGCGGGCAAGACCTGCCAGTTCGAGCGGCTGGGCTACTTCTGCGCGGATTCCAAGGACTCTCAGCCCGGCGCGCCCGTCTTCGACCGCACCGTCACCCTGCGCGACGAATGGGCCAAGCTCGCCAACAAAAAATAAGCTTGCCTCCATAAGCCGCGTCGTCATTCCGGCGAAAGCCGGGACCCAGCAACTGTCGTTAGCTGGATTCCGGCTTTCGCCGGAATGACGATCGACTGGACCCCGGCTTCCGCCGGGGTGACGGTGGGCGGGTGTTCATATAAGCAAAAGGCCCACTTGCGAGTGGGCCTTTTGTTGGAAGCCGATTTGCCCTAAGGGCCTGCGACGTCTTTTTCCCAATTGAGGTTCAATATCCGTGCGGCCGCTCAAAGCGTCCGCGGATAGTCTTGGAACGAACGGGGGACACACCTATGAGATCGAATCTTCTGCTGATCGCGCTTTTCTCGGCGGCGTCCGCGGCTTCGGCCGCCGGCTTCGGCGAGCTGTCTTATCCGGGCTTCGCGGCCCTGAAGAAAGAAGCCCTTTCCCAATCCGCAGGCGCCGAGAAAGTCGCGTCCCAGGGCGAAATGTCCTATCGCAAGAGAGAAGCCCTGAACGCGGTCAATGCCAAGCTCGCGAGCCTGCGCGAACTCGTCGGTCCGGAGATCAGCAAGGAGTATTCGGATAATCAGCTGGCCGATATCGGGCGCAATTTCGCGGCCCAGGGCAGCTCTGAAGGGCTTGAAGCGCTCAAGCAGAAGGCGTTCGCGCTCGCCGAGGCCAAGGCAAAGACCGAGGCCGACCAAATCCTGCTCAAGGCCCAGAAAATGGATTTCGAGAATGAGCTTGTGTATCTCGTCAAAGAGCTCGGGAAAGCGGTGCGGCATCTCGATGAGATCGGCGAGAACTATTGACCGGGATTTCCCGATAAGGACGCGGCCGTAAAGAGATGGATTGCTGATCGACGGCGTCAGGGGTTGAGTCTCGGAACTTTTCCCGAAGAACAAGGAATGAAAAGTTCCGGGATTTAGTCCTTGACGCCAAGTTGTTTTTAAAGAGGTGTCATCCATGAAGGGATCTATGAAGACTTTTTTGGCGGAGGGTCTCTCCGCGTCCATGCTGCTTTCTTGCTTGCCGACGGCGGCTTTGGCCCAGTCCGTAGCGCAGGCAGTCCCCGTGGTCCAGGGCGCGGGCGTGATCGCGCCGCTGGTCCCGCAGAATCAGATTTCCGGCCTATCCCTGCCGATGGTGATCGAGACTCCGGGCTTGCGCGATCTCTCCGGGCAGCGCGCGATCAGCGCGGGGCTGCTTCCCGAGAGCAAGGTCCCCGTGTCCGCGGCGTTCTTGACTGGTTCCGGGCTCAAGGCTTCGCGCCTGCCCGTGCTGGGCGTGGGGCAGGAGATCAAAGGCATCGTTCCCGGAGGAAGCGGGACCGGGCTTGTCCGCGGCCTATCGCAGGAAAAGCAGAAGTCCGGCGCGGTCGTTTCCATCTTCTCCGGCTTGAAGCAGAACGTCGCGCGCTTCGGAACCGCGGGCTTGGGCCTGGTTTTCGACGGAGTAAAGGCCGGGCTGGATGCGTCCGGCGTGTCCGAGCACGGAAATAATTCCCTTTCAGCCGGGAGCGGTCTCTCTTCGCAGGAACGGCTCCTTCTTCCCGCTCCAGCTTCGCAGTCCGCGCTCCTTCTGAGCGCGCCCGCGGCTGAACCCGCTTTGCCGGAGGTCGAGCATCTCAAGGACTTGGTTTTCCAGCCTTTGCCTGAAAAGACCGCGGACGTCTTGCCGCAGTCTGGACAGGCCGCGGGAGTGCGTCCGCGGGATAGCGTTCGCAAGAGCATCTCCGAGGCCTACTACTCTTTCCTTAAGAAAACGATCGAGGCGGACAAGAACGGCTCGGGCGGTTATTTCGACGGCGCCTTGTCCGCGCTCGCAAGCTTGCGCGGCCAGGAAGGCGCCCAACTCGCCTCGCGGCTCTATGACGCGGCCAAGAAGGATTACTTCCGCAACGACCCCATGCCGCTCAAGAAGCTGGGTTTCGCGCTCATGGATGCGGGTTATGTCGAGCAGGGCCGCTACATGCTGGAGGTCCACACGGCCTTGGTCATGAGGATCGCCTCTGTCTTCGGCGGGTTCGGGAACGTCCCGCTCTTGGAACTGGCCGTGGAGCTTTCCGAGCACGGGCAGAAGGACCTTGCCCGCAGGTCGTATCGCGCGCTTTTGCAGAAGATCGATGCCGCGGAAGTCGAACACCGCAAGCATCTGCTGGGTTCCTACGAGTACAAGGGGACCCTGCAGGAGCAGGGTAAGAAGCTCCTGGAGGAGTTCTTGAGCAGCAGGAGCATTTACTCGCATGTCACGCCCGAGGAATTCCATGAGCAGGTTCTGGCTCTTCCCCAGGGGCTCTATGAGTTCAATAAGGATGAGAAGGAGCCTTCCACCTGGCTGGAGAAGCATTATCTGGCGGATGTGAGAGACAACGGAAAGGTCGCCGGATCCTTGCGCGAGTCCTTGGAGAAGGTCCGCAAGGCCGATCCCTTCCTTGCGCAGGAGATGGAGGCCCGCATCGCAGTGCTGCAGGACGCGGCTTTGCGGGCCGTGCCGAAGCATCTGGGTTTCGTGATAAAGGACTGGGAACGGGATTTCTCGCTGACCTACAAGGGGGACATCCAGGCGTTCGTCTCCGACGCGGAGAAGGCTCCGGACGTGAATACGACGGAGAGTCTGGAGTCCATCCTCCTGTCCGGATACGGGGATCTGCGTTGGGGTTATCGCGAGGAGCTGTTGTCTCGCAAGCTTGCGTTCTTGGACGCGATTCCTGTGGGCATGGAGAAACTGTCGGCGTATGAAAAGCTTTCCGAGCAGCTCAGGCCCGAGGACTCGGACGCGGACGTCCTGCGCTTCGTGCAGGACTGGGATAAGGCTTTGAACGCCGCAGGTCCGGGCTTGGCCGAGGACTTCTACGCGCGGTTCGAACATTTCGGCGGCCTTGAGCAGCGCATGCGGGCCATCCAGGGCGCGTTTTCCGAGGCAGCGGAGCAGGTTGAAACTTCCTTGCTGGGCGCGCCGCTGGATGTCGCTCCGGCGCTGCGGAAATTCTTCATGAAGTTCGGCTCGGAGGACTTGCAGAAGGAGGTTCAGGGGATGCCGGACGACAAGTTGCGGGGCATCATGTCCGGGATCATCCGCGGCACGGCGGAGAATATCGCGAAATCATCAGAAGAGGATTCGGGGGAGAAGGTCCGTCCCGAGGTCGAGGCGGTCTATTCCTTGATGCAAAGGGCCATGCAGCAAGACGTGGCGGATGTCCTGGCCGTGCAAAAGGCGTTGCTCAGGGCGCTGCCTTTTTCTGCCGTCGACCTCATTTCATACGTCGTCGCGACGATGAATTCTTTTTATGAGATGTATGCGGAAATGAAAGGATTGGACGCCAAATCCTTCCGCATCCATTCCTCGCGGCCCAGCTTCCCGGAGAGCGCTTTGTATATGGAGCAGCAAGCGCGCATGGCCAGGGTCCTGCTCTCTCGAAAGAGCCCGCGCTTGCGCGCTTTCGGCCGCGCCAAGCTCTTGGGACTAGCGGAAGGCGTGGACATGGTCCTATCCCCCCGCGACTATACGACCAAAAGCGACAAGGTCTTCGGCGACCACGGGGGCTCGATTCATACCTTGTCGAAGCATAGCCCGGCGGCCACGAAGTTCAATGCGCTCGTGGAAGCCGCGTATGTCTCGAGCAAGGACGCGCCTCTGCTTCTGCGGGAGGCCGAGAGGCTTCTGCCCGACCTGGAACTGCCCTCCGCCAAGGGCAAGGCTTTTGAAGCGGAAGTCCTGCTGTATCCTCGAATGAGGCTCATGAACCTCTATGCTGAGCGCGGAGAGACCCAGAAGGCCGAGTCTCTTTATCGGGCCATCGAGTCTTCCTTGATGCAGGGTCTTCCCGAGCAGCAGCGGCTCTGGGACGCGGAAAAGGCCGCTGGGGATAAGACATATTGGGGAGGAGCCGAAGACGGCGTGAAGCTCCTGTCCTTTATGCTCCAGGACCTGCGCTCCCGCCAGCGAGCGGCCATTCTCGCGCGCTCCGGCCGGGGTTCCGACTCCATCGGCGAGTTCATCTCAAGTCTCAATGAGGGGAAAGGTTTTTCTCCTGAGTCGCTCGCGGCCGCGGCGTCCATCCTGGAGACGGTCCCGGGCGCCCAGGTTCAGGCTGTCGCGCTCTACGGCATGGCCGTCGAACGATTCTCCTCCATGCCCAAGGAAGAGGAGCATCTTTCCAGGGAAGGCCTGGATTGGTTCGTCGGGAAGATCGAGCAGAGCCGCTTGAGCGAGGGGGCCAAGGATGAACTCCTCGCGCAGTTGGCCGCGCACTGGAGCCGGACCGTGGATGCCGAGGAATGGCTGCAGCATCTGAGCTGGAGCGGCTCCGCGTCCGAGTCTTGGATGTCCCGCGTGATCAAAGGGCATCGCTTCCCCAAGGCCGAGGCCGAGCTGTTGAAAACGCTCGAGCGTCTGGTCGGCCAAACGCAATTCAAGGGCGAAGATTTCTACGACGACGACACGCTCAAGAGCTTGGCTCTTATCAAGGACGCGGCGGACGCTCGCTAACCCCGACGCGGCGCTCCGCGGAGAGGATGACGTTCTGCAGCAGGCAGGTCACGGTGAGCGGGCCCACGCCGCCGGGGACCGGGGTGATGAATCCCGCGACTTGAGCGGCCGGAGCGAACTCCACGTCGCCGCAGAGGTCCTTGCCGGAGCCGTGGATGCCCGCGTCCAGGACCACGGCGCCGGGCTTGATCCAGGACCCCTTCACAAAGGCCCTTTTCCCCAGAGCCGCGACCACGATGTCGGCCCTGCGCACGTGCTCTTCCAAGGCGCGGGTGCGGGAGTGGCAGAGCGTGACCGTGGCGTCGAGGCAGGATAAAAGATGCGCGGCCGGCCTGCCCACGATGCCGGACCTGCCGATGACCACCGCGTCCTTGCCCGAGGGGGCCACGCCCGTCTCCAAAAGAAGCTGGATCACGGCCTCGGCCGTGCAGGGGGAGAGGGCGCCGGCGGCCCTCATCTCGCGCACGCTCTTGGCGCCGTAGAAGCGGCCGAGATTGCCGGAGGTCACGCCCTCGACGTCCTTGTCCGGGCAGATGGATTCCACGATGCGGTGCGCGTCGAGCCCGGAGGGGAGGGGCTGCTCCACCATGATTCCGTCGACGGCCGCATCCGCGGCCAGTTCCTTGAGCACCCGCAGGACTTCGATTTCCGGGGCATCCTCCGGCAGGGATTCCACCGAGGATTCTATGCCGAGGTCCTTGCAGGCCTGCAGTTTGCTGCGCAGATAGACCTGAGAGGAGCCGTCGCCGCCGACCAGGAGCACGGCCAGGCGAGGGGCTGTTCCGCGCTCCTCGGCCACGGCCGCAGCTCTCTTCCGAAGCTCGGGCTTGAGCCGTTCAGCCGCGTCCCTTCCTTTAAGTAAGGTGCTCATGGGCGTCGTATCTCCCTTCGCAGGCGTTCGAGGATGCGGTGCACGCGCTCCAGGGTCAAAGCGGGCCGACCCGTGCGGCGGGCCTCCCTGCACCATGCGGCCAAAGGGCCGCGCACGGCCGGGGCATCCAGAGAGGGGACGGTCTTGCCGCAGCGGCCGGTCTTCTTCGCGAGCGCGATCTTTCCTCGCGGCAGAGTGCAGTCAAGCACCCTTGCGGCTTCCTCGCGCATGGCGGCTGCGAGTTCCCGCATGGCCGGGTCCTGCAGCAACTTGGCCGGGGGCTTGCGCAGGAGCGCGGCCAGGGGCAGCACGCAGAAGTACGCAAGCGCTTGTTCCAGTCCTTGATGTTGTTTTTGCGGGCGGGTTCTCGGCATGCTGGACGCTCAGTTTACAAGTTCGGGAAAGGAAATGAAAAGCCCGGCTCTTGCGAGCCGGGCTTTTCGGCGATGCGCAACGCTTTTTAGGCGTTGACCATCTTCGCCCTGGAGACATTGCCCTTCTTGTCCAGGTAATAGAGGAAGCCGGACGCCTTTTTCAGGCCGACCTTCTGGACCTTCTCCGGCTTTCCGCCTTTCTTTCCGCCCCGGGCCATCTTCGCGCGGGAGACATCTCCCTGCTTGTCGATGTAATAGAGGTATCCGGGCTTGCGCTCCACGCCGCACTTGTGAACCATTTCAGCCATGGTAAGAGTTCCTCCTGACTAATCTCCACCGCCGACGAGGCGGTGTGTAGAAGCGAGAATATCACATCTCCAAAAAAGTTGCAAGTTTTTTCTCGACGGAGTCCCGACGGTCGTCGGGTACGACGGGAGAATCCGGGGCGCGCAGAGAGACGCATGCGCTCGACGGAGACGGGCGATGTCCAGGCGCGCCGGGAGGAGTCTTATTTCTGCGTCGGCTTGAAGAGGGAGATCTGCGGCTCTTCAGGGCGCGTGATGAGGCGCTCTCGCAGCCACTGGTCGATGATCGGCTTCGAGAAGCGGTACTGCCGGCCGATGCGCGAGGCAGGGATCTTCTTGAGGCGGATGAGGTTGTAGATCTTCGAGCGGCCCAGCCCGAGGTACTGCGCGAGCAGCTGGATGTCCATGACTTCCGGGGGAGGTCCTGAGAATGGTTTGCGGGGGAGCTTTTTTCGTTTAGCAGCCATGGTGTCGAGCCTCGTTTGGAATCATTAGACGCTTAAACTTTATAAAGCGTGTCATATTTTGTCAAGAGCTGCTTTTCTCGACCTCACCCATTTTTCCTGGTGGAGGCGCGCAGGGGATGCACTCTCCCTTCCCCCGCGCCCCTAGGAACCAGTTCCCCCCAAACCCGCGGCGTGAGCAACTCGGGCAATGGCGGGGCCCCCCTCTACGGGAGCGGAAGAGTGCA
>Ga0172379_10000223_pt1 | contig 154672 bp, 161 predicted proteins | sample GrowelOW334metaG_FD_119756 | JGI IMG/M metagenome (GOLD analysis project Ga0172379, IMG submission 119756) | Groundwater microbial communities from an aquifer near a municipal landfill in Southern Ontario, Canada - Groundwater well OW334 metaG | ecosystem: Environmental > Aquatic > Deep...
GATTGGTGGTGGTACGACCGCAATCGAAGCAAAAATTCTTAATAGAAATATTGTCTATTCTGATGTAAACCAACAGGCTTTGGACCGAACAAAGAAATGTTTGGATTTTAAAGTTGAAAATAAAAGCTGGCAAAGAGGTTTTAAGTGGGACTCTCGTAATCTTGAGAAAATAAAGGACAACACCGTTGATTTTATTCTCACACATCCTCCGTATGTAGATATCATCAAATACAGCGAGGGCAAGTTGGTTGATGATTTATCAAACATCCATGATATTGAAGCCTTTTGTGATGAGATGGAAAAGGTTGCTAAGGAGTTTTTTAGAGTTTTGAAACCCGGCAAATTTTGCTCTATTTTAATGGGAGATACTAGAAGAAACAAAATGTATCAGCCATTAGCTTATAAAGTTATGGACCGCTTTTTGAAAGCGGGTTTTCTTTTAAAGGAAGACATAATCAAGAGGCAGTTTAATTGTAAGGCAACAGGTTTCTGGGTAGACAAGTCTAAGGCCGCTAATTTTTTATTGATAATGCACGAACATCTTTTTGTGTTTCAGAAAGTAAAATAATTTGTAAGTCTTATCAATGTAATATGCTATGTCACATGTTAATCGTAAAAAAACTATCAAATGGTCAGATTTGCATTTAAAACAAATCAAAGATAAGGCTGGGGTTAGATATACTCCGGAATTAAATATAAGCCTACCCATTTCCGAAATTTTTGACGGTATAAGCCGAAACAATAAATTTTACGCGGACATCAGATTTAAATATGGAGAATTACTAAGGGAATTTAGATCTATAGGCTCGGTTTACGAGAGTAAAGAATTACAAAGAAAATACTCGCTGATTAAGACAAAGATCGGTTCGTTTTTTAAATTGATAGAGAGTGTAAAGGATTATAACAGCACAAGAATTCCCTGGAAGAAAATAAGCAAGCAATCAGATAAAATAGAAAAATTATTATGGGAATTTGCTGATAAGCTTCGAGAAGAAAAAGAACGGGTTAAAGATATTAAAATTCCACCCAGAGAAGATGGAAGTTCCCAATCTTCTCCTTCAGAAAAGTTGAATCATAATATTCATTATATTTATGAGGTTCAAAAGAACATACGCTATTTTAAGGAACTCGCACTGAGTACAAAAGCTAAATTATCTAACAACCCCTTTCTGCTTCTCACTGGCCCCGCAGGATCGGGGAAAACTCATTTATTGTGCGATCTCGTAGAACAACGATTAAAAGCCAACTTGCCAGCTTTTTTAACTTTCGGCGAATATTTTGTTAAAGGTGATTTTTGGAATCAGGAAATAAAACAGTTAGGATTAAATAATTCCGCTGATAAATTTTTAAAGAAAATTAACCTGTTGGGTCAACGCAAACAATGCAGGGCTCTTGTTATAATCGATGCAATTAATGAAAATATTGAAAATGTACCCGGGTTCTGGAAACAAAACTTGAATAAGATAGTCAGAGAAATTAAAAAACATCCTAATATCGCCCTTGTCATTAGTGTTCGGGATGGTTTTGAAAATGAGGTATTAACTGAGAATCAAAAGAAAATCTTTACTATCGAAGAACATAGCGGATTTAGATTTAAAGAATGGGAGGCTGTAAATAAATTCTTTTCGTCTTTTGGTCTACCACTTCCGGAAGTTCCATTATTAACACCTGAATTCCAGAGGCCATTATTTTTGCTTTTATTTTGTAAAGCGTTTACTAAAAGCAAGAACAAAAAGAATAAATTAATCTTTAAGGGGCACGAAGGGGCGACTTTCATATTTGAAAATTATGTCGATACGATTTCTAAAAAAATTGAAAAGAGTTTTAGTATAAACCATGGTACTGGAAAAAATGTTTGGGATACAGTAATTGAAAAAATTGCCGAAAAAATGGTTGCTGATAGTAGTGATAGGATATCAGAAGATGCGTTAATTCAAATAATCAAAAAATCACATCCCAAGATTGACATTGCTAAATTTACTCGAGCTCTTGAAAGTAATCTCATTATAACAAAAGTCCCCAAATATCTTGCTGATAATAGGGTTGACGGGTTCGATATTAGATTTCCTTTTCAAAAGTTTAGTGATCATTTAATAGGACGATACATTTTTAAGAAATATGAAAATGAATTTGGTAAAACAAATAAAAATATTAATACGGCGAAACAATTTTTTTCGCGTAAAAGAAAATTGGGTAAATTTATATTAAAAGGATGGAACAGGGGAATTATTGAGGCTTTATCGGTACAAACCCCCGAGCAATTAAAAGGTTCTGAATTTTTAGATGTAATACCCCACTTAAAGAAGAAAGATTCATATTTAAATCAGTTGTTAGACGAGTCATTTGTTGAAAGTTTAATTTGGAGAAATCCCAAAGCTTTTTCAAACGATTCAAAAAATACGCTCGATATTATAAATAAGCGAATTATCAGGACTAAATCGGGACATACTCAATTACTAAATGCCTTTTTATCTGTGGCCCCTATTCCCGATCATCAATTTAATGCAGAACGGTTACACCAACATCTATCGAAATTCCCAATGTCACAACGTGATACATGGTGGTCTACTTCTTTTTTACACTACCAGAATGGAGAACACGAAGCAGTTGATAGATTATTGCAATGGTCATGGTCTGATTGCCAGTTTGACCATATAAGTGATGAATCAATATATCTAAGCTCAATAGCTCTGTCGTGGTTTCTTACAACACCAAACCGGTTTATAAGAGATAGGGCTACTAAGGGCCTTGTATGCTTACTGCAAGACAGAATCCCTCTAATAGAAAAAGTACTAAAGAAATTTGAAGACATAAATGACCCGTATATCACAGAGAGACTTTATGCTGTTGCTTATGGCTGTGTTTTAAGAAATAAAAAAGATAAAAAAGGACTAAGGTCACTTGCAGAGTGGGTATATGGGAAAAACTTCAAAAATAATACCCCAGCTCATATTTTAATTAGAGATTATGCACGAGGCATAGTTGAAGTTGCAGTAGCAAGAAAACAATTAAATAAACCGCGGAAAAATTTTAATCCTCCATATAAAAGCAAATGGCCAAGTCATATCCCAAAGCCAGAAGATATCAAGAAAAAATATTATCCAGAGGATTTTTTTAGTGGTAAGACCAAGGATAGAGGCTATCTCGATATTTGGTCATCTGTAATGTACAACTCTGGCACACTTGGTGACTTTGGAAATTATGTTGTAAATTCAGATCTCCATCGATGGTCTGGAAGAAAACTAAAAAAACCTGAGCCAAACAGAAAGGAACTTCTTGATAGGTTCAAAGCTGGATTAAATCCTGAGCAGAAAAAATTACTTGAAAAAGCAACAAATCCATTTTTTGGCGTTAATCTCAGGAATATCTGGAAACATATTAAAATTTCAAGCCCTATTGATTCCGATAAAGAGAAGTTGGATGAAGAGCAAATTGAAAAGGAGGAGAAAGAAAGAGAAGAAAAGCAAAAACAATATTTTTCTGATTTTAAAGCATCAATTTCTAAACGAAAGAGAAAATATTTTGAAAAGGAAATTGAGCCTTTTCTCGATAGTACACGATCTATTCGTGATCCATTCGATGATTTTAATACCAATCTTGCTCAGGCATGGATTTTTAACCGTGTTATCGAGCTGGGATATGATCCTAAACTTCATGGTGAATTTGATTCAGAGGTGAACCGATATGATAACACTGGCAGATCCGAACATAAGGCAGAGAGAATTGGTAAAAAATACCAGTGGATTGCTTACCATGAATTTATGGCAATGGTATCAGATCACTTTGAATTCAAGGGCGATCATTGGAGTAATTATTCTGATAAATACAAAGGCCCTTGGACTCCGTTCGTAAGAGATATAGATCCTTCTTTTGTCATGCAAACAGATCAAAAATTAATGGACGTTGCCAGTTTTTATAACTGGAAAGCGGGATCGGGTAAATATGACGCGTGGCGAAAGATAAAAAGTGATACCAAGTGGTTGCAGGAAAATAGTGATTTACCAAATCCGAAACAGATAATTGAAATTGCTGATGACAAAAATAAAAACTGGTTATCACTAAGAGGAATTCTTGTTTGGCAACAAGAGACTCCGCCAGAGGTGAAGAAATATGACATTCCGACAAGAGAAGTCTTTTACATTTTAAAGAGTTATATTGTTAAAAAACAAGATTATAAAAAAATAACATCTTGGGTTTCGAAGAAAGGCTATGGCAATTGGTTGCCCGAGTCGCATGACTTTTATGAATGTTTTATTGGCGAATATCCAAACTCGTACGCCTTTAATGATCTGAGAGGAAATTATAATGTTTGGACTAAATCAGGAGGAGATGTAAAAGAAATTAGTGTGCCGGTAGTAGTTACAGATGATTCTTATCTAAATGAATTCACCCTGGATTGTTCACACGATGGTAGCGTTTCTGTCAGGATGCCATCTAAATGGTTGGTAAATAAAATGGGATTGGAACATAAATATCTTGACGGTAGATTTTATGATAAAAAGGGCAACCTGATTGCTTATTCGACAAGCGTATTTGAGGAATTTTTTCCATCAACTTTACTTATTGATAAAGAAGCTCTGATTAATTTTTTGGAAAAGAATGGTTATGCGATTTTCTGGACACTTCTCGGAGAAAAGCAAATGATTGGTGGAGATCATCAATTTAAAGGCAGACTCGATATATCTGGAGTTTACGGAATAATACCAGGGGAAAACTTTTCAGGTAAAATGATTTCAAAATTTGAGAATCCTAAATAGGGCGAGTCACATTTGCTTAACTTTGCTTAAGTTAAGCAAATCGCATTACGGTCGCAAAAATGGTTTACGTTCGGTTCAAGGTTTCTGATTGGTGCAAATCTCTAACTCCGACTCAACCGCTCGCCACAGGGGCAAACAAGTGGCAAATCTGGGTTATTCTTCTCTGCATTCGGCCAGCAGTTGGTTCATTTGTGAGAGAACGACAGTCGGATACTTGTACTCATCTGCCCAATCAAAAGTTCGAAACTTGCTGAGTAGGGCGAGCAAATGAAAGGACGCCCTTGTGGTGTTTTTTCTTTTGCTTCGCGGAATAAAGCAAAGCTTTATGTGTAGGGATCGAACAGATTGGCGGTTTACTGTCGCAGTAGCGACTGTCGTCAATCTGCGTTTTGACTTTTGTAGAGTGTCGACGAAACAAAAGTCAAAAAGATCACCCTACCCGCGGAGCCAAAAAGTTTAAACCCCGAAAGGGGTTTTTACTTTTCTTGGCTCCGCGGGAGCAGACTAATGTTATTAGTCTGTGTTAGGGATCGAAGCTCGGAGCCAATGATTTTCAACAGAAAATCATGCGAGAGCGTGACCAGACAAAATTTTTTGACAAAAAAATTTTAGTCGAGGTCGATACCCCTACCCGCGGAGCAAACTCAAATTTTGGCTTATTATAGCCATTTTTTGTTGTATGAGAACACTTGACTTTTATTTGATATAATGATATACTTTAATTAGAAGGAGACAGGCTATGCCACAAGACTACATTGTTATGATGGTGGCGGGTATCGTGATTCTGGGCTTTGTTGGGGCGAAGTTTTATTACGCCTTTTTCAAGCGATGCCCGGAATGTCTGAAAAGAGGGTTAGTGCACACTGGTTACGATCCAGCCAGTGACCTCTACTGGTGCCAGTACTGCAGGAAAGAAGTACGGGCATAGGGGAGGAAACACAACCCCACCGCAACTCCGCCCCGCCAAGAGACCGTCTCGTCTCCCTGGCGAGGCGGTTTTCTTTTATCCAAAACAAGTTCTAACATCCTCTATTAGGTGGAGCCAAAGTTGACAGCATACAAATAGTATGCTATTTTGGTTTTTAGATAAACCACCTTGAAAGGGGGTGAAAAATGAATCAATGGGAAGCATATAATCGAGTCGTCGGCAATGTGCCAAATTCGATAGTCGTCCACACACTGAACGACTTCGTGACTCGAAGGTCAGCATCTCTTGATTTGGGTGCTGGGAATCTCCGTGACTCAAAATTTCTTTTGGGTCAGGGATTCACAAAGGTCGTTGCGGTAGACAGCTCAAAGAAGTCACTGGCCTTCTTAACCGAAGGCATTGAACTCCATTTCGCACCGATTGAGACCTTCATGCCCGAGAAAAACACATTCGATTTTGTCCTCTCCTGCAACACCTTGTTCTACCTGACACCTGAGCAAATCGCAGATATTTTCCAGAATGTTCTTGTGGGACTTCGCTCTGGAGGTGTCTTCGCGTGTAACGTGCTCGGTAAGGAAGATGACTGGGTTGTGCAAGGTCAGCAAGTATCTTCCTTCTCGGAGGAAACTCTGATGGCTCTCGCAACTGGTTTCGATGTTCTCGGAACTGGTGAGGGGAAAAATCGAGGTCAGGCTCTTGATTCGCTTGGTGTGCTAGGTAGAAAATACTGGCATCAGCTGAGCATTGTGGCTCAGAAACCATAACCGCCCCCAACGAAATCCGTTGGAGGGCGGATTTCTTTTATGTAAAATTCAATAAACTCATTTCAAGTTGTATTTTCTTCCAATCCAAAACCATAAATTTTTCAACCAATGAGTTCCAAACACGCCCATTGGACGGAGCTAAAAAAATAACCTTATTTTTTGATGACCTTAGTGGGGTTAGAACTTTAATATGTTTATTTGTGATAAAATAAGAGTGATGAAAGAAAAAATTATTAGATTGAGTTTTACTACCGTTGTTCTACTTATTATTATTCTTCTTTTCACTATCGCAGACCACTTTATACACGAACTAGAAAATGCTTGGGGTGTGCCTGATTACTATTTCAGAAATAAAATACCGTTTGGATTCCTGTGGGGTTTAGTGGGATTGTTATTAGTTAGAAAGTTTCAAAACATTTGGATTAAAGCCTTAGTTGTGGCTGGTGTTATTACCATAACTTTGCAGGTCAGGTATTTTTTAGAAGGATATACTCTCGATTTTGTTCTTCTATTTTTGTTCATACACTTTGCTATACTATACGTATTATTAGTCCCGATGTTTATCATATTACGTAAATACACATAATGAAAAAAATAATCATTGCTCTTATAGTGTTAGTTATTATAGGTTTTGGAACATATTATTTAGTTTTCAAAACTAGTTCAAATGACACACTAACAAATACTACTCAAACGTACACGCCACCTACAACCCCTGTGTCAAAAAAATTCACAACTGCCGTACCATCAAATATAACGATAAATATAAAAAACTTCTCATTTAATCCTGAAGCATTAACAATAAAAGTTGGTACAAAAGTTACTTGGGTTAATAACGATAGTGCGCCCCATACAATTACATCGGATTCTGGTAATCTTCTTAATTCTGAAACGATTTCTCCTGGACAATCATTTAGTTTTACCTTTAGTAATCTTGGTACCACAGGCTATCACTGCTCTGTTCATCCAATGATGAAAGGCTCCGTTATAGTTCAAAACTAAACTTCATTAATCTCAACTCCATCCCAATCTTCTTCCAATCAAAAATAGAAAAAGTGATATAATTTATGGTACATGAATATTTCAAGAAAAAAATTCGTCACTCTCTTCATCATTTCTGGGTTTGCCTTTCTTTTTATTACTACCTCACTTTTGGGAACAACAGGCCCCCGAGGCTTTCCCAAGTATCCAGACTCTTTCCTAGGAACGGCGTCACCTACGCTGTGGAAGAATACCGTATCAACAATTATATTACCTGTAAAAATTGTTTTAATAGGACCTTTGTTGCTTTCTAACGATTTTTTGCGGGATGATCCACCACCCCCATTTATTGGTATTTATCTCATTTTCTATTGGTTAATCCTTGCCTCAATTCTTCATTATCTTCTCGGTAAAATAAAACACCCTTAACTCAGGAACAAATTCTAATTAATTAGTTTCACATAACTGTGATAATATTTATTTATGAATAAAACCAGACCATTATACTTTATTATTGCAATATTAATCGGTGTATTTCTGTTTGTGTACGGTGGAATTGATGATAGCCCTGGGGGACAAGTGATTGGACTATTGGCAATCATTGTCGGTATTGTAGGTATAATAGGGGGTAAGAGGAAATAAGAAAACGGTACCTGACACCGATTCCAGGAAATTTATTAAACTTTCTAAGTTCAAAAAGTGCAAATAAAAATTATTCATTTAAATATTGAAAGAGATAAACATATAGAAACAGTTACAAAGTTTTTTGATTCCGAAAAAGCCGATATAATTTGTCTTTGTGAAGTTGCTGAATCCAGTGCTCAAAAATGGGCAAAAATGTTTGGATATGAGTTTGTATTTTCAGCACTTTTTAACAGTTCAGATGGTAAATATGGTTCTGCTATTCTTTCAAAAAAATCTATACTTGAGTCATCTAATTTAAGATATGATGAGGAAATATCTAACAATCTGCCGTTTATAACATTCAATAATGATTATAAAAATACGGATTATAAAAGACCTAAGGACAGATTTTTATACCATTACGCCGTATTAACAATTACAGTAGAAAACGATAAGGGTAAAAAAATAACAATATCAACCACTCATTTTCCAGTCACAGACCATTTTTCTCCTGGACTTCCAGACCATGTTTATAATGAACCGTCCGATATAGAAGAGCTGAATCATACAAGAGTGCTTTTTGATAAATTTATGTCTTTAATTAAAAATATTTCTAATCCGATTATTTTTACCGCCGATATTAATAATCCAAGAGGGGAATATGTTTATGATACTTTGGCACATGAACTTATTGATTTGACCCCACAAGACGTTGTTTCTACCATAGACCCAGATTTACACTATCGCAAGGGGTTGAGTTTGGTAGTAGATACAATAATGATAAGCCCAGATGTACAGGCTGAAAAGGTGAACGTTATAAGCGGTGTAAGTGACCACAAAGCTATCATTGCATTACTTGATGTATAATCGCTGTTTTAATCTTATTGACAATAAGGTGTCTCAAGTCTAATTTGCGGAGCTAATATAAACCACTTGCATTAAAATCACTTATATGTTTGAATAGAAAGAGACCCCCAAAGAAAGGAGAGGTATGAAACGTCACACCAGCATCACCTGGGGCGACTGACACTCCCCAGCGGCGTAAGCCCCTTCCCGGCAACTGTGTCGGGGAGGAGGCTTTTTTGTATTATGAAAATTAACAAGTCTTTAATTACTATTATTTGTGTGGTTCTGCTAGACCTTATTGGTGTTGGAATACTACTTCCAATCATACCAATCCTCCTAACAGACCCGCAATCAAAATTTTATTTATTATCACAAAAATATACTCTAAGAGAGGGGTATATTTTGCTTGGGATTCTTACTGGTATCTACTCTCTGATGCAATTCTTTGCTGCTCCTATATTAGGACAATTATCTGACAGAATTGGTAGAAAAAAAGTATTGGTTGTGTCTCTATTAGGAACAGCCGGATCATATGCACTTTTTGCTATTGGTATTATTTTTGCTAATTTACCACTCTTATTTATTTCTCGTGCAATTGATGGAATCACTGGAGGAAATATTTCAGTAGCACAAGCAGTAATTGCAGACAATAGTCATCCAGACGATAGGTCAAAAAACTTCGCTCTTATCGGAGCAGCCTTCGGGTTGGGGTTTATACTGGGGCCCATCATCGGTAGTCGATTTTCTGACCCATCCATAGTTAGTTGGTTTAATGCTGCTACGCCATTCTGGTTCGCTGGGATTTTATCATTACTTAATGTCGGTTTAGTAGTTTTCTTCTTAAAGGATACATATATTCCAAAAAAAGTAAAAGTTATGGAATGGTTTAAGCCATGGAAGAATTTTGGTAAAGTTTTTGCAAGAGAAGAACTACGTAAATTATTTGTTGTTGAGTTTTTATATTATAGTGGCTTTTCTTTTTTTGTAACTTTTCTTGGTGTGCTTTTAATTAGCCACTTTCAAATGAGCCAATCACAAATTGGAAATTTCTTTTCTATTTTGGGTGTGTGGATTGTTTTTGCTCAAACAATTACAACTCGAAGATTGGCTAAATATTTCAAAGAACGTCAATTATTAAGAGTCTCATTACTAGCGAACAGTATTGCTATCACTCTGTTATTATTTTCACATCGAACTTTTTATTTGTATTTGATAGTCCCATTTATTGCTATTTTCAATGGGTTGTCTTTATCTAATCTAAATGGTCTTGTTTCTAAATTGGCGGGTAGTCATGAACAGGGTGAGGTGTTGGGTGTAAATAATAGTGTTCGGTCAGTTGCAGAATCAATCCCGCCAATACTTTCAGGGTTTGTGGCGGCTATATTTTTTGCTACTACCCCCATATTTGTTGGTGCTGGGTTGATTTTTATTGGAGCAATTATTTTTATTGTAAACGAAAAATCTAGAATTTAAGAACTTTGTGTTTTTGTTTGGTTCTAGACTTTCTGTTTATATGAGTAAATACGCAATTTGTCTAGATTGAGGGTTCATGTTTATGGATGGTATAATGAAGTGGGAATGAGTCCCGTACGAAATTTATGTATTTTGTCTTACGGGAGAGTTATTAGTAAATCATAGTTAATAATAAATAGAGGTGAATAAATAACCTTTATTTCGTACGGGATGAAAATAAAAATAAGATCAAAAAACTTTGATATTACTCCAGCCATAGATGATTACGTTACTAAAAAAATATCCACTCTTGAAAAATATTTAGATACAAAAGATGAAGTTTTGTGCGAAGTAGAAATTGGTAGAACAACGAAGCATCACAACACCGGAGATATATTTAAAGCGGAGGTAAATATTGTTCAACCCGGGAATAAACAAATCTATGCGAGAGCAGAAGAGATAGATTTGTATACTGCTATTGATATCGTGCGAGACGAAGCAGAAAGGGCAATTGTTTCTAGAAAAGACAAATACAAAACATTGTGGAAAAGAGGTGCATCCAGAGTCAAAAATTTGTTAAAACGGATTGATTTTAGACCAAAGCGCTGGAAGAACTAAGAGGTTAGGTTGTAGTGGTTAGGTTTTAGGTTCTAGTAAAATGCATTTCACTAACACCTAGTCACTATAACCTAAAACCTGACTCTTATTTTTTTCCTCTCAAATAATCGCTGTAACTAATCTCCTTTTTACCTTCTGGTGTGACTTTTACAATTTCCAATTTGCCGTCTTTCCATATTGCCCCGTTTACAATTATTCTTTTGTTGTTCTCAAGAAAATAAGCACGTGGCCATTTTTCGTAAGCCATGATTTTTCTAAAGTTTAGATAATCATCATCTCTTAAATCAATTAGGGCGTCTTCTTTTTTTATCATTTTTATAAATGTGGCTTTGGCATGGTCTTGTTCTTTGGGGGTGATTTCTCCTGCTACCCATTTTAAAATAGTCTCTACTAATAGCTTATTTGCAACAAGATTCATGTTCTCTAAAAGGTCGGACCTCTTTGGTGGCCAAACAGGGGTGGAGACATTCTCTTGGGCTAGGAGTGGTCCATGGTCCATTTTTTCGTCCATGAGAATAATACTTACTCCTGTTTCTCGTTCATCAGCTAGTATGGCTCCTTCAATAGGGGCAGCTCCCCGAAGATGGGGTAGTAGGGAGTAGTGAATATTTATTGATTTGTGTTTAGGAATATTTAGCACTTCTATCGGAATAATTTTTCCATAGGCCACAACCACAAATAAATCCCAGCTCTCTTTTTGTAGTTCAGAGACAAAACTACCATCCAGTTTTTCTGGTTGAATGGTTTTGATATTGTTTTCAAGGCCCCAAGTTTTAACGGGTGATGGGCTCAAAATGAGTTGTCTACCCTGGGGCCTGTCAGGAGTAGTAACTAATAGCCCAGGGACAAAGCCAGCTTGTTTTAGGTATTCTAGTACAGAAACAGAGACATCAGAGGTACCAAAAAAAGCAAATTTCATCCGCACACCAATTTTAGTATTATTTTCTTGTTGCTGTGTCTGATTTGCCATATTACGTGTTTAATTTTAGCTGATTTTCTTTTTAGACAATATTAAAAAATGGAATGCAACGATACTAAATTTGGTGTGCGGATAAATTATTTTTTTGCATTTATCTTTTCTGGAAGGATTTCTTCCACATATTTTGCTTTATCTATAAACAAAATGCCATCTAAATGGTCCATCTCGTGCTGAAAAATTTGAGCCAAGAGTCCAGTTCCACCCCGTTCAAACTTTTTACCGTTTTCATCCCAGGCAGAAACTGTGGCTTTGTTTCCTCGACTAACTCTTCCGTATAAATATCTAACAGACAGACAACCTTCTTCCACAACTTTCTTTTCTTTTGAAACTTTTTTCAGTATGGGGTTTATAAAAATAAGATCTTTGGGTTTTTCTGATGTCTCAACCTGTTTTTTTTCTTTTTTCATAATATCTTCTACTCTTTTTTAGACCACAAAGATACGAAGAGGATACCCAATTTGTGAGGCTGCAATAGCAACACCGTCATCCTGAGAAGCCAAAGCTACTTGCATCTCTTTTATAATCTTCTGAATTTTGGGGGATTTAATAGAATCAAGCGGTATATTCTTGCTTATTTCTCTTAAAACCAGAGACTCTTTTTGTAGAATTTTCTTCATCCCGTACGAAATAAAAGTTATTTTTTCACCTTTATTTATTATTAACTATAATTTACTAATATCTTTCCCGTAAGACAAACGACATAAATTTCGTACGGGATTCATTTATTTGCATATAAACTATCATAAAAGGGTTATTGGGTCTATTCTAATCATAAACTGAGGTGGGAGTGAGCGGAGCTTGTCTAAAAGAGTTTTGTCTATCCATTTTCCTTTTGGTAAAGAAATTAATCCATGCATTGTAAATTTTGATTTGTTTCCTGGATTAAAGGCGTCAAAAACCGAGACATCATAGGGTTTCATGAATTCAATTGTTTTGTCCATTATTTTTTTAACAGAATTTTTTTCACCCTCAAGGGTTATTTTTATATATGTGGTAAATGGGGGATAGCCGATGGATTTTCTTTCCTCTATTTCATCCCGATAAAAATCAATCAAATTTCCACGCAAGGCATAGTCAAATATTTTTGGATTTTCTTGGCGGGTTTGAAATATTAAATGTTTCTGACTAAGAGCCCGGAGACCCAACAAGATATGAAATATTTTTTCGTTTATTTGAAAATCTGGAACTGAAAAATATGAGTCCAGAGAAACCACGGCTGTATTCTCGATTTTTTCATTCAAATAAAGCAAAGCCATTTCTGTTCCAACAGCAATACTACCCGGGGTTTTATAAAATAGATCACGAGCTTTAACCGCTTGTTTATGAGTAGAAACATGCTCTTTGTCTAAAACTATCACATTCGCTTCCTTGACGACAGAATGTACTTCCTCTACCACCCTGTCTACACCAATTCCTAAAGGACTTAATCTCCAGCCTTTACAATGAATACACAATTCTTCTGCATCTCGTCTTTCGCCACAATGGTGACAGACGAATAGATTTTTTTGAACGCCATTATTTTTTCGACCATATAAGACAACCGGTGTATTACAATTTTTACAAATCACTACCGTACCACAATCACTGCAAACGGTCTGTGGATAAAGACCTTTGCGTCCACAAAATAAAAAAGTGTGTTCATTGTTTTCTTTTGCCTCACAAATTAGTTTTTTTAGTTTATCATCAAATATTTTGAACTCCTTTTTTTTCATATCTTGTGGTGCACGCATATCTACGAGCTCACAATTTGCAGTGGTCAAGGAACGGAACTTGAGAGGGGCCAAATCCGTATATGTACCACTCTTTTCTTCCCACAAGGTTTCGGTACGTAAAAATAAATCACCCAGAACCAAACGAATGCCTAGTTGTTTGGCGATTATTTCTACTGCTGTATGAATATCAATAAAAGGCCTGGTCTGCATTTTGTAGCTTCTGGAACTTTCCTTTTCTAAAATAATTGTTCCCAAGTCGTCTCTGGGTAAAGAAAGAAAAGAGCCGGTGCCGATAATAAGAACTGGATGTGGTTCAGAGACAATTTTTTGCCAGATTGAGACAATTTCTTTTTTTGATAAATCTGAATGCAAAACATGGGTATAGTTTTCTATACCTTTTTCCAATATGGATTTCGCGTTAAGCAGGTCTTCTATCCCAGGCAGACAGAAAAAAACACTTCGGCTTTTGGCAAACTCTTCACGAATAAGTCCTCTGTATGTGGCATAACGCTCTTCGTCATCAGATTGAAGCAAAACAGTCTCATAGAAAATCTCAGCAGGTTTTTGGCTTGGGGTGTAAGATAAATTTTTACTATTCTCCAAAATCGTTTTTGGAATTAGGGCGGAGAGAACCGCTCCGACACTAGAGGCATTATAGTCGGCAATTTTTTGGGCACTTTCTATAAAAGCGTCAGATAAAAATGTTCGTGTCTCTAATTTATCTATTTTTTTAATATTATAGGCAAGGGTTTTTAGCTCTGACTTCATTTCCTGGGCGACCTTGCTATCCACAACTAATCCAAAGACCATTTTTTTTCTAAGGGGAATAGAGACAATAGAACCAACCGACACATCTTTTTGTGTGAAATAAGTCAGGGTATCTTTGCTTATGCCTTTACTAATTGGGATGACTGTAACTATGCGCATAGGGATATTATAGCCCAAAACACTTCTCGTCGTATATTTTGTTAAAAAATCTCTTTCCCACCCAACAAGATTATTTCAATCTACTACGATATATCGTAGTAGATTGAAAATAGAGAAAAATACAACCTCAACGAGATTTTTATGTTTTATAATAGAAAACCCGCTGGAGCAGATTTCCTGCCCCAGCGGGGGTTTAGCCACGATGGCCGTACGAACTACTTCACAAGTTTGAGACGTTTCGCGGCGTCGAGCCATGCATTTGAATTTGAATCCCCAGCTCCGATTGGGTTTGGTTGGGTTGTGGGGCAACGATGAGTTCTCCCGCAACATTCACATGCGACCGTTCGGTCTCTCTTGATGTGGACGTAGACGAGCCCGCCATCATCATGGATGTGTGCTGTGGGCTCAACTCGGAGCACTAGCTCCTCGGTGGTTAGTTTGTACTGTGTTGCCACGTTTACACCTCTTTCTTGTTGAGTTTTCTGGCGACGGATTTCCAGGCATCCTGCGGGGTAAGCCCCTTGCCCAAAATCATTGGTCGTCCATCATTTCTGATGTAGATGTGCACGACTTTTCGGCCATCACTTTTGTGTGCACTAGCCGTCGGATGTTTCTCGGTTACCAACCTCTCAGCTTCCGAGATCTGAAATCTTGGATGTGACATCTGCCCTCCTCTGCAAATAGGGTATATCAAAAAACAATATTTATCAATATTTAAAAAAAGAAACACCCCCGACTTGCGTCAGGGGCGTGTTGCCATTTCAGTATACAGAAATGACGAAACTCTAGGATGAGCTAGAAGCCCATCCGGATGCCAGCGAGAGCGCCGTTACCGTTGACCACCGGAATGGTCACCCAGAACGACGCCTTACCGAAGGACAATTCCATGTAGGGACCCGTCCCAACGAAGCGTTGGGACAGGATGCCCGCCTTCACGTTTCCGCCATGGGCGTGCTTGATGGCCGGACCGGTGACTACCACCTTGTGCCACCAACCGGACCCGCCCTCCTCGAGGATGACTAACGCTGAGAATTTCGCGTTGCCCATCCACAAGGTACCGGCAACTCGCCACGGTCTGTCGGCTTCTTCGACGCCGACTTGTGCGGTAAGTGAGGCCCATGATGTTAGCAACTTGCTGACGCCGACATAGGCCTCGCCCCAGCCATCGGTTTTCAACGCCCACCCTTCGATGGCCCAGCCCGGTTTGATGGGGTGGGTGAGAGCGACGTCCAGTGTCTTCGCGACGGTTGCGTCCTTGCTCATCTGGAACTGCCCCTCCACGAATCCGGTCGTGGTCTGGGCGTTGACGATGGTGGCCGAGGCGATGAGGACGACGAGTAGGGCGATGAGAGTCTTCATTGGACGCTCCGTGTAATGTGGGGAACTGAGAGTCTTGTTGTGAGGACACATGCCTCACCCTGCATCTATTATAGCACAACCAAAATAATTTGTCAATTAATTTACAATCACCAAAATATGGGTTTAAATAAGTATAAAATGAAGAAACACAAGTCCGTCTTCGTAAATATTGACAAAACGGGAATGGTGTGTATAATCTTAAACAGACGCGTACTGTCGCGTGTTACTGAAGGGAGAGAACCGTATGATCGGACTGAAGACGGCGGTGGTTCTGGTGCTGTTGTTCATCGGCATGCTCGTGCTCAATCAGGGGCTTCATCTGATGAACGCTCCTGATGACATGGCCGTGCTGACCGGCGTGGTGATCATGGTTGCCTACATCGGCGTGGCCGTCTGGCTCGGACGCCTTGCGTTCCGCAAGATCAAGACCAGACTCGACGCCGGCCGCTCGAATGCGGCTATCGTGGTGCTCGCGGTCGTCGGCGCGGCGGTACTCACTGGTGGGTGCAACGTCGTCATACCGCCCCGGGACACATTGGCATCAAGGTCAACCAGTCAGGCACTGACCGCGGTGTGCAAGACTATCCTCTGCAGACGGGACGAGTGTTCTACAACCCGATCACAGAGACGGTCTTCGACTACCCGACGTATGTCCAGCGCGTGATCTGGACGAAGAACGAGAAGGAAGGGAACGCGCTCAACGAGGAGATCAACTACAACTCCAAGGACGAGCTGGTCTTCCACGGCGATTTCACTTGTTCGTACGAACTCGTACGGGACAAGGTGCCGCACTTCTACGTGCGGTTCCGCAACGACGACATCTCCACCTTCACCCACGGGTTCTTCCGTGACCAGGTGCGTGACGCGCTGAACGAAATCGCAGTGAACTACACAGCAGACGAGCTGTACGGGAACAAGAAGACGGAGTTCCTCGAGAAGTCACTGGAACGGATCAGGGAGCGTGTGGTAGTCTTCGGGGTCAACGTGATCTCGCTCGGCTACGCCAGCTCACCACGGCCACCAGAGCAGGTTGCCACGGCAATCAACGCCAAGATCACTGCGATTCAGAAGGCCATCCAGACGGAGAACGAACTTCGTCAGGCAGAGGCCGAAGCCAAGAAGGTCGTCGCGGCGGCGGAAGGCGTGGCCAACGCCAACCGGAAGATCGCTGAGTCAATCAACCCCAACATCGTCGAGTGGCGACGTTTGGACATCGCCCAACAGGCCATCAGCAAGTGGAACGGGGCGACGCCGACCTTCAATGGGGGCGGTAGCATGGTGCCGTTCGTGCAACTGCCGACTCCGCCTGTGAAGTAACGAGTTCTGTCAGCAGCAACCTGGTGGGGGTGCGTAAGTGCCCCCGCCAGTTTTTCGTATAAAAAATTAAATCACCACCTGCATTAGTGTCTCACCATCTAGCACATAAATATAATTTGAGTTATCTTCAATAAAACTGGGGTTGATGCCTTTATATATTGGCAAGAAATTTTGTGAACCTTCTTTATCCACCTCAATAGCATAGACTGCATTGCTTACAGAAAAAATAACCACATCAGCTCTGTCTTTGTAAAAATAAAGATTTCTTATGGCAGGGTCCGGCTGTATAACTGTCTTGGTAGTACTGGCAACTTCTACTATCACAGCGTTATCTTCTATCCAAAGTTTAGCCGAGTCATCTTTTGAAAGGCGGGGAGAATTCTTGGTTGGAAGAATATCGGTGATAATTTTATTTCTTATTTTCCAAAACTCTGAATCATTTTGGGTGATGATGTTTCCCGAAGGATTTTTTGAAACGAAAACTGGAGTGAAGTTTACACTTCCTTCGCTTTGCATACTGAAATCTTTTTTCCAAGGATAGTATCCATCACGAGAAATTATAACAGTATGGTTTCTTGGAGACAGAGAAAGTTTTACAGTCTCACTGTCTTGTGAAGTTATAAATTTTTCTTTTTCATCAACAAAAACTTTTGTCTGAGGCAGAGTGGTTTCTATAACAAGAGAACCAAGTTTACCAATCATAAAATTTTCTTGAAGTCTGTATCCTTTTTTGTAACCAAAAAGAAGTGTTGCAATAATCAAAATGACCAAAATAATAGCCGTGTATAGAAAAATATTTTCTTTGATGTGGGTTTTTACTTTGTCATTCATATCGGGTATTATAGACCACATGGGCATTTTCTCAAAAAAACTGGGGATAGACTTAGGTACAGCCAACATATTGGTCTTTGTGCCGGGCAGGGGGGTGGTTCTAAACGAGCCATCAGTGGTTGCTGTTTCAGAAGAAGACAATCGTATTTTGGCCATAGGCCTTGAGGCAAAAGAAATGATAGGTCGCACACCGGAAAATATTGTAGCCTATAGACCAATGAAGGACGGGGTTATTGCCGACTACAGGGTGACGGAGGCCATGCTCAGATATTACATGGATAAAGCTCTTGGTAAATGGAACTTTGTAAAACCAGAAGTTTTGGTTTCTGTACCAGCGGGGGTTACTTCTACAGAACGCAGAGCAGTGATTGAGGCGGCTATTCGGGCTGGAGCAAAAAATGCTTATGTGGTCAAGGAACCAATCTTAGCTGCTATCGGCGCAGGTATTCCAATTCATGAGGCACTCGGACACATGATAGTGGACATAGGTGGAGGCACGACAGATGTGGCTGTGATTTCTCTTGGTGGAATTGTTTCTAGTACTTCTGTAAAGTGTGCGGGAAATAAAATTGATTATGCCATTACAGATTATATAAAGAAAACTTTTAATCTCGGAATAGGGGACAAAACAGCGGAAGATATAAAAATAAATATTGGCTCGGCTATTCCGGTTGATGAAGAATTAGCCATGACGATAAAAGGACGTGACTTCGTGACGGGACTTCCGAGAAGTGTGGAAATAAAAACAAATGAGATTGTAAAAGCTATCAGTAAAGATTTGAGAGAAATGATAAAAGCCATAAAAGAAGTTTTACAAGAGACGCCACCGGAACTTTCATCAGATATTATTGACCAAGGGATTATTATGACGGGGGGAACATCTCAACTTCGCAACATGCCAGAGTTGGTTTTTCGCCGAACCGGTGTGAAGGCGGTTTTAGCAAAGGACCCACTCTACTGTGTGGTTAAGGGGACGGGGATTGCGTTGGAGCATCTAGACACATATAAAAAACTTATTATTTCGAAGCGTTGATTCCAAAATCTCTTTCTCACCAAAACCTTTTCAGAGACACTCGTCTGCCCCAGCTGGCGGACTCGTTCTGGTCCTCAGTCGCAACTTGTCAAGAGCCTTCGCTTCGCTCAGGTCATTGACAAGACCAGCTTGCTCCCTGCGGATGCTCTGAAAAGGTTTTGCTTCGACGAGATTTTGGAATTGTAATTTTATATACATTAATGGCCTCACCGTCGGGCGACGGTGAAGCCATGTTGGCAGTGGATTGAAGTCACTACTGCGGAAGGAACGAATGGCTACTTCTTGGTAAGCATCAGCTGAAGTCGGCTGTAGAAGTTGTGGCCATCATACTCAGCCACGAAGTACACGTACTTCTTGACGTAGGCTCCGACGCCGGCGAGCGTTGAGGTTTCACCCTTGCCTCGGTTAACCTGGACATGTGGCCGAAGCCATTTCGTCAGGTTGTACTCGGCGAAGAGGAAGCCCTCCACATGTCGCCGCTCGGTGGTGTAGGCCAGGAGCGTGTTGGCGGTCAGCTTCTTCCATCGGTACTCGGCGTCCACGCCAGTGCGGAAGAAGTCCCGTGACGCCTGGTAGGCTCCGCCGTAGGTCCACGAGCCGGTAACTCTTTTTACGCGCCCCGCCGATTCAAAGCGGTTGAAGAGGTGGCTTCCGTCGCTGTACTTCAGGCCACTCTGGCCGGTGAAGTCCACCAACACCTGCCAACCCTTACCAAGTGAACGCTCCACTTCCAGTCCGTACGCATAGGCTGCGTATGTCCAGGAGTTCGGGTACTTGGCCGTCTTGAGCAGAAATGGCGGAGGGGACTGCATCAGGGCCGCCGAGAACAGTCGTCCGGTTTTCACCGTCCAGCCGTTCATGTTGCAGGATAGATACGCCTGGTGGACATAGCTCTTCCCGGCATCAACTAGGTCGAGCTCTACTCGACCTCCGTCACACCGACCTTTGGACGGCGTACGGTCGGCGCGGGGTCGCATTCTCGTGAGGTCGGTGTCCTGGGAGGACCCGAACTCGATGTGACCATAGGCGAATCCCGTCCAGGAGGACGTGGTCGTCTGGGCCGATGCGTTCACCGAGAGAAGGACAAGTAGGGTCAGGGTAACGAGCGTCTTCATCGGAGTCTCCTAGGTGTCAATGCATTGAAATGCGCAGGCACAGAAATTAGTCTCTTCACATATGATAACATTATTATATTAAATTGTCAAATGATAATTTCCAAATATTTTTTGTTATACTATACCCGAACACTAAATTTGGCATGGTTGCACGTGTTTTTGTAAAACTACTATTATCATTAGATTGTGACAATAATTGTTCTACTAAGAAATACTTAACAAGCAACATAAACACAATGCTAAAATTAGTGTGCGGATAAATGCAGAGGTTGATTGATTCATATAAAAAATCAGGTAATTTACATCACGCTTATTTTTTAGTAGGTGATACGGAGAGTGTTTTTTCAGACTTGAAAAGTTTTTTAGAAAATGAAGTGGGGATTAATACAACAGGCAATCCTGATTTTTGGCACGGGAAATATAACACATTAAACATTGAGGGGGCCCGAGTTATTGCGGAGAGTCAGGATAGAAAAGATTTTTCAGATGGCCGTAAAGTTTTTATAATCCAAGCGGATTTTATTACAGAGGAAGCACAAAATTCACTCTTGAAAGTTTTTGAAGAGCCAACGGCGGGGACACATTTTTTTATTATTTCTCCGCAAGACAATCTTCTCCCAACCCTTCGTTCCCGAATGCAGGTTATAAGTCAAAAGTCCATAAAGTCCATAAAGTCAAAAGTTTTAGAAATGGGGATTGCTGACAGATTGGAAAAAGTAAAAGAGATTACGGATGCTATTGGAGATGAAGATGCAACCAAACAAGATGCTATTACGCTTCTTAATCAAATTGAAAGTGAGTTGTACGAAGCGGGAGTAGAAAAGAATCACAAGGCACTGGAAATATGTGAACTCACTCGTGTCAGCTTGTATGATAGAGGAGCACCGGTAAAGATGATATTAGAAAATCTTGTGTTAAGTGTATAAAAACGAAAGACCGAGGGCACGAAGCCGTCGGTCACGTGGGTAGCTGGATCTCTCAATTCGGGATTTTCTGGGGTCTGACCCAGATGATGTGGTCACCTTCCGGGACCTTCCGCCCTACCAGCTGGGAATCTTCCCTCCAGTTTCCATCGGAGCTGTTGTACTTGTCTCCGTGGATGATGTTCTCGCCGGGTGAAAGTCGTCTCCCGATGATGGTCTTGCCCGAAGTGGAGTGTTTAATCACGCTCAACATACTCATGTCCTCCTAGACCTAATATAATCAAAATGGACACAGTGTGTCAATTTGGGTTATAATTTTCACATGGTCTACAATTTTTTTCCATTAAAACAAGAAACAAAAAATATTGAGGAATGGCTCAAGCGTGAGTTTGCTACTATTCGTACTGGACGAGCAACACCAGCTATACTTGATGGTGTAAGAGTGGAAGCATATGGAGCAGACATGGCTATTATGGAACTTGCTAATATATCTGTTGAAGATGCTAGGAGTTTGCGTGTCACTCCGTGGGATATGTCTCAGGTCAAGGCGATTGAGAAAGGTATTACAGCGTCTGACCTCGGACTTTCAGTAACGGTTGATGACAAAGGAATTCGTGTAATTTTTCCTGAGCTTACTTCAGATAGAAGAATTGGCTTGATGAAAATAGCTAAGCAAAAATTAGAGGATGCTAAAGTTACTTTACGAACAGAGAGAGAAAAGATTATCAAAGATATAGAGAAACAGGAGAAGGAAAAAATTATTTCAGAAGATGAAAAGTTTAGATTAAAAACGGAGTTACAAAAAATGTTAGATGATACAAGTCGGGTTTTGGATGAGATGTTTGTGAAGAAAGAAAGGGAGATATCCGAATAATTTCTAATTGACCTAATTTCTAAATAATAACCAAGCTCCAATTGGGTATTGAGAATTGGGATTTATTTAGTAATTAGAAATTAGTAATTAGGTTAATTGTTTTTTGTGTTATTATTCTCATAATCTATGTCTATCATCATCTTTATCATCATTCTCGCCATACTAATCTTCGTCCACGAGCTTGGACATTTTTTGGTTGCCAAAAAAGCGGGTATAAGAGTAGATGAATTTGGACTTGGTTTTCCTCCTAAAATCTTTGCAAAAAAAGTGGGAGAAACTACATACACACTTAACGCCATACCTTTTGGTGGTTTTGTAAAGATTTTTGGTGAAGACCCCGAAGTAGAGCAAGCTCACTACGGGGCAGGTTCTCACGACGACAGAGATAGAAGTTTCCAGTTTAAGCCAAAATGGATTCAAGCTAGTGTGTTGGTTGCTGGGGTTTCCTTCAACGCTATATTTGCCTGGCTTCTTATATCGATAGGATTTATGATTGGTATGCCATATTCTATTGATTATTCAAGGCTTAGTAAAAACAATGTGGATTATGTTTTGGTGGATGTCTTAGCCGGCTCTCCAGCTAATATTGCTGGATTGGTTTCGGGAGACAAAATTATATCTATCTCTGATGGAGAAAAATCATTACGAGGAAAAGATCTAGTTATAGAAAATATAAGAAAAATTGTAAACGAGGGAGGTGGTAAGGTGGAAATTGTTTATAATCATGAAGATAACCCACCTACTACTATCTCTGTTGAAGCAGAAAATAATCCAGAGTTGGGTTTCAAAACCATAGGTATCGCTATGACCAATGGGATTATAAAACTTCCAATACATCTGGCTGTTCTTGAAGGTGCTAACACAACTTGGCTTCTAACTAAAGGTACTACGGTTGGTCTTGTCGGATTTTTATGGAAAACGATTACCTTTAAATCAGATTTTTCTCAAATTACTGGTCCTGTTGGTATAGCTACACTTGTCTCTCAAGCGAAGAGTTCTGGTTTTGTTTACGTTTTGTTTTTGGTCGCTTTGATATCTATCAATCTGACAATTATTAATCTTCTTCCTTTTCCAGCATTAGATGGTGGACGGCTTTTGTTTGTTGGCGTTGAAGCAGTTATTCGTAGACCGATTAATCCTGTGTTTGTCAGATGGGCAAATGGTATTGGATTTGCCTTTTTGCTTTTGCTGATGGTGGTTATTACGGGTCACGATATTTTTAGACTTTTATAAGATTTAAAACAAATTGATGCGGTCGCACTGTTTTGTTGGTATGCATACCACTATACGAACCAGTCCTTCTTTTTGCTCAAAAATCTTTTTTAATATAGAATAAAAGATACGAATAGAGATCAGGGTAGTTGCGAATGTATACGAATTTGAAACATTCATTCGTTGACATTCGTAATTATTCGCATGATTTTCGTATATATGAGACAATCACAACTTTTTACAAAAACTCGCAAGGAAGCTCCAACGGATGAAACATCTAAGAATGCACAACTTTTAATAAGGGGTGGCTATATACACAAAGAGATGGCTGGGGTTTATTCTTATTTACCTCTTGGTTTATGTGTAATAAAAAAAATTGAGGGTATCATTAGGGAAGAAATGAACGCTATTGGAGGGATAGAGATGAAAACATCTGCACTTCAAAACAAAGAAATATGGGAGAGGTCAAACAGGTGGGATGATAATGTGGTAGATAGTTGGTTTAAAACAAAATTAAAAAACGGGGGAGAGATTGGTTTATCATTCACTAATGAAGAGGCCTACTCGAATCTTTTGAGACAATACGTATCCTCATATAAAGATTTACCAATTTACCCTTATGATTTTAAAGAAATTTTCAGAAATGAGGTAAGGAGTAAGTCCGGAATCATGAGGGGTAGAGAATTTTATTGGAAGGCATTGTACTCGTTTACCAAAGATGAAGCGGAACATTACGAATTTTATATTCAGGCCGCTGAAGCCTATAAAAAGATTTTTAATCGTGTTGGAATAGGAGATAAGACATATGTGACAAATGCGTCCGGGGGAACTTTTTCAAAATATTCTCACGAATTTCAAACTATTTGTGATACTGGAGAAGATATAATCTATATTAGCAAGGATGATTATGGGAAGGGATTAGAAATGAATCCACATCATTCCGCCATAAGTTGTAAAACCTTTAACAAAGAGATTTGGACAGAAGAATTAGAAAAAGATTTAGTTTCAAAAGGGAGTTTTGAAGAAAAGAAAGCTGTTGAAGTTGGAAACATTTTTACTCTTGGAACTAAATTTTCAGAACCATTTGATTTGAAGTATAAAAACGAAAAAGGAGAAGAAAAAATGGTTTTCATGGGTTCTTATGGTATTGGTCTTGGTCGTCTTATGGGTACGATAGTAGAAATTTTATCAGACGACAAAGGAATGATTTGGCCAAAAGAAGTTTCGCCTTTTGCTGTGCACTTAGTAAGGTTGGGAGACAAACCAGAGACACTTGCTTTTGCTGATAAACTTTACAAAGATATGAATGAGAAGGGGATTGAAGTTTTGTATGATGACCGTGATTTACGTGCTGGTGAAAAATTTGCCGACTCAGATTTGATTGGAATTCCTGTGCGATTTGTGGTTAGTGATAAAACCGTCGTAGAAAATAAGGTTGAAGTAAAACTACGATCAGAAAACGATTCAAAACTTATGTTGGTTGAAGAAGCAATAAAAATTTTATAATTTTATTTTATATGTGAAAAGCACGCCCCGGAAAAGCATGGCGTACCTTTCGTGTGGGCGTGCTTGGTGACAGTGGTGGGGTCTCGTCACGGCTTCGAGAGGTCAATAACTCTCATTGCCATTGAGATACCAGTGATGAGAGCCGTGACGCCTGCGAAGAAGACGCAAACGAGAGCTCCTGCGAGGTTGGAAAGACTCAGTTCGCGATCCACGAACAGATTGCGAGTTTGCCGTACGCTCGCAACAATGAGACATAGGGTGAAGACTGCCCACACCCACCAGTATGCCGGATCAAACTCCATAATCCCTCGCTACTTTTGGGTAAAACGACCCGTGGCAGTAGCTAGCCGTTGGTTTCTAAACTAAACAATACATCTAATATCATTTTTGTCAATCCTAAGTAGAGATTTTTTGAACTTGTGATAGTATGGAAGATACGAAAAAAGGTCAGGGTAATTAACGAATGTATACGAATTAGTTTTTAAGTTTCATTCATTGATATTCGTAGCTACCCAGATTTAACATTCGTATCTTAATGTTCAATTATTTACAACAAATAAAACGCTATTTATCCAACGATATAGGCATTGACCTGGGAACGGCTAACACACTAGTCTATTTGCGTGGCAAAGGAATTATCATAAACGAACCTTCTGTGGTAGCTGTGAACCAAAAAACTGGTCGTGTCGTAGCAGTAGGCAAGGATGCAAAACAAATGTTGGGTAGAACACCGGGGCATATTGTTGCCGTACGTCCTCTGGTTGATGGAGTTATTTCAGATTTTGAAGTGACGGAGGAAATGATTACATATCTCATAAACAAAGCTCAAAAAGAAAATAAAAAATTATTAGGTCCGCGGGTAGTGGTTGGTGTGCCGTCAGGAATTACAAATGTGGAGATTCGTGCTGTTAGAGACGCCACAAAAAACGCTGGTGCATCAGAAGTACACATTGTGGAGGAACCAATGGCTGGGGCAATCGGAATTCGCCTTCCCATCATGGAACCAATTGGAAATATGATTATAGATATCGGTGGTGGTACATCTGATATTGCTGTTATTTCTCTTGGTGGAGTTGTTCGTTCCAAGAATCTTCGTATCGCTGGGGATAAGTTAAACACAGACATTATCTCTTATGTCAGAAGTGAATTTAAAATTTTAATTGGTGAAAAAACTGCCGAGAATATAAAAATTTCAATCGGAGCAATATTATCTGGTCCAACACCATTAGAAGCTTCTATAAAGGGCCGAGACCTAATATCAGGTTTGCCGAGGGAAGTGGTTATTACCGACTCCGATATTCGTGAAGCAATCTCACAGTCTATTGATACATTAATTGAATCAATTAAAGAAGTTTTGGAAATCACTCCACCAGAGATTCTTTCTGACATTATGCAGAGAGGAATTTATTTGATAGGTGGTGGAGCTTTGATAAAAGGTCTGGCTGAAATAATTACCGAGTACACAAAAATACCTGTCCATATTGCCGGAGACCCTCTGACAGCTGTTTGTCGGGGGACTGGTATTATTTTGGAGAATCTTGAATTATACAAGGATGTTTTAATCGCCAATGAAGATGAACTACCTCCTAAAAAGTAAACCAGAACACAAACAGCGTGGAAAAATCATTTCTATCATCATCTTATTTTGTTTACTTATTTCATTTAATTATTTATTTCCGAACTTTACTCGAACGACCTTTTTAACCATCTCTAGGCCTTTGTGGATAATCCGTGGTGTGATATCAAATCCACTTTCTAACATAAAAAACTATTTTATTTCAAAAGATTCTCTTGTTGTTGAAAACATGTTACTGAAAGAAGAGATTACAAATTTAAGGCTCAAGGAAATAGATTATAGTGTTTTATCAAAAGAATTTGGAGATCTAAAAAACCAACTAAATCGAAAGGAGAATCTTTCTCGGATTATTTCTCGAGTATTGTCTAAGCCACCCCTTTCTCCATATGATACTTTAATTATAGATGTTGGCTCTTTGGATGGTGTTTTTATGGGGAACAGGGTTTATATTTCAGATAATATTATTGTTGGTCTGATAAAAAATGTTACCCCCCACACTTCTCTTGTTGAGCTTTTTTCTAATGGAGATAGGGAGCAGGAAGTAACCCTTTCACGCACTGGAGCACATTTTGTTTTAAAAGGTTTTGGTGGAGCAAATCTAGAATTGGAAGTACCTAAAGACACGGACGTAGTATTAGGAGACGTTTTCTTGTATCCAAAATTTACACCAGCCGTGATTGGTATTGTCTACTATATTGACACTAATTCCCAAAATTCATTCAAAAAAATTTATGTTCGTGTGTCGGGCAATGTGTTTTCGGCTAAGTACGTCTTTATTGAAAAGTAGGTTTTCATATTTGGTCAATCTCTGCGTTGGAATTTCAAAAATTCTCGTCACCTTACGACAAGTAAGGCTTCTCGCATTTTTTCATTCCGCCTTACAGGCACAGTACACTTTTCGCATTTGATTACAAACGCTCAAAGTTTTACAATTGGGTCCCAACCCAATCTCACCTTGACCTTGACTCAAATCTGAAAACCTACGATTCAGTGAGTCTTCTCTTTATGATACTATTTATCCTATGAGTACTATGTCTATTCGTATATTGGTTTTTATTGCAGCTTTTATAGTGGTTGTAATTCTGCCTTGGTGGGTTTCCACAGCGGTTCTCCTTGGATTAACCATTTACTTCCCGTTTTATTTGGAGGTGTTATTTTTTGGTTTTCTTTTTGACATTTTATATCCAATCCAATCTAATTATTTAGGTCTGATTCTTGCTACGGCATTTCTTATTGTTGTTTTGTTTATTAAGACAAGACTTAGAACATAACATGCTTCATAAAATAAAAAGACTTTTTACAAAACGTGATTACAGAAGTAACCGTGATATAGACCCGGACGAAATTTTTTTGGATTCAAAAAACTTACCAGATTTTAACACTGACCAATTTGAGGGTCGTATAGAGAAACCTATTTCACAAACAGTATTTAATCTACTAATAATTTTTATAATTTTTATTGGAACAATTTTTTTCTATAAAGTTTGGGATTTGCAAATAATAGAGGGCCAGGTTTTTCGTACGAGAAGTGACAACAATAGTTTGCATAAAACCCTTGTCTTTGCTGATAGAGGAGTAATTTATGATAGAAACAAAGTTCCCTTGGCTTGGAATGATATTAACCCCGAGACCACAGACTTTTCTCTTCGTCTCTATGCTACCTCTACTGGATTATCTACTGTTCTTGGTTATATAAAATACCCAACAAAAGATTCTAGTGGTTTTTATTATCAAGATTCCTATGACCCAAAAGATGGTCTAGAAAAAATTTATAATAATGAAATTGCTGGTAAAAATGGTATCAAAATTATTGAAACAGATGTCAAAGGTAACACTATTTCCGAGAGTGTAATAGAACCACCAGCAGATGGTAACAATCTAGATTTGTCTGTTGATGTGAATCTCCAGAGAAAATTAAACAGTTCGCTTTTAGATATAGCAAACAGAGCGGGTTATAAAGGTGGCGCTGGAATTATCATGGATATCAACACGGGAGAAATATTGGCAAGTAGCAATTTTCCGGAATACGAATCAAACATGATGACCAGTGGTTCTGATAACAAACAAATTAACAACTGGATTGTTTCAAAAAATTATCCCTTTCTCAATCGGGTTATTGGTGGTCTCTATACCCCTGGGTCTATTATGAAACTTTTTATAGCTATGGGTGTTTTGAATGAGGGAGTTATTAGTCCAACAAAACAGATTCTGAGTACTGGTTCCATATCTATTCCCAATCCGTTTTTTCCAGATAAGCCATCTACGTTTTTAGACTGGAAGGCTCATGGATTGGTTGATTTGAGACGTGCCATAGCAGTTTCTTCCAACGTTTACTTTTATGAAGTAACTGGCGGGTATAGAGACCAAATAGGAATCGGTATTGCTAATATAGAAAAATATACACGGATGTTTGGTTTTGGTTCCACTACAAAGATTTATTTTTCTGGCGAAAAAGATGGCACAATACCGAGTCCAGAGTGGAAAGCAGAAAATTTCAACGGTGAAGCTTGGCGTGTGGGGGATACATACAACACAGCTATTGGTCAGTATGGATTTCAGGTAACACCCTTACAGGTAGTTAGGGCAGTTAGTGCGATTGCGAATGAAGGTGTTCTACTTGTACCAACATTTATAAAAGTTGATGGTCAGGATAATGAGACAAAAATATCAGGTACAATTAATCTGAATCCAGAGTTTTACACTATAGTAAAAGAAGGAATGCGTCTTGGGGTAACCGAAGGGACTTCTGCTACTCTCAACTTTTCTTTCGTCGAAATTGCCTCAAAAACTGGAACTGCCCAAATTGGTGTGGCTAAAGACGAAGTTAATTCTTGGGTGGTTGGTTTTTGGCCCTACAAAAATCCCAGATATGCTTATGCCGTTGTAATGGAAAGAGGCTCTAGAAACAATCAATTTAGTGCGACACTGGTTATGCAGGAGTTCTTTAACTGGATGAATATATATGCCTCGGATTACCTTAAATAATATTCAATTAAAATCTCTTTCTCGTCATATCTTTTGATAGCAACCTTTAAAACTCCAGCGAGTTTTAAAGGCATGTCCTCGGCCTGAAGTTGTCAAGAACGGGGTGCCTTGACAACACCAGCTTCAGGCACTGCGGGGGCTCTCAAAAGATACGACTTCAACGAGATTTTAATTGACCAGAAGGTAATTTTCTGCTATACTCTCGCAATAATTTTAACCTTACATTACATGAAAAATGACAATGAGTATCTAACTCAAGAGAAGTTTGACGAGTTCACCAAGGAGTTGGCCTTACTTAAGGGTACCCGAAGAAAAGAGGTGGCAGAGAGTTTGGAGTACGCAAAATCATTGGGAGACCTTTCTGAAAACGCTGAATACCATGAAGCCAGAGATAATCAGGCAACTATTGAAGACCGTATAGCAAAACTAGAATCACTTTTAAAAAACGCCCAAATAGTTTCTGAAAAGAGTCATGTTGGTGATGTAGTATCTGTTGGGTCAGTGGTTACTGTAGAAAAAGAAGGCAAGAAAGCAATCTATAATATTGTTGGGTCAGAAGAGGCTGATGTTGTTGGAAACAAAATCTCCATAAAATCTCCTTTCGGTCAGGCTATTTTTGGCAAGAAAAAGGGCGAAAAATTTTCATTCCAAGCACCAGCAGGAGAGATATCCTATTTAATTGTTGATATTAAGTAGTTTTCTCTATTTATACTTTATACAATATACGTTATACTGTATCTATGGCTTCTATAGATGAAATAAGACAGACACGACTTCATAAATTAGAAACGTTAAAGAAAGCGGGGATTAATCCCTACCCTTCAAAAGTTCCAAGAGATTTTCCTCTTTCATTTTTAAAAACAAACTTTGACGCTCAAACAAAAACCGGGGTAGCTATTTCTGTGGCTGGGCGGGTTATGGCTCTTCGCGGTCAGGGAGCAATTTTATTTACTGTGCTTTTTGATGGTACGGACCGTATACAAGCAATAATTAAAAAAGATGTTTTGTCAGCGGAACAATTTTCTTTGTTTACAGATGTTGTGGATGTTGGTGATTTCATATCAGTTACGGGAATGGCTGTGTTGTCCGAAAGGGGAGAACAGAGTGTTCTAGCAAACTCGTGGATAATAGCAAGTAAGTCCCTTCTGCCACTACCCGAAAAATGGCATGGACTGCAAGATGTTGAAGAGAGATACAGAAAACGATATTTAGATTTTCTTCTGAATGATGAATTACGTGACCTTATAATAAAAAAATCTAAGTTCTGGGATGCCACTCGTGATTTTATGAAAAATACGGGATTTCTTGAGGTGGAGACGCCTACACTTGAAACAACAACCGGTGGCGCAGAGGCTACACCATTTGGCACACATCATAATGATTTTGATTTAGATGTTTATCTCCGTATTTCTGTTGGAGAGCTGTGGCAGAAGAGACTCATGGCTGGAGGTTTTCCCAAGACATTTGAAATTGGTCGTGTATATAGAAATGAAGGCTCAAGCCCAGAACACTTACAAGAATTTACAAATATGGAATTTTATTGGGCTTACGCTGATTTTAATGACGGAATGGAATTGGTGCGAGAAATGTATATTGAAATTGCCAAGGAAGTTTTTGGAAAAACCAAGTTCACTTCACGAGGACACACTTTTGATTTAGCTGACGAATGGGAGAGAATTGACTATGTTTCAAAAATAAAAGAAATGACTGGGGTGGATGTGCTGAATTCAAGTGAGAAAGAAATGAAAAATAAATTAGACGAGCTTAAAGTGAAATATGATGGTACGAACAGAGAACGCTTAACTGACACCTTATGGAAGTATTGCAGAAAACAAATATCTGGTCCGGCTTTTATCATCAATCATCCCAAATTAGTTTCAGCTCTCTCAAAGGCAAATCCAGATAATAAAACCACACAAAGATTTCAGCCTATGATTGCCGGTAGTGAAGTGGGAAATGGATACTCTGAGCTTAATGACCCGATTGACCAGAAAGAAAGATTTGAGACTCAACAAAAGATGATTGATGCAGGGGATACAGAAGCTATGATGGCTGATTATGAATTTGTGGAAATGCTAGAACATGGTATGCCACCTACCTGTGGATTTGGTTTTGGTGAAAGATTTTTTGCGATACTGGTGGATAAACCACTACGCGACCTTCAGGCCTTCCCATTGATGAAACCTCGGTAAAAACAAACATAATCACCCCATCTGCGTTGTTGCAGTTCAATTTTGCTCGTTTTCCTTACAGGAACAGTACACCTTTCACACCTGAGTACAGGTGTTCAAGGTCTTGCGAAGTGATAATATCACTTCTCACCGTACGTCTAGTACGGCTCGCTCGCAAAATCTCCTGCGTCTAGCATCTAGGGCAATTCTGTTTGTTTTTACTCTTGCTACTGGTATTAATTTTATGGCTCAATTGAGCTATTTTTTGTTAAATCATAAAAATTGTTTGACTTATTTTGTGGAGTATGCTATACTTATGTTAGGAAGTGAGCAGTCTGATGCCTAGGACCGTGCGCAAGCGCTGGTGGTTGACGTCCAAGTCGACCGGAAGTGCGACGGTTGATGTCGGCGCAGAGACGGCTCAGTTGAAATCCCTTGGCAGGCAAAATAGTTTAGCGTTTTTGGGCCTGCGGCGTGGGTGTCGGTGATCAGCCATGATCCGACTAGACAGAGAGAGGAAGTGCTCACTTCCATTGTTTTATGGGTGGGGTTGTGCTGATCGCACTGGAGTTTCGCTGAGGTGACCAGTTTTTACTCAGTGAATCATTCTGAAGCATCAGCCCCCTGACAAGGGACCCCACCCGCTCGTTCTTTCAACGGAGGTCACATGTAGACAGTCTCATTGTCTTGTCTCACACTCCGAAAACATGGTCGTCGCTCACAGCAGAGTGCCGGCCTTTTTCGTATCCCCGTAGTAGAAAATGACATAGTAAAACTGTTGTTTTACAGGATAAAGATGTCATTTTCACTACAGGGCTAAAGAAGTTTGGGGCCTGCCCCGTACTGAGCTTCGCTCTAGTACGGGGTTATCCACAGTTATTGTGGTAAATAGTGTTGGACGGTGGGAAGAGGTGGTATATAATGTAAAGCAAGTGGGAAGAAGTGGGAATAAATTTGTGTGGCCAAATTTATTCCCCAAGTTTTAATCGTTAGTTTGAAGTTGTTCTTTTTTAAAACATTGCGCAGTCAATTAGAAAACAACGACGAAGTACGCTAGCACGAAGCATTGTTTGAGGGCGAAGCCCGAGTTTGTGAGAGTGCCAGTACTGAGGAAGATTGTTTTCTTGATTGACGAGTATAGCAAAAGTTTACCAAAACTTTATGCGTGTTTTTAAAAAGAATAACTGAAAAAATTATGTTAATAGGAGAATACACACACATAATAGATGACAAAAATCGCCTCTCGCTGCCAGCGAAGTTTCGTTCTGAAATGGGAAAAAAAATTGTGGTAACTCCTGGACTTGATTCCTGCTTGTTTGTGTTTACTCAAAAGGAATGGCTCAAGATTGAAGAAAAATTAAATCAATCTTCAATCGGACAGGCCGATAGTCGAAGTTTCTCCAGACATATGTTTGCTGGAGCAACAGAAGCTGAAGTAGATTCCATTGGTCGTATTCTTATTCCTGAGTTTTTACGAGATAGAGCAAATTTAAAAAGTAAGGTGGTGGTTATCGGTGTCTCTACTCGTGTGGAAATTTGGAACGAGAAGACGTGGTGTGAATACAAGAAGGTGGTAGAAAAGCAGGCTGATACGCTTGCTGAGAAGTTGGGTCAGGTGGGAGTGATTTAGAGGTAAGTCGAAAGTCCATAAAGTCGAAAGTCCATAAAGTAATGCAAACGAATCCAAATCTAACTTTACAGACTTTAAGGACTTTATAACTTTATGACTATGCACATATCAGTTCTTTTACATGAGAGTATAGACGGTCTGGACATCAAAGAAGGTGATATTTTTGTTGATGGAACCTTAGGTAATGGAGGTCACAGTGAAGAAGTTTGTAAAAGGTTTGGAAACAAGGTTTCTATTGTCGGAATTGATTTGGACCTTGATGCAATCAAAAGGTCAAAAGTCAGGTTAAATCCGTTAAACAACAAAATTCATTATGTTCAGGGAAGTTTCCGTAACATAGACACTATTCTTGATAGCTTAAGTATTGAAAAGGTGGACAGAATTTTGCTTGATGTTGGGCTTTCCTCAAATCAGTTTGAAGAATCTGGCCGGGGGTTTTCTTTTCAGAAAGATGAACCACTCATAATGTCTTTCAAGGAAAACCTAGATGAGAGTGACTTAACAGCTAGACAAATTGTGAACAACTGGGACGAGGAGAACATAAGAGCAATATTGAAAGGCTATGGGGAGGAGCAGTTCGCTTATAGAATCGCTAAAGCCATAGTTACCGAGCGAGGAAAGAAACCAATAGAGACGACTGGGGAGTTGGTAGAAATAATATTATCTGCCACACCAAAATTTTATCATCATCGGAAAATACATCCAGCCACAAAAACATTTCAGGCCCTACGAATAACAGTAAATGATGAAATTGAGAGTTTAAAAGAAGGAATTTCCAAGGGATTTGAGAGGTTAAATAGGAATGGTCGGTTAGCCGTAATTTCTTTTCATAGTTTAGAAGATAGGGTGGTCAAACAATTTTTTAGAGAAAAGGATGATGCTGGTCAGGGGGAACGAGTCACAAAAAAGCCTATATCACCAGACGAAAGTGAAATCACCCTAAATCCACGAGCAAGAAGTGCAAAATTAAGAATAATTAAAAAATATATACGTATTAGATAAAAGTCATGGTAGAAAAAGTATTACAATTAAATAGAGAGAAAGCTATTTTCTGGACACTTTTTGGTATTTTACTGTTGTTTGCTGGTTTTTATATGTATTTTGTTAGGACGACAATTAGTGACGTAATTGCTCGTCAAAACCTAGAAAACGAGGCTTCTTCACTTACTTTATCTATTGGCAATCAAGAGTTTGAGTATATTTCAAAACGTAACACTATTACTTTGGCCCTAGCGCACACTCTTGGTTTTAAAGATGGCCAAAATAAAACTTTTATTTCTAGAAATCCTTCTACTGAAGTTGCTTATCTAAGTAACTAACTGTTAGAATGTTTTAAATGAAAGCTTATCACTCAATGCGTATTCGTCTTGTCTCTATCTGCATTTTTATTTTTGCTGTTTTGCTCATTGGTAGACTCTATATACTACAAATTGTAGATAATGATTTCTATATAAACAAAGCAAATAGACAGTACTCGTCCACTTCCAAAAATATTTTTAGCAGAGGAACGATTTTCTTTCAAAACAAAGACAATGATTTAGTCTCAGCTGCTACCCTGAAATCAGGGTTTATAATTGCTGTTAATTCTGAAGTTTTAAAAGAACCCGAATTAGTTTACAAGAAGGTTAATGAGATTTTACCTATAGACCACAATATCTTTATTAGTAAGGCTACCAAGCAAAATGACCCGTATGAAGAAATTGCCATCCGTGTGGACACGGAGATTGGCCAAAAGATTGATGAGCTAAAAATCCCGGGCCTTCAAGTCTACAAGGATCGCTGGAGATTTTACCCAGGGGGTAATATTGCTTCACATGTAATAGGTATAATGGGTTTTAAAGGTGATGAATATGCTGGTAGATATGGTTTAGAGAGACAGTACGAAGCGGAACTCTTGAGAAAAGATGGTGCTTTTGTTAATTTCTTTGCCCAAATTTTTTCTGATATTAAAAAGGCTACACAAGAAACTAATGAAAACGAGGCAGACATTGTTACTACTATAGAGCCGACAGTCCAATCATATTTACAAGAGATAATTGCCAGTACGACAGAAAAATGGACCTCCGATGCTACTGGTGGAATTATTATGAATCCAAGTACGGGGGAAATATACGCCATGGGGTTTTTTCCAACATTTGATTTAAATAATCCACAAAAAGAAAGGTCCATATCAATTTTTTCTAATCCTTTAGTTGAAAATGTTTATGAAATGGGTTCTATCATTAAACCTCTGACCCTTTCAGCAGGAATAGATGCCGGTGTTATAACAGCCATGTCAACATACTATGATGCAGGGTTTGTTATAATAAATAACAAAAAGATATCCAACTTTGATGGTAAAGAACGAGGGATTGTAAATATGCAAGATGTTTTATCTCAATCTCTCAATGTTGGCGCAGCTCATGTAGAAAGCCTTCTTGGAAAGAAACGATTTGCTGGATATATGTATGGTTTTGGTTTGGACGAAAAAACAGGGATAGATTTGCCAAACGAAGGACGCAATTTAGCTGATGTTTTAAAAAGGTCAAATGATGTGGAATATGCAACAGCTTCTTTTGGTCAGGGCATTGCTTTAACACCCATAAGTACTATTAGAGCTTTGTCTGTTATAGCTAATGGAGGTCTCTTAATCAATCCGCACCTAGTTAAACAGATAAATTATAAAATAGGTTTGTCTGAAGACACTCCGATTGTTGTTGGTCGCAGGGTAATAAAAAGAGAAACGGCAGAGGAAATTACTAGAATGCTTACTTATAGTGTAGACAAGGTTTTGTTAGGTGGGACACTCCGTATACCGAATTATAGTGTCGCTGTTAAAACTGGTACGGCCCAAATTGCAAAACCCGGAGGAGGTGGTTATTTTGAAGACCAATTTTTACATTCGTTTATAGGTTATTTTCCTTCTTATAACCCCAAGTTTATAATTTTCTTGTATACCATAAATCCAAAAGGGATAAGATTTGGTTCAGAGACCTTATCAAAGCCGTTTATGGATACAGTCAAGTTTCTTATCAATTACTACGAAATACCACCAGATAGATAGGGGAAAAATTTCTAATTTCTAATTTCTAATTTCTAAACATGGATTATTTAAAAAAGTTTATAAAGAAAATTTTTCAGTATGAAGCTCGTCTGGTCTTAAAAAAATATAAGCCAAAGATTATTGCTATCATTGGTAGTGTTGGTAAGACTGTAAGTCGGGAGGTGATTTATTTGGTTTTATCTAAAAAATTTTTCGTTCGTAAAAATGAAAAGAGTTTCACCGCAGAACTTGGAGTGCCACTCACCATCCTTGGCTGTCCTGCTGGTGAAATAACACCAATTCAGCTTATAAAAAATATTTTATTGGGTCTAAAGCTTTTACTTTATAAAAATAAATATCCAGATTGGCTTATACTCGAGATAGATGGAGACAAACCAGGCGATATAAGTATCGTAAATTCTTTCCTCTCAATAGATATTTTAGTAATGACTGTTATTGGGTCTGTCCCTTCCCACGTAGAGGCCTTTTATGATGTAGACGAATTTCTTTTAGAAGAAAAAACCATAATAAACAAGGTCAAACGAAATGGTGTGATTATTTATAATACTGATGATACTCAAGTCTCAAACTTGTTATTGGGGACTGATTTACGAAAAGTATCTTGTGGAACGGATATTGGCTCTAGTGTCAGAGGGTCTGATTATAAAATTTTTTATAGCGGTGATAAAAAAACTTCTATTCCAGCTGGGATGTTTTTTGAAATTATAAGTAAACAGGAGGTGCATCAAGTCACTATCATAGGGTCAGTCGGCATTCACAATGAATATGCGAGCCTTCTAACCTTTGCTGTTGGACTGGAGTTTAAAATAGATGCCAAAGAAATATGCACATCTCTTTGTAAATATAAAAATCTTCCCGGCAGAATGAGTTTAATTCCAGGTGTAAAAGATACAATGATTATTGATGATTCCTACAACGCTTCACCAGTAGCAATACTTCAGGCGGTATCTGCCTTTGAAAAAATCAAATCAAGGGGTAAAAAAATTGCGGTCTTAGGAGATATGTTGGAACTTGGAAAATATTCAGCGGAAGAACACAGAAAATTAGCGGGTCTGCTTAAAGACAAAGTATCTAATGTAATATGTGTGGGCTTACGTACGCAGAAGCTGGGAGAAGAATTGGTTGATATTGGTTTTAACCAGTCAAACATTATTTCAGTTGCTTCATCTGAAGAAGCGGGGAAGGAGCTACAGAGAATACTTGAGGCTGGTGATATTGTACTCATAAAAGGTTCACAAGCAATGAGAATGGAAAAAATTGTAGAGGAGGTCATGCGTCATCCGGAAGACAAAGAAAAACTATTGGTGCGTCAGGAAAAAGAATGGTTGAGTAGGGAGTAAAAATATTGTAATATTTGCTCACGGCCCTATCGTCTATCGGTTGGATATAGGCCTTCGAGAGGTGAGCTTGGGTTGGGACCCAAGCGCAAGACCTGTGATAATTTTTTGTGAGTGTAGCGAAACAAAAAATAGAACAGGTGTACTGCGACTGTAAGTCGGGAAAGTATCTTAAAAATTTGTTAGTATTTGCTCACGGCCTTATCGTCTAACGGTTAGGACACAGCCTTCTCAAGGCTGGAATCCGGGTTCGATTCCCGGTAAGGTCACATTTTCACGAAGTGAAAAAGTCGAGGGAATTGAAGCCCGATTGAGATTTTTTATGAGCAAGGCGAAATAAAAAATCCAATTGGGGTACTGAAACTGTAAGTTTCGACTCCCGGTAAGGTCACAGATATTGACTTTAATATACAGATATTGTATGATACGTGAGGAATCTGAGAGGTTCTCAGATGGTGGTTTTGGGTCGCCGTTTCGGGCATGAGGTATTTGTATGCGTAAGTGGGATGCCAGGGCGGTGATATTTAAGTGGATGGATGGTGTCTTGTACCTGCTGGTTGTGACCAGCCGGTCGACAGACAAACGTTTTATCCACAGGCCACCGCAGGTCAAGTTTCCTGGGGGAACGAACACTGACCACACTGAAGATGGTGGACCACCTCACACTTCTTGCAGAGAAGGGTCAGAAGAGACGGGGTTCCTCATGAAGAAACCCAAATTTCTCTGCAAACTGCCTCCGACTGCAAAACAGCTGGAGAGGTGGTATTACCTCTGCGCAGTTGAGGACTGCGAGGGTGCTCTTCACGAAGAGGAGATAACCGACGGCCCGGATGTTCTCTGGGCTCACTGGGAGAGAGCCGACCGACTCAAATACGTGCTCTTCTGGACACATCGACCAGTTATTCGCGAGATCGTTCGTCACTTTGGTCTCGTGGGCTGACAGTCGTTTCGTCCGCCCACGGGACCGCCCGCACAACCCCGGACTAGATTTTCTAGCCGGCGGTTTTTTGTTATAAAAAATAGTGATATAATTTGCGCATGCTCACAAAAATATATCACTCATTTTTATTTGCTTGGAATGGGCTCAAAACCACCTGGCAGGAGGAACACAACTTTCGTCTTGAGATTTTAGTCGGGATAATAGTAGTATTTTTTATTCTTTTTTTTAAGTTTACTTTTGTTGAAACAGTTTTTTGTGTTTTGGCTATTACCCTAGTTTTAATTGCAGAAATATTAAACACTGCCGTTGAAGATTTGTGTAACAAGGTGGAGCCCGAGCATAATTCTGTGATAGGTAAAATCAAAGATACTATGGCCGGATTCGTTTTGGTCAGCTGTTTGGGGGCGGGGATTACTGGTTTACTCGTCTTTTATAATCACTTCTTTATTTAAAAATGAAAGCTGGTGATGTAATTTTGGCTTTATCCAAGGTGTCCAATAAAGAAAGAGCAAAAAACTCTATTTGGTATTTTAAAACCAAAAAAGGTCAGTATGGTTATGGTGATATTTTTATTGGGGTTACTGTCCCGGAGCAGAGAAAAATTGCTAAACAGTTTTGGGGATTGTCACTTGCTGAAGTACAAAAATTACTCAAATCAAAGATTCATGAACACAGGTTGACGGCATTATTTATTCTTGTTGCGAAATTTGATTTGGGGGGCGAAGAAGTTTGTAAACAAATATTTAATTTATGTATAAAAAATACAAAACACATAAACAATTGGGATTTAGTGGATTCGTCTACCCCTTATATTGTGGGTGGATATTTGTCCGACAAGCCGAGGGTTATTTTATATAAATTGGTAAAATCAAAAAATTTATGGGAAAGAAGAATCTCTATATTAGCGACATTGTACTTTATTGTTAAACAAAATGATTTTAAAGACACATTGAAAATTGCTGAAAAATTGCTTTCTGATAAACATGATTTGATACACAAGGCTGTGGGTTGGATGCTTCGTGAAGTTGGTAAAAAAGATGAAAAAGTTCTGGTTCAGTTTCTAGATAAACATAAAGATAAGATGTCCCGGACAACCCTTCGCTATGCCATAGAAAGATTTTCAGAAAATAAAAGACAAAAGTTTTTACAAGAGGTATAATAAATGTGATGAATCCTGAAGCCTTAAAATTTACTAGTCCAGAAGAAGAAATTGCTTTTTTGCGTGAACAAATTTCCAACAAAGAGCTAGAACTTAGAGAGAGCAAAAAAGAATTTAAAACAGAAGATATTGTTAGAGAGACAATTGAAAAATACAAAAATGCTCTCCCAAAAGAAGTCCTGGATGAAACTTTTGCTATTGCCCAAAATAATATTGAATCAGTGGTTCTTAACTTAGCCCCAGAAACGCACGATAAAAAGATTGAGGAACTTCTGGGTATTTTGAATGAGAAAGGTATAAAGAATACCATGTCTGTGTTGGCTGGTTTCAAAGATCCTCATCTGGAAGACGATTTTCACCGATTTCTTGTGCAGTATTTAAAGCATGGATACGAAGCTAAAGGCGTCAATTTGTCGGATGAGGATTTTAAAGGGATGGGAATGACATTATATGAGGTTGTCTTACCAGAAGACTCTGGAGACGGAGAGCAGGGGAAGACAAAGACTTTGAAAGAGATAATCTCAAGTATGGAACAGTTTTTGTCTGGTATGCTTTCTGTGGTAAATAAAGACAACAAAAAAAATTATATTGTTTTTGAGATAGCTAATGCCAATGGCAGTGACCAATTTGTTTTTTACGTTGCCGTACCAGACCTTTATAAATCACTTTTCGAAAAACAATTAATATCAATATTTCATAATGTTAAACTTACAGAAGTAACCTCCGATTATAATGTTTTCAATTCCGGTGGTATTTCTGTTGGTTCATATCTAGAGTCCACAAATAATCCTATCTACCAATTTAAAACATATGAAAATTTTGACCACGACCCTCTAAATGTAATATTGAATTGTTTTTCTAAAATTAATAAAGATGGTGAGGGGGCAGGGATTCAGGTTGTTTTTGCCCCAAGAGAGGATTATTTTCAGAAAAAATATAAGTATGCTATTGACCAAATTGAAAAAGGGGAATCAGTAAAAGAAGCCGTTAATTTACCAGAGTCAGTAGTTGATGACTTGAAAAAAACCGTATTTTCTATATTTAAAAAAGGTCCAAAAGAAGGTGACGAGAAAAAACCAATTGATTCAGAGACTATAGAAAAAATAAAACAAAAAATTAGTAGTACGATTGTGGCCACAAATATTCGTCTAATTGCTTCAGCTCAGAGTCGTGTTGACGCCGAGAGAATATTACAAGTAATGGAATCAAGTTTTAATCAGTTTACTGACCCACAGGCTAATGGTTTGAAAGCCAAAAGATTGGAAAAGACTGTGTTGCAAAAAATGTTTAGAGACTATTCTTTCCGAAACTATAATTCCAGCCAGTTATTACCCTTAAACATTCGTGAGGTTACATCTATAATTCATTTCCAAAATACAGGTCTATCTCCAACCCCACAACTGAAACAAAGTCAATCAGTTTCAGCTCCTGCTCCGTTTGAGATGGGCAAAGAAGGGACTTTGCTTGGAACAAATACTTATCGAAATGTTGATACTCCGGTTTATATGAAAGAAGAGGATAGACTGAGACATTTATATGTTATTGGGCAAACTGGTACTGGTAAAACAGTTTTTCTTAAAAACCTAATCATCCAGGATATTCAGGCGGGAAATGGATGTTGTTTTATTGACCCTCACGGAACTGATGTTCAATCAATTTTGGCTAATATTCCACAGGAAAGATTGCAAGATGTAATTTATTTTGACCCGAGTTACACGGAGAGACCAATGGCCTTGAACATGTTGGAATATAATAGAAATCACCCAGAACAAAAAACTTTTGTGGTCAATGAATTGTTTAGCATTTTTCAAAAATTATATGGGAAAGTTCCAGAAGCACTAGGGCCTATGTTTGAACAATATTTTAGAAATGCCACCATGCTTGTCATAGAGGACCCCGATACTGGTTGCACTCTTTTGGATGTTTCAAGGGTTATGACAAATAAGGTTTTTCGTGACTTGAAACTTTCTAATTGTAAAAATCCGGTTGTGGTTCAGTTTTGGAGGGAAGTTGCTGAAAAGGCGGGCGGGGAGGCATCCTTGGCAAATATTGTCCCATATATCACAAGTAAATTTGATGTCTTTTTAGCTAATGACATAATGCGTCCAATTATTGCCCAAGAAAAATCTTCTTTTGACTTTCGTCAGATAATGGATAACAAAAAAATACTCTTAGTCAATCTATCAAAGGGTAGACTGGGAGATATAAATGCAAATCTTATTGGACTTATTTTGGTTGGTAAAATTTTGATGGCTGCTCTTTCACGGGTGGATATGGTTGGTAAAGATTTTCCACCTTTTTATTTATATATAGACGAGTTTCAAAACATTACTACAAATTCAATTTCCACAATTCTTTCTGAGGCCAGAAAATATAAACTATCGCTCAATGTTGCTCACCAATTTATTGCCCAACTGCAAGAAGAAATTAGAGATGCAGTTTTTGGAAACGTTGGTTCAATTATATCCTTCCGAGTTAGTTCGGAGGATGCCGAATATTTAGAAAAACAATTTAGCCCTATTTTTACAGCGAAAGATTTGATGAATGTAGATAATTTAAATGCTCTTATAAAAATTCTTGTTGGAGGTAGGCCACAAAAAGCTTTTAATATAAAAGAATCATTTCCACCAAAAGGCAATCTGGCTTTAGTGGAAACATTGAAACAACTTTCTTATCTGACTTATGGAGGAAATCGTACCGATATAGAAGAAGATATTTTAAGAAAGTATCATAAATAAAAGAAAGGGCGACCCCATAGTCGCCCTCAAATAGTTCCTGGTTTTCCCAGGAGTGATGCTAGTCGTCATCGCGACCGTTGCCAGCTGCGGCTGTCTTGAAATCGCGGATAAGAAGAGGAAAGCCTCGGGGCTTTTCCAATTTTTCCGGTAGTTTCTCATCCACCTTGGGTTTTGTTGTACGAGAGTGTCTTGATGGTCTCCACTCCCTTTCTCGGTCACTCTTGTTGAATGGCCGACCGAGACCGTTTGTTCGCCGAAGTCTGGTTCCCAATGGGTCCGGCTTACGCCCAAGCCCTTTTGCCATAATGACCCTCCTCACTATATTATAAGACACAATATCAATTAGTGTCAAGAAGAATGTCTGTGCATTAACTCAACAACTTATCAACAACTTTTTTTACTGTGTCGCCATCCGCCTTACCTCTCAGTTCTTTCATGAGTGTTCCCATAAACATTCCGATTTTAGATTTATCTATATTTTTCATTTCAGCCATTTTTGTTTTTGCTACAGTCATTACTTCCTCTTCTGACATCATCTGGGGTAAGTATGTTTCAAGGATAGAGAGTTCGGCTTTTTCACTTTCAACTAAATCCATTCGTCCACCTTTTGTGAATTGTTCAATGGAGTCCTTTCTCTGTTTAACTCCTCGTCTTATAACACTCAAAACTTCCTCATCTGATAGTTCATCTGTTGGCTTGCGTTTGAGAGTCAAAAGTTCATTAGTACAGTTGGCCACCAATCCTCGTAAAACCGACAACCGCACAGCCTCGTGGGCTTTCATGGCCTCAATTATTTGGTTTTTTAATGTGGAATGTAAGTTCATAAAAATATACGAATATGCGAATAATGCGAATCTACGAATGGCTACAAATAAATACCCAATAATATTACCATATGTTTAATATATTTAGTATAATGTAACTATGGAAATTATTGTCTATATTTTAATAGGTCTTATTGTGGGAGGTGTTTTGGTTTATTTATTTAAGCCAAAATCTTCCACCGACGAAACCGGACTAGAACTTCTTCGTAAGATTGAAAATCTTTTTAAAGAGCAGGAAAGATTTGAAAAGGTACTCAAGGATGAAATGATGATTAATAGATCAGAAGTAAGTAATACACAAAAAAATGCTCGGGAAGAATTAAGTTCTAGTTTAAAATTATTCGGAGATTCTTTAGCAACTAAAGTTTCAGATTTAACTCAAACTACCGAAAAAAAATTGGATAAAGTCAACACTACAGTTGAAAACAAACTTACAATCCTACAGGAAGATAATAGTAAAAAATTAGAAAAAATGAGAGAAACAGTTGATGAAAAATTGCAATCCACACTTGAAAAAAGATTTGGGGATTCATTTAAATTAGTCAGTGACCAACTGGATCGTGTTCAGAAAGGATTGGGGGAAATGCAAACAATAGCAGTTGGTGTTGGTGATCTTAAAAAAATTTTAAGCAATGTAAAAACTAGAGGCACATGGGGAGAAGCTCAATTGGGTAATTTGCTTGAAGAAATACTTACCCCAGATCAATATGAAAAAAACGTCAGAACAAAGAAGGGAAGTAAGGATAATGTAGAGTATGCAATTAAACTTCCTGGAAGCGAAGATGAAAAAAATATTTGGTTACCAATCGACGCAAAATTTCCTATGGAAGATTATCAGAAACTTATTGAGGCTCAAGATAAGGGAGACATATTATTAATGGATGAATTAGGTAAGGCTCTTGAAAATCGAATCAAAGCTGAAGCAAAAGATATTAAGGATAAATATTTAGATCCACCACATACAACAGATTTTGGGATTCTGTTTGTTCCAATAGAAAGTTTATATGCTGAAATACTAAGAAGACCGGGTTTTGTTGAGTTGATACGTCGAGATTTTAAAGTGGTTATTTATGGTCCAACAACTATTCAAATGGTATTGAATGGTTTAAGAATGGGATTCAGAACATTAGTTATACAAAAAAGATCCAGCGAAGTTTGGACAGTTTTATCGGCTGTAAAATCTGAGTTCGGTAAATTCGGTGGTTTATTGGAAAAAACTCATAAAAAGATACAAGAAGCTGGTAATGTGATTGAAGATGCTATCACTAAAACAGGTACAATTGAAAAGAAATTAAACAAGGTTCAAGAACTTCCTAGCACTAAACCGTCAAACTCTAATCTGCTACCAGAACATACAGGAGAATAACCCAATACTTGCAATTTTGAGCCACTTTTTGTAGTATTGGGAAGTTATGGAATTTGCAGTTATAAAAACAGGGGGTAAACAATACAAGGTCTCTAAGGGAGACGTAGTTAAAATTGAGAAAATCAAGGGTGATTTAAAGGTGGGGGATAAAGTTACTTTTAATGAGGTTTTACTTACAGTTGATAGTAAAGATACAATAATCGGTATGCCTTTTGTAACAGGTTCAAAGGTAGAAGGCACTCTAGAGGCTGTAGGACGCAATAAGACGGTGGATGTTATCAAATACAAGCAAAAGAGTAGGTATTTCAAAAAGAACGGTCACAGACAGCCGTGGTTTAAGGTCAAAATAGACAATATCAAATAATCAAGGCACTCCCACTCGGGAGTTGTTTTGTTTATTTTGTTTGATAACTCATTTCAATTTACTACGATATATCGTAGTAAATTGGTACAGTATATTGTATCAAATTAAAGAAACTTTACTGGCGATTTTTCAGGGCGTTTTTGATGGTGTCAGAGTCGGAGTATTCCAGTTCGGTACCTGTGGAGAGACCACGGCCAAGGGTAGAAATTTTTATACCATTTTTTTCTGTCACTGGTTTTAGTATCTGGGTTAGATAGGAAAGGGTGTTTTCACCTTCAGGATTGTAATTCAGCGCCATAATTATTTCGGTAAGACCCTCTTTTGTTTTTCTCTCTATTGTTTGAACTAAATCGTTTTGGCGAATTCTCTTTTCTGGAGTCTTTTCAAGGATTGGAACTGTGCCACCAAGAACAAAATAGTAGCCATTATAAAAATGTGTTTTTTCTATATTTTCAAAATCAACATCATGAGAGACTAACATCAGTAATTTTTTATCTCGTGTATTATCACTACAAACAGAGCAAGTTGTGTGGGTGGTGTTTGCCCGCCCGCCATCGCTACGCTCAGGCGTAAGCGGGCGGGGGAAAAATCTGAAACAAGTATCACATGAATGTACGGTGCTTCTAACTTCAGTCATGAGTTTAGCCAAGTCAGTTACATAAGCCGGGTTTTTATTTAACAAAAAATATACAAACCTCTTTGCCTGTCTTGGGCCAATCCCAGGAAATTCTTTAAATAATTCAATTAGTTTTTGTGTATTGTCCATGGGGTTATATTATCACTGAACACAATCTTGTTGAAGTCGTATTTTTTTAGAGACTTCGCAGGCGGGTAGCCGAGATAGAGCAAAATCGTACCAACGATTTATGCGTGCTCTAAAAAAATATGACGAGAAAAAGATTGTGTGGTTATTAAAATTCTGAAAACTCTTTTTCTACACCCCCATATTGCGATTTATCCATCGTCTGAAATGTGGCCTTTTTCTCGTTAAAGAACAATTCTATTTTACCTGTCTCACCATTTCGGTGTTTCTCTATTAAAATTTCAGCAATATTTGTCTTTTCAGACTCTTCTTTGTATTTGTCTTCGCGATGAATAAACATAACCACGTCGGCATCTTGTTCAATGGAACCAGAATCTCGTAGGTCAGACAGGCGGGGACGACCACCTCGAGACTCAATAGCACGAGAAAGTTGAGAGAGAGCTAAGACGGGCACTTCAAGTTCTCGGGCTAGGTTTTTTAGAGAGCGAGAAATTTCTGTTGTTTGCTGAACCAGGTTATCATTTTTTGTATTTGTCGGAACCATGAGTTGTAAATAATCAACAATAATAAGACCCAGACCTTTCTCACTTTTTAGTCGTCTAGCAACGGAACGCATTTTTAGAATTGTGTTTCCGGGTTGGTCGTCTATGTAAATTGGAGCTTTGCTTAATTTATCTAAACCGTTACGAATTGATTCAAAATCATCTTGTCGTGATAGTTTTCCTGTGCGCATTTTCCATGCATCAACATTTGATTGAGCTGCGAGCATCCTGTCTACTAATTGCTGGGAACTCATTTCAAGAGAAAAAATTCCAACTGACGTGCCGTGATTTACAGCGGTTTGTCTAGCGATGTCTAAAGCTAGAGCGGTCTTACCTATACTAGGTCTGGCGGCTAAAATAATTAAATCTGATTTTTGAAAACCAGCTAGCTTGAAATCCAAGTCACCAAAACCGGTGGGAATTCCGCGCATTCCTTGGCCTTCGGTATGAAGTCTGTCCAAACGTTCCCAGGCTTCGTCCAGTTCATCTTTCAGCGAAACAAATTTGTGTGTAGTGTGGGACTGGGTTACATCAAAAAGTCTTTTTTCGGCATTATCAAGCATTTCTTCCAGCTCTCTGTTTTCATCATAACCGATTTGTGAAATATGGTCGGACACTTCTATTAACCGACGCATCATATATTTCTTTTGAACAATTTCTGCATAGTGGGCAACGTTACCGGCCGAAGGAACAACATTTACGAGTTCGGTTAGATAAGTGTTTCCTCCGATTTGGTCTAGCCAACCTTTCTCTTTTAATTTTGTTGAGACTGACAACAGGTCAATCGGTGAGCGTTTGGTGAAAAGTTCTATCATTGTTTCAAAGATGATACGGTGTTTTTCTGAATAGAAAGAATCTGGGACAATCATCTCCATGATGTCAAAAAGAGCTTCTGGTCGAAGCATAATAGAACCGAGAAGGGCCATTTCGGCCTCAATGTTTTGTGGAGGAATTCTTAGTTGGTTTTGTGAACCTTTTACCATGTCGTTATTCTAGCATGTACAAAAAAGGCTACCATCTTCAAATAATGGACAACCTGTGGTTAAACTGTGGTTAACGAGGAATCACGATAGTTTCCTCTGGAGTGTCTTTTACTTCAAAGCCCAAGTCTTCAATTTTTTTGCGAATTTCGTCACTTTTTGTGAAATCTTTGCTGTTTCTAGCTAAATCACGTTCTTTTATAAGGTTTTTAACATTTTGTGGTATTTCAAATAATTCCACTTTATCAAGATGTAAACCAAGGATTCTATCAAAATCCCAAAGCAAGTTTCTCATCTGAAGATTAGGGATAGATTTATCCTTCGTTAATTCCCATATCAGTGCAAGTGCCTTTGGTGTATCTAGGTTGTCGTTTATATAACTTATAAATTTCTCTTTGTAAACTATGGTTGGTGGAGAAAATTCTTTAACCCGAACAATATTTCCTTCTTGTTGTAAAATCTTTCTAAGTTTTTTTAGTGCACTACTTGCTCCTTCTAATGCTTCCCAACTAAATTGAAGGGGAGAAGAGTATTGAGCAGTCAGAAGTAAGTAGCGGTAGGCAAGCGGGTCAATTCCTCTATCTTTCAATGTCTGCAGAGTTATAAAATTTTCTTCTGACTTCGCCATTTTTTCGGTTCCCATTGTCAAAAAAGCATTGTGCATCCAATAACGAGCAGAGGGAAATCCTGCACAGACTGATTGAGCAATCTCATTATTGTGGTGAACTGGAATGTGGTCTATTCCTCCGGTATGAATATCAAATTCAGGTCCTAGATATTTTACAGACATTGCCGAACATTCAATGTGCCAACCAGGAAAACCCTTGCCAAAGGGTGCGTCATAGCCAATAGAGTTTACGCCAGAGGCGGATCCGCCTTGGGCGGAAAATTTCCAAACAGCAAAATCTCTCAGGTTTCTTTTTTCGGGATTAATACCAATGCGAGATTCATTATTTTCTGTGGTTTTTATGTTGCCAAGTTTTCCATATTCTGGATATTTACTTATGTCAAAATAAAGTCCATCGGGTGTAGTATAGACAAAACCTTTTTCTGATAGTTTTTCAATTAGTGAAATATCTTCTTTTATATTTTCACTGGCAAAGGGAAATTCAGTTGGAAGCTCAATGTTTAAGTCAGTCAGATCTTCTTTGAATTTTTCAAAATAAAAGTCGGCAAGGTTTCGCATTGCCTCCAAAGTCAGTGGTTTACCCTCACGTTTCAGGGCCTTGGTCATTTTATCTTCGCCGTCATCGGCATCACTTGAGAGGTGTCCAATATCTGTAATATTTATTACCTGTTTAACCTTGTATCCGTTATATTCAAACATTCGTCTCAAGACATCCGCAAAAACATAACTGCGGAGATTACCAATATGTGCATGGTTGTATACTGTGGGTCCACAGTTGTACATCATGATCTCTAGAGGTTTAAGTGGTTTAAACTCCTCCTTCTTGTTTCCGAGTGTGTTATGTAAGAAAATTGGGGTCATGTGTTTAAAGTATAACGAAATTTTAGATTGACCACAACATAAAATTTTGCGATACTTAACAAGGTTATGAGAAATTTTTTTAAATATAGAGCTTATGTTTTTGGGGTGCTTCTTATAGCACTTGCTATTTTTTCTATTGGATTTTATGCCGGAAAATCTAGTCAATCAGAAAACGACAAGAAGGTGTCAATTTTAAATAAAAATGTGAGTGTTGGAGAAAGTGTTGACTTTGCCGCATTTTGGAAAGCTTGGGAAATTATAAATGAAAAGTATGTGTCCACAAGTACTAGCACCCCAAAAAAAACAGACAACCAAAATCGACTTTATGGAGCCATAGAGGGGATGGTAAGGTCTTTAAATGACCCATACACCATTTTCTTTCCTCCGGTTGAATCAAAGAGTTTTAGTGAAGAAATAAGTGGAAATTTTGAAGGAGTTGGCATGGAAGTTGGAACAAAAGACGATACCTTAATAGTCATATCTCCACTTAAAAATACTCCTGCTTATAGAGCTGGTATAAAATCTGGAGATAAGATTGTAAAGATTAATGAAACATTAACAAATACTCTCAATACACCAGAGGCCATAAAAATTATAAAAGGGCCAAAAGGAACAAAAGTCAAATTTACTATAGTTCGAGAAGGGGTAAAAGACCCATTGATTATTGAAGTAGTTAGAGATGTTATAAATATTCCTACAATAGATTCGGAAATAAAAGATGATGTTTTTATTATTCACTTATATAATTTTTCAGCTATTTCTTCAAATTCCTTCAGGGGTGAGTTACGAAAATTTATTGAATCTGGCAAGTATAAAATGATTATAGACCTTCGTGGTAACCCCGGAGGATATTTAGAGTCGGCGGTTGATATGGCTTCTTGGTTTTTGCCTTCCGGAAAAATTATAGTCAAGGAAGATTTTAAAGATGAAAAAGATACCCAAATTTTTCGAAGCAAAGGTTATAACATTTTTAATGACAAACTAAAACTTGTGGTTTTGATAGACGGTGGCTCGGCCAGTGCCTCGGAAATTTTGGCTGGGGCCTTACACGAACAGGGTATTGCTACCTTAGTTGGTACACAGTCATTTGGTAAAGGTTCTGTCCAGGAGTTGGTGGAGATAACTCCAGACACCTCACTTAAGGTAACTATCGCCAGATGGTTGACTCCAAAAGGCACATCAATTTCACATGGTGGTCTGACCCCAGATGTTGTTGTAAAATTTGATGAAAAAGAATTTTTGAAGGGTGTTGATAATCAGATAGAGAAGGCGATAGAGATTTTAAATAAATAATATTTTTTAAAAACTTCTCCTCGTCATATCTTTTGATAGCAACCTTTAAAACTCCAGCGAGTTTTAAAGGCCAGTCCTCGGCCTGAAGTTGTCAAGAGCCCTCGTTTCACTCAGGTCATTGACAACACCAGCTTCAGGCACTGCGGGGGCTCTCAAAAGATACGACTTCAATGAAGTTTTTATTTATGGTAGGATGGTAACATGAAAATTATATTACTTAAAGACATAGCAAAAGTGGGTAGAAAATATGACATTAAAAATGTTGCAGATGGTTATGCCCTGAATCTACTTATTCCAAAAGGTTTGGCTCAAATTGCTACACCCCAGACTGAAAAAAACATTGAGGCAATGAAGGCTAAGGATTTGGTTGAGAGAAGGGTCCAGGGCGAGTTGCTTGCAAAGAATATTGAGGTTTTAAAAGATTTAGTTATAAATATGAAAGAGAAGGCCAATGATAAGGGTCATCTTTTTGCTGGGGTGACAAAAGAAAAATTGGCCGAAGAGATACTTAAAAATGCAAGATTAAATATTGACCCAGAATCAATCAAATTAGAAAAACCGATTAAGGAAGTGGGAGAACATAAGGTTTCTGTCGAAGTAATGGGCAAAAAAGCCGAATTCAAAATTGTTATTGAGGTAGACTAAAAAACCACCGAAGGTGGTGGTTTTTTAGATGACGTGGATGACTTTTTTTGTCATCACCTTGTTATCAAAATGCATTTTGCGTTTCGTTCCGAATTTTATAGTTCCACTTATTAGTGAAAATAGAGTGTGGTCTTTACCCATACTGACATTTTTTCCAGGCAAGACATCAGTTCCTCTTTGGCGAATCAAAATAGACCCGGCTTGAGCTTTATCTCCCTCGGTAATTTTAACCCCAAGATATTTTGGGTTTGAGTCTCTGCCGTTTTTGGTTGTTCCTGCTGACTTTTTATGAGCCATGTTGTTTATGGTTACATAAACAAAATTTTCAATTCTCAATTCTCAATTTTCAAACATTAGAAATTGTTTAGAAATTAGAAATTAGAAATTAGAAATTCTACTATGTAAGTTTGTATGATATTGATTAAATAATACCTTTTATATACACATTAAATGTTGTAATATAGGTCGTATGAGTATACGGGATTTAGTAGAAAAAATCAAGCCTTTTTACAACTTATTATTAATTCTTATTATCGCCAGTATTTTCTTTGCTTTAGGAAGACTTTCGGCTCTAGAAGAACGACACACTCCAATAAAAGTACAATATCAAAATAATTCGCAAACCGCTTCTGTAATTCAAACTACTTCTGAAACAAAATTACTAAATGTTTCTCTTGGTAACGAGAGTGGAGAAGTTATTGGTTCAAAAAACGGCAAGAAATATTATTTTCCTTGGTGTGGAACTGTGAAAATGATAAAACCTGAAAATCAAGTAAGATTTTCTTCTATAGAAGAGGCTCGAAAGGCAGGGTATACTCCAGCGTCTAATTGTAAGGGTCTTAAGTAACGCTCAAAAATCCTCGAAATTACAAAATTGGCTTTTTGATTGAGATAATAATTTTGTTAAACGTTATTTCATGCTATAATTTCAAAATGATTTCTACCACAATACACAAATTAAGAAGATTTTTTACAAAAAAGAAAATTATCTGGACAATTCTTATCGTCTTGGTCTTATTAGGTGTATGGTATTTTGCTTTTGGTAAAAAAAGTAGTAATCAAGATATTCAGGTAGATATTGTAAAAACACAAGACATAAAGAAAACCGTTTTGACAACAGGTCAAGTGGTTTCTTTAGTTGACCTTGCTTTGAGTTTTCAGGGGGGTGGTGTGGTCAGACAAATATATGTTAAAGAGGGAGATGTGGTTTCTTCCGGACAGACACTAGCTGTTTTAGACCAGGGTACTGCCCTAGCAAGTCTTAAAAGTGCCCAAGGCTCTCTGGCTCAGGCCGAAGCTAATTATAATAAAATTTTAGCTGCAGCAACTACACAAGATGTCGCTGTTAGTCAGGCGGCGGTGGATGTTGCTTCCGTTTCACTAACTAATGCAAAACAAAATCTGTTAAATCAACTTGCGACGGCCTACAACGATGCAAACACTGTAGTTCTTTCTAACACCAACATTCTATTTTCAAATCCCCAATCCACGGCACCACAATTTGGAATTTCTGGAACAGTTCAAACTAACCAACAATTAGTAAATGAGATAAACACTAAACGTATAACAATAAATTCATTGCTTCCTGATTGGGAGACTGATATTTGGACTGAAGAAAATATAGATATATTAATAGAAAATTCTTTAAATAATCTTTTAACAATCAGTAATTATCTTTCCAATATAATAAATGTTTTATCAACGCATACCCAGATAACAACCGGTGGTAGTCAGACAACTTTATCAACTTATCAAGCATCTGTGGTTAGCGGTAAAACAACTGTTGATGGGGCCTACACTACTATCACTACTTATAATCAAGCAGTTCAAAGTGCACGAGCCAGTCTCGACCAGGCAAAAGCCACACTATCATTAAAACAATCACCAACAAGACCAGAAGATGTAGACATTGCTGTGGCTCAAGTCTTATCAGCACAAGGTCAAGTTGATTCTGCACAAGTAGCTTTAAATAACACAATTATAAGAGCTCCAGCATCTGGCACTATCACTCAGGTAAATATAAAACTTGGTGAACAAGCACAGGCTATGAAAGAGGTAATAAGACTTCAAAATGTAGGAGAATTACATGCTGAAGCTTTGGTAAGTGAGGCGGATATCGCTTCAGTGGCAGTTGGACAATCAATTGATAACACCTTTGACGCTCTTGGGCCTTTTGAACATTTTACAAGTAAGGTTCTTGTGGTAAATCCTGCTTCAACCGTGGTTTCTGGCGTTGTAAATTACAAGGTCATAGGCAGTTTAGAAAATATTCCAAACATAAAACCCGGCATGACAGCTAACATGACTATTTTAGTTGCAGAAAAAAATAAGGCGCTTGTTGTTCCGTCCTCATCAATTATAAACAGAGACAATAAAAGATTTATAAAAGTAATTGATGACCCAAAAAAGAAAACCTATCATGAGGTAGAGGTAAAGACTGGTCTGGAAGCAGATAGTGGGTTGATTGAAATTATTTCTGGGTTGTTGGAGGGTCAAACTGTTGTTACTTACATGAAATAAAAGAGTTGAAAGCGAAGTCCCGTACTGAGCTTTGCTCTAGTACTGGGATCTGTAAATTCATAAAGTCTGTAAAGTAAATATAAATTAGAATGAGTCTGATACGAGTTGAAAATTTAAAAAAAGATTACACCAACGATGGTGTCCTGACTCCTGTTTTGCATGGTGTGGATTTTACTTTAGAGAAAGGTGAATTTGTGGCGATTATGGGCCCGTCCGGTTCAGGTAAATCAACTCTCATGCATATTTTGAGTTTTCTTGACCGAGCTACAGATGGACTGTTTGAGTTTGAAGGAGAAGACACAAAAGATTTTGATAAGGATTATTTAGCGGGGTTACGAAATGAAAAAATTGGCTTCGTTTTTCAATCATTCAACCTTCTTCCACGAACAACGGTTTTAGACAATGTTAAATTACCTTTAATTTATAGTAAAAAAACCAACCATGAAGCTCTGGCAAAAAAAGCTTTGGATGATGTCGGACTATCTCATCGTTTAGATTTTTATACTAATCAAATTTCTGGAGGAGAAAAACAGAGAGTGGCAATTGCTAGGGCACTTGTTTGTGACCCATCAATTATTTTTGCTGATGAGCCAACTGGAAATCTTGATTCTAAATCAGGGAATGCAGTTTTGGAAATTTTACAAAAACTTAATGATAGGGGACATACGATTATTTTGGTGACCCATGAGATGGATACAGCCAACCACGCCAAAAGAATCATTCACATCAAAGACGGTATGATAGTGGGAGATGATAAGGTCACAAACCGAACCATAGCTACGCCCGATAGAACCCTGAAAAAGTAAAAAATAAATCTGTAGAGAAAAATATTGAATTCACTTTAAGGACTTTCGACTTTATAGACTTTAGACTAAATGTATGAATTTCATTACCACGATAAAAATGACTGTTCGAAACTTAATGGCCCGCAAGGGTCGGTCTTTTCTTACTATGCTCGGAATTATTATTGGTGTTGCTGGAGTTATTATAATTATTTCACTTGGTGCGGGAGCCCAGTCGCTGGTTTTGGGACAAATCAATAAACTTGGTTCAAATCTGCTAAGCATTCAGCCAGGAAAGAGTGACCCAAAGGGTCCACCAGCACAAGTCTATGGCGTGGTTGTAACCACTTTGGTAGATGAAGATGCTGTAGCACTGCGCTCTCCATCTCAAGTTCCGCATGCTCTGGCGGTAAATGCTCTTGTTCGTAGTATGGGTACGGTTACCTGGCAAAATAAAAGTATTGATACAAGTTTTGTCGGCACAGATTCCGGTTATTTGGGTGTTGTAAATTTTACTATGCAAGAAGGTCAGTTCATGGATGTTGGAGATATTGATGGCTCGGCTAATGTTGTTGTGCTTGGTTCTACAGTCAGTGACCAACTTTTTGGCGGTACTGGAGTCAATCCTGTTGGACAAGTCATAAAAGTAAGAAGCTCGTCACAGACCAATGTTGGTGGAGTGCCCTTACGTATTGTCGGTGTAATCTCTCCACGAGGCAGTGCTTTTTTTCAAGACCAGGATGACCAGATTTTTGTTCCATTGGGCATTGCACAAGGACAACTTTTGGGAATTCATCATGTACAAGCTATTAATATAAAAGTTGATGAGGCAGTGAATATAGAAAAAACAATTTCTGATGTGACTAATGTTTTAAAACAGAGACATTATGTCTTGACTGATGATGATATTGATTTTACCGTTCGTAATCAAGCCAGTGCTGTAGATATTTTGACTACAATTACTTCTGCTTTAAGTTTATTTTTAACATCAATGGCGGCCATAGCTTTGCTTGTTGGTGGAATTGGAATCTTGAATATCATGCTGGTTACTGTGGCAGAGAGAACCCGTGAAATCGGCCTGAGAAAAGCTGTGGGGGCAACAAATGGAATGATAATGAAACAGTTTTTACTTGAAGCTGGAACACTGACTTTAATCGGGGGTTTAATAGGGATAGTTATTGGGGTTATTATGTCGTATCTAATGGCCACTCTCATGCAATACATGGGCTATGACTGGGATTTTGTTATCTCTATTACTTCTGTGGTTTTAGCCATTAGCGTTTCAATTTTAACCGGAGTTATTTTCGGACTCTATCCTTCATTTAAAGCGTCGAGACTTAATCCAATAGAAGCATTACGTTATGAGTAACAAAATAATTTCTAATTACTAATTAACCTAATTTCTAAATGAAACCCAATGAGCAAGAACCAATCAAAAAGAAAAAATGGGGTGAATTTATTGGGATTTGGGACTTGGTCATTGTTTAGGTCAATTAGAAATTAGAGCAATTAGGTTAATTTTGTATTTAATTCATGCTTACCGCTATAAAACAAAGTATAAAAGCACTTTCTGCCAATAAAGGTCGCACGGCATTAACTATGCTCGGCATTATTATTGGTATTGGTACTGTTATTTTGGTCCTGTCTGCTGGTGCAGGCTTTCGTTCACTCATAGACGCCCAAGTAGCAACCTTGGGTAGTAATACATTATTTGTTCAGGTGCGAGTACCACCAACAACAAAAAATAGGGCAGCTTCTGACACACAAAACGGTCTGGGTTCAGCCCTTACTGGCGTGACTATTACTAGTTTTAAACAACGAGATTTAGATGACATAAAGAAACTTCCAAATATTATTAATGATTATGGGATTGTTACGGGCCAGGCCGTAGCTGTTTATCGGGATAATAAAAAAAGTGTAATATATTATGGTTCGGGTGCGGACCGTTTTAGTATTGATAAAACAAAGTTAGAAAAAGGCAGATTTTTTACAGAAAGCGAAGATAATGGTGGTGCCAATGTTGCTATTCTCGGAGCGACAGTTGCCGAGGATTTATTTGGCCAGGATGAACCAGTTGGAAAACTGTTTCGTTTGGGGACATTGAATTTTCAGGTGATTGGTGTTTATGAGGCCCAAGGAGCAATGTCGGAAAATGATGGCATCATTTTTGTTCCACTCAACACAGCCCAAAAGAAAATGCTTGGTGTGGATTATTTGTTGGTTGGTATTGTTGAGTTGCAAGATATAACTAAGGCGGACAGCACAATTGAACAAATTAAAATACTTTTGCGAGACAATCATAATATAACTGACCCGGCCAAAGATGATTTTACTGTTATGTCTCAGGCCCAGGCACTTGAGACCTTTAATACTATTTTTAACGGGATAACATATCTGCTTATTGCCATTGCAGCCATTTCTTTAATTGTCGGAGGGGTGGGGATTATGAATATTATGTATGTTGTTGTAACAGAAAGGACTGCAGAAATTGGATTAAAAAAAGCTCTTGGGGCTAGAGAATCGGATATTTTGAATGAATTTTTAATGGAAGCAGTCTTAGTTACCTTGCTTGGTGGAATAATTGGTATTGGGTTTGGGGCCTTTCTTGGTTGGGTGGTTTCTTTGATTGCAACAAGTGCCCACTTGGCCTGGGCTTTTTCTGTTCCGTTTTATGCTATTGCTCTGGGTTTTGGTGTCTCGGCTGCCATTGGAATTTTCTTTGGAGTTTTTCCGGCCCGCTCCGCGGCGCGCATGGACCCCATTGAAGCTCTTCGTTATGAGTAGATTGTGGAAAAAAGGTAAGTTTGATAGTATAGAAACATGATAAATAGTAAATTATCTTATAAACTTCCTGTTATTATCACCAAGCAAAATAGACGTTTTGTGGCTTATACTCCTGCCTTGGACATCTCAACATCAGGTAAGACGGAGAAGGAAGTAAAACAGAGATTTGTTGAGCTCGTTAATGTTTTCCTTGATGAAATTATTCAAGCAAATACAGTTGATGATATTTTGGTTGAGCTCGGGTGGAAAAAAGTTCAGAAAGTTTGGACACCACCAAAAGTAGTATCCTCTCCTTTTATTAACATGAAAATTCCTGCTCTTGCATAATGTATGCCTCGCATACAAGCAATTCATTGGAAAGAGTTTGAAAAATTTTTGTTTAAGATTGGTTGTACTTTAAAAAGAGAAAGTGGTGATCATAGAGTATATTGGAAAAAAGGCATGAAACGTCCTGTTGTTATTCCTCGTGATACTTCTCTTCCAGCTTTTATAATCTCCAATAATTTGAAAGTGCTTGGTGTCTCTCGCGAGGAATATTTGAGAATTATTAATTTATTATGATTATACTTAATAAATATGACAATTGAAGACCCAACATCACAGGAGGCAGTGTCTACCCCAGAACTAAGGTTTTTGTACTCGACTTCTAAAGAGTTTAGCAGAGTGAGAACTACGTTGGATAAATATGCATGGTACATGGAACGTGGGTACAAACTAAGATTTCCCAAGGCAATATCTCAAAGATTGGGGGGTGTTGTAGATATAACTGACGAGGATATTGAGACTGCGGTTGCAGAAGAATATAATGAAGATGAATTAGAAAAAGTAAGAATATCAATAGAAGAGGCGTGGAATGGAATAAAAGGTGATTTTTTTGAAAATCTCAGAACACTTGGAATGCCGATACAAGATAAGTATTTTATTTCACTGACAAAATACGGTGGCGGCGGAAGTTATCACTATCCAAACAGGGTTATATTAAATGTTGACCGAGGTGATATTGCACATTATACAATTGCACATGAAATAGTTCATCTTACTATTCAACCACTGATTGAGGAATATGACATAGAGCATTGGACAAAGGAACGGCTTGTGGATTTAGTCATGAATAGGTTTTTTCCAGAAAGACAAAGATTACAAAGAGACCCAAAGAATCCAGAACAAATAACAGAAATATTTAATACTAATTTTCCCAATATTTCTAAAATTATAAAAGAAGTTTCAGAGATAAAATAATTTAACAAAATCATGCACATAAAAAATTTTGACCCATATGATTTCTCTAAGAAAGAAATTGACGGTGTAATGGTTTATTACAAAAATTTGCCTTGGGCTCCGTGTATAAATATTTCTGTGGCATTTAACACTGGGGCTTTTAGTGACCCTATTGGAAAGGAGGGCTTGTCTCATTTTCTAGAACACCTAATATTTGATGGCTCTTTAAAATTTAAAGACAAAAAAGTGGTAAGAGAGTGGTCAAAAAAATACGCCCTGAATTCATGGAATGCTTACACAAATTTTTACGAGACCGTTTATCATCTCAAATGTCTCCCAGAAAACTATAAAAAAGCACTGGAAGGTATGAAGGACATGATATTCAATCCAAATTTAAAAAAACAAGACGTAGAACATGAAAGGGGAGTTATAACCCAAGAATCCTGGAGAAGATACAAAAATGAGAAGTTTTTAACCTATACCAAGGAAGTGATAGATAACTTATATCACGGGCATAACTACTCCAGAGTTGGGTCTCCTCTTGGCTGGCCAGAGACAATAAATAAAATATCACAACCAGATATTAAAAAATGGCATAGTGAGAAATATGTTAAAAGCAATATGAGTATTGTACTTGTTGGTGCTGTTGAAGAAAAAGGTTTGGGTTTATTAAAAGACTTTATAAAAAATCTTCCAAATAAAACAGTTGATAAATATAAAAAGGGGGAAGTTAAAAAACCAAAAAAATTAAAAATTGTAAAAAAAAGTGAAGAAATAGGTGACCCCAATGAACAGGCAGAAATTACTATTTATCGTTCAATGCCTTATTTACCAGAAAGTCGAATGGCGATTGTCACTTTGTTTAGGGTCTTAGTTGGTGATTTATTAAATGAAAAATTAAGATTTGAAAAGGGTTTGTGTTATTCGGTTGGTATGAGTACTTGGTTATTTACAGATGTTAGTGAAATATTTATGAATATAAAGACTGACGAAAAAAATATAGATTTAGTTCAGAAAGAATTTTGGAAAATCATTAAGGAAATAAAGCTTGGAAAATATAAAAGTAAATTCAACACTTTAAAAAAAGTTAATCTTGAACAAACTAAATCCAGGGAATTGGTATCCGAAGACGTGACTGATGGTGCTGTTCGAGACCTAATCAAACACAACAGAATTATTCCTCTTTTTTATGAGATAAAAGAAATGGAAGCGGTAACCTATAAAGATGTAGCAAATTTTACAGAAGAGGTTTTTGACCCGAAGTGGACTTTTACTGAAATCATTCTTCCATCAAAGAAATAATTATTTTTTAAAATAATAAAAATATGAAAAAAATAAAACATTACGCTTTTTTAGATGTTGTGATAGATGTGTTTTATAGCATTATTCTTTACAATGTTTTTATGGCTTTCAAGGGTTTCGATCTTAATTCAGTATTAGTGTTTTTTGCTATCTTCATAATGATGGATTACTGGTGGAGTGCACGTTCTTTTTCTGAATTTCCAAAATATTATCTTGTTGATTTGTATTTTATTACAGGACTCATGCTTGTATTTGCACAATGGTCAAATTATTTTGATAGTGTTCAAAGATTTGTGGGCGTGTTAATCATTTTTTTGGCGATAGACACGATTTACACTATAAGTGCAATTTTTATACACAAAGAAAAAATTGGTAGAAAAAAACTGTGGTTTTATTTTTGGACAGAGTTATGTCTAACATTCGTCTATTGTGGCCTTTATGTTTTAACTCCAATACTTACAGTCATATGGCTTATGGCGATTATTCTCCCTTATCTTATTATTGATATTTGGGGTTTTTATGTAGGAATAGAAGATTCAGAATTTTTAGATAATAATGAACAACCGTATTAATTTTTCTTAATTTGTTAAACCTTTGTTTTGTGTATGTTGACAAACGTGTATTAAACGTGCTATAATACAGGGTAGAGGTAGGCGTCCAGCTTACCAACACAAGGGGGTGAGTCATGAGATTTGTTTCCTGGCTGAAGAAGAGCCGGGAGAGAATCCTGGCTATCGGTTGGAGGCTTACGTTGTTCGAGGCCTTCTGCTGGGTGTTCAACAACCCCACCTACCTTTGGGCAATGAGTCCTCTGGGTTACGGTCTCGTAACCGGCTGGCTCATCATGTCCACAATCTCTCTCGTCATGAATGCCGGATTCTTCTGGCGCTATGACAGAGATGGGATTGACTGGCTGTTCGCAAACGCAGCTAGGAAGTGGGAGGAGGGCACACAAGAGTCCTCCGGGCGATTCCGCAGATTGATCGTCAAGATCTCCAAGTCCAGAGATGGATACACGGGAATTCTGACGTTCATTCTAGCGAGTATCAACATTGACCCCGTCATCGTGGCCGTGCACTATCGCAAAAGCCACTTCAACGGAATCAGTATGTGGGACTGGAGCATTCTCATCGCCAGCACGGCGATCGGAAACCTCTGGTGGGGGATACGGGCTGGGCTCTTTGTGGAAATTCTAAAGTTGGCAGTTCGCCACTTCTAGGTCGCGGTGATGTGTTGTCGGGTTCGCGCCCCTCGCATACTCACCGCGTTTTCGTTATAAAAAATTAAAGATATTTACTCTTAATTTTCAACCCTTTTTAAATCATCAAGATTTTTTATTTCGTTTGGAACAATATATTCGCTTTTTAAAATATTTTTCAGATATATTTTTGTTGTATCTATTGGATGGACTCCAGAAAAATTATGACAAATAACTATTTGAGAATCAGAAATTTTATAGACAATTCCTATTGCTTGCATGACATCTTTCTTGGGTGTTATTTCATATGTTAATGATACAAGGTCTCCTTTTTTATATTTATTTATCATAAAATTGAATATCGGTTACAAAAGATTTTGGAATAACGCAATACGACTGTTTTTCGTCTGCTGGATGATTGATCACTTTCTTTTTTAGTAATATTGTCTTTGGATCTTTAATAATAATTGCATTTGAAGTTACTGAAAAAAGTTTTCCTTCCGTATAAGCTTTCGTACACATTTCTGGAATTTTACCATTTACAAAGTAGACAATATCATTCCAATATATTCCTACATTCACCCCAATTTTAGAGAGATAGTTAAAATTATATAATTTATTTTTTTTATTCTTTTTAAAGACTATTGATTCTTGGGTTAAGAGCAATCCGGTGTTTGGTTTTTTATTTTTTTTAGTGAAACAAAAAATTATATTATTATTATCAACAAGTTCTCCAATGGCAATGTGTGTTTTAAATTGGCTAAAATCTAATTTCTCATTTTTTTTAAAATAGAGAGCATCTATATATCTAGCCACAACAATATTCTTCATAATGTTTAGTAGTTAATGCATGCAGAGGAGGTTTTGCCCCCCTCTGCATACACTGGGGTGGGTGTCACCCTTACTCCCTGGTTCGTTCAGGGAACAGCGGTATGCCACTTTCAGTCGAGGAGTTCGGGTCGACACCCTCTGGAAGAGAGTTAATCTCTTCTTGGTCTCGTCCCTCTCTGACTCCGGAGTCGTCTCTGAAGTCGTGACCGGCTTCAGCAACCTTGCTCGTACTGTCGTCGGTCAAATCACTCACTTCTTTCTCCCAACTCATGGTTTTTTCCTCCTTTCTGCTCAGAAGAGCTAAGATAGACCACGATATAAAATCGTAGTCTCCATACTTAATGATATGCTTGCTGATATTGTTGTCAATATTTAGATGTTTATTAAAAAATTTTAAATAAATAAACATTTTTTTATGTTTTTGGGGACTTATTCATGAAAAAGTGCAAAACTTTGGTATTTAACTAATAAATATGTTACAATTTAATTAATGAAATGGTTTACCAAAAATTTGAGAGAATATGAGAGAGACCAGGAGCCCCGTTTAGAAATCGGGGAAGTTTGTGAGTTAATGACTTTAGAACTAGTTTACAAAACCAAATAGATAGTCGTCGGCGCTCCTTTTGTGGGCGTTTTTTCTTATAAAAATGATAGAAAAAAACCCTAAAGCATTTAGGTCAGAAATATATACTAACTTTAGTGACCTTGAAAAAGAAATAAATCGTCGTTGGAACGACAAAGAGCTTAGAAAAAAAGTTGAAGATTTTTTTGGTCCAAAAATGCTTCATTTGATGATAGACAAACCACACGCCGTTTTAAGTAGAAGTGTTGGAACACCAAATCTTGAACTGAAGTACTTTCTTGACCTCGTAAAAGAAATAAAACTAGACCCTTTAATACTTGAATATAATGACAAATTTGTTGCGATTAGCAAAGATAAATATCACCTTGGCCGTCTGTTCTTTTTTCGTATTTTAAATGGTAACAAAATTATACCGGTTGATACATTAAATGTAGTTGATTTTAATAAAGACGAGGGTAAGTGTTTTAATTTAATAAATACTGTCTGGGGAGAAAACTTTATTGATTTTCATCATAGGCTTGTGTTAGAAGAGTCGCCAGAACTTAAAGATAAGATGTTTGATTTTTCGGATTGGTTTAATGAAACACGAGTGTTATCAAAATATTATTATTTTTATTATCTTTCTTTGTTTGTTTGTCATGGTGTTTTGTTTGAAAATTTTTTGGTTGGAGATAAACAAGAGTTAAATTTTATTGAGGAAAAATTGTTACCTAGTTTTAGAGAAGTTGAAAGGGTATTTGGTGTAAAACCACTCATTTACCCCTTTTTACCATTTGAAAATGAAAAAAGTTCCGTTTGGCTTTCTTACCCAGAGTCAATGCAAAAAATGATGGGAGGGAGAGTAAAGAAAAGAAGAAGTAAATTAATGAACAACTTACGACACTTTTGGTTTTTCTTGAGGGGGAAGTCTAAACATGTTTGACGATTAAGAAGTGTGATATTATAAAGATATGGAAATTGTTGATAAAAAAACTGTTATCTTAAATAGAATTTTTTATTTCGTATTATTTACAATAATAGCTATTTCAGTTATTTTGACTTTTATAAAAATTGTAATCAATAAAGACTACATAATAACAGCAGAGGTTTCTTGTGAACCAACTACAGAACAATGTTTTATGTGGGAATGTGACCCAGAAGTTGATGATGTGTGTTCAGATAACTCGGAGGAGAATATTAGTTACTATAAGATAATAAACAAAAAAGCATCAGATATTGCCAAGTGTGAAGCAACAATAGAAAAAATTGGTTGTGGTGAAGAATTGAGTTGTGTTGAGGAAGAGACATCCTGTTTTTATACTTATGATACGTCAATATAAATGAGAAAGATAAAAAAAACAATTTCAAAAAAACATCCAAAATTTATTGTAAAAGATACTGGTAAGTATGGCATGGGTGTTTTTACTGATGAGAATATTAAAAAAGGAACAGTAATAAAAGTTTTTAATGGGGAAATAATTAATTTTGATGAGTGTATAAAAAGAATTCATACTGGGGCAGAAATACAATCTGATTCTTTGCAAGTTGGGTTAGAAATGGATATGGATTTGGATGAACTTTCTAGAACCTTTAATCATAGTTGTGACCCAAACGCAGGACATAGAAAAATAAGTGAGCTAATTGCCATTAGGAATATAAAAAGAGGAGAAGAAATAACTTATGATTATTCTGCAACCACTGGACCAAATATTCCAAAATCATTATGGACTATGAAATGCAAGTGTGGTTCAAAAATTTGTAGAAAGACAATTGGAAATGTATTAACTATTCCAAAAAAACAATTAGATAAATACAAAAGAGCAGGAGCTTTGCAGGATTATATAAAAAAAGAGTTGGAGATAATAAAGAAAAACGGAGGTAAGTTGCCAAAATATAAAAAAATCATAATATGAACATAATTTCACTTTTTTTTAGTTATAATAATCAAGAAAATCTCCAGATTTGTGGTGATATAGTAGCTGAGGCATCTAAACTATTATTCTACTCTCATATTCCAACAATGATGGTTGCTCTGATAATTGGTTTTTTTGTTTTGTATAAAAATAGAGCTAATTTACTAAGCAAAATACTATTTGGTATTACATTTCTTTTTGCAATATGGAACACCTTAGATTTATTTGTGTGGTTTTATTTTGATAATAGTACCTTAACTACCTTTTTGTGGTCATTTTTTGGTGTAATCTATATTTTAATTTATGTTTTATCATTATATTTTGTAGTTATATTTATTAATGGTAAAGATGTTTCACTATCAACAAAGGTAATTATTGGATTAATTATTTCACCGATAATTTTATTAATTCCAACTACATATAATATATCAGGATTTAGCACAGTTGATTGTGTGGCGCTCGAAGGCTCAGTATACACAAATTATTATCTTTTTCTGGGACTTGTATTTGCTTTGTTTATTATACTTTTTACTGTTTATAAATGGAGAAAAATTGATAAAATTCTTAAGAAACAACTAGTTTTATTAATTTTGGGAGTCGAATCTTTTCTCCTTATTTTTTTTATGACTGTTTGGGGAATGAGTTATTTAATTGATAATGGTTATGTTGCATATAGTAATTACAATATAGAACAATATGGTTTGTTTAGTATGCCTATATTTATGGCTTTCCTTGCATACTTAATTGTTAAATTCAAAACATTTGATATTAAACTTATTGGCTCTCAAGCATTGATTGTTGCTATGGTTGCTCTTGTTGGTTCACAATTTTTCTTTATTCAAAGTGATATGAATAGAATTCTAACTGCAATAACTTTAGTGATTCTTGGTGTTGTTGGAATTAGCCTAATTCGTAGTGTTAAGAGGGAAGTGGAATTGCGTGAGCAAAAGGAAAGATTGGCGGGAGAGTTGGCGGTTTCAAATGAAAAGTTGAAAGAAGTCAATCAGGGTCAATCAAGTCTGATTCACTTTATGAATCACCAAATCAAGGGGCGATTTGGAAATATAAAAAATATATTTGCCGAGCTTTTGACCGATGACTACGGAACTATGCCTCCAGCAACCATGCCATTAATTCAAAAAGGGTTGGATGAATCAAATGTTGGAGTGATGTATGTTACTAATATTTTGAAGGGTGCTAGTGCAGAAAAAGGAACTTTGCAGTATGAAATGAAACAAATGGATGTAAAAACAATTACGGAGGAGGTTTTCTCTAAAGAAAAAGAACGTGCTGAAAAGAAAGGATTGCAGTTTAATTTAAATGTTGAATCTGGCGACTACAGTATGTCGGGGGACCCAATTCAGCTCGGAGAAGCTATTAGAAATTTAATAGACAATTCCATCAATTACACACCAACGGGAAATGTTGCTGTTAATTTGTCACTAACAGACGGAAAAATTTTACTTAAGGTTATTGATACCGGTGTGGGTATCATGGAGGAAGATAAAGAGCGTCTATTCAAGGCTGGTGGTAGGGGGGTTAATTCTTTAAAAGTTAATGTTAATGCCACAGGATATGGCCTAGTCTTCGTCAAAAACGTTGCTATTGCCCACAAAGGCCGTGTCTGGGTTGATTCCGATGGTAATGAAAAAGGCTCTACTTTCTACTTGGAACTTCCAAAAAATCAATAAAACTAGGTTATGAAAAAAGAAAACAATCTTGCTTTTATTGATGGGCAAAATTTACACTTGGGTACGACACATGATGGTTGGAGGGTAGATTTATACAAATTTAGGGTTTATCTTAAAGATAAATATGGGGTTGATAAGGCGTACTATGTTCTCGGATATGTGTCAGATGAAGAACAAGATTTGTATAATAACCTACAAGATGCTGGATTTATAGTTATCTTCAAGCAACACAACTCAATTTTATTGACCACTAAAAAAGGTAATGTTGATACAGATATAGTTTTTGAAATAATGAAAAATCTTATTGATAATAAAGATTTTGATAAAATAGTTTTAGTTTCTGGAGATGGGGATTATAAGAAAGTTGTTGATTATTTGATTAAAAAAGATAGATTTAAAAAAATACTGTTTCCGAATCGAAAATTTGCTTCTTCGCTTTATCGGTCTCTAGGAGCAGAATTTTTTGATTATCTTGATAATCTTAAGACCTATATTAAGTGGTCTAAATGAAAAAGGCTCCTAAGGCACTAGACCTTTCGGATCCTTTTTCGTCTGGATATGTTGTTATTATATACCCAATAGTTAGTTTAAGTCAATAGTTGTGGATAGTGAAAAATAAGGCTAAAAACATGCAAATAAAATCAAAATTTAAAAACAGATCTGGAAAGGAAATAGAGTATATTTATTATGAAAAGTTAGACCCAATGGAAGGGTTAGATGGAAAAATTTTACAAGCTGTTCATGGTTTTTGTTTTTGTGGTGATAAATTAGTACTTGTAAAACATAAAAATCACGGGTGGCAACCACCAGGCGGACATATAGAAAACGGAGAAACCATTGAATCGACAGTAATTCGCGAAGTAAAAGAGGAATCTAACATGAAAGTTCTGCATCAGGAATTAATCGGATTTATTGATGTGTATGAAGGGGATAGAATTATCCGACAAACTCGTTCGTTTTGTATTGTAGAGCCGTACGGTGATTTTACAGTTGATACCGATATTGAAGGGGATGTGACTGAGATAAAACTAATTAGCCCCACTGATTACAAACAATATTTTGATTGGGGTGAGATTGGGGATAGAATCATGAAACGAGCCTTGGAAATGAAAGAGAAGCTAAATAAAAACTAAATAACGTAAACAAAAAGCTTTTTACCTCGTGGAGAAATTGTTTTGTTTAGTTCAATAACTTGAGTAGGTAAAGTGTCAGTCAGTTCAAAATCACAGGAGACTATTCGTGTGCCTGGTTTACATTGTTCCTGTATATTTTTAATCAATTTATTAATTACTTTTGGGTATAAATAGAGAAAAATGTGGGTAGCCGAGGAGATGTCTGTTTTAAAAATATCTTCTCTTTTTATTTGAATATTTTTGTACTTTTTTGTCTTGAACTTGGCTAAAAAATAAGGAATAAAACCTATATCAACTCCAACGGCTTTTATGTTTTGATATTTTTGAACAGCCCTTAGTAAAATCCTGGCATCTCCACAACCCAGGTCATACAAAATACTGTTTGGACTTAATTCAAGGGCATTTAAAATATCATTTTCAATTTCTTTTGGCACTGGTACAAAAGGTGCGTCTGTCGTAAAGATAGCCAAAAACTGCATTAATACAAACAAAACAAAAACCACAAAGAAAACGAGACTTAAAATAAGTAGTAATGAATATAAGATAACCATGTTAAAATTTATCCGCACACTAACATTGGCTTTGTGTTTTTGTTGCCATGTCGTGTATTATAGACGTATTAGAATAAATTGGTCGACTTAGCATTATATAATCTAGTTAAAACACTTGCAACCAAGCCAATGTTAGTGTTCGGATGTATCATGTCTCAAGAATTAGTCTGGGATAGGGAATATAGGAAATCCAAGCTTTTAACTAAAGAAAATAAGCCACAAACAGATGTGGTGCATTTTGTTAAATTTCTAAAAGACTTAAACAAAAAGAACCTTGGTAGTATTTTTAGACAAAAAAGTGCGACCGCACATTTTTGTACAGATTTACAAATTTTAGATTTAGGCTCTGGAACGGGGAGAAATAGCTACTATTTTGCCCGCCTGCTATCGTCTGAAGCCGAAGGCAATGGCGGGCAGGCTGAATTGGGCGCAAAAGTAATTGGTTTTGAAATCTCCCAAACCGCCATTAATATCGCCAAATCCAACATGTCAAGAACGCGACTTGACATTGAATATAAAAAGCAAAGTATCGGGGAAAAGTTTTTGTTGGAGGATAATTCAATTGATATTGTTTTGGATGTAACATCTTCAAATTCCCTGTCAGAAGGGGAGAGAGAAGTTTATTTATCTGAAACTAATCGTGTACTAAAAAAGGAGGGATATTTTTTTGTTAAAGCTTTATGTAAAGATGGTGATGATAATGCTAAATATCTCCTAAAAAACTTTTCCGGAAAAGAAAAAGATACCTACATAATGCCAGAGCTTGGTGTAACAGAGCGAGTTTGGAGTAGGGAAGATTTTATCAAGTATTACGAAAAGTATTTTACTATTCTGAAATTAGAAAAAAAGATCAGTTATAGCCGAATGAATAATCGTTCTTATAAGCGAAACTTTTGGATTTGCTATATGAGAAAATGATAATAGATAGAGGGGTCACGACACAGCGTCGTGACCCCTCGTGCGACCCACCTAATGGGTCGAGCTTCGTGTCGCACACTTCGTACACGGCCTGGCCCTGATGATGCGAATGGCCTTCACGACTTACCTCCTTTCTCTCTGAGGGCAGTTGTGATGGAGACAGTAAGGAACTGAGGTTGAGTCAGGGGATTACCCGTCTCCACGTAATTTTCCCCTAAACAGTAATTATACGCCTCACTAAGCCCCGTGTCTACACATTTGATATCACGAAACCGTTGCATTTCCCTTGAGTCATAAATTGCGTGCACACTGGCCTGAGTGATGTTTCCCACAGAATAAGGAAACTGACTACAAGGGAATACATCTCCATTGGCTGAGACACTAAACAGAGACCGTCCCAGCTCACAAATCGGATCTCTTAAACACCCCAACTGAGTTTTGATCAGAAAATTAGGGTTTTCATCAACAAATTCCCTGAACTGCTCTGGTGAGATGTTAAGTGATGTCGGTTCTGTATTGTGAGAATAGTATTTACCCACAATAGGCCAGCTGAAATCCTGCTTTATCCCAACCTTCTTGAAATAGGTTGCAGTATCAACCCACGTCCTGAAGTTAAGACTCATAAGGGGTGTAGCGACCTCAACGTAGAAGCCTCTCTCTTTCAGTCTCATGAGGTTTTTTAGTGACCTTGTGAGTGAGCCACTGACCGTGGTAATACTATCGTGCACAACATGATCTGATGAGTAAATTGAGGTCTGTACTCTACCGATCATGGCCAAAGAGGGGTCTAACCTCCAAAACCATGATGGAATGTGCTGTAGATTTGAAAAGATTTCAATGACAAATCCTTTCTCTCTAGAACACTGAAGTAACCACTCAAGTCTGACGTTGAGAAACGGTTCACCTCCTGTGAACACTAAAAGGAACACTCCCATCTGATGAAGGGCATCTAGAAACTTGTTAAGTTCTCGTATGGACATTTGCTCGAAAACACTTGGAGTAGAACACCGAAGAGAATCTACTCCAATATAGCAGTGGACACATTTCATCGAGCAACGTCTGTTGAGTTCTAAATTAACTATGGACGGAAACCCAAATTCCATTCCGCAGTTATTCAGATTACTTCGACATAATCTTGTATTTGTCTGCCCACCTGCTGAGAGTAACCCAAGAACCTCACTATCGAGTTCCAGACTAGGGTCGGCATAGTTTTGAAGCAGACTGGAGGTATCATCCACTGACATTTCAGTAAACGTCAGCAGGTTTCCAGTGGCTACATTCAAAACGTGTGCATTTCCTTTGGTGACACGATATATCACAGATTTCATCTCTGCACCTCTATATTAATTAACAACATGGCCATTTCCTAAAATATTATATAATGTTATGGAAAAATGATCAATTCAGATAATCTTCTATCTCTCTAATTTTTTTTAGATCCTCTGTTTCCTTTTTTTCTTTTCTAAATTTATTTTCTAATCCTTTTTTGTAGATCTTAAGGTATTGTTTGATATCAATATTAAAAAAACTCGTCTCATTAAGTGATATTAAGTTTAATTTAATGGTCTCATCAATTAATTTTTCAATGTCAGCCTTGTCAATGAAGGAGATGTAAAAATTATTTCGTATTAATTCACGATCATGATCTGGATCAGTATTAAACCCAAGCTCACCCAGTACATTCCTACATATAGGAAAATCATCCGGTCTAACTATAATAAAATCAAGATCATCAACGTGAGCCTCTTTGTTTAGGATAAGGTATAAGCCAAACGATCCATAGATAATTGGTATTATGTTTTTCTTATTAAGATTTGAAACAATCTCAAGAAATGTGGGGAGTACATCCTTCATATAATAAATATTATTATAACCACTTAATGCAAACCAATTTGATAATCATATAACTTTTTATAAACACCGTCCTCAATTTTAATTAGTTCATCATGAGTACCACACTCAACCATTCTTCCTTTATCAAATACAAGTATTTTGTGAGCCTTACGTACAGTTGAAAGTCTGTGAGCAATAATAAATGTGGTTTTTCCACGCATCAGTTTCTCTAGGGCTTCGGTAACTATTTGTTCAGTGTTAGCATCTAGTGCGCTTGTAGGTTCATCTAAGATAAGAATCGCAGGGTTTCTAAGTATTGCTCTAGCAATGGAGACTCTTTGTTTTTGTCCAACAGAAAGCTTAATACCTCTTTCTCCAACAAGAGACTCATATTTCTCTGGAAGATTTTGCACGAAGTCATCTATGTGGGCTTCTTTTGCCACCCTTATGATATCTTCTTGTGAAGCCCTAAATGAGCCATATTCAATGTTTATTTTGATTGAATCATTAAATAATGCTACTTCTTGTGGTACTACTGCTATGTGTCTTCGTAAGTTAGTTAAATCAAGTTTCCTTGTATCAATTCCATCAATTAGAACTCTTCCTTGGGTGGGAAAATAATATCCAGAGATAAGCGAAATTGATGTGCTTTTGCCAACCCCAGATTCACCAACCACTGCGACAATTTCTCCTGGGTGTATGTGAATATTGAGATCAATAAGCACATCTGGCTGTTCCGGTGTATACCTAAAGGAGACATTTTCAAACACGATATCACCAGTGATTTTATCAATAGGAGTTAAGTTTTCAGGAGTATAGTTTTCTGTTTTTGTGTCGAAAACTATTTCTGACTGAGCAGCTGAAATAATCCCATTTCTTATTACTTGCCAACTGTAGCCCAGGGAAACAAATGGTCCAAAGAACATCATCGAGTATCCGTTAAGTGCCATAAGTTCACCGACCGTAATCACACCCTGAGATACAAACCTAACCGAAAGAATAAAAATAGCTAATTGTGTAAAAAATACAATTGTTCTTTGAAAAAACCCCACATTACTCCAAGTTGCCTCAATCTTTTTCCATAATGTAAGAGCTTTTCCATACATTGATCTTTTTACCTTCCTTATCTCGTACTCTTCTGATGCTGATTGTTTTACACTTTCTACCTGGTTGACTGCGGTGGCTGCATCGTCCCACCCATCACTCCATGATTTATGTCCGAGGGAATCTATTTTTGCTATTGGTCTTAAAATGTAAATCAGTAACATTACATATAGAATTACACCAACAAGTAGAATACAAGAAAGGGCTACGTTTATACTAGCAGATAATGTAATTCCGATAATAATACTCAAAAATTGAGGGGCTATACTTACCAGACTATCAAAGATAGATTGTACTCTCCAGCTTGCAGATGAGATTTTTTGAAGTTCACCGCTGATGTGTCCATTCTTGTGGTATGCAAGCGGTAATTTAAGCATATGAATAAACCCATCAACCTGAATTTTAAATTGAAGATTAATTCCAACATTTCGCCTTAATCTATCATTTACCCAATCAACATTGTTTGCAACAAGTTGAGTAATTGTCCAGATAAAAAGTAAAATTGCCCACAACGGAAAAGAACTGGAGACAAGTATCTCCTTGTGTTCAGAAAGGTCAATCAATGCATCAAAAAAACGGCCAGTAACATATGGTACTAGTCCATTCGCAATAGCAGAAATAATACCTAGTATTGTGATAATAATAAGTTTATTTGAAAAAGGCTTTAAGTGTCTAAAGATAGCTCTCAATCCTCTTTTTGTTTCACTCTGCTCCATAGTTTGACTATTTTCAATTATTTTTGATTCATTCATGTTTATATTGACAATAATACGACTGAATTTCTGGGTTGTCAAAACCTTAGTTGACTTTTTGTCTATTTTGTTTAATATAAGAACACCATGACAAACATGCGTAACCAAATGAATATTAGGAAAAACAGCCGAAAGGGGCTTACTTCTTTTGCTGTGCCATGTAGTGAACTTCGTTCTACTACTGTGGCTGTGCTTCCAAATAACACTATTCCTGCATATTTTGCAGGGAAATTACGCTGTGTTCTAAGTACTTGAAACTGACTATATTTCATTCGAATACTTAAAACGCCGCGTACTGCGGCGTTTTAAGTTCACTATGTATCGAGCTTTGCTCTGATACTGTAGTTCTTTAACAACTGAAACAACAATCAAACTTGATACAGAAGGAGAAGCAAGATGGATTTTGATGACAGAGAAAAAACACCAGCCACGATTACCGAGTACCTCTCAAGTGCAAAAGAATCTGTGAAGGTTCTGGTTTGGACTTGGAGGTTTTTGGAATCACCCGAACAGGTTAAATGGTTGCGGAGAATGTTTAGCTACATGTCCGCAAACATCCTGACACAGATGACCATACCCTTCACTATCTCGCTTATTTTCCGCGGTCTCGCGGAAAAAAGTCAGGAGTTCGTGACGGCGGGGGTTGTCGTGACGTTCACGCTCATGGCAGTTCAGAAACTGTTTCACTTCAAACAGGCCACCTACAGAGAGCTTATTCTCGGCTACCTCCAGGGCACACTTGACGACTACATCACAAGGATGATGTTCGAGAAATCCCTAGGGCAACACGCCGAACACAGCGGCACTCTGAATGTTGGCAACATTGACAAGGGTCGATGGAAACTCCTGGACCTCCAGGGACTTCTACTGTTTGAGGGTTTTCAAGTTCTAGCAACTCTTCTGGTTGCTTACCTCCTTATCTGGATTGTCTCACCGGTCTCCGGTCTGGCGATCAGTCTCTCGTTCGTGGTTTATGTTGGTTGGACACTCTTTCTCAACCACAAGGTGGTTTTGGAGTGTACAAACATCGACAAGCGCTTCCGTGTTCTCAATCGGAGGAGGCTTGACCGGTGGGCAAAGGTGGAAAGGGTCAAAACGAGTGGTATGTCCGCAAGGGAGATTCGCGAGATGTCGGCAGAGTTTGCCGACAACCTCAAGGACGACCGTCGTTTCTGGCTCTGGTTCATCAAACACAACGCTTTTCGGGATACTGCAACCATGCTTGCCTTCATGACTGTCATTAGCTATGGCACATGGCAGGTGTGGCAGGGTCACATGAATATAGGCAATTTGTATCCTATCTTCATGTGGACAAGCACCATCGTATCAAGTGTGTGGCAAATCGGCAGGATTGAACACATGATCAACTGGAACATGCCTGCCGTTAAAGCCAAGATAGAGGCCCTGTCCATACCACCCGAAGCTACAGACATGAAAGACAGTGTGGAGATCTCACGTGGTTCTCCGATTGCAATTGAGTTTCGGGATGTATCGTATACCTACCCGGAACACGATGTGGCTCAGGATGACACTGACGAAGAAGAAAATCCACACGCCCTAAGGCACGTCAGCTTCAGCGTGGAAGCTGGTCACAAGGTGGCGATTATTGGGCAGTCTGGAGCAGGTAAGTCAACTATGGCTCGACTGCTTCTCCGCTCGATGGACCCATCAAACGGCAAAATCCTAATAAACGGAATTGATATGAAAGAAATCAACTCCGCATCATGGATTCGAACTCTCGGATACATTCCACAGCAAGCTCAGATTTTCGACGGAAGTATCCGCTACAATCTGACGTATGCACTGGATACTGAGGAAAGGGAGCAACTTGGTGACGAGGAAGTCTGGAGCCTCATGCGCGACCTCCAGATTGACTTCGGAAAACGTCTGACAAAAGGCATTTACACCGAAGTCGGTACAAACGGGATCAAGCTCTCGGGTGGGCAAGCCCAAAGGCTCATTATTGGAGCGGCCGCCATCAAGCGCCCTCGAATGATGCTCATCGATGAAGCCACTTCAAGCTTAGACTCAACCACAGAAAAACTGGTTCAGGCTGGGCTACAGAAACTTCTGTCGGGTGATGTCACAGCAGTGGTCATTGCCCACAGACTTTCAACTGTAAGGCACCTCTGCGACAAGTTTGTCGTTCTCAAATCCAGCGATGAACTGACAAACAGCGACTCACAAGTAGAAGCTGTAGCCTCGTCGTTCGAAGAGCTCTATGGCATCTCGAAAACGTTTCGGATGCTCGCAGATGACCAGGGGATTGTTGTGTGACGTCGTTCTTTCAAATCCCGCCAAGTCTTCGGACGAGGCGGGGTTTTCTTTTGTTAAAAAAATTGTGTACAATATTCATATGACTAAAAAAACTTTACTTTCTGGAATACAACCAAGTGGCAGCCTACACATCGGTAACTATTTTGGAGCCATTAGGCAGTTTGTGGACATGCAGGACAGTCACAACGCTATTTATATGATAGTTGACTATCATGCTTTGAATTCCGTTCAAAATAAGGAAGAAATGTCACAAAATATCTTGAATCTAGCAACCGACTATCTTGCTCTAGGGCTAGACCCACAAAAATCAATCATTTTTAAGCAATCAGACGTCTCGGAACACACTGAGTTATGTTGGATTTTTGATACCATAACCACCATGCCATTTCTCATGCGTGCTCATGCTTTTAAAGATGCCGAAGCAAACAATAAAGAAATAAGCGTTGGCAAGTTTAATTACCCAATGCTTATGGCTGCAGATATTTTGCTTTACGATACAGAAGTCGTGCCCGTTGGACAAGACCAGAAACAGCATGTTGAATACGCTAGAGATACTGCCCAAAAATTTAATTTTGTTTTCAAACAAGAGATTTTTAAACTTCCTGAGTCAAAAATTCTAGATACTGTAGCTGTTATTCCCGGAACTGACGGAAGAAAAATGAGTAAAAGTTATGGCAATACTATTCCACTTTTTGCTTCACTGGAAGAAATCACAAAAGCAGTGATGTCTATTATCACAGATTCTAAACCGGTTAGTGAGCCAAGAAATCCAGAAGAGGACAACGTGTTTAAGTTGCACAGATTATTTTCTAAACCAGATGAGCTGTTTGATTTACGACAAAAGTATGAGAAGGGTGGAATAAGTCATAAAGAATCCAAAGAATTGCTTATTAAAAATATAAATACTTTCATTGCACCCCTACGAGACAAAAGAGAGCAATTAGCCCATGATACAGATTTTGTCTTGGATGTTTTGAAAGAAGGAGGCAAAAGAGCAAAATTAAAAGCAGAACACAAGATGGAACAGGTTAGGGAAGCAATAGGAGTTAAATTATACTAGAGTTGAGAGTCCTTAAAGTTTATAAAGTCTATAAAGTAAAACACATGATAAACAGAACTTATAACAAAGACATAGGTCAGCATGTGGGAGAGGAAATTATGGTAAATGGTTTTGTCCACACATTGCGTGTTCAAAGCAAAATAGTTTTTCTTTTGCTTCGTGACATAACTGGGGTAATTCAAACTGTAATTGAGGCAAGTTCTCCTACTTTTGAAACGGCAAAAAATCTTTCTCATGAGTCCGTGGTGAAAATCACTGGTACAGTCAAGGAAGCAAAACAAGCCATGGGTGGAAATGAAATATCTGTACAAAACATTGAAGTCTTGTCTGTTGCAGACCCAGAACTTCCAATTCCAGTTGTGATGAAAGGTGGAGATGAAGAAACTGATGCTCCGATTAGATTAGATTATAGATGGTTGGATTTGCGAAAGCCAGAGAAAACAAGAATATTTCAAGTTTGGACAGAATTAGAAAAAGGTTTTAGAAAATATTGGAGTGAAAATAATTTTGTTCAGCTCTACCCACCTGCATTTATGTCTACCGCTTCGGAAACAGGTGCAGACGTATTCACTGTTAATTATTTTGATAGAAAAGCTTATCTAGCTCAATCACCACAATTTTACAAGCAAATGGCTCAAGCAGCGGGGTTTGAGAAGGTTTTTATGGTTGCCCCTGTTTTTCGAGCGGAATTGTCGTTTACTACGAGACACTTAACAGAATTTACCGGTTGGGATTTTGAGATTTCATATATTGAGTCCCACAATGATGTCATGGATGCAGAAGAGGGTATGATAGTGGAAGGATTTAAGGCTGTTTTAGAAAAATTTCCAGAGACAGATATTACTGTCCCACAGAGACCTTTTCCAAGAATTACAATTTTGGAAGCAAAGAAAATTTTAGCTGACTTGGGAGTTGAAAGTGGCGAACCATATGATTTGTCCCCAGAGGAAGAGAGAGCAATCTGTGAGCACGTCAAAAAAGAAAAAGACCATGATTTTGTTTTCATTACCGAATACCACAAATCAAAAAGCGCTTTTTACCACATGCGACTAGAGGCTGGAAGTGATTTTTCTAGACGTGCAGACCTCCTATACCGAGGAATAGAAGTTACAACACTCGCTCAACGCGAACACAGGGTAGATGTTTTGATAAAACAAGCCGAGGAAAAAGGTATGTCTCTTGAGCCGTTGAAAGATTATATCAACTTTTTCAGATATGGTTGTCCTCCTCATGGTGGCGCAGGTATTGGTCCAGGAAGATTTGTTATGAAAATTCTTGATTTACCAAACGTTAGAGAGGCCACATACCTACCTCGAGATGTTAAGAGATTGAACCCCTAAAACACTTGTGGTAGGTAGTCTTATGTATTAGTATTATAGCCATGATTACAAACCTTAGTAACAATAAAACTTTGTTTTATTCGTTGTTTTTATCTGTAATTATTTTTGTTTCAACAAGTCTTTACGCTTCTACCACTATCAGTACAAATATAATAACGGATGGTAATGTCGGTATCGGGACAGCAACGCCTGGGGCAAAATTGGAAATTCAAGGTGACGGTAATCAACTTTTACTTACTGGCGGTTCTCTTGCTACAGACGGAACTGAGAATTGGCTGAATGTTACTGGAACTTTTCCCACCCAGACAACTAATACTTCTGCTGTTAGATTTAACATAACTCCCAATACTTCTGCTACAAGTGGCCAATGGGGACTTTATACAAGCATCAATGCAGCTTCTGTTACTTCAAGTAACACAATAGGAACTGTAAGCTTAAACAGTGTAAGTAATACTACTAACAATTTACGCATTAGTGTATCTACTGGTACTCCTTTTGGTAATCTGGGACTTTATAGTGCAGCCGTAGGAACTGGGACGGGTCTTAATTTGGGAGTATTTACAGAAGCCGTCGGTGGTATTTTAAATATAGGGGTGGGTAGTAAGTCTATAGTAGCCAAAGACTCTGCCACAAATGTTGCTGTGATGGGGGTTGCTCTTAATACCGCCGTTACATCTCCAATCCAAGTTGGCGGATATTTTGGCTTGCAAAACACCACCCCGACATTTACTTCCGCAGCATTAATTGCCAATAACGGTTCTCAGACCTCACCAATTTTTTTAGCACAGGATAATGGTTCAACAATTTTTAGTATCCTTGACGGTGGCAACGTCGGTATTGGCACCACAACCCCACAAAGTAAACTTCACGTAACTTCTGGTGCAAGTGCCACAACTACAATAAACGTCGGGGAATTAGGTTCAGCAACAAGCTACGCATGTTTCAACACAAAAAACACTGTCGGAACAGATATTTCATTTTATTTTGTAGGAACAACGATGGTTGTGGAGAGCAATACTTGCAGATAATTCAAAATTTTCAAGGCTTATTTTATACTAAAAACTGGCATTTGGCTGTGATTTGGATTGTGTAATGTGGTGTGAACTTCGTTTCCTCTAATTTCGTACATTGGTCTTGTATCGTGACCTTGCGGGTTAAATGCTGTGGGATGAATGTTGTTTCCTTTTATTTCATACCAAGGCATTGACCTGTTTCCACCAGCATCTTTATTGTGGACAGTAGCATAAACTTTATTATTTCTAACCTCAAACTGTGGATGTGTAGTATCTTTATTGCTAAAAGTTGAGTGATAAAATTCCATATTTTTTAATTAGTTTATTAATCCAATTATAACACATTGCAAAAAAGGTAAAAAGCTTATAGAATTACCCATATATGTCTAATAAATACAAGGTAACTTATGGGGGTTGGTATCAGAGAACAACACTCCATTTGAGTGAAATTTATAATTTATTTGCAGAAGGAGAATCTCACTTAAATTTAGATAAAAAAGAACTAAAAAGGTTTCAAGCTGAACTAGATTTGACTAATATCTCTAGAGAGTCAGGTTATTTGGAATATATAAAAGCCACAACATCATCAGAAATTAAAATTTTTTATTATGAGGATGGTTTATATATTTTAGAGAAAGATACAGATGATATCTTAGAAGCACAAAAATTACTTGAAGAATACTTGGAGAAAAAATTCACCCCAGCGATATCATACATTTTTTCACTAGGAGCTCCAACTCCAAAAATTTTGGCCAACATAAAAACAGTGCACCCAGTTGTAATCAGTATTTTTGATAGCACAGATAAAAAATTTATTATTGACGAATCAAGTTTTGGCAAGGTTTACACAAAAATGTCGAGTGACAGCATAACGGTGTCAAAAACTCCTCGTTTTATTTTTATTGAGACTGATTCAGAACTACACCGACCGATTTATGAAATTATCGCCATGCAGATTTTCTTTAGAGAATTTAAAGACCAACTTGAAAAATATCTTTCGATTCACAGAACAATTTGGGAAGAAATCTCCGACATAAAGGAAGCCAAGGTAATAAGGGGTAGGGAAGTGGATAGCATTAGAGGAAAGCTTGATGGGTACCAGAAAACCATTAATCTGATTAGCAATAGAATTAATCAGATGGGCTCGTACATAAACACAAGGTCTTCTATTGCAAAAAATTTGGAAATTGAAAAAGACCTAATTTCTTTATTTGAATATAAATTTGAGACACTGACCGACACTCTTTCTTATATAAAAGAAATCTGGAAAATGACAGGGGATTATCTGTCATCGGCTATAGGAAATTTAGTTGAAATTAAGAATCAGGCCACAAGCAACAACCTAAAATCATTGCAAACTATAACAAGTATTGGGGTTATTTCCGGAGTTTTAGGATATCTATCAGCAAATAAACTCCCCCAAATCAGTAAATCTGGGGCTATATATTTTGTAATCCTGTTTTGTCTGACCTGGTTTATGAACTACATAATCGCCAAAAAATACAAAAACAAGAAATATAGCTTAAAATTTGGTGACAGGGCTTCTAACCTCTAGCATTGTCATGGATTCTGAATATCAAGTCAAAACTCATATTTTTGAAGGACCGTTAGACACCCTACTTTCCCTTATAGAAAAGAGAAAGCTTTTTATAAACGATATTTCTCTAGCCCAAGTAGCAGACGACTATATTGCCTATATAAAGAGCTTGGAGGACTTTCCGATTGCTGATTCGGCCCATTTTATTCTCATTGCCTCTACTTTGGTTTTAATTAAATCCAAATCTTTGTTGCCAACGCTTACGCTTTCGGAAGAAGAGGAACACAATATTGAAGATTTAGAGGCTAGGCTTCGAGAATATCAAAAATACAAAGCTTTAAGCCGTCATTTGAGGGAACGATTTAACATCCATGTTGAATATTTGCGATTGCCGTCAAAAGAAAAGGTGGTGGTTTTTGCTCCAGACAAAAACACCACAATCGACAAAATAACCGAAACAATCAAACTAATTATCCAGCAGATACCCAAAAAAGAATTCGTACCAAAAACTATTGTACAAAAAGTTATTTCTCTAGAAGAAATGATGGACAACCTTGCCAAGAGAATCACGGAAAACATGAAAATGAGTTTTAAAGACTTTTCCCGCCAGTCATCGCAAGGCTCAAACTATGGCGGGCAGGCGGGTATTAATCGCGAGAAAAAAATACATGTCATTATAAGTTTTTTAGCTATGTTAGAATTGGTAAAGCAAGGTATTATACAAGTACGTCAAGACAAGAATTTTCAGGATATTCATATGGAAACTGATTTAGTGGCCACACCAAAATACTAAAATGCAAAATAATTTAATTCAAAAAATAGAAGCCATACTTTTTTATATTGCTGAACCAGTTAGGATAGATTTTTTGGCCAAGATTTTAGAGATTTCTACTGAAGAAACAAAACAGACGTTAAATGAATTAAAACGAAATCTAGATAATAGGGGGGTCAGGCTGGTTATGCATAGTGATGAGGTCACTTTGGTAACTGCCCCTGAATATTCAGCAATAATAGAAAAAATGGTCAAAGAGGAAAGAGAGGGAGACTTGGGAAGAGCTGGAATTGAGACGTTATCAATTATTGCTTACAAGGGGCCAATTAGTAAAAAGGAGGTTGAATACATTAGGGGAGTTAACTCACAATATGCCCTAAGAACCTTATTACTCCGAGGTTTAATAGAAAGAAAAAATAATGAGACAGATACAAGAATTATGAGTTATACTGTAACCAGTGATGCTTTAAGGTTTTTGGGCTTGGGTCAGGTCTCAGATCTACCAGAATATGAGGAAACGAGAAAACAATTAGAGGTTGTGGAAGAAAAAGAAGAAGTAGAGTTAGAAGAATTAAACTAAAAATATGCCAGAAGAAACACAAACAATATCAAAAAAATTATTAGTATTAGACGGCGTCTTAGTTATATTGATTGTTAGTATGGTTTTTATGATTTATGCTGTACTAAACAAACCAATAAAAAAAGAAACGATTGTTTATAATGAAAAGATAAGTTCAAGAGTTTTTGACGGAATAGAATTAGAAGCAAAATCTGCTTATGTTTTTGACGTTGTAAAAAATGAAGTTATTTTCAAAAAAAACGAGTTTACCCAACTTCCTCTTGCTTCAGTTACTAAATTGATGATGGCCCTCACCGCTACAGAACTAGTACCAAACAATTCTCAAGTTACCATCAAAAAAGAATTTCTAAAAGAAGAAGGGGATACAGGGTTATTGGCTGATGAGTCATGGAAACTAAAAGACCTTTTAGACTTTTCTTTAATGGTTTCTTCAAATGACGGCGCAAGGTCAGTGGCTTCTGTTATAGGCGCAACCAACCTAAAAACAGACGATTATAATCTTGGCAGGAAAGATTTTGTATTAAAAATGAATGAAAAAGCAAATGAATTGGGCTTAAAACAAACATATTTTACAAATGAAAGCGGTCTGGATGATGGAGTTACATCTGGGGGTTATGGCTCTGCTATTGATGTCAGTAAATTATTGGGGTATATCTTAGAAAATCACCCTGAAATTTTAGAGGCGACAAGATATCAAACTTTAAATATTTCCTCCCTAGATAAAACACATCTAGCAAAAAACACTAACATTGACGTTGACCAAATACCTGGACTTTTAGCCTCAAAAACTGGTTTTACAAACATGGCTGGAGGAAATTTGGCTATAGCCTTTGATTCGTCCATTGGTAGGCCGGTTATTGTGGTTGTCTTGGGTTCCAGTGTAGATGGACGATTCAAAGATGTTGCAAAACTAGTAAAAGCCAGTCTAAATTATATAGAAAAATAAACGAGATGATCTCAAAAGAAATAATAGAAAATATATTAAAACCTGCTGATATTAAAATAAATGGCGAAAGATCTTTTGACATAAAAGTTTATGATGATAGATTTTATTCTAGGATACTTGTTGGAGGAGCTTTGGCCCTTGGTGAATCATATATGGATGGGTGGTGGGATTGCGAACAACTTGATGAATGTGTGTCTCGAATTATCAGAGCAAAGTCACAAAACAAAATCTCTTTTAATTTACCAAATATACTGCAATATTTAACTGCACTATTAACAAACCCTGGAACACACAGAAAAGCTTTTGAGGTTGGGAAAAAACATTATGACTTGGGCAACGATTTATTTGAAGCTATGCTGGATAAGCGCATGGTTTATACTTGTGCGTATTGGAAAAACGCCAGTAATCTTGACGAGGCTCAGGAACATAAATTAGATTTAGTTTGTAAAAAATTAAATCTTCATGAAGGACAAAGAATACTTGATATAGGTTGTGGTTGGGGAAGTTTTATGAAGTTTGCCACAGAAAAATATAGAGTAAGTGTTGTTGGTATTACTGTATCAAAAGAACAACTTACACTTGTTAAAGAAAGTTGTGTTGGTTTACCAATAGAAATTCGCCTTCAAGATTACCGGGATTTAAATGAAAAATTTGACCATATAGTTTCTCTTGGTATGTTTGAACACGTTGGTGTAAAAAATTATTCAGTATATATGAATATTGCAAAAAAGTGTCTTAACGACGGTGGTTTATTTCTTCTACACACGATTGGAAAGGACGTTACAACCCTTGGAGTAAATCCGTGGATTGAAAAATATATTTTTCCAAATGGTAAAATCCCTTCTTTTTTAGAAATAAGTAGAGCCGTTGAAAATGTTTTTGTCGTAGAAGATTGGCATAATTTTGGCGCGGACTATGATAAAACACTTTGTGCCTGGTTCTTAAATTTTAATAATCATTGGGATAAATTATCAAAAAAATATGGGGAAAGATTTTACAAAATGTGGAAATTTTATTTATTATCTTGTGCCGGAGCTTTCAGGGCTAGAGACATAGAACTTTGGCAAATTGTTCTTTCTCCAAACGGTGTGAAAGGAGGATATAAATCTGTAAGATAGGGCTTTTTTAGACAAGTCTTAGGTATTCAGATATACCCCCACACTAAGATATCTCGGGTGTTTATTGTGTAGAAATATCAAAATATCAACCAAATCTCTGAATATTTTGAATTAACTTAGTGTCGGGGTATACTGTTCCTATGTGTGGAATAGCTGGGTTTTTTGACCCAAAAACAACCGAAAAAGAAAAGCCAATTTTAGATATGGTGGCAAAGATAGTTCATCGTGGTCCAGATGATGATGGTTTTTATATTGATAAATATGTGGGGTTGGGTATGAGAAGATTGTCCATCATAGACTTATCCACAGGAAGGCAACCAATCTCCTCGGCCGATGGAAAACTATTAATTATTCTTAATGGTGAAATATACAACTACAAAGAACTGAGAGGGGAATTAATTAAAAATGGTTGTGTTTTTAAGACCGAATCAGACACTGAAGTTATCCTGCATATGTATGAATTTTATGGAGAAAAAATGCTTACAAAATTGCGGGGTATGTTCGCTTTTTCCATATATAATACCGAAACAAAAAAACTATTTATTGCCAGAGATTTTTTTGGTATAAAACCAATATACTATCTAGTTAATGATGATGGTAGGGTTATTGCTTTTTCATCGGAGATAAAAAGCTTTTTGGCTCTCCCCTCATTTAAAATAGACATTAATGACAACGCTGTTATAAACTATCTTTCGTTTCAATACAATCCTCTAAACGAAACATTTTTTAAGAATGTCTACAAACTTCCTCCAGCCCACTACCTGTTAATTGACCTTATCACCAACGAAACACACATAGAAAAGTATTGGTCTTTTGAATTTCATCAAGACAACCGTCTTGATGAACATAAAACAGCTAAAATAATTTATGAAACCATTAAGGATTCCGTAGCACATCATATGATAGCCGATGTTCCTGTTGGAACCTTTCTTTCTGGAGGAATAGATAGTTCAATTATTACAACTTTAATGCAGGAAATTAGAGGGGATAAGAAGATAAGAACTTTTACAGTTGGTTTTGATACCCTAACTGAAGGAAAGGAAGCAAGTGAAACATCTGATTATCTTGGTACAAACCATGTTGAAATAAAAATTAATGAGGATGAATATTTCAACATTTTACCTAAAGCGGTTTACCATTTTGATGAGCCGGTTGCTGACCCTTCGGCTATTGGATTATATTTTATTGCCCGCGAAGCTAGAAAACACGTTACAGTAGTATTGTCGGGCGAAGGAGCGGATGAGCTTTTTGGTGGATACAATATTTACCTCGCACCTTTTGCTTCCCAAAAAATCTCATGGTTACCGAGGCAGGGCCTCGGTGTAATATTGAAAATACCTTTTGAATTTTGGGGTAAAAATTATATTCGTAGAGTATATTATAAGCTGGAGAACTGGTACATAGGCAACGCCTCCGTCTTCAAGAATAAGGATTTAGAAAAGCTTTGGGTTGGAAACAAAATGAAAGAAATTTCTTTAGATTCTTTGTATAAAAAAGTCTCTAGTTTAAGTGACTCAACCAAGATGCAATATATAGATATAAATACCTGGTTAGTAGGGGATATACTAGCAAAAGCTGATAAAATGACTATGGCTAATTCTTTAGAGCTTCGGGTACCTTTTCTTGACTTAGAGGTGGCAAACCTGGCTAAAACCCTTCCAGACAGTTTTAAATGGCGTGGGGGCATAACTAAATACCTGCTTCGAGAGGCTTTTCAAAAAATAGTGCCAGAAACCACCAGAAACAGAAAAAAGCTCGGTTTTCCAATTCCTATTAAGAGTTGGTTTAATGAAAGTAGGACTGATGTCTATGAGACAATCATAAATAACGACTACATAAAAAGCCACATGAATGTTGAATTTATAAAAAAATTAATAGATGACCACCTATTAAAATCCGCTGATAATTCAAGAAAAATCTACTTATTATTGATGCTCTCTTTGTGGTACAATGTGTTTGTAAAATCTATAAATTCCAAATGATAATCATGAATGTAATAAAAGTTGTGGTCCCATCAATTTTAACCTTCTTTTTAGCTATTTTGATTACACCGTTTTTTACAAATTTATTTTATAAATATAAAATGTGGAGAAAGTCTCCACGTACGGAGTCTGATATAACGACCGACGATTTTGCAAAAGTACACAACACTAAAGAAGAATTATCTACTCCAAGAATAGGAGGAATTATTATTTGGGTTTCAGTATTATTGACTGTATTAATAATATATTTATTATCAATTATTTTTCCTGGAGATATAACCGAAAAACTTAATTTTTTTAGTCGTAGTCAAACTTTAATACCACTCGCTGTTTTGGTTCTTGCTTCTCTTATTGGTCTTTTAGATGATTTATTGCAAATATTTGGTAAGGAAGGGTACACCAAAGACCCCTCTCTTTATGGAAATATAAAAATCATTTGTGTGATTCTGATTGGTCTAGTTATAAGTCTTTGGTTTTATGATAAATTAGAAATTTCTACTGTTCATATTCCTTTTAGTGGAGAATTGGAATTAGGTCTTTTGTTTATACCATTTTTTATAATGGTGATGCTTGCTGTTTTTTCAACAAGTGTTATTGATGGAATGGACGGTTTGTCTGGCGGAATAATGACTACTGTTTTTACTGCTTATTCCATTATAGCTTTTGCAAACAATCAAATTGATATCGCTGCATTTTGCGGAGTTATTGCTGGAGGAATACTTGCTTTTCTTTGGTTTAATATACCTCCGGCACGATTTTATATGGGAGAAACTGGAATGCTTGGACTTACAGTAACTCTTTCTGTAATTGCTTTTTTGACAAATTCCGTTTTGGTTTTACCTATCATCGCCATACCGCTTGTGGCCACTTCACTTTCGGTTATTATTCAAATGATTTCTTACAAATATTTCAACAAACATCGAGTTTTTAAAGTGGCTCCGCTTCATCATCATTTTGAAGTGATTGGCTGGTCTCGAGAAAAAATTGTTATGAGGTACTGGGTAATTAGTGTGGTTTTTGCTATTAGTGGAGTAATATTGGCACTAATCAGTTGATGAGTTTTAAATCTGGTGCACTTAAAATGAGAAAAATAAAAGTTGATACACTGTTTTTGGTTTCTATTATCATACTTGTAGGAGTTGGTTATTTGATTTTTACTTCTGCCTCTTTTGGTCTTTTATCTACACAAACAGCAAAGTACGCAAATGTTGCTTTTAATCAGACATTTTTTGGTTTATTTTTGGGTGTTTTAGCATGCGCTATTGTTTCCCAGATAGATTATAAAATATATAGAAAATATTCTCTTTTTATTTTTCTGTTTTCCATCATTATAACTCTTTTGGTCTTTATGCCTGGTTTAGGAATAAAACACGGCGGGGCAAGTCGTTGGATAAATCTCGGATTTTTGACTTTTCAACCATCAGAGTTTCTCAAAATAGGCTTTATAATCTTCCTTTCTGCATGGATAGCACGGGTCAAAGATAAAAATCAAACCTTTAGATATGGATTTTTACCATTTTTAATAATGATTGTTTTAGTTGGAGTAATTTTATTAAAACAACCAGACACCGACACTTTTGTCATAACAGCCGTGACTGGTCTAGCTATTTTCTTAACTGGAAATGGTCGGTGGAGATATGTTTTAGCGTCAGGAGTTATTGGAATGCTTGTTTTTATAGGAGTAGCTTTATCAACACCATATATTATGAGTAGAATTGAAACTTTTATTAACCCATCTTCAAATGCTCTCGGTAGTGGATATCAAATTCAACAATCACTTATTGCTATAGGTTCAGGAGGAATATTCGGTAGAGGATTTGGTCAAAGTATACAAAAATTTAATGTTTTACCAGAACCTATTGGGGACTCAATTTTTGCCGTAGCTTGTGAGGAGTTTGGTTTTGTGGGTGGTATTGGTATAATTTTGCTTTTCATGTTTTTTGCTTTCCGAGGATTGAAAATAGCCTCTAAAACCCCAGATCTTTTTGGTAGACTTGTGGTGGTGGGAATTGTTATAATGATAATGTCTCAAGCCTTCGTAAATATAGGAGCAATGGTCGGGGTATTGCCATTATCTGGAATTACTCTTCCATTCATAAGCCACGGTGGAACAGCCTTGTTTATGACTCTTTTGGAGGTTGGGATAGTATTGAATATATCTAAAAACCAAAAATCCCGATAGTAGAAGTTGGCATTGCACTAAAGTGCATGTAGGTCTAGATACCAACTTCACTACGGGATTAACCCAGTAGTGTAAATGACATTAATAACCAAATAAATAAAACATACGATGAATAAGTCGAAATTTAGTGGATATAATATAGAAAAAGATTGTCAGCTCGCAGAGCGATGTCATTTTCTACTACTGGGATGAAACTATTATTTACTGGAGGCGGTACTGGGGGTCATTTTTATCCCATTATTGCTATTGTGGAAGAAATTAACCAAATGGTAAAAGAAAACCATCTTCTTCAGCCTCAGATTTATTATATGTCTACTGAGCCCTATAATGAGAATTTATTATTTCAAAATAATATAAGTTTTGAGGCGGTAAATTCTGGTAAAATACGAAGGAATCTTTCTCCACTTAACATATTTCTAAACTTTATTGATTTATTTAAAATATTTTTTGGTTCTCTCGGTGCGCTCTGGAGAGTTTTTGTAATATATCCAGATGTCGTCTTTGGTAAGGGGGGTTATGCTAGTTTTCCCGCTCTTTTTGCAGCAAGAATATTACGAATACCCGTGATTATACATGAATCAGATAGTACCCCGGGCAAAGTAAACGCCTGGGCTGGTAAATTTGCCCGTCGCATCGCCATTTCATATCCTGAAGCTATAAAATTTTTTAAAAAAGAAAAAGTAGCCTATACGGGAAACCCAATAAGGAAAGAAGTGCAAGAACCATTAACTGTCGGGGCTTTTAAAATATTAGAGCTGACAGAAGGTATCCCAACCATTTTTGTCATAGGGGGTTCAACAGGTTCAGTTTTTATTAATGAAGTCTTAATGGATGCATTGCCAGAATTAATAAAGAAGTATCAAATCGTGCACCAGACTGGTAGAAAAAACATAAAAATCATTGAAGAAACACGAGATGTCGTTTTACAGGGTAACCCACTGAAAAATCGCTATAAACCATTTGATTATTTAAACACATTAAATTTGAGAGCTGCCGCCGGTGTAGCAAATCTTATAGTTTCTAGAGCGGGGTCAACTATTTTTGAGATTGCCTCTTGGGGAAAACCTTCCATAATTATTCCAATTCCGGAGCCAACATCACACGACCAAAGAACAAACGCGTATTCATATGCCAGGTCTGGAGCAGCGATTGTAATAGAAGAAAAAAATTTAGCGGGAAGTTTGTTGGTTTCAGAAATTGATAGAATTCTTGAGACACCAGGAGAAAAAGAAAAAATGGAAAAATGTGCACAAGAATTTGCACGTAGAGACTCAGCAAAATTAATAGCACAAGAGATTTTGGCGATAGCTCTAGAACATGAGAAGTAAAATAGTTAAAAGTCTGTAAAGTTTATAAAGTCCATAAAGTGATACAAATGATGAATAATACAAATAAAGTAATAACTAGATTTGCGCCATCTCCAACTGGCCATTTTCATGTTGGTGGAATTCGTTCTGCTTTATATAATTTTTTGTTTGCGAGACAAAATAACGGAACTTATATATTACGAAGTGAGGACACAGACAAAGAAAGGTCAAGAAGAGAATATGAGGATGAATTTCTTGAACTCTTTGAATGGCTTGGCTTAAAACATGATTTGTTTTTTAGACAATCTGACAGGTTGGAAATTCATCAAAAATACATACAAAAAATGATCGAGGGTGGTTTTGCCTACATCTCTAAGGAAACACCAACGGAAGAGGGTCAGAGAGAAGAAGTTATTCGTTTTAAAAATCCAAACAAAAAAATTACATTTAATGATTTAGTTCTAGGAGATATAACAGTAGATACAACCGACCTTGGAGATTTTATTATTGCTCGAGATATCAATGAACCTTTGTACCATCTAACAGCTGTCATAGATGATTTTGAAATGGGAATAACACATGTGATTAGAGGCCAAGAACATACACCAAATACAGCACGTCAAATTTTGATTCAAGAGGCTATAGGTGCTCCAAGACCTATATATGCCCATCTACCGCTTATCCTAAACAAAGAAAGGGCCAAACTATCTAAACGAGATGAGTCGGTTCTTCCAGCCATTGAATATAAAAGGCTCGGTTATTTGCCAGACGCCCTGCTAAATTTCATGGCCTTAAATGGTTGGAATCCTGGTGGAGAGCAAGAAGTTTTTAGTTTGTCTGAACTCATAGAAAAATTTGATATCTCAAAGATACAAAAAGGAGGTGGGGTTTTTAATCCAGAAAAGTTGGACTGGCTTAATAAAGAACACATGAAATTAATGCCGGAAAGTGAACGAAACCAAGAAATTTTAAGCCGTTTAAAAAATAACTCAATCAACGGTGATGAAAAATTTCTACAAAAATTGTGCCCAATAATTTTTGACCACATATCAAAATGGGGAGATATAGACGAGATGGTTAGGGGAGGGGAGTTAGATTATTATTGGAGTCCCCCACAATACGAAAAAGATTTGTTGTTTTGGAAAGGAAACCAAACACCAGAAGAAACCAAAAAACACCTACAATTTGTGTTAAATGTTCTGGAAAACACACCAGAAGAATCTTTTTTGGGTTCAGAAGAAATAAAAAACCTCTTATTTGATTATGCCACACAAAATGGTCGTGGGGAAGTCCTGTGGCCACTTCGAGTAGCAATGTCCGGTAGAGACAAAAGCCCAGACCCATTTACTCTTATTTATATAATGGGAAGAGATGAAACAGTTTCTCGAATTAATCAAGCAATAAAAAAGCTATCCTAAGGAAATAAAATGTATGTTTAAACAAAATATCTATATATTATTTTTTCTATTATCTCTTTTTTTAAGTATTAGTCCGTTTTCTATGGTGATAGCCCAAACTAGTATAGAAAATAAGGACGATATTCTGATAAAAATTGAGGAACGTAATATTTTGATAAAACATTTAGAAGAAGAGATAAAACAATACAATGAAGAGGTTAATAGTGCAAATAAAGAGGCTACAACTCTAAAAAATACTCTAAAAACATTAGATTTAACCAAAAAGAAAATAGGAGCAGATATTAACTTAACCGAAAATAAGATAAACAAGACGGTCTTAACGATAGAACAACTGGGTGACGAGATAGAAAAGACAAAGACTAATATTGATGTAAACAAAGAAGCTATAATCAATGCCATACAAGAGACACGTATCTTGGAAGATATAAATATTGTCCAAATAATTCTATCAAATAAAAACATTGGTGATATCTGGAATGAAATAGATAATATAAAAGAAACACAAGATGTGATAATAAATAAATCAAAGGAATTGTCTGTTTTAAAAGCAGAAATGGAAATAAAACAATCAGCCCTGAAGGGACAAAAAAATAATTTAATTAACCTAAAACAAGATTTGAATGGAAAAAAACAGGCGGTGATATATACCACAAAAGAGAAGGAAAATTTGTTGGTTCAGACAAAAAACAAAGAAGAGGCCTTTAAACAATTAGTCAAAACAAAAGAAGAGCAAAAAGCTCAGTTTGAACAAGAGGTTTACGAATATGAATCTCAATTAAATATCGCTATTGATAAGACGCGATATCCAGTTGCTAAGACAGGTTTATTATCTTGGCCATTAGATAATGTGTTTATTACACAAAAATTCGGTAAAACAGTTGGGGCAGAGAAGTTATATGCATCGGGGACACACAATGGTATAGATTTTAGAGCTAGTGTCGGCACAAGAGTAAAAAACGTCTTGGATGGGGTGGTAGCTGGCACCGGCAATACAGATTTGTACTCCGGATGTTATTCCTTTGGTAAGTGGGTTATGATAAAACACAATAATGGATTATCTACTGTATATGGGCATCTGTCTGTAATTAGTATCTCTACTGGGCAACAGTTACAAACTGGTGATTTAATAGGATATAGTGGTAATACAGGATATTCTACAGGACCACACCTACATGTAGGTGTTTATGCTACCCAAGGTGTACGTATAGAAAAATATGTAAATAGTAGGGGATGCAAACAAGCCATAATACCCCTAGCCGACATTAAAGCCTATTTGGACCCTCTGGCATATTTTCCAAAATAACTTTATAATATAGCCATATGAATTTAACTAACAATAAAGGTTTTATAGGAAGAATAATTTTATTAATAATTGCGGTAATAGCTTTAAAATATTTTTTGCATTTTGACCTATTGGAATGGCTAAGGTCACCTAAGGCCCAAGAAATAATTCAACCAGCAATAACATTTTTCAAAATTCTTTACAATTGGCTGGATGATGTAATAAGAAATTTGATAGTTAATAAAGCTCCAACCTTCTAATAAGACAATGATGTGCGAGTAGGGGAGTTATCCTATTTTTAGGATGTTTTTTGATTATAACCAATCCCCTAGTAAAATTATTTTTTTGGATACTAAATCCGTCTCAACGACGGACTCGCCGAAGAGGCGAGAATCGACCTCCTATAATGCGTCAGGTTGAATCTTTTTAATGGTAGATGGGGGAGAATACATTTTACGACACAAGCTTTGCGCCGTGTTTGTAAAATGTATTCATCTTTAGTGTGCCCTCAAGGAGGACACACTAAAGATATATTGTGCGACGTGCTCTTATACTACTCCCCTCTACAAATAGACAATAAAATAAAAACTATTAAAAATTTTTAGACAACACAAAACCCCTGTTTCCAGGGGTCCGTGTGTAAAATTTGTTTTTACAATTATTTGTTTATTGCTAGGTCCTTATTCTCATACTTACCCCAACATGCCTTTGATGACGCCCAAGGCTGTGTGCCCTGTCTTTCATATAAGTCACGGGCATAAGCGGTATTACCCTCAATGGTGTAGATATTGTAGTCTTTCTTTACTGACTGGTCTAGGTGGTAACGCTCGTTTATCTGCATTACACCCACATCAGCTTTATTTACTCCTCTATGAATATCTCCATCTGAATCGAGTTGTCTAAACCTCGATTCACACTTGGCAATTTGAATCATAATTGGAATATCCGAGAAATACTGTTTAATGTATTGTTCGGTACTCATTATGTTTTCAACTTCCTTTCTTGATATCTCCTTTACGGCACTAGTTTCCACTTTTGGAGCCTCTGTGACCGTAACTGGACTGGTAACGCCTGTGACAGACGATAAAACCATAAACAAACCTACTGCTGTGAAATTTAAAATAAATTATTTAATTAAATAGTAATTCTGGAGGAATGAAAGAAGTTAGTTCATTTCATCCCTGTTTAGAACGGAAAAACTCAGTTCTACTGAGTCATGTATAGTATATCACACTTACCTACCCCCTGTCAACAAAATAACACAAAAAATGAGATATGAAAAGGCCTAAATATTGGCTCCATAAAGCCACATAATCTTAATTTTTAGTAGACATCAAAACTGCCAAAAATCAACGTGCTTGAATGGTAGGGTTAGATAAATATCAAAATGGCCAAAGGAGCCAGATTCCACCAAAATACCCTATCGGCACTTACAAAAAGCACATCTATTGAGCCAGAAAAGTTATGAAATATATCTAAACTCACAGTACTATAAGAAAATAAAAGGAGAAGAACAAGAACGGCAAAAGCCAATCCCCCGTTTTTAAGAATACTGGATGATTCGTTATATGAAGAGATGTATTTTCTTATGGCGAAGTTTGCTATGACAAAGAAAATAAGAAATATTCCGACTTTGTTTAGAATCACCAGCTTTTCTCCAGTTAGTACAATAAATTTATTAATGAATGGGAAACTATTGTATAGAAGTGTTGCTGGATAGAATGATAGAACGATAGAAACCATCTGATTTTTACCAAAATACATCGCGCAAATAAATAAGACGGCAAAAACAACGACGAGAAAGACTAAATCACCGGAAAGTGCACTTGTAATTTTTGTTAAGATTACTGACATCTAAATGATTAAATAATAAGACGATTATCTACAATAATTATCTTCAACTTTTACAGTACCTCCTGCCAGATAAAAACTTCCGGCACTGCCATCTGCTTGATTCATATTAACACATGCCTTACTAGTAGTCAGTCCAAGTTCTCCTACAGTTACTGTAGTTGTGGCACTTGCACCAGAGGAAACATGAAGTTTAGTCTGGGGGGTAGTTGTCCCGATACCAGTATTGCCGGCAAAGTAATTATATGCCCCAGCGTCAGAGGCGTAAAAGGAATATGGGGTATTGGTTTGCGTGCCGGCAGTTATATCACCTACATAAAATGCATAAGTGTTACCAACTGTGCCTGCACCAGTCAAACTTTCAAATCTAAAACCATAAGCAGTGTTTATTGTCCCGACAGTATTAACTAGAGTTAATCTACTTCCATCAAATGATGTTATTGTGCCAGAGCCAGTATGAGTTATTATGGTAAGAGTTCCTGATAGAGTTGTTACATTCCCATTACCAGTATGAGTTATTGTGATTGATTCTCCTTTAAGATTGCTTATATTTCCACTCCCAGTAACGGTTTCTGAAAAAGCATTGCCATATAGATTTGTCACATTTCCACTCCCAGTAACGGTTATACTTCCACTAGTACCATATTGGTTCGCAATAGTGCCTGAACCAGTGAAATCTGCATTAAGTGTTATGCCTATTAAACTTGATAAATTTCCAGAACCTTGATGTTTAACATTTGATTGGATACCTCTCAAAGAAGCAGACGCCACACTCTGTTCATTGCTTGAAGGTGTTGATAGTGTAATTACCTGGCCTCTATAAGTTTTACTGCCAGGATTAGATGAAGGATTAACTATATAGTCAATAAGGATACCAGTATTATTTACAGCAGAAACAGCGGTATCAGTAATACTTAAAAGATTTGTGGGGTAATAAGTTGAGGCTATTCCATCTACATAACTAGTGGTTGATGGGGTAGCGACTATACTGAGTGAAGTTGCAGGGGTAGTCGTGCCAATACCAACATTCCCAGCAAAAATACCTGTGCTACTAACTGTCAGCGAACCTCCTGTATTTATATTTGTACTAATGGTGGTAGAAGCATAAAGACTTGTGAAAATAAAAATAGTAACAAACAAAAACACACCTAAAACTATAAAATAAATTCTCTTGGTATTCATGTTTATTAATATAAAATTAACGACAGTAATTTGACTCAATTACCATTGCATGTGCTGCATTAAAATAAAAACTGACGGCCGAACCATCTGATGCATTCATATTAACACATGCCTTACTAGTAGTCAGTCCAAGTTCTCCTACAGTTACTGTAGTTGTGGCACTTGCACCAGAGGAAACATGAAGTTTAGTCTGGGGGGTAGTTGTTCCAACTCCGACGTTGCCACTGTTTGTTATTAAGGCATAGCCAGAAAAAGAGCTAAAATATCCACCGACACCAGAACCAGCACCATTACCATAAACACCATATGTAGTACCACTGCCATATACACCAATACCTGCAGTACCAGTAAAGAGACCACCATACGCTGTACCAACACCATCCACACCGTAGGTGTTACCGCCGCCATAGATAGCTGCACCGGCTAATCCTGCTCCACCAACACTTAACTTAGACAATGGACTCGTCACTCCGATGCCGACGTTGCCTGAATTAGTTACTACCAAGTGCGTTGCACTTGATGACCCGATTGCAAACTCTGGACCATTACCAATTCCGTTCGGATTCACACTAAACATTGCCCATGGAGTAGTTGTCCCGATACTGATATTTCCATCTGTATTTATATCTGTACTGATGGTGGTTGAAGCATAAAGACTTGTGGAAATAAAAATAGTGATAAACAGAAATGATACACTAAGTAAGAAAAAATTTTTATTCATATCTATATAATGATTAAAATAAATACTTATCTACAATAATTAAGTTCAACAACTATGGTTCCAGCAGCATTTATAAAGAAACTTGCTGGATTTCCATCGTCTCTATTCATATTAACACATGCCTTACTAGTAGTCAGTCCAAGTTCTCCTACAGTTACTGTGGTCGTGGCACTTGCACCAGAGGAAACATGAAGTTTAGTCTGTGGGGTAGTTGTCCCGATACCAGTATTGCCGGCAAAGTAATTATATGCCCCAGCGTCAGAGGCGTAAAAGGAATATGGGGTATTAGCTTGGGTGCCTGAAGTTATATCACCCACATAAAAACCATAAGTATTATTAATTGTGCCTGAGGAGCTAGATAAAGGATCAAACCTAAAACCATAAAGGTTAGTTATCGTTCCTCCAGTACTAACTACCGTTAAATCATTTCCGATAAGATTTGTTATTGTGCCAGAGCCAGTATTAACTAACGTAGCAAATACTCCTCTTGCGGTTACTTTTGTACCGTTTCCAGTAAAAGTTACGGTTCCAGTAAGACCATTTGCAGAAGAAGTCACATTCCCACTTCCAGAAACAGTTGCGGTTCCAGAAAGTCCATTTACAGCCACCACATTCCCACTTCCAGAAACAGTTGCGGTTCCATTAAGACTAGTTACGTTTGATATACTCCCAGAACCTTGATGATAAGCATTTAAAAAGATACCTGTCAAAGAAGCTGACGTCATACTCTGTTCATTGCTTGAGGGTGTTGATAATGTAACTTCCTGACCATAATATCTTTTAGCACCAGGATTAGATGGAGGATTGGCGATATAATCAATAAGACTACCGGCATTCCTTACAGCAGAAACAGTGGTATCGGTAATACTTAAAAGATTAGCAGGATAAATAGTTGTGGCTATACCATCTACATAACTAGTCGTTGATGGGGTAGCGACTATACTAAGCGAAGTTGCAGGAGTGGTTGTGCCAATACCAACATTCCCAGCAAAAATACCTGTGCTACTAACTGTCAGCGAACCTCCTGTATTTATATTTGTACTAATGGTGGTAGAAGCGTTGAGATTTGTCGTAAAAACAACTAGAAATAAAATTAGAGTGAAAACTAAAAATATTTTTGATTTCATATCTTATATTATAACACCCAGTTTAAAAATTGAAAATTAAAAACTCTGCCTATATTCCTTCTTTTTTGAGAGATTCAATCACACGCCTTGTTTCTTTGGAAAGTTTTTTTGGTATGGAGATATGGAGTTTTATTAAAATATCTCCACGATAACCTCTGTCATATGGAACCCCTCTAGATTTTATTCGTAAAGTTTCTCCGTGAGTTACTCCCTCCGGTATTTTTACTTTTAAAGCCCCGTCTAATGTATTTATTGTCTCCTCACCGCCGAGAAGTGCATCAGTGAGTTTAATATTTAGGTCCATTAAGAGATTGTGTCCGTCTTTTCTGAATGTTGGATGTTTTTTAACATAAATTTTGATATACAAGTCCCCTGTTTGGCCACCAGAAACAGCTTCACCTGCGCCTGTTAGGCGCATCATTTCCCCACTGTCAATTCCAGCTGGGATTTTTACTTTGATTTCACTTTCTTTTTTCAATATTCCCTGCCCACGACAAACTGAACATTTTGCTTTTGGAATTTTTCCTGCTCCCAGACAAGTTTCGCATGTGCTCATTGTTTCAAACTGTCCAAAGAAGGTTCTCTTTACTTCTCTTATCTGGCCCTTGCCATTACAAGTTGAACATTTAATCATCTCACTGCCCTTTTCTGCCCCAGTTCCTTCGCAGACATCACATTTTGAAACTTTATTTAACAATACTGTTCTTTCCACGCCAAAAACCGATTCCTCAAATGAGAGTTCAATGTCTATTGAAATATCTCGCCCCCTTTTGGCTTGCTTACGACGAGTACCTCCAAAGGCATTACCAAATAAATCACCAAAATCAAACTCCCAGCCTGAGGCTGGTCCGCCTTGGGTAAACTGTGAGAAGTCAAAGTCACCAAAACCAGCTCCTTGCTGTCCACCATACCCAGCTCCAGATTGACCAAAATTGCTCCCAAACTGGTCATATTGAGCTCTTTTACCATCATCTGACAGTATGGAGTAGGCTTCGTTGATTTCCTTGAATTTAGCATCATCTCCAGTCTTTTTGTCAGGATGATACTTGTGCGCCAAAGTCCTAAAGGCCTTTTTGATTTCGTCTTTTGAGGCTTTTTTATCAATGCCTAATGTTTGGTAGTAATCTTTTGCCATAATGTTATAACTTCCACATTTGGCCAATATCTGCGTTGGAATTTCAAAAATTCTCGTCACCTTACGACAAGTAAGGCTCCTCACATTTTCTCATCCCGCCTTGATCTTGGCTTAAATCTGAAAGTTCTATTGTAGTGCTTATTATATGATTTTTTTATGATAAGTATACTTGACATTCAACAATTATCTGATATGATTTCCAGTTGGAGGCCATTCTATGAAAGCCACGAAGTTTTACACAATTCGTGTGTCGATGATAACGGGTAGTCTGCGTTATCGACATGGAGATTTCGGGTTGTTTGACGAAAACCATCTTGATTCAGCCACAAATCTTCTAAAGACCAACGGCTGGCAGAAAGCTGATGGTGTGTACACTAATAAACCAGTCCTGAGGCCGTGGCGACTCGAAATCGGTAGCATCGTGTATAGTGCTATCCTTATCGAGGTTCGACATCAACTCGACATCTCTGAACTCCCAAAGCAAGTGGCTTGAATCATACCCCACCAACACGGACGCAAATGTCCACTTTCGTTGGTGGGTTTTTGCGTAATTGACATTCATTATTTCTAATGTATTATCAGTACCAGGAGGACAGTTCCATGCCACATAATTGGTTTTGGACAATTCGAGTAAGCAGGTACAATGGTCTCATTTTCGTTCACCTTCGTGATTGCGGGCGTCTCAGGAGTATCGTCAGCGCTGAGAAACATCTATTCGATCTTGGGTGGATCCATTTGGGAGCAAAGATCTGGCAACTCAAAAAGCGAGATGACCTGTACAAGGCTGAGATTGTGATGGGATATACAACCTGCAACATCCGCAATCTTCCCAAGTCCTGAAACTGCCCCACCAGCACTGGACGCACTAGTCCACTTTCGTTGGTGGGTTTTTGCGTTTTTTTAATTATTGCACTTGGCTATATTATCAATATATTTTATTATCCTAAGAGGAGGTAATATCGTGGAATGGTTCATGCTCGGACTATTTTTCATGGGAGTAACCATCGTCTGTCGCTTTATTTGGTCAGAGATCAATCGAAGCATAAAGGCGAACTTCAGAATGGTGAACAGTCACCTGACTGAACAGGAGTTTGTTGAGGCTTGGACACTCTTCCAAAAGAAACATCTGTAACACCCATCATCTGGGATCGGACGCACTAGTCTACTTTCGTTGGTGGGTTTTTGCGTATTTATCATTTCTCACTCTCTAAAATAGTTTTTAGAATAATACCCCCGAGAAACATCCGCAGACCCCGAGCTTGGTGTTGTCATAGACCTGAACGAAGTGAAGGCTCTTGACAACGAGGGGTCGAGGACTGAACGAGGCTTCCGCAGGAAGAAGCCGAGTGTTTTTGAGGAGTTATTATTTAAAAACTATTCCGCCTTCTTCTCCTCAAAATCCGCATCCCTAACTTTCTCCTCCCCTGCTGTCGTAGCTCCCGCCTCAGCTGTTTTATTTGCTTCTTGAGCTGCTTTGTTTATTATCTCCCCTACTTTAGAAAGCTCTGTAGAAAGCTCGGTTGTAGTTTTTTTGATTTGCTCCATATCCTCACCTCCATTTGCTTTCTTTAAATCTGTAATTTTATTTTCAATTGAGGCTCGTAACTCTGTAGGAACTTTGTCACCAGCATCACGAAGTGATTTCTCGGCTGTGTAAATAAGTTGCTCACCTATATTTTTCGCTTCAACCAAATCTTTTTTCTTCAAGTCGTCAGACGCATGAGCCTCGGCATCCTTTTGCATTTTTTCAATATCTTCTTTTGAGAGACCTGAACGAGCTTCAATGCGAATTGATTGCTCCTTGCTTGTAGCTTTGTCTTTTGCCTTAACTGACAAGATACCATTTGCGTCCACATCAAACAAAACCTCAATTTGTGGCATGCCTCGTGGTGCTGGTGGAATCCCGTCTAGAATGAACCGCCCCAGAGACTTGTTATCATTTGCCATGGCTCTTTCACCTTGGACAATATGAATCTCCACAGATGTTTGATTATCGGCTGCGGTTGAAAAAACCTGTGACCTAGAGGCTGGAATGGTTGTATTTCTTTCCACAAGCTTCGTACTAACACCTCCCATTGTCTCTATACCAAGCGAGAGCGGTATAACATCAAGAAGTAGGACATCTTTCACGTCCCCTGACATAATACCCCCCTGTATAGCCGCTCCGAGAGCCACAACTTCGTCTGGGTTAATTGACTTATTAGGTTCCTTACCAAAGTACTCCTTAACTTTGTCAGCCATTTTTGGCATACGAGTTTGACCACCGACAAGGATAACTTCATGAATGTCAGATATTGCAAATCCAGAAGCCTCCATGGCTCTTTTTGTAATAGACATTGCCCTGTCTATGAATTCGGTAGTTAGCTCCTCAAGTTTTGCTCTACTTAATTTAATAAGTAAGTGTTTTGGACCAGAGCTATCTGATGTGATAAATGGAATATTTATTTCCGATTCCATTGCAGTAGAAAGTTCAATCTTCGCTTTTTCTGCTGCCTCATCAAGTCTCTGAAGTGCAAGAGTATCTGTTCTCAAATCAATACCAGACTCTTTTTTGAATTCATCAGCCAAAAAGTTAATTATTTTTTGGTCAATATCTTTACCTCCCATGTGAGAATCTCCATCTGTTGATTTCACTTCTACAACAGCATCTCCCACCTCAAGCACGGAAACATCAAATGTTCCCCCACCAAAATCAAAGACAACTATTTTTTCTTCTTTTTTGCCTTTGTCAAAACCATAAGCCAATGCTGCGGCCGTAGGTTCGTTTATAATTCTCAAAACATTCAAACCAGCAATAGCTCCCGCGTCTTTTGTGGCTTGTCTTTGTGAATCGTTAAAGTATGCGGGCACTGTAATAATTGCATCAGAAACCTTCTCGCCGATTTTTGCTTCAACATCAGCTTTTATCTTTGAAAGAATCATGGCTGATATTTCCTCTGGCGTGTATTCTTTATCTGCCATTTTTACTTTCACTCCACCTGTTCCCGATTTAAGAACCTCAAAGGGCACAACAGCCTTATCTTTCTGAACACCCTCGTCGTCAAAGGTGTGACCAATAAATCTCTTGATTCCAAAGATTGTGTTCTTTGGGTTTGTTACGGCCTGTCTTTTTGCCAAAAGCCCAACCAATCTTTCACCAGTTTTTGATATGGCAATAATAGATGGCGTTGTTCTAGCACCTTCGGCATTTTCTAATATTTTGGGATTCCCCGCCTCCATAATGGCGACGGCGGAGTTCGTTGTTCCTAGGTCTATTCCAATTGTTTTAGACATAAATTTAATAAGATTAATAAATAATGAGATATAAAAGATACGAAAAATAAATCGGGGTAGTTACGAATGTATACGAATTTGTACTAATTATTTTTCGTTGACATTCGCCAATTACCCTGAATTTTACATTCGTATCTTAAATTGTAGGTGCACGTGGCTTAGAGCCAGAGAAGTATAATGTATTTAAACTAAAGTATGGAGAAATTGTTGCTCCAACATATTCAACATAGTTCCTTACCCATTTGGCGGTTAAACCGCCAAGTTTTAGTATCTCGGTTTTTTGTAAATATTCATTTATTATTTCAGCATTTATGAGGCGAGCTTTTATGTGGCCGTCGCACTCATACACGCAAAATGTAGCACGAACCAGCTGTCCGTTCTTATCTCGGACTATTCTTTCAACATATTCACCTATTGGCTTAGTTAGTTGGTTCATTTTATATGATACAAATATACAAATTATGCGAATCTACGAATGGCTACGAATAATGCCCAACACGAACTTTTGGTGCACGTATTTCTTTCCCGTGTAATTCATATCCGACTCGCACCACATCCAATATTTTATCATTATCTTTTTCGTCGTCAACTTTTACCGTTTCTACTGCCTCATCTCTGTTGTGGTCGTACCTTTCTCCAATCGGATTTATAACAGCTAAACCGTTTTGGGTCATTATATTCATAAGCTGTGTGTGAATGTATTCAACCCCCATTCTCCAGTTTTTATCTGCTTTTTCCCAGGCCTCTTTATTTTTGAAAGCTGATTCAAATGAATCCAAAACTGCAAGAAGTTCAGCAATAATATCTGCTTTTGAGAACTTCAAAAACTCCATTTTCTGCTCCTCATCTCTTTTTCTGGCGTTAATGAAATCTGCCTTATCTCTCTGCCAACCATCCAAAAGTTCTGCGTTCTTCTTCTCTAATTCCTTTATTTTTGCACGAAGTTTGTCTGTTTTGGCCTTGTAATCTGCCCCTGTGACTTCTGTGTTATCCTCAAACACCACATCATCCCCAGGGTCGGTATCTATTTCTACTTCGGGGTCTATTTTTTTGTCATTATCATCATTAGTATCCATGTTTTACTTTATTTTAGAGTCAAATTTCTAATTTCTAATTGACCTAATTTCTAAACAATAACCAATTACTAAATTTTCAAACAAAACTCAAATAATAACGCTATTTTAACATAAATTTTTGAAGTTTCAAAACTATTTGACGAGACAATCTAACTATGTTATAATTCAACAAGAAGGAGGTGCCACATGGCACTGGGACCGAAGGATCTTGAATTGACGTCCGAGGAAACGCTCGAAGTCAATCAAATCGAGGCTGAGATCGACAGGGCACTTATGCTCAGTTTTGGTTTGAACAACAAGCAGTACGAGGTTCACGTGGGACAGATCACGTCTCAAAGAGTGACCACTGAACTGATTCGCCGTTACAGAGCGACGGGTTGGTCAAATGTCACCCGTCATCACGGAACTCTCATCTTCAGCAAGTGACAACAACCGCCATCGTGGCGCTGTGCGGAATTCCGCCAGCCCAGCACGACTGGCGGTTTTTCCTATGCCAAAATTATTTATATATGATTTCAATTTGGTACAATATACTGTACCAAATTATATCCAACTAAATTAAATTCACTACTTATAATGTGGTAGATTGTATAATCTATGCTATAACATAGATTGAAATATGGTTTAATATGAAATTTTAAATACTCAAAATTAGTTGACAATGGATTTGAAAATGATATTTTATATGAGGAAAGAAGGTGTGTAATGGCAGTAGGCCCAAGTCGACTATTTTCCACTCTACCAAGCCAACTCTTAGAGGAGCTGGGTTGGGAACGTATCATTGACGAGGCTCTTAGGGTAGCCCGAAATGATTTCGCTCACGACAGAACAATCGCCCTAACATTCCAGCGTAAGAGGCCAGGTGCAGAGATGGAGCGTAAGCTAACCTCTCGTTACTTGGCCGCAGGCTGGTCAAGAATGGAATGGGGCAACGGTTCAATTGTTTTTGAACAGTAACACACCGCCATCGTGGCGCTGTGCGGAATTCCGCCAGCCCAGCACGACTGGCGGTTTTCCTATTCTAAATTATCTTAACCTTATTGTTAATTTGGTACAATATATTGTACCAAATTATATATCGGTTATGACATATGATATAAGTAATTACATGCTTAACTACAGACTTCTTAATTTGCTACGATATATCGTAGCAAAACAAAATCTCGTCGAAGTCGTATCTTTTGGGAGACTCCGCAGGCCATGAGCATGGTCTTGTCATAGACCTGAGTGAAGCGAAGGCTCTTGACAAGTCATGGCCGAGGATTAAGCAAATCCGCCGGCAGGGGCGGATGAGCGGTCTCTCAAAAGATATGACGAGAAAGAGATTTTGTGAAAAAGAAAACTAACGTTTTGACCACTGAGGAGCCTTGCTTGTCCCAGTACTAGAGCAAAGCTCAGTACGGGACTGCGAAAAGCTAACGCGTATACACAAAAGTTCAATATATTGAGTATATCTAATATTAACGCTTAGACCATTGAGGGGCTTTTCTTGCTTTCTTCAATCCGAATTTTCGTCTTTCTTTTGAACGAGGGTCTCGCTTTAAAAATCCAGCTTTTTTTAGTCCTTTTCTAAGTTCTAAGTCATTTTTTACAAGAGCCCGAGCAATTCCATGTCTCAAACTTTCCGCTTGTGAATGTATTCCCCCACCCTTTATTTTTGCAGTAATTTTAAATTTTTCCTTTACATCTACAAGTGGCTGTTTAACAATAGCCTGCATCTCTTTTGTTGAAAAATATTTTTCTAATTCTTTATCATTAACTAAAAATGTTATTTTGGAAGCTGGTGTAATACGAACACGAGAAACAGAAGTTTTTCTCCTTCCTACTGCCTCTATATATTTTTCTAAATTTTTTTCCATTTTATTTATTCTTTTACTATCAAATTTTTAAGCATCGGTGCTCTCAACTTATTTTTAGGAAGCATTCCTGATATCGCTTCTATAAACACTTCACTATATCCTTTTTTTGAGATAACTTCTTTCATGTTTGGTTGTTTTAATCCTCCTGGATATCCCGAATATTTACTATACGTTTTTTGACTCATTTTTTTCTCGCCAATAATAGCCTTTGAAGTATTAACTATTTCAACCTGAACAGAAGGAATTGTGTTGCGTTTGAAATCAGGTAAATTTTTACCCATCAAATATTCTGCCGCTTTTGTGGCGATTCTTCCTACTTTTTTGTTTTCTGCATCTAGTGTGTATTTTGTCATAAGTCTTAAAGTTAAAAGTCTGTAAAGTCCATAAAGTTATACGAATTCGATTACAGCCATTAGACTACCATCGCTTACTCTTGCTGGTAACTTTGTTATTCTTGTGTATCCTCCAGATACTTTTGCATATTTTGGAGACAATTCACTAATTATTTTCTTTGCCCCAATACTGCCAATTTTTGCAACTAGAGACCTGCGTGTTGCCACATTGTTAGACCTGCCTGATGTCACCAACTTCTCCACAAACGGACGAAGTTCTCTGGCTTTTGCATCTGTTGTTTTGATTTTACCCTTCAGAACAAGGGAAAGAGCTAGAGATTTGAGTAGGGCATCTCTTACTTTTTTTACTCGTCCAAATTTTCTGGCTTTTTTATGATGATTCATGACAGTAACTCTGATTATCTACTTTAACGTAATACCAAACGTCTCTAAAACTTCTTTTATTTCTGTTAATGCTTTTTGCCCCAACCCCTCAATCTCTAGAATATCTTTTTCTTTCTTTCGAGCAAGACCACCAACCGTTCTAATATTTGCGTTTGAAAGTGCATTTAATGTTCTTGCTGAAAGATTAAGTGTCTCAATTCTTGTCTTTAAAACATCATCATCAACATCTGTTTTTTCGTTATTGTTGGTTTTCTGTGGACTCGTTGGAATTATTATCTCTTCTTCTTTAAAACCAATTATGGCCTTTAATTGATTTATCATTGTCTCAATTGATTTTTCAAGAGCCTCTTTTGGTGTTAGGGTGCCATCCGTTTCAATATAAATTTTCAGACGATTAAAATCAGTTCTGTCTCCAATGCGCATATTCTCAACCTCATAACTTACCCGTTTTATTGGTGTAAAAATAGCATCCAAGGTTATCTGACCAATATCTACTCTATTTTTTTGTAATACTTCCTTGGACACAAAACCCAATCCTTTTTCAATCAGAATCTCAACATCAAGTTCGGCATTTTTATTTGTCAGTGTGGCAATAATTTGTTCTGGATTTGAAATCTCCACTCCACCAGGCAATTTAATATCACCGGCAGTTACAACCTTTGTCCCTTTAACTTTCAATATCAGTGTTTGTGATTCATCGGTAGAAGCAGAAAAACGAATCATTTTCAAGTTTAAAAGCATGGTTATAACATCTTCTTTCATGTTTGGAACAACTGAAAATTCATGTGAGACTCCGGCAATTTTAACTGCCGTTATAGCAAAACCAGGTAAAGACGATAAAATTATGCGTCTCAAAGAATTTCCTAGGGTATGGCCATAGCCTGGATATAATCCATCAATTTCATATGAGCCGACGAACCTAACTTCCGATATAATTCTAGGTTTTGAAGGTAATATGATTGTATAATCAGACATAAAAATAAGTTTTAAAATTAAAAATTTATAAAATTGAAATAAATGTGAACAATAATATACACTATATTCTCAAAAAAATCAAATTTGCTAACGACTATAAAACTCTATTACGGCATTTAAATCAAACATACTTTCGGTTTTCAGCATTAAGGGTTTTCCTTGAATTTCGGCTATTTTCTTTATTGGGTCAAATTTTATCCACGATGGAATCGCAGTTTCTTTGGTCTTTTGGTCTAAATTCTCAAATATATTTTTATTAAGAGACCGGTTGGCTATTTCTATTTTATCTCCCATAATCAAACGTTTGGAAGGTGTATTAACCCTTCTACCATTAACTAAAATGTGACCATGAGAAGCCATTTGGCGACTACCAGAACGAGTGGGAGAAAAACCTAATCGATAAAGAACATTATCCAATCTCAACTCAAGAAATTCAAAAATTGTTTGCGAAACATTACTAGTCTTTTTTAGAAGAGCCTCTTTAACATAGTTTGAAAATTGTCTTTCTGAAAGACCATAAGTGAACCTTGCTTTTTGTTTTTCGTTCATCTGAAAACCATATTCCGATTTTGCTTTAGAAAATCCTCGTTTCTTAGCTTTACGTTCCAAGCGAAGTGTATATTTTTGAGTTTGAGTTTTCTCAAAAATTGGTGCGCCTAAACGTCTTGCTATTTTATATTTTGGTCCGATTATCATATGAATTAGTGACTAGTTTTTAGGTTTTAGTAATTAGTATTTTTATTAATTTTTTATGTTTTTTGATTTTTCGTATTATCCTAGAAGCTATAACCTAGCAACTAGCACCTAACACCTATACCCTGCGTGGTTTTTTTGGTTTTGGCCCGTTATGTGGTACTGGGGTCACATCTTTGATTGATAAAATATTTATACCTTTTGAAATAAAACCTCTTATACCAGATTCGCGACCAGACCCTACACCCTTAACAATAACATTAACCTCCTTCATTCCCATAGCAGAAGCCTTACTTCCTACAATCTCCCCTACTTTCGCTGCGGCAAAAGGGGTTCCTTTTTTAGCCCCTTTAAATCCAATTGAACCACTTGAAGAAGTACCTAGAACATTTCCCTTGGCATCAGTTAAAACTAATTTTGTATTATTGTAGGTTGATTCTACATATAAAGAACCTAATTCTACCTTTCTTTTAGAAACAGTAGAAACAACCCCTGTTTTTTTCTCGGATTCACTGCTTTCCTCTGTTTTTACTATGCGTTTTTTACCCATGTTATTTTTTCTCAGCTATTTTTCTTCCAGTACCCATAGTCTTCTTTGCTCCTCTTTTTGTTCGAGCGTTTGTTTTGGTACGCTGGCCTCTGGTTGGTAAATTTTTTGAATGACGACTACCTCTATAGGATTTAATATCCTTTAATCTTTTAATATTACCCGCAACTTCTCGTCTTAAATCACCCTCTATTTTTAAGCTTTCAACAATTTTTCTAATAGCATTTTCTTGCTCAACAGTAATTTCTTTTGGTTTTAAACCATAATTTACTTTGGCTAAATCAAGTATGGTGTGTGCCCGAGAACGACCAACGCCAAAAAGAACAGTCAAACCAATCTCTATACGTTTTTCTTCTGGTAATGTTATTCCTAATATTCTCATATAAATTAGTGATTAGTTGTTAGGTTCTAGTCTTTAGGTTTTTTCTAAAACCTAGAAACTAGTCCCTAGTTTGTCTATCCTTGACGCTGTTTGTGTCGAGCGTTAGCCTTACATATTACATACACATAGCCCTTTCTGCGGACTACTTTACACTGGGAACAAATCTTTTTTACTGATGATTTTACTTTCATCCCGTTACGAAGTAAATGTGTTTCTACACTCTATACTTGAATTAACTAATAATTAAACCCCTATCCCTTTACGACTATATACATAAACTTCGTACGGGATTCATTTTGTTAAACTCTTTTGACTATCCTCCCCTTACCTCCATAAGGATCTATCTCAACTATTACCTTGTCTCCTATCAAGACCCTAATCCTGTGAAGCCTCATTTTACCGGAAAGATAGGTCAATAACTCTTCTCCAGTATCATCCCTCCTTACCTTAAAAAAAGCGTTAGGTAAGGATTCAACAACCACCCCAGATGTACTAGTATCTTTTTTATTTTTGTCTTGCATTACAATTTTATCCGAACACCAACTTTAGTATCGTTGCACTGTGTCCAAAATATAGATTTACTAACCAAATCTATACCTTGACTGAATCCGCTAATTACTTATAAAAAGAAGCAACGGAAGACACAATACTAAAGTTGGTGTTCGGATTAATCAACGAGCTACATAGTAGCAGAACATTGGCTATTTCGTCAACCCCGCCTTCTCATAAGAACCAAGAATTCTCTATTTTTTCCCTTTTCTCCCAAAATAGGCGATTCCGTCTCAAAAAGGACCTCTAACTGAAACTGCTTTAATTTCTCCATTACATCACCCAAGATGTTTGAAACAAATTCTTCCTTGAGTTTTCCGTGGTACAACATATATTTTTCAGCCTCATAATGTGGTTTAATCAAAGCAATTATATGACCACTCTCTCCTAGGTTAGCTAAGGCGTTCGGGATAATTTTAGCCAATTTCGTCCAACTTGTATCAATAGTGATAAGGTCCACTTTTTCGGGAAGAACAATGTGCATAGCATTCTTTTTTTCCATAACCACTACATTTTTATTTGTACGCAATTTCCAGTCCAAAAGACCATAACCGGTTTCCACCGCATAAACTTTTTTGGCTCCATGTTCCAGCAAACAATCAACAAACCCGCCAGTGCTTGAACCAAAGTCAGCACAGACAAAACCCGCCAAATTAAAACCAGTCAAAACTAGAATGTGTTCTAGCTTATCACCCGCCCTGGAGACATATGCCATAAAATTTTTAATTTATTTTGCCAGAGTGTTTATAAGTGTAACTTTATTAGAATCTTTTGGAATGGTCTTATTCCAGAAAGGATGGGTTTCAATTTTTGCTTCTTTTATTGTGTCGTATTTACTGATTATAGTTATTGCATTATTTTTTGACATTCCTAAGAGCTCAAATTTGAGTTTATTTTCGTCAAAAACCCATTGGAAATTAGCTTCTCCTTTTAGGTTAAAATTAAGAAAAGTATCAGTATTTGGATTAAATTGAGTTTCTGATTGAAAAGTAAAATTTAAACTCTCAAGATTGGTTATTTTAATTATATCACTTGCCACATCAGGTAAAATCTTACTAACTATTGCCCTAGAAAGAGAACCTTTATCAAAGATAATGGCACTTATAGAACCTTTTTTCTTTAAAATTATTGTGTTTGTAGTACCACTCTCCTCTGTGGTGACATTGATTTGAGTAATTGGTTCAAATTTAAAGGAAGTACTGTTTTGGTATAACACAAAATTTTCTGGTATCTGCGAAATAATATCTTTTGAAAGAGAAGTTTTTAGAAGTTCCTTTATTTCTTCATCAATTTTATTTATAGTTTCCTTACTTACGGTCTTTTGTGTTCCCACAAAACCGCCAGACATTTCTGTTCTTGACCTACCATAAATCTTTGTATATTTTGGAGTACCCTTGAAACCGGCAATAGAAAAATCTTTCAACCCAATATTATATTTTGGTCCGGGCTTATCTGCTTCTACTCCAACCTCTATGCTTCCAGCAACAGCCTTATCACTCTTGATTTGTATCCCCGGGACAGTTATGTCCTCTACTGTCCGAAAGACAAGCCCATCTGGGGTTTCAAATCTTGTTGTCTTTACTAGTGCCTGTGGTTGAACACTATAATTATTATAAACAACAATTTTGCCAATGGCCTTCTTTTCAACTTGTTCTTCGTCTGTTGCCGATACTGTCTTTTCAATATCTTTTGTGGTTGTCACGGTCTGAAAACCTAAGCCGTTTGTCGAAAGATTTTTTAGGGCTTTAAAATTCTCATCTATAGAGCTAATCTCACTCCTGGGTATAATGCGTATTTCTGCACTTTTAAATAATGCTGATATACCAAAAGATAAGGCCAGGACAAACAAGACAACAGAAACATACAAGATTTTTTTTGAATGTCTTACCGGTTCATCGTACTCATATTTATAAGAAAAATTTTCAGTTTCGGAAAAGGTTTCGGTGTTTGATGTTGAATTTGATTCGGAAACTTCTGGTATAACTGGAATATTTTGTTTTACTACCTCTTTGGGTATTTTCTCGGAACGTTTTGCTCTATACAACAATTCTACATTGCGAATAGTTTTTTTAGGAGGAATAACATCTTGAACAATCTTTTTTTTCATCCCGTACGAAGTAAATGTGTTATGTACACCTTATACTTAAATTAGTTAATAATTAAACATTCATCCCATTACAACGATAATACATAAACTTCGTACGGGATTCATTTCCTCCTTATTGTAACGTAAATGAGTTTGTTTATGCAAATTCATCCGCACACTAACTTTAATATCGTTGCATTATGTCAAACACAGATTTACTATTCACACTTATTTTTTACTGTTACTTTATCTAACCAACCATAGAAGCAACCGGAGAGATAATACTAAAGTTAGTGTGCGGATAAAATGTGTTCACAAAGTGCCTTATTGATTCTGAATCAATTTATTATGAAAAATGGCCAAAATAATCGTTGACTCACTAATCGGTATCTTAAAATTATTTTGATAGGAACTAGAAAGAGTTGTTTCATCTACATGAACAACTTCAATGCTCTTTCTGAAACCGAATGTAGCATCAGACCTTGACGGTTTTAGAAAATCCATAAAAATAGAAGAAACTTCGGCATCCGTCGTCATAAAAATCTTTTTGGGAAGAATCATGTTGGGGGAAAGAGTGAGTAAAGCATCCTCAAAATAAATTGACCATTCTTTTTCTAAGTCTTCCATTAAGGATTGTATTGATACATAAATATTGTTATCTATCTTTTTTGATAAATACATATTAAGTTCAGACTGGGCTATCTCCATAGAGACTTTAAAAGATTTCGCAATTTGACGAATAATAGTGTTCTTACCAAAAGGAAAAGACGTTGTCGATTTAATAATATGGTCATTAACCAAAATAATGTCAGTGACTTCAGAATTGATATTTATGATAATAAAATCCGAATTTCCCATAAAATTATCCCTGACTGTTGAAAACAGAACTAAAGGAAAACTATGTATTAAAATATTCTCTTTCGAAATATGTGTATGTTTTAGTACAATATCTGATATGTTTTCTTCAATTTTCTGGGAAATAGCTGACATATATAGATAAGCGTCTAGATTTTTGGTCTTTTTATTAATAACATCATCAATAGTGTAGCCGTTAATTTTGGCGTGAATAATACTCTTTTCAATAATCTCAAATTGGCCATATTCTTTTACAGAAAAATCTTTTAACAATTCTTTTTTGAATAATTTTTCTTCGTTTGAGGTAATATTGTCTATAAATTTTTTCGTAATAATAAAAGGTATATCTTTAGACAGATGAATATTTTTTTGTTTTAATGTAAGCCAGGGTGAAGAAAGAGAAATTACTACACGAGAAAATTTTTTATTTTTGTTTTTCCAACGACTATTATTTGAGCCTTCTTTTATCGCAACTTTTAATAATGAATCTAATAATAGATTTATTTTGTTGGATAATTCTGAAGTATCTAATTTTCCTTTTACAAATGAAGTGTTTACACTATACAGAAATTCGGGTACCTGATTTTTGACAAAAGAAACAATGGCAATGTTTATACTTCCATTATCAATATCAATCAAAAGGGACACATCCTTTTTATCCTTGATAGAATGATATAAAACACTAAAATAATTTATTTTGTTCTTTAGAGATAAATTAAAGTATCTGGTGAAGAAAATAAACAAACCAAGTAAAACTATAATACTAAGTGATATTAAAAATATATAGTCGGAAATCATATATTTACTTGAGTATCGCTTTTATTCGTCGTACACCTGCCGAAACTGCTTCCTCTTTAATAATTTTGAAATGTCCTAATTCTCCGGTTTTTTCTACGTGCGGACCACCACAAAATTCTTTGGAGTAGGCACTTTCCAATGAGTCTCCCACATAATACACACTAACCTCGTCACCATATTTGTCCCCAAAGGCATGGACTGCTCCAGTTTTTTCTGCTTCTTCTTTGGTTAAGATTATTTTGTTTACCTTCAGATTTTCTCTTATCTTACTGTTTACAGTACCTTCAACTTCAGTTTTTTCATCTTCGGTCAATTTTCTACTAAATGTAAAATCAAATCTTAATCTTTCGGCTGTTATATTACTACCTTTTTGTTCAATCTTTTCTTTCAAGACATCCTCAAGTGCCTGCCGTAATAAGTGTGTGGCTGTGTGTAATTTTTTTGTCTCCTCTCCTCCATCTGCAAGCCCACCCTTAAACATCCCAGCTGAAGCAGTGTGAGAGAGCTCTTGGTGTTTTTTGAACTCCTCATTAAAACCCTTCTCATCAATTTTTATTCCTTGCTCAGCAGCTAATTCCATTGTCATTTCAAGTGGAAAACCATACGTTGTAAACAGAATAAAAGGACTAACCCCTTTTTTAAACTCCTTGAGACCTTTAGTCAAAGTTTCTCTAAATTTTTTTTCTTCATCCTTTATGATGTTTTCAATTTTGTCCTTATTTTTTAATACTTCAGAATATGACTCTTTGTATTCCTCTGCTATCACCCCAACTATCCCAGACAAAACACTTTCTTTTATCCCGAGCGAATCTGCATAACGCACACTACGTCGTATCAGACGACGAACAAAATATCCCCGGTCTGTATTAGAAGGAAATATTCCATCGGCGATAAGAAAAGTAGAGGCTTTCATGTGGTCAGCAATTATTCTAAAGGCTTTAATTTCTTCATAACTTGTTCCATATGTCTTTTCAGAAGCAGTTTCAATAAAGTTTAAAATGGTTCTATGATTAGCCCCAAAAATGTCTGGTTGATTATTTACCGCCATAGCCAATCTTTCAAGCCCACCACCAAAATCAACGTTTTGTTGTGGAAGTTTTGAAAATGTACCATCAGAGTTTTTCTTATATTCCATAAACACATTATTCCCAATTTCTATAAACCTTCCGCAATCACAATTGGGATGACAGTTTTCACCAAATTTTTGGTCATGAGGGGTCCCAAAATCATAAAACATTTCGGAATCTGGTCCTCCAGGCTCTCCCCCAGGCATGTTTTCTGGTACACCAGACCTACTCCACCAGTTTTTCTTTGCGTCATAATAAAAAATCCGGCCATTTTGCATACCAATTTTATAACCATTCTGCTCGCTACCTATTTCTATCTCTTTGGCATCAATATTTTTTACAGAAAACAATTGTCTCCACAACTCAGCAGATTCTATATCCTTTGGTATATTGTTTTTTTCATCACCAATAAAAACTGTGATATATAACCTATTAGGGTCAAGCTTCAGCTCTTCCGTTAAAAATTGAAACATCCAGCTTATTTGCTCTTTTTTATAATAATCACCAAGAGACCAGTTGCCAAGCATCTCAAAAAATGTAGTGTGACGATTATCACCAACTTCCTCTATATCAACGGTTCTAAAAGATTTTTGGGAATCAACAATCCGATTTCCTGATGGATGCTTTTCACCAAGTAAGTATGGAACCATAGGTTGCATGCCAGAACCAGTAAAAAGAGTCGTTGAATCATTTTCTGGTACTAAGGAAGCTGACGGTATAACCGCGTGTCCCCTATCTTTAAAAAATTGTAGAAATTTCTGCCTAATTTCATTAGCGTTCATAATGTCCATATTATTACATAAAATATCAGTAAATAAAATCTTGTTATTAGTTTACTCGAATCATTGTTTTTTCAAGACATTTCGCAACTAATTAGAAAACAACGACGAAGTACGCCAGCCCGAAGCACTGTTTGACGAAGTTGTACTCAACGAGGAGTTTGCGAAAGGGCCAGTACTGAGGAAGATTGTTTTCTTGATTAGTGAGAATAGTAAAATCGCAACAGCGATTTATACGCGTCTTGAAAAAATAATGATGAGAGTACTTTATTTAACCAACTTTTCCAACATTTTTATATCCTCCTCTATACTCTCTATCCCCTTCTTGAAAAAATCAGGCTTAATAACATCAACACCAATTGATTTAAAAATATCCTCTGGACTCATAGAGCCACCAAGCGAGAGAAATTGTTTTATCTTTTCTATATATTTTTTATCTTCTTTGTATTTCATATATAAAGCCTTACTTGCAAGTTGACCAAAACCGTAGGAATAAACGTAGAAAAAATACCTAATGTGTGACCATCCGACAAAGTTATACCCGTCCATCTCGTTTAATTTAAACTTGTTGCCCAGATAACTTTTCATGTGTTTATTCATACACACAGCAAGTTCTTCCCTGGTCATATTACCTTTCTCCCTTATCGTCTCATGCATTTCTAGTTCAAAATTAAAACAAGCAATTTGTCTGAAAATAGTTGCAACATCATCTTGAATTTTGTTATGAAGAGCTACTATTTTTTCTTCTTTTGAAAATTTTTCAAACTGGTCATAAAAGAAAAAAGATTCAAAAAGTGTACTCGCTACTTCTGCGGTTGCAATTGAATAATTTTCATATATGACTGGCTGAGATCTAGAAAATTCACTATGTATTGCATGGCCCATTTCGTGAGCAAAAGTAGATAGAGACTCAAACGTGTTGGTATGGTTCAGTAAAACAAAAGTTGGAACTTTATGATGCGAGGAACAATATGCCCCACCTCTTTTACCAACCTTAGGATAAGCATCAATCTGACCATTTGTAAGATAGCTTTTTAGAATATCACCAAACCTTGGGTCAATAGAAATAAAAAGCTTTTGTAAAACATCGCACGATTCATCAAATAATATTTTTCTTTTCGTCTTTCCTACTCCAACCGCCCTGTCTGAATAATTGAGACTTTTAAGTTTTAGCATTTTAGCTTTAACTTTATAAAAACGATGAGCAATGTTGAAATTATCTGTGATAGTCTTTATCAAATTTAGAACACTTTTTTTATCGTTCTCATACCTCATAATTGTGGAGTCATAAGCCTTACTGTATCCACGTAATTCGTCGTTAATTTTTTTATCTGTAACTATGGCATTGAGTTCACTTTCTGCCATTTCGCTTATCTCATAATATCTATCCATAACAGCGTCATGTAACTTCTTTCTCTCTGTTTGGGTCTTTAGATTTCTAATAATAGAAACAGCTTCTGATACAGGAATGTCTTTGCCCTTGTGCCTTACAGTCTGCTTATTTTCTACCTTATCAAAGGCATCTGTCCAAAGTTTATGTGAAGGAAGTGATTTTAAGGATAGGATTTTTTCTTCCAGCTCAGTTAAGACATACTTTCCAGTTTCGAATGTTTTCTTTAATAAGTAGTTGTATTTGGGTAATTTTTTGCTACTTAGAAAAAGTTTCTGGTGTTTCAGTGCAATCTTGGATAGGTTAATTTCAAAAAATAAAATATTATTTTCTATTTTTTGCAGTCTTTGTGAGATGAGGTTTATTTTTGCCCTGACTTTTTCGTTTTTTGAATCCAGGTCTTGGGCTAAATGTAAATACGTATAAGTCTTTGAAATTGGAATATCTAATATTTTTTCATAACCTCTAAGAGCACTAAGTAAACTAGCCTCCGAAGTCATGTATTTGCTATTGGTTTTGTACTTTTTAGCAAAGGCCAGATATGCTTTTTCAGCCACAATTAAATCCCTTTCAATTTGTGGGTCTTCTGGTGATTTATACAGCTGTTTTAAATTCCATTCTGTCGTTAGCTTCGCACTTATATTATTATATTTAGACATCCCAGTAGTAGAAAATGACATAATAATTTATAAATAATAATTTTTAATTTTATTTAACAAAACTTTTTACCAAATAAAACAGGACTTGATGTCATTTTCACTACAGGATAGTCTAGTAGTGAAGTTAACACCAATTTATGTGCTTTAGCACAGTGTCGACTTCTACTACTAGACATATTTCTTTAATATCTGAAAATCTTCTAGTAACGTACCCTTATTACTGCCGTTATATAAAGCCACAGCGGGGTGATACAAAGGTACCACAGTTACCAAGCCAAAAGAAGCCTGACCAGTAAATTCTTTGCCGTGCATTTCCCCAATTGAAAGAATGGGGGTTTTACATTTTAAAAGTTCTAAAATATAAACCATAGAAAATCTACCCAAAGTCGCGATAACCCGAGGCTGTATTATCTCTATTTGTTTATTGAGGAAAGGTGCATATAGTTTTATTTCTTTTGGACTTGGGTCACGATTTTCTGGTGGACGGTCCTTTACTATATTTGTTATGTAAACATCACTTCTATTCAAATTTATTGACTCTAACATCTCATCAAGCACTTTTCCAGACCTTCCACAAAAAGGTCTAGCTGTTTTTGCTTCATTTTCTCCCGGTGCTTCACCAATAAACATAATGCGAGCGTTGTGACTTCCCTCTCCCACCACAGGAAAATATTTATTTTCTAATCTATATGTGTATAAAGGTGATTTTTTAAAATGTAAAAGCTCGTCGCGAATTTCCTTCATCTTTTCAAATTTTTGTTCGGTAGAAAGAGACATGTAAGTAATTACAACGCTTAAATTTTTTTATTTTTGAAATAAATTGTTAGAAATAATATTGACCATGAACCTACTACTCCAATAACAAAGCCTAGTATAATTGTAATGTCATGAATTAATATTCCATATGTAAGCCATGTGAGTGTACCAATAGAAAATATTATATATGTCGAAATAGAGATATCTCTTGCAGATTTATTTCTCCAGATTTTATATGCTTGAGGAAAATATCCCAAAGACATCACAGTTCCCATTATAGTCACAAATATTTGAAATATTTTCATAATTATTTTTTATATTATATATTGTTAATATTGATGTTTTCATTTTCTACTACTAGATCATATTACAAACTATTTATCTCATCAATCACTTTTTTACTTTTTGCATCATTTAAACCTATTGAATACAGTAGGTCTGGGTTGTCCAAAATAGTTTTACACAAAACAATCCCTCTGTCCAAAAATAATTTCTTTTCACGTCCGGTCATTGTTGTCAAACAAGTAAGAGGATGAAGTTTTGATTCAATAATCATATCGTGCAAATTTCCAACTGGAGGATAGTTCCAACCAATCATCCGCATTCCCCCCTGACAAGAACCATATTCTATAGCTGTTGAGGTAAATTTTGTATTTGTTACAAGCCAACCCTCGTCAAGTTTTCTTTCCTTGTCATAATTAAAGGTCATCTTACTCAAATCATCAAAACGAGCCTTCACATACAGAGCGATTTTTAAATCAGATTTCACACCAAGTTCGTTATGGAACTTCGCCTCTACCATGATAAGTTTTTCTGTATTCCAAGCAACGACATCAATCTCGTGTTCCACACAGAATCCTCTTATTATTTTTCCAGTTTCAGCCTTAAACCCTTTTTGTCTCAAAATTTCGGCCACAAAATCCTCAAACGGAAATCCTGATGGTCCAAGTTCCATTATGGCTCGCTTCAGAGAATATTTGAAAGCAACAGGCTTCTCTTCTTTGTGAAGTAACTCAAAGGCGTGTCTGTATATATCATGGGTTGTTATATCAGGAGTTAAATTTTCAGTAACGTGTGCAACAGTTTGTTCTGCTCCACGACTTGAGGCACCGGCTCTTTTTAGAGAATACTCTAATTTTTTTATATCAAATAATTCTCTATCTCCATTGGCTTTTAAGACATAAATTTGTTCAGGGCTCATATATTGATTATCGCATATTTAATATGTTTTTTCTATAATGCCCCCACCAAGACAAACATCCCCATCATAAAACACAGCAGACTGACCTTCAGCTATGGCATTCTGAGGTATGTTGAATATTACAACATATTTATTCTTCTCCTTATTTAAAACACATTTTTGTTTTTCTTGTCTATATCGAATACGAACCGCCATCTTCAGAGGAAGTTTTAGTTTTTTATCTCCTATAAAATGTATGTGTGATAGACATATTTTTCTAGTTGAGTAAATCGTATTTTTCTCACTCTCTTTGTTAGCAACCGTTATTGTATTTTTTTTCAAATCTTTACTAATAATAAAATATCTTGGATCCGTTGTGGTTTTTTTTGTAATAGTAAAACCATGTCTCTGGCCAATAGTTAAAAACATTGCCCCATCATGATGGCCAATAATTTCTTTCTTAGTATTCAAGACACTACCCTTTTTTTGTTTTATATAATGAGAAAGAAAATCTTTCATATCTAGTTTGCCTAAAAAACAAACTCCCTGACTGTCTTTTTTCTCAGCTGTTGATAAACCAAATTTTTTGGCAAGCTTTCTGACTTCTGGTTTCATCATTTTCCCGATTGGAAAAAGTATGTGTTTTAATTGTTTTTGATTTAATGTGTACAAAAAATAACTCTGGTCTTTATTCTTGTCCATTCCCTCTTTTAATTCTAACCTTTTAGTTCTTTCTTCTGTCCTTGCGTAATGTCCAGTAGCAACATAATCGGCTCCTAACTTAAGCGCCTTTTTCAAAAACACACCAAATTTTACATATTTATTACAAAAGACGTCCGGGTTTGGAACTCGTCCATTACTATATTCTCTAATCATATAATCCACTACTTCTCTTTTATATTCTTTTTGACAATCTAAGGTTAAAAATGGCACTCCTAATGTGGCACAAACTCTCATAGCACTTCGTCTCTCTTCCTTCCAGTCACAAGGTAGAAAATCTGGACTCCAGACTCTCAAAAATACCCCGGTTACGTCATATCCGTCCCTTTTTAGCAAAGCCAAAGCCACAGAGCTGTCTACGCCCCCAGAAACCCCAACAAAAACCCTCTTTCTCTTTTCCATCCCCCTTTTATACCACAAACCCACACAAAGAATAAATCTTGTTGAATCATAATTTTTTCAGAGACCCCGCAACCCTCTAGCATGGTGCTGTCATAGACCTGAGCGAAGCGAGGGCTCTTGACAGCTAGAGGGTGAGGACTGGCCTTAAGAAATTCGCTGGAATTTCTTAAGGTTGCTCTGAAAAGATTGTGATGAAAAAAAAGATTTATGATTACCTTAAATACAACTCTTTATTTCTCTTATGCTCCTCAAATGTTTTGGCATAGTGAATAGTGCCATCTTTTTCGGTTAAAAAATACAGGTACTTTGTCTTTGTTGGAATAATGGCACTGATTATAGCTTCTAAACCAGGATTACTAATTGGTCCAGGGGGAAGACCTTTGTATTTATAGGTATTGTAAGGAGAATCAATCTTCAAATCATCCAGGGTTAATTCATATGTATTTTTACCATTTATATATGAAAATGTGGAATCAACTTGAAGAGGCATACCTATCTCCAATCTTTTCCATAAAATACCAGCTACTACACTACGGTCTTTTGGTAAAGCTTCTCCTTCTAAAATAGAGGCTACTATGATAATTTCTTTTAGGTTGTGAGTGGAGGTGGCAATACCAGAGACAGAATTAATTTTTTGTTCAAAATTTTTTTTCATTATTTCAATCAAATTATTAGGTTTTGCTGTCTTGGAAATAAAATACGTATCTGGAAAAAGATAACCCTCATTATTCTTGGCAAGAGTTAAAAATTGAGCCTTATCAAAATTCAAAATATTTTTTTCTAAGTAGTTGGTTATTTGAAAGGCGTTCCATCCTTCAGGAATAGTAACTTTTATGGGTTCTAGATGAAATTGACCTTTAACCAAGCGGTAAGCCAAATCAACAGGCCCCTCACGCTCATCAAGCAAATAATCCCCAGCGATAACCCGCTTTTCTCCACCTAATATAATAACTGTAGAACGAAAAATGACAGGAAAACGTATAACGTGTTTACTGTATAGAATATTAGTAATGCTTTGAAGTGACTCCCCAGAATCTATGGTAATAACTTGACCCACAGGAAAATCAGTTGGCGGTCTGTAAATGTAAACACAAAGCATGGCAAAAACAAACGCGATGAAAAAGGCGATTATTGCCCTTTTTTTATTTACCTGTTCTGGAAAAAAATAATTTTTTATTATTCGTAGCCATTCGTAGATCTGTGTCATTCGCATATTCTTATGTTTATCTAAATTGGCAGATTGGCCGGAGCCTCTCCTTTTCTTGATTCAATACGGGTAAATGTTGGTGTACTAGAAACACTTCCAGGAAAATGAAAAATTGTTGCAAGTTCTTCTGTATTTAAGACAAATGGATTTCTCTTATAGGGTTTGTAAAAATAGGCTCTGCGTTTATATGCATCAAACATATCTTGTTTCTCAAAATTAGTTTTCTTTTTTTTCCTGTCTTGCCATGGATACACATAACTACCCCCGGCAATTTTTGGCCTAAATCCGTTAAGATTACCTGAATTAAAATGAGTTATTCCTCCAATTATTCCGCCTATTTTACTTCCATCAAAAATATCTTTCGGTGCCGTATAAATAGCCCGAATACCGACATCATAACCTAACTTTGAAATACTACGCTCTAGAGCTTTTATTGTTTCAGATTCACCATCAGTTGGCATTCTATTTGTACCCGGAACAGGTTTGCCGTCTTTATCTTTCTCTCCTTTTGATTTTTTAATAATGTCTTCTATTTCTTTTTCTGCTGCCTTTTTCCATTTTAAATCCACTTTTTTACCAGTTGTTTTGTCTTTATCTTCACTAACATGTGCCCTAACTAGAATCTGAATCCAAACCTGATGACCTTGTCCGATAGAACCTAAAAATTCAATCATAGGAGTTAATGGGTCAACCTTAAACTCCTCTTTTGGGTCTTTTTCCATACCATAATCAACATATGTTTTTATTGGATATGCATCAGATTTGGTCAGGGCAAACTCAGTAGTAAAGAGACCAACATTTTCTGGGTCAAACTTAATAAATTGTACATAATCCGGAACTACAAATATCTCTATACCTGGATATTGAGAATACAAATTGGCCTCAATTGCATTTTTGTAAGATTTTCTTGTCCAAATAAAGAAATGAATTACTCCACTTATAGAAACAATCTCTAAGGAAAACCAGGGCCGAGCAGCTCCATTTGTCCATACGGTATACCAAGTTTCACCGTAAGGTTGAGACAAACCATTAAGAAAAAATTCCATGGCTTTTGGGGATTTAAAAACATCTCTCGGCACCTTTATTTCAAGTAACAAGTACTCTTGTTTAGCAAAATATTTTGCTCTTTTATATTGAATCCATAAATCAGTAAGTATAAAAACCAAGAAAAATGGAATAAAAATAAAGGAGGAATAATAAACTATTTTTAATGTCAGCAAAAAACTGTCATTCTGAAACAAATGAATTAATGATTCAAACATAAATTAATTATATCTAATCTGCTGTAAAAAACCACCCTTAGAGGACGATTTTCTAAATCACATTATATTTTCCGTCTTTAGATTTCTTAAAATATTTCGGATTCTGAAGATTTACCATGATGGTATTCTCCTTAACATATCTCTCTTTCAAGACCTTCTTTATAATTTCATCCTTTGTCATCGGACCATTTTTCTCTAAAACTGTTTTGATAACATCCTTTACTACCCCACTCATATATCCCCACTCGGATAAGGCATATAAACCCCTTCCAACCAAAACAAATCTAGGGTCTTTTATTAATTCGTTGTGTGTTGTTGCTATATGAGCTTTTTTCTTAAATAATTCGGTAATGAGCTTTGCTACCTCTCTAAAATGGATAGGAGAACCGTGTCGACGAATAACCAAAAAAGCATAATCTCGCATGCCTTTGGCATTTATGTTTGGTGATTTTGTCTTTCCCCACTCGCCGAGAGGATTTTTACCAATTAATTTTGAAAGCTCTAACCATCTTTTTGCTATTTCTTGATTTTTATATTTATCTGAAACATCTTTCAAACTGTCTAAAAATTTTTCTATCATATCTGACTCAAGTAAAATTTCGTCATCCGACAGAGTTGAATAAAGCTGACGAAGGGATAAATGAATCTTTTTTGATAATTCTTTATCAACTGTCCAGCGATGTTTAAACTCGTCATCTTCTTTTTCCCTATGAAAATCTTCACCTATTACAAGTAAAAAATGTAAATGATTTTGAATACTTTTATCTTTTGAGAGATGTTGTAAAAGATGTTCTTCAGAGATAACTGAACCTAAATTTGTGACTATGTTTTTTAATTCATCAAAAACTAGTTTCTCTTTCGTGTACTCTTTTGATTTGCGAATATTAATAATTGAATAGTTTTCAATTTGTCTTACGCGTTCACGAGTAATCTTATATTTTTTTCCAATCGCTTCAAGAGTCATCCGCTTCGTATCGCTACCTAAACCAAAACGATTTATTAATACATCTTGTGACCTATTACCTAACACAGAAAGTAGTTTTTTTACTATCTGCTTTGGTTTAAATGTGATTGGTGTTTTTTCTATCATGTAATATCTACTAATAATTACTAAAATTAGTTACAACAAATGTACCCTATTTGTATCATTATTGTCAATCTAAGTCAAGCATTGACGAATTATGTTATTAAAGATTCTTATGTATTAAAAAGTGACTATATTTATAAGCCTATTTGGGACAAAAATAGTTTTTTTGACCTCTTTATTAAGAAGCCATTTTTCCACTTCCGACAATCCTCTGACCAAAGAGATGACCTCCTCTTCTTTTGCCCCAAAATGGATTTGAATGGTTGCTCGTATTTTACCATTTATTTGCACAACAATTTTTATTTCTAATTCCTGTATTTTTTTTATATCAACCTGAGGCCATTTTTCTAAAACTAAAAATATTTTGTGTCCGAAAGACTTCCAAACTTCTTCTGTTATGTGAGGAGCAAAAGGAGAAAGTATTTTTAAAAATAATTCAAAATCTTTTTTTGCAACGAATTCTTGTTTTTCCATTTCATTCAAGAAAATCATCATGCTAGATATAGCAGTATTAAAGGCAAAACTTTCAATATCCTCTGTGACTTTTTTAATTGTTTTATGAAGTGCTCTTTCAATATTTTCTGAAGACTTTATAAACTTTCGACTTTCAACTTTCGACTTGAGGCGCCAAACCTTCTCAATGAACCTCCGGGCGCCGAGTATATTATCAGTACTCCACGGCAGTGACGCTTCAAAAGGCCCCATAAACATTTCGTAAACGCGTAAGGTGTCTGCCCCATATATTCTGACAACATCATCTGGGTTTATTACATTCCCCCACCGCTTACTCATTTTACGATTATCACTACCTAAAATCATTCCCTGGTTTCTAAGTGTCTGAAACGGCTCCTCTGTCACAACTAAATCATAATCCTTTAAAAATTTATTCCAGAAACGAGAATACAATAAATGCCCCGTAGCATGTTCCTGACCACCAACATACATATCGACATTCTTCCAGTATTTAATAGCTTTTCTGTCAGCAAAAGCTTTCTTGTTTTTTGGGTCCATGTAACGAAGAAAATACCACGAGGAACCAGCCCACCCAGGCATGGTATTTGTTTCTAGCCCCTTTTTGACCCACGAAGTCACACTGGCCAAAGGCGATTCCCCCGTTCCTGTCGGCATATAAGATTTAACTTTTGGTAATTTAAGAGGAAGGTCTTTTTCAGGAATTTCACCTATTAAACCTTCCTTATCTTTAAAAAGAGGAATTGGTTCACCCCAATATCTTTGTCTGGCAAAAATAGCGTCCCGCATCTTGTACATTGTAAGAGCTTTGGCATATCCACGAGATGTAACATGTTTAATTATTTCATTTTTAACCTCACCAGCCCGTCTACCCATTAATTCTTGTGGCTCAGTTAAAACTCCACGCTCCATGTCGGAAAAACAAATTTCTTGAGCAAAAACTTTTTTACCTAAATTCTCATCTGTGGGTAACAAAACAACCTTGAGTTTAATATTAAATTTTTTAGCAAAGGCAAAATCTCTTTCATCATGAGCAGAACATTTTACAATACCAGTACCATAATTTTTCAAAGCAAAGCTGGCCACCCAAATAGGCAAATCACCATTACCTAATGGGTCAACCGCATATCTGCCGGTAAAAATTCCATCTATTTCCCGATATTCACCTTCTGGAAACTTGTTTCTTTTTTCTACAATTTCTTTGGCCTTCTCTAAAACCTCTTTTTCCTCTGGTCTTCCTTCTAGAAGCTTTGATAATAGTGGGTGGTCCGGGGCAATTACAAAAAAAGTGTCTGCGTAACACGCTGTGAAGTGTGCGTTAAATGTTTCCAAGACAATATTTGAATCTTTCACTTTTGCTTTAAAAAGCAAACCTTTACTTTCTCCAATCCAGTTCCTTTGGATTTCCTTGATGTGCTCCGACCAATTCAGAGTCTCCAAACCTGACAACAACCTGTCTGCATAAGCGGTAATACGCAGAAACCATTGTCGCATCTCTTTTTTAACTACGGGGAATCCCCCTCTCTCTGAGATAGGACCTTTCGGACTATCTAGAACTTCATCATTTGCAAGAACAGTACCTAAAACTGGACACCAGTTAACCTCACTGTAACCTTCATAAGCTAGGCGATATTTCATCAAAATATCTTGTTTTTCCTTTGAATTTTTTTTCTTCCATTCCAAATCTGATTTCTCAAATATTTTTACTAGCTCACCGATCGGTTCAGCTTTGTTTTTATCTTTGTTGTACCAAGAGTTGTAAAGTTTTAGAAAAATCCATTGTGTCCAGCGATAATAACTTGGGTCTGTTGTGTTTATTCTTCTATCCCAATCGTATGAAAGCCCGATTTTATTTAATTGGCTCTCAAATGTTTTTACGTTTTCCGTTACGGCTTTTTGTGGAGCAATTTTGTGTTCTAAGGCATATTGCTCAGCAGGCAAACCAAAAGCGTCGTATCCCATTGGATGCAAAACATTGAAACCTTGCATCCTTTTCATCCGAGCATATACGTCAGAGCCAATGTAACCCTTAGGATGTCCAACATGAAGCCCTAAACCACTAGGGTATGGGAACATATCCAAGACATAACATTTTCCGCCTCCTCGGCGGATCGCCGAAGAGGCGATTTTCTTGGTTTTGTAGACCTTCTTTTTGTCCCACTCTTTTTGCCATTTTTTCTCAATCTCTAGATGGTTGTATTCTTTTTGTTTATCTTTCTCCATGTTTCTATATACTAACCAAAATATGCCTCATTTGCAAAAAAAACCACACAGAGAAATTCCGCGTGGTTTTTTTATCAAATAATTTTCTCTAGTATACAGGAATAGGTTCAGAATATAGATTTGGATTTATTGTCTTATTAAAACAATATCTACCAGCTGGATGTTGCCATGTACTAAGATAACTAGGGTATTTATATCTCTGATTACCTTCTGTTGATGCCTTGTTAAACTCTGCACAAATATTATATGTTGTATTTCCCGTTTTAGTATATTCATATGGTTTCTGAGATTGGGAATCAACCTCTGGGACATAATAATCCAGTCCCGTATCAGCAAGAACGACTGGCAAATCTCCCTTTTGAGAATAATATGTGTTTATTTTATTACTGATACTTGCTAAATCATTAACTTTTTGTTCATCATACTTTAGTAGTCTTTGTGTTCTAGGAGAACCCAAAACTGAAAAACCCCACACAATAGACAATAAAATTACTAGTACGGAAGCACCAACCCAGATTTTTCTGGAAGTGTTATTTGATTTTCCTAACAAATCATAGGTGTAATAGAAGAAAATAGCCAAAGAAATTACCAAAATTGACAAAATCTTCATTATAAAACCAGCTGTCATTTCCTGACCATCAATAAAGTAATATAAAACTGTGACCAAATCACCAATCAGTGTTCCTCCAGACACGAATAGAGTGATGAAGGTCAACCACCTCCTGACAAAACCACGTTTTTGTTCAGGATAAACAGAATAATCTCTCTCCAGTAACCACATAAATAGTATATATAAAGGAAATACGATAATTAGAGTCGCTACCGGAAAACTAATAGAGTAACTACTATAATAATTATATCCTGTAGTTATTGGATAGGCTTTATTTATTACTGTAAACAATAAGCTTATTAAATTTCCCACAAACACACCAAGAGCAATAATTGCTCCAAGATTTAGAAAAAAATCTTTTGCTGTGGGTTTATTTTGTGATTCCATCCCATTAGAAGTCTAACCTTATTTTTATTTGGTTGAAACTTTAATTAAGTAATAATTATAGATTTATTAATTTATCCTCGTCTACTTCTAACTGGACAAGTGTTAATTTAATTCTGTTGTTATGCCGTCAAATTCTGCTTCCTGTGACAAGGCTTCTTCTTTGGTCATTCTTTCAATTCCATCTTTATGATGTGCGGGACTATATATAGTGTAAAACTTCAGAGCCACTTTGCCTGTATTTATTACATTGTGAGTTGCCCCTTTTGGCACAATAACAGCATCTCCATCTGTAACTGAGTAATCTACGTCATTTATTCTAACATCACCGTTGCCAGATTCAAACCTAAAAAACTGGTCGTTGTCAGGATGAACTTCACTTCCTATTTCCTCTCCAGGAATTAGGTTCATTAAAACAAGCTGACTTTCCTCGCCAGTATAGAGGACCTTTCGGAAACTAATATTCTCTGTTGTTAATTTTTCAATATTGTCTTTATATCCTTTTTTCATCCCGTAATTATAACATGTTTTTGTACATAAACGAAAGAACCCGCGCACGATGCGAGGGCCCAGACGACAGAACATCTAGAGAAGAGCAAGCCACATAAACAATCGCAGGAGCTGTCCCACAATTGTGTCAGTTGTTGACAGCCAACAACCGAGCAACATGATAATGACGAAAAGCCAAATCGCTCTCTTGGCGCTGAAGACCAGCTTCATCTCATCATCCTTTCGTGATCAGTTCCCACAAATCACAAAAGAAATCTGACGGTGTCTTCTTTGCCCATGGGAAAAACGACAGGGCAACCACCACGATGAGTGGTATGGCCTGTGCTATCGCAAGAACAGCCAGTGTGACTACTACGGGATGGTTACTCATAATCACGTCCTTTCTGGATTTAAATTAGCACACTTATCGTAAATTTGAAAGTTATATCCTAAATTCTATTACATCTCCATCCCGAACCACATATTCCTTTCCTTCTGTTCTCACCAATCCCTTTTCACGAGCCAATACATAGGAACCAGCCTTGAGCAAATCTTCATTGAACACAACTTCGGCACGAATAAATTTATCTTTGAAATCAGTGTGTATAGCCATCCCCGCAACCGGCGCTGTTGAGTTTCGTTTTATTGTCCAGGCACGAGTTTCATCAGTGCCAGTTGTAAAATAGGTAATCAAATCTAGCGTCTCATAACTTTTTTTAATTAAATCGTCAAATCCTTTTTCAAAAATTGGGTCAATTACTACAAATGGCCCGGGAATTTTATCTGTTATGTTTGTATTATTTACAGATGCCTCTGAAGTGTTCAGAGCATACAAAATTGGCTTCATGGTCAGCAGTTGCATCGTAGATAAAATTTTCTTTTCTGTTTCATCCAACTGCATACTTGATGCCAGTTTCTCTCCTTCTAGACACTTATGGGCCTTTTCTAGTACCTCATTTTCCAGTACAGCAGTTTTATCTCCCCTTTTAACATCTTTAACAAGACTGACTAATCTTTTTGTGATAGTTTGTAAGTCAGCCAAGATAAGTTCTAGATTTATAACTCCAATATCAAATAAAGGGTCTACTTTATTGTGAACATGAATAATATCTTTATCGTCAAAGACTCTAACCATTTCTAAAATAGCGTCTACTTCTCTGATATTTGTAAGAAATTTATTACCCAGGCCTTCACCTGTTGAAGCACCCTTGACTAGCCCAGCAATGTCAACAAACTCAACCACTGCCGGAATAGTTTTGGCTGATTTGCTGAATTCAGATAGTTTCCATAATCTTTCATCTGGCACAGGAACAATGCCGACCGATGGGTCAATAGTACAAAAAGGATAGTTCTCTGCCGGAACTGATTTTTTTGTCAGGGCATTAAAGAGCGTGGATTTTCCCACATTAGGTAGACCAACAATGCCGATTGATAAACTCATGCTGTAAGAATACCTAAAAAGTGTGAGATAGTAAAATTGAAAATTATAAATTAAAAATTTATAATAACTATATTATATGATATACTTTATTCAATTATGTTTAAACTAAGACATACATTTGGATTGTTTGCGTTGTCTTTGATTTTCTTTTTGGGAACAATGTTTCACTACAACCTAGACTGGTCATTACTTACTTCCCTATCTTTTTATGGAGACCTAGCCAATCCTTCTGTGAGAATAGTTAGAGTTGGGGAGGGTCTTCGAAAAGAAGAAGTAGCTAATGTTTTAGTAAAAAACTTTGGCTGGGACGAAACAAAAAAGGGTGAGTTTCTTAATGCCCATTTAGCCTATGCCAGAGAAAGTTTTGAGGGACAGTATTTTCCAAAAACTTATTTAATACACAAAGACAGCGACCCAGTTGTGGTCAGTAAAACAATGACAGACGAGTTTAGAAAAAAAGTTGAATCTATAAAAAAACCCAAATCAACAAAGGTTATAAATGAAAATACCGCTCTAATTGTAGCCTCTCTTATTCAGCGAGAAGCGGCTGGTAAAAGTGATATGAAACTTGTCTCTGGAATTATTTGGAATAGAATTTTTAAGGGAATGAAATTACAAATTGATGCCACTCTCCAATACGCTAAGGGTGATGAGAGTATGTGGTGGCCACAAATAAACTCAGCAGATAAAAAAATCAATTCCCCCTTCAATACATATATATATGATATGCCCCCAAGCCCTATTGCCAATCCAGGTCTGGCGGCAATAGAAGCAGCATATAATCCCCAAAAGACCAGTTGTCTTTACTATCTGCACGACAAAAACAGAAATATTCATTGTGCTAGTACATACGAACAGCACAAAAAAAATATTCAAAAATATTTGTAGTGTTTTACTTTATAAACTTTATGAACTTTATAACTTTCAACTAAACCATGTCTCTATTTGCTGAATTAAGTATCATCATAGGAGTAGCCTTCGGAATGTCTATTATAATGAGTTTACTTAGACAACCTTTAATCATCGGCCACATCCTAACTGGCCTCATTGTTGGACCAATTATCGCTTCATCAATATCTCCAGACACTTTTACTTTATTTTCTGAAATAGGTATCGCCATCTTGCTTTTTACTGTCGGAATCAATCTTAATCCAAAAATAATCAAGGAGTTTGGCACAGTGGCTATGGTTACTGGAGTTAGTCAGGTCGTTGTTACCTCTGTGGTCGGCTATTTTATTGCTACATTTATGGGTTTTTCTGACCTAGCCTCTCTATATATAGGAATAACCCTGGCCTTCAGTAGTACCATCATGATTCTTAAACTTATTTCCGATAAAGGTGACATGGAGACGCTTTATGCCAAAATATCCATTGGTTTTCTATTAGTCCAAGATTTTATTGCCATTACTCTTCTTTTTATTATTCCACTTGTTTCTACAGGAAACTCCTCTCTCGGTGATATTGGTATAATTTTTGGGCGAAGTATCCTTCTAATAATTCTCATTTTAATTATCGGTTTTTATTTTCTACCAAAGATTAACAAATTTCTTTCAAAAAATATTGAGTTGTTATTTTTGTTTGCTATTGTCTGGGGGTTAGGTACTGCTAGTATATTTAAGTTCAGCGGTTTTTCCATTGAAGCTGGCGCTTTAATTGCGGGCATTGCTTTATCTAACCTGCCATCTCGTCATGAGATAAGCGCGAGAATTGCCCCACTGCGAGATTTCTTTATCGTTCTTTTCTTCATTATGCTCGGCACACACATGGCTACAACTTCTGCTTCAGAAATCTTACCCCAAGCCCTTATCTTTTCTGTCTTGGTCCTTGTTGGCGAACCTTTAATCCTGATGATAATTATGGGAATCTTGGGGTATAAAAAAAGAACCAGTCTGCAAACTGGTCTGACTGTTGCTCAAGTCAGTGAATTTTCTCTTATTTTATTAGCTATGGGGGTGAGTTATGGACACATTGATAATCGTGTTCTTTCTTTAGTAACCCTAGTTGGACTAATTACCATATTTGGTTCTTCATATCTTATCTTATACTCGGATAAAATTTATAAGGTTATTGGCAAATATCTTTCCATATTTGAACGCAAAAAAACTCGCGAAGAAAAAACTGAAACAATTAAATACCTAATAATTCTCTTTGGCAGTAATCGCGTTGGGTATGATTTCGTAAAAGAATTTAAAAGAATGGGCAAACCTTTTTTAGTTGTAGACCATGACCCAGAAAATATAGAATTACTTCGTCAGCAAGAAGTAAGTGTTGATTACGGAGACGCTATTAACCTTGATTATTTGGAGTCGTTAGATTTTTCTCAGACAGAATTGGTCGTATCAACTATACCAAACACCGAAACAAATATTCTTATAAACCATGTCGTTAAATCACAAAACAAGAATACACTTGTAGTAGTAGTAGCTCACAAAATACAAGATGCTCTAGAACATTATGAAAATGGTGTTAATTACGTTATTTTACCTCACTTTTTAGGTGGTCTGTACGCATCAAAAATCGTTATGGATATACACGACAACCCAGAACACCGACAAGAAATAAAGGAGGAACATATAAAATCATTGTATGCACGTTTGTCCGACGGACACGAACATCCAAAGATTGAGGTCTACGGTTAATCACAATGAAATCATATATTATCATTGCAGTTGTACTTGTTTTATTGTTATCTGTCTTTGTATTTCAACAAATAAATTTAACAACTGCCGACATTGGACGACACATCACTAACGGCAAACTTTTTATAAATGCTGGTTCGTTTGAAATATCGCGACAAGCACTTCTGCATACCAATTTCTTTTCTTTTACTTATTCAAACTTTCCTTTCATAAACCACCACTGGGGTAGTGGTCTTTTGTCTTATCTGGTTTTTTTGGGTTTTGGTTTCAAAGGATTATCTATTATGTACGGAGGATTAATAATAGCAAGTGTGCTTTTGTTTTTTGGTCTTTGGAAAAATAAACTGTCTATCTGGGTCTCTTTCCCTATTATCTTATTCCTAATACCACTTATAGCTGAAAGAACTGAAGTACGACCAGAGGGCCTAAGTTATTTTTTTATGGCTATTGTTATTGCTATTTTGTATTTATACACCTCAAATCAAATTCAAAAAAAATGGTTATACTGGATACCAATTATTTCTTTAATTTGGGTCAATACACATATTTATTTTATTTTTCTGCCATTTTTTGTCGGGATGTTTTTAATTGAAACGTTTCTACACAAAGATTCTGAAAAAATAAAAAACTTAGCAATAGTTTTTGGATTGTCGGTCTTGGTTCTTTGTATAAATCCTTATGGGTTTACTGGGGTTTTTTATCCTTTTACTATGTTTCAAAACTACGGGTATTTAATAGTAGAAAATCAATCCATTCCCTTTTTAATAAACCTGCATGTCAGTAATCCAAATTTTCTTTGGTGGCAAATTGCTACACTCGTTTTCATTGTTTCTTCATTTTTTGTTTTACGAAAAGATAAATCAAAATTCCCTATCGCTCTTTTTGGTATAACCTTCGTCTTTGCTATTCTTAGTTTTTTTGGTATTAGACATTTAACCGCTTATAGCCTAACTCTCTTGCCAACACTTCTTTGTTACGGATATCTTCTTTATCAAAAACCCAAAAATGAATCCTGTCGTTTATTACATAGTGTGTTTTCAATCGTCTTCTCCCTCATAATATTGTTGTCTATTTTTATTAATTTTAATAATCGTTTACCTTGGAATACGTATTGGGGTATTGGATTACAACCAAACGTTAATGCTTCAGCTGATTTTGTAAAAAATTTGAATATCTCTGGGCCAATTTTTTCAAACTATGACATTGGCGGATATATTATTTTTCACATGTATCCACAGGAGAAGGTTTTTGTAGATAATAGACCAGAAACATATCCGACAGACTTTTTCCAAAAAGAATACATACCAATGCAAAATGATGACCTTGTTTGGAATGAGGAATTAAAAAAGTGGGATTTTAATATGATTTGGTTTAATAGAAACGACTTGACCCCTTGGGCCCAACAATTTTTGATAACACGAGTTAAAGACCCAGTTTGGGCACCGGTCTTTGTCGACGACTACACTATTATCTTCCTGAAAAGAAATGAAAAAAATGCTAAAGTGATTAAACAGTATGAATTACCAAAAAGCATGTTTACTATAAAATAACCAATTACAAAATTACTGCGTAGACATATATTTTCTAGAGACTTCGCAGGCGGGTAGCCGAGACAGAGCAAAATCGCACCAGCGATTTATGCGTGCTCTAGAAAATATATGTCAAGCAAAAAGTTTGTAATTAACAATATATAAATGATTTCAATTATTATCCCAGCATATAACGAAGAAAAAACCATATTTCAGGTTTTGACTTCTACCCAGAGAGCTTTCCAAAACACTGAACACGAAATAATTGTCGTAGATGATGGTTCTACCGACACAACAGGAATAATTTGTGAATCATATCTAAATATAAAATACATACAACTTCCACAAAACCACGGTAAAGGATTTGCTATAAGAGAGGGGCTAAAACAATCCAAGGGTTCATTCTGTGCTATACAAGACGCAGATTTAGAATATAACCCAGAAACATTATATAAATTATCGCTTCAGGCCAAAAATGATGTCGCTATATATGGCAAACGTGACAAAAAACAAGGATATTTTTTCTATAAAATAGGCAACACCATTCTTTCCTGGGTTTGTAATATTCTCTATAAAAGTAACCTTTTTGATATTTATACTTGTTACAAAGTTATTCCTAGTCCTATTTTAAAGTCTTTCAAACTAACATCTAATGGATTTGAAATAGAAGCTGAGATCACAGCAAAACTTTTGCGTTCAAAGACCCTTATAATTGAAATCCCAATCACCTATACTTCTAGAACATTTGAGGAAGGCAAAAAGATTCGCGGAATTGATGCGATTATAGGAATCTGGACACTTATAAAAAACAGGTTTTTGATATAAAGAGGGTGGTTTTTGTGTTAATCGTTTAAAGAATAACTATAAAGCCGTAGATGTTGTTATTTGAGCTTTACTTCGTAAGGAAGCAACAAAATCATTAATTAAAGCTTGTTGCTTATTTGATGTGATTTGTTGTTTTATTTGGTCACTTAATTCCTTAAGTGCTGGAACTTTTGTGGTAGAAGAAGCTGTTTTTTGAGCGTCACTGTATTGTTTATAGAACTCTGAAATTTCGGTGTCACTTACTGTAATCTTGCTCACATCTACATTAGCTTCTAAGTATTTTTGAAGAGTAAGTTGCTTAGATATATTATCTCTAAGTTGCGCCTCTGTAAGATTGGCCTTAGTAAGTTCTACTTGGAACTTATCTGCCCCTCCTGTTTGTTTTATGATATCTTGAATTTGTTTTTCAATATCAGCGTCATCAACCTTAATTCCACTGCTTACAATACCCTGACTGACTAATTCATTGTCTATGAGGTTATTTAAAACTTGAGTCTTTATTTTAGCCAATTCATCTGCTTTTGTTACATCTATTCCTTGAGTCTTGTATGAAGAAATTGCTGAAGTAAGTTGTGCATCATAAACTGTTTTTGAAATGGTTACTCCGTTTACAGTAGCCACACTTTCTGGATTACCACTTGTTGGATTGTTTATTTTGTCTCCACGAAACATAAAAAACCCAGCAACAGCCAAAACAACAACCACTACAACTATGATAGAAATAATTTTGTTCTTATCCATATCTTTATCTTTTTTATCCGCACACTAACATTGGTATCGTTGCAATTGTGTCTGGTTTAGGTTTAGTATCTACACCTTTTTATCTTCTACTACTCTGTTTGATAACTCACAGTAGCAACAGGAGACACAATACCAATGTTAGTGTGCGGATGAAGTTAATAATAATTTTCCTTATTTCAAGTAAAATTAAGGTCTAAGGTATTCTATCATATTCATTTTTTACTCACAAGAAACAAAGCGGTCTCTATTTTTTCAAATTATCTGCATCTGCTTTTGATAAAAATTTAAACATATTTCCACCACACTTTGCACACTGACCTTTTGCAGAATATCTATTCTTTTTCTCTGAAACCTTAGGACTATTCATAATCTGCATTGTAGGTTTGTTTTTAGCATCTCTACATCTCATACACAAAGCTTTCATTTCCATATTTTTATTTATCCGCACACTAACATTGGTATCGTTGCAATTGTGTCTGGTTTAGATTTAGTATCTATACTACCTTATCTTCCATCACTCTGCTTTGATAACTTACAGTAGCAACGGAAGACACAATACCAATGTTAGTGTGCGGATTAATTTAATATTAATATATGTATTATATAACATTTGTAATTACCCGTAAACTATCCACACCATTAAGACACAAAACAATGCAAGGTCACAACCCCACACTGTTTTGGCTTTATTTTGACATTTTCTCGTTTAGCCTAAAAAAAACAGATAAACACCAATCACTATAGCAATTAAACCATAAACACCAAACAATCCTTTAAACTTCTTAACGGAGGCTTCACCTAAAGCCTGTGGAATAAAAATGTAAGCCAGACCTTTTAACATAACAATCCAGGCAAATAGGGTTACCAGAGCTCGCCATGTTCCATCCCAGATATTATATTGAATAAGATACATAGAAGACAGGAAAATTAAAATTATACCTGTCAAATAAACTACCGCTGGGTGGTCAAAAAAATCTCTAAGTAGATGTGGAATAGTTTTCCCTTTTATCATGAGAAACAAACCACTGACCACCAAATAGATACCTAATATTTTCGCAACTAAAAGTGTAATGTCCATAATAAATTTATCCAGGCACTAACTTAATGAGTACAACTTATATAAAAAGTTAACACGTGTTCATCGATGTACAATCATGATTAGCAGAAATGTTATCATCTCACTAAGTTAGTGCCTGGATGAAGCTAATTAATAATACAATAATTATAACATCCTTAATTTTATCTTCAACGAACAAAGCCGCACCTCTCCACGGGTGCGGCTCCTTAAGACTACCTCGTCGGCAGTGGTTTGTGAAAGATTAGGAGAGACGGACTGGCCTCTACAAACGCCTCTTGCAAAAGCAGGCGAGAAGCCAGATTCGGCGAGCACTTTCTCTTCAGCCTATCTAGCCCGCCGTCGAGAAGTCGCCGATATTCCTTAGTTGGAATATCAATTTCCATCATCCTGTTGGAGTTTGCGTACTCCTCCATGACAGGGATGAGTCTGTCCCAATCCCCAGAGAACTTTTAGTTTGGCAATGTTTTGCCCTCCGCTTTGTACCTTAACACATTTATGATCTATTTCAATAAGTTTTTATGTTCAAAGAATAAAGCCGCACCTGTGCAGAGGTGCGGCTTCGGGAAGGTACGAGGTGCGAGGTGCGAGGTGCTTATGGTCAGCGCGACTTCGTCGCATCAACCACGAGCGCCGCTGGCGCGGAGAGCCAATGGGGACGGACGGAGAGACACTCTGCGAGACTCGGCGAGACTCGCTCCTTCAGGGAGACAAGTCCGCCGTTTTGGAGCTTTCGCTCCTGGTCGTCGGAGAGAGTGATCTCCATTCTCCCACGACCAGCACAACACTCTTCCATCGCCAAAACGTGATTGTTCCAATTACCCGAAAAAGTCAGGCCCATGGTTTCCCTCCATTTCTTTCTTAATGATATCACAAATACTAACTATGTCAATGGTTTTCACCACCAACCCCAAACAATATTTTAAATTTATTTCTATCTTTCTTTTTTATTTTTAACCCAGAATCAGTAGAGATTATAAAAATTGTTTTAAAAATCCAGACTTTTTCCATTTTATTGACCCTTCGGCCACCTTACACCCTCAATCTTCATACCAACTCGGGTAATAATTACAAAACCAATTCCCCAGATAATTGGTAGCCAAGTAGGAACACCCATAAGAGAAGCGTCATCCCAGAACTGCTGTCTTGAAACCAGTCCTAAAACAACCTCAATAAACAATCCCATAATAAGTCCTAAGAGAAAAACTTTTGGTTCATGCTTATGAACCTCTAACACTAAAATAACAAAAGTAATAAAAACAATTAAGGTCGTAAGTGTTGATTCTGAAGGTTTAAGAAAAACCTCAATAACAAAAAACAATACAAACAGCAAAAGTGGTACCCAGGTATCCTTCATCACATTTTTGTCCATGTTATTAAGTTTATCATATTTCAAAAACCAGCACCCGAAGGCGCCGGTTTCTATCCCTACTGCGGGAGAATCGGGAGACTCCACCCCGCAGTCATGGACGACTTGCTTCCTGCAAGTATCGTCTGGATAGTTTGAAAGAACACGAGGAGCGTGTTCTCAATGCCAGTGAAAATTTCTGGCATAAGGAACTTGAGCATGACAATAGCCAGCCCAAATCCCACAACTCTTAGTATCTTCATACTGATAAAAGTTGAGAGAAGCTGGTATATTGTGTTGACGAGACACAATAGGCTGACTAATGTCAGGCGCCCCCCTCTTCCTTTTTGACCAAGTTCTATGACCAAAAAAGAAGAAAAGAGGTTCCTAATTTAATTTTTAATGTCCTATCTTATAATCATATCTTAACATGTTTTTATATGATACAATACTGGTGTTATAAAATTTAATTTAAATTAATGAAAATAGAAAACTCGCTATTAATGAGGCAAGCACGAGAAGCATTGGCTGGTAAATGGGGCTTGGCTGTAGGAACTATGTTTGTTTACGTCTTAATTGGTAGTGCAATCCAATATATTCCAAAAGCTGGTCCAATTCTTTTTTTACTTATTAGCGGACCAATGACCCTTGGGTTGGTAATTTTTTCTTTGTCGTTATCAAGAAACCAGAATCCTAGGTTTGAACAAATTTTTGAGGGTTTCAAAAGATTTGGTGTTTCACTGGCTGCATACTTGCTTGTAATGCTATTTACGTTGCTGTGGACATTGCTTTTGATAATTCCTGGCATTATAGCTGCCCTTTCATACTCAATGACATTTTACATTCTAGTCGATGACGCCTCTGTTGGCGCAAGAGAAGCTATAAAAAGAAGCAAAAAAATGATGATGGGTAATAAATGGAAATTATTCTGCTTGGGTTTAAGATTTATTGGATGGATGTTGCTTTGTATTCCCACCTTAGGTATTGGTTTTTTCTGGCTCATACCATATATACAAATCAGCAACGCCAAGTTTTACGATGATATAAAAAATAGCGGGGTAGTAGCTTAGTTATAAAACTTGTGCTGTTATTAAAATTTTGTTAGTCTAATATTTACTGGGCCCTTAGCTTAGTTTCAGCCGAAGGCTGACCAGCCTATGGCTGGGGCGGAATTCAAAAAATTATGTTTGTTGTGTATGTATTAAGAAGTCTAAGAAATAAAAAAGGATACATTGGCTATACAGGAAAAACCGCTGTAGAAAGGTTGACTGAACACAATAATGGTTCCAATAAATTCACTAGTCAAAATGGTCCTTATAAGTTAATCTATACTGAGTCGTATGCTTTAAAGGTGGAGGCAATAAAAAGGGAAAGATTTTTGAAATCAGGAAAAGGTAGAGAATTTTTAAATAATATTGGGCCCTTAGCTTAGTTGGTAGAGCGCCTCATTTGCAATGAGGAGGTCAAGAGTTCGAATCTCTTAGGGTCCACATAAGAAGAGTTGTCTAGTTGATTTAGCTCAAATACCCTTAATGGTAGGGATAAATTAGCGGTTCGAAATCCTAGACCTCGTTCATATGTTAATCGGTCGCTAAACACCAGTTTCAATACTAGGTGTTTTGCTTTTAAATCGTCTTTCTTCCAGTATACATAAGGGTTTTTCAGAAAATCAAAAGTAATATCTAGAGCGGTTCCAAAATCTGGTCTACTACCTTTCATGACTTTGATTTGATTCTCTAATGTTTGCTCCTCTTGCGTTAACTTCTCCATTTCCTTTTCGTAAGTCTTGATTGTCATTTCGTTTTCTGTTTTTCCAATTCTATCTAAGAACATTCTTATCTTTCCTCTAATCTCATCTAGTGAGTTTTCATGCTCTCTATGAATAATATCTACATTAGCAATTCTCTTATTCCACACATCTAGTAGTATTTCCTTTGTTAAAGCTAAAGTCTTCTCCTTGGGCTTTATAGAGCGTAATATAGCCTCAAATTCGTCCTCTAGGACCTTTCTTTTTACGCTTTTTCCCTTCATAAAACAACCCTTTGTCTTGCAATGATAATATGGGTGTTTTGCATTTCTGCCAGTGGTCCAACTTGCTGTCATTGTTTTATTACAACCATGACAAAGAACAAATCCTCGTAATGGAAACTCCTTAGTGTTGTCTTTTCTTGATAGGATTTTTACTTTTCCATTTAGCTTATCTTGAATTTCTTGGAATATTACAGAGCTGATAATTGGTTCATGGTGTCCTACTCGTCTACTCACATTCCATTTTTCATACTCAACATATCCTGCATAGACTGACCGAGTCAAAAGTTTTTTTACTGAATCAAGTGCAACAGGTTTTACTCCTCTGAATTTATTTAGTTGTAGAAAATTCTGCACATCAATCTGATTTTCAAATCTACCAGAAGCAAATCCTTCGAGAGCTTCTTTGATGATACTTGCTTGAGGCTCTACTTTTTTGAGTATCTTTCCATGAACTTGGTCCTGCATCATCTTGTATCCTAATGGAGCAACAACAGTCCAATATCCTTTCTCAAACCTAGCCTTCATTTTCTGTATCACTTGTCTTTGGTTTTGTTTTCTGTCTAGCTCTCCTTGAGCAGCAATTATTGTTTCAATAAATTGACCCTCTGGTGTTTCTTCAAAGGTAAAGTTCGGACATCCTACTGTTGCTCCTCTAGCGTCAAGCTCTCGTCTTAGCTTGATATGAAATACAGTATCACGAGCAAATCTTTTCAAATCATCAAAAACCACGAAGTAACTATTTACTGGGTCCTTATCCAGAAAGGCTAAAAGGGCTGACATTGCTGGTCTATTCATAAAATCTCCTCCACCCGTGCAACTATCCCTGAAAACCTTTACGACATCATATCCTCTTTGTTGAGCGTATTCTCTGCAACGATGTTCCTGACTATCAAGCCCATGCCCTTCGGAGCTTTGCTTTGTTGAGGAGACTCGACAGTAAATGATTGCTTTTTGCATGTATCTATTATAACAAATTCTTCTAAATAATTATCTAGTATTGATTCGACCATAGCGTAAAGAGCATCTCTAGTTTTTTCAACTTGAGAATCAGACATATTTTCACCCAATATTTCTCTACACTTTTCAATACTAATCATGACTATTAATTGACCGTTTTTTATTAAGCTAGATGAACTGGTGAATCTGCATTTATTAGCTTTTTCTTCTCATCCTTCCATTCAAGCCCTTCAACCCAATCACCAACCTTAAATTGGCTCCAAACTTCATAATTTCTATATTGTTTACCTGTATACATTAAGGGATAATTTTTACCTTCAAACCAAAACAGAAAAGTTATAAACTTATCTGAATCTGATATACGAATTATTTTTGCTTTCATAAGACTAAAAAATTAAATAATAAATTCTCTCTTTACCTGGTAGGTTACTTGAACGCTAAATAACCCGACCAAGTAAGCAAAGAACTTACTTTTAGCGTTCAATTTTTTGCAAATAAAAAAAGACTGGCTAAAGTCTATTTCTTACTACTACTCAAAAGTAGATGTTATTTGGGTTAGGTTTGGGGTGTGTTTGGTGGATTTTCGGTTTTGTTATATATAAGAGTCAAATTTCCGTTATTATTTACTAGTTCATTTACACTTAAATTAAGCTTAAACCTTATTTTTTTTACAACATCATTTATTTTACTTGTTTCTCCAATTTTTCTTGTAGGGTCAATATCAGCACCATCTTCATAAAAGTGAGCACCTACCAAAACATCATATCTTGATACTTTTTTCCCTATATTCCCATATAGTAAGTTAAAAACTCTGTATTCAGCAGTGTTATCCTTTAGTTTAAATTCCTTGCCGTTTACACAACCAACCCCAGTAATTTGATTGTAATATATTCCACTTAAAATCTTATTTTGTTCATTCCCCAAGAGCTCATTTCGATATTCTTTATATCTTTGTTCAAAATCATTTGGTAAATTTACATAAAGGTCAATCATATTATTTACATATAATCAGGTATAAACTCAAATTTTTCTATTAAGCCTTTATCTTTTATGCTATATAAAAAGTTTTTGAATTGATTAAAATCATCAATATCAATTTCCCTCATCCAAATATGATACTTTTTTTGAGAAATGGTATATCTTTGTTTATTAGGATAAATATCCCATTCTTCTTTCAATTTTTCTAATATGAGTAGTCTTTTTTTATCTGCACTACTAAGTTCAGAGCGTTCAGCGTTCATAATTTTTAATTTTAAGTCAAACTTTTTTCTTCTTTTCTTACTGTTATTTCTACACCACTAATTATACCTGCTAATTGTTCCGATAGTCGTTCTACCTCTTTTCTGTTAATCTCGTTAGGACCTATTTCTGTCTCTTGTTTTGGTCTACCCCAAGCTCTATCAAAAAGTTCTTTTATGGCTCTAATATTACCTTTTTTTGCCTGCGAAATGAGAACATTACTTATAGGACCAATTTCTTCAGATACTCTCGCAGAAAGTAGTCTCCGAGCTTCCTCCGCATTCTTTGCCGAGAACCCTTGTTTTCTTCCCGCATTTTTTCTATATCCTCCTCTCATAGTTTGATAAGAATCAAATAATCAATTATTGCTTATAACATTTTTTAACATTGAAACTGGTTGAGCTTACTTGAGTATTCAATATACAAATTGCTTAATTCAAGATTCCATCTTTCTATATCGGCATTGGCTTCTCGCAATAAAGCATCAAACTCCCACTGGACTCCAGATTTAGTGACCATTCTACCTTTAAAAGATTCATTAAGTGCTGCATAATCCGTATAGTATTTTGACTTCCGGTTAATTATTTGTTGTTCTAGGTAAAGTTTTTTTGTATTATATTCTGTTGTTATTGCATTTTTGTTTTGAACACATTGCTGCCTAGCCAAGATTTGAGCTTCAATACGCTCATTTTCCTCCTCAATTTTTCTGTTTTCTTCGGCTATTTTGGCCGCTGTTTCTGAGGCAATTCTTTCTGCTTCTTGCTTCGCCTCTTCAATTTTTCTTTCTTCTTCGGCTTCCTTGACTCGCGTCGCCTCATCAATAACTGTTTTTCCTGCTTTTAAATCAGAGATAATATTCTTTGCAATATTAATCGGGATAGCTAATTTAATAGTTTCACCTAATTGAACGCCTGAAATGGATTTTCCGTAAATCGCGGTGTTAACGCCAATAACTTGACCATATCTATTTACAAGTGGCCCACCACTATTACCCGGGTGTATTTCTGCTGAGGTCTCAAAATATGTTTCAATGCGTCTTGATATAGTGCCTTCTTTAAAACTAACATCACCCTCAATTCCAAATGGAAAACCAAAGGTAAACACCTCATCACCCTGTTGGACTTTGTCAGAATCACCAAAATCAATTTTAGATAATTGTTTTGTGGTGTTTAATTTAATTACAGCCAAATCAATCAACTCATTTCTACCAAGGACAGACCCACTCATGATTTCACCAGTAGAAAGAGAAACTTTTACAGTTGTAAACCCACTTACAACATGTTCATTAGTTAAGACATAACCGTCAGTCGTAAAAATCATCCCACTACCCGAACTACTTTCGGTTGTAATGTAAACCGTAGCAGGTTTAACTTTGGCGATGATTTGCGAATTTGAAAGTTTAACATTTAAAGTTGTTGGTTTTGTTGTAGATTTACTTGGTTCACTTGATGGTGTAAAAGTATTGGAAATTTTTGTAATAACTGGAGTGGTTGAAGCTGATTTCTCTTCTAATTTTTTTCTAATTCGGCTAACCTACTTTCTAGTATTTCAGTATTATCCTCTCTATGAAGAAAAGCCCAATTATTAAACCATGTAAAAGGGTTCCACCAAGAAGCAAAAGCAACTGAAGGAATAATGATTATTGTTAAAACTAAAATTGATAGATATTTTCTCATATTAATTTATTAAACCACTTTCCCTTAGACAGTTTTTGTAAGCGTCTTCACCAAATGGTGGCAATGGATTATCTTTCTCTTTCAAAAATTCTTTAAAGCTCAAGTCCAATTTTCGTGGAGATAAGTGTTTGTTAAAACAGGTATTTCTAATCTGGATTGGTCTTAATTCAAACCAGTAAAAAATAAACCCTAAAACCACCAGTGCTATTACAATTATGTATTTATATTGTTTTATTTTTTTCATAAATATATGATTAATTTTTAAAACAATTACTGATAGTTTCTCCATAAGATGTTACATATTGTTCAATATGATAACCTTGTCCACATTCTTCACTACTATTATTATAATTACTAAAAATCACGGAAAATATCCAATAACCAAAAAAGGCTAATAAAATTAGACCAAAAATACCTCCGAGTATTACTCCAAAATTATTTTCTGACATCTTATTTTTACTATCAGGAAATTTTATATTTTTACTAAAGTAACAATAATCACAGAGGTAGTTTGGGTGCATGAAAGATAAACCATCTCTACCACAATTACTACATTGTTTTCCTGTTGAAGGAATTAAATGATTCATTTTTTTCATATTATTTAAACAACCATCCAACTAATAATGCTCCAATAACTCCAATTAGAGCAGAAACTATGTTTGTAAACCATTGACTTTTATACCAAACTTCTTCTGGTTTTTTTATCCTTATTCTATCTAGCAACAATTTTCTAGATAATTCTACTGACTCGATTTGGTCATCATAATGTTTCCCAATTTCGTCAGATGTAATAAAATTTCTACCACCATAACCATTACGGGTGTGTTTTTTTCTCTCAGAGTAAAGCTCTTCAATTCTTCTATCATAATTTTCTAACATTTTTTCATCATCCACTTCTTTTCCAAAGATAGTTTTCATATTATCAAGTTTATACCTAACCTAGACTATATTCAACTCCCATTGTGTGATATATTATTGTCATAATAGTTAATAAATTATATTTATGTCACTAATTAAATGCTCTGAGTGTGGTAAGGAAATATCAGATAAAGCGGTTTCCTGCCCATCCTGTGGAAATCCTACAGTTACTAAATCACCTGAAATCGTCGAGGACAAAAAGATTGTTGAGGTTGAACTTACGGGGAAAAAATGGAAGGGAAGATTTATGTGGGGCATGGTATTATTCTTAGGTGGATGGATGATGCTTTATGTATCAGTTGGTTTTGGAGTTTTTATAATGTTTATTGGAGTTGTTATGGTAATAACTGCTAAAATTGGTTCGTGGTGGACAAATGGATGATTAGTAGTAGATTCGATACTTGATGTGTGATACTAAATTTAATCATATTACTTGATAAGTAGAGCTAGTTTCATAAACATTATTTCTTATTAGGGAGTGGTAACTCTCAAATATATAGCTTTCTATCTGATTCCAACTTTTTGATAGGATGTCCACAATACATAAAAAACTTCCACTGCTGGAAGTTTTTTCTGTATTGTGGAAGCCGGAGCTATGTTTTGCTACCGAGCAAAACAAGCGAGGCAGGGTCGTGAAATTTTGCGAATGACAGTGAGCAAAATATTCCTGACCACAAATTAGCAAATTAGAAACTCGTGACCGAATCTCTTAGGGTCCACTGACATTGACGGATTGTTTCTATGTGCTATAATATGTAATGGAGGCCAAGATGGACTGGAGTATCTTCTTCGGAAGACTAACGATGATTCTCAGTATCTTGATGGTCTTGGTTGGTCTCACCAATCAAGTCAGAAAGAACTACAAGGAGAAGAGGGCTGGCAATCCGCTGTCTCTCGCAATCCTTGCGACATCGGTGTATTTCTCAAGAGCTTCGTATGCTCTGACGATCAGTTCGTTCTACATTCTGGTTCCTGACATGATCGGGGTCCTCCTCGGAGGTGTCGCGGTTTACCAACACTTCCACTATCGGAAACAGATTCAGAGGGGTGTCAGATGAGAGCTTCAAGAAAGTGGATCCTCGGCGTAGTGTTCTTCTCCGTTGGAATCCTGGTTGACCCCATCGTGGGCTTCCTTGCTTCCGCGACCCTCACTGGGACTATTGTCTGTGCGCTGATGGCGATTCTCACTGCCATCGACGAGCACAAGTAGCTCGAGAAACACTCAAGCCTCACAGGAGGAGCCCCACGGCTTCACACTGTGAGGCTTCTTCTATTACACAAATAGTTCTAATTACAACTTTTTCAAACAGACACCACCCTATACCCACACACCACTCTTATGAACAGCCAAATGCAAAAGGTGGTGTAGAAACTCTTTTGCCTCCACCCCTACTGCTTTGAGAGACTCTGGTAAAAATGATTTATCATGAAGTCTTGGGGTTGTGTTAACTTCCAATAAATAAACCCCCCTTCGTGGAGAAACAACAAAACCAGAATCAGAATAATGTTTTAAACCAAGTTTTGTGTGAATTAATTGTGCCACTTTCTCTATCTCCTTTTTCTCATTTTCCGTGAAATTTCCTGGACAATGTGCGTCGTCCAAAGAAATAATTTCCGCTGGTGGTAATGCATATGTACTCTGCCCTCGAAAATCATTTACAACACTGCAACTAGCTGACTTTCCCGAGATGTATTCCTCGACGACGGCAGAATCAGCAAAAGACAGTATGTTTTCCAGGGCCGTCAATAATTCACTAAAAGATTGTGCAACATAAAAGGCAACAGCTGAACCACCACTAGCTGGTTTTATTACTAAAGGGTGAGGAATTGAATCAAAAACTTCTTTGGCTCTTTTTTCTAGAGAATCAGTCCGACGGACAAGCATTGCTACAGGAGTTTTTATCCCAGCTAGAATTGCCCTTTCCTTTGTAATCCACTTGTTCATGGCCGTAGCCGATGCATATCCATCGGAACTGGTGTGAGGAACACCATGACAATCAAGTATTTTCTGAACACCACCATCTTCACCATAAGCGCCGTGTAGAGCATTAAAGACCACGTCAACATTTTTCAAAATCCTTTCAGGGGGTCTTTCTAGACCATTCATGTGCCACTTTCCATCCTTAGAAATAAAAATATCAGTTGGTCTGTGCGTCTCGGAAAGATGTTTTAAAACATTTGCCCCAGTTTTAAGTGAGATATCATATTCCGATGAAGGCCCTCCACGAAGCACACCGATACGAACTGATGGTGAAATAGTTTGCATATACACATTATACATTGAGTAACCCTAAATTTAAAACTTAAAATATTTTGTCATAATTTGTATACAATGTGAATTAGACAAAAAAGTGCGACCGCATAATTTTGTCTAATCTTGAATATGAAGGTCTCTGTTAATCATAGCAAAACGATTTAACATTAAGATTGATAAGTTATTTTACAAGGTTAAACCTTGCATAATTTTAAATACACCCCAGGTGTATCCGGAAATTTAGCTACCATTTGTCGTGTTTTATTGGCCATTTGACTTTTAATATTGTTTGTGATATTATTAATAGGTGGGAGGCTCCATGGACAAGAATGACCGTATTATCGTCTGGGCCCTGATTGTGCTGGCGGCGATGTTCACAACAATCGGGACAAAAAGTGTCTCGCTCGGACTCGCCGCAGCGAGTGCTCTCAGTCTGGTGGCTGCGTTGGCTGGCGAAATTCTCGTTGCCGTCAAGGCCAACAAACCGTAATTCACACCGCCACCACGGCGCCGAGTAACATCGGCGCCTTTTCCATTCTACCACTTATCAAGTTTGTAAACCGAAATCTCGTTATTTTACAAGGTTTATTTTACAAGGTTAAATCTTGCATAATTTTAAGTATTGAAAAAGGGCGGCTCATCTGACAAGACAAGCCGCCCACCGAAGCGTCGCAAAGATCGCAGAGTTCGCAAAGCGTAACGGAGCATTCAAAGAGACGAGCCATATCTAGGAAGTACACGTTGTACTTCTTACAATTGAGAAGTGGTTGTTGCACTTCTCACACCAACTAGACACTTTCAGTATTTTTTTGGGGGCGGGGTTTTTTCTTTTTTCTTTTTTTTGGCCCACCCCCATCTTTTCCTTTTTTTTTGCTTTGCTTTTTTTATTTTTCTAATCACATTATATACTTTAATACAAAATAAGTCAAGTATATTTATTATTAGATGTAGTACTTTTTCAAAAAGTCCTTTTTGTAAGCCATAAAATCACCAGTTTGAATTGTCTCTCGCATGCCATCCACCATGTGAACAATAAAATAAATATTGTGAATTGAGGTAAGAGTATATGCCAGTATTTCTTTCGCACGAAACAGATGAGTAATGTAGCCCCTACTGTAATTCTTGCAAGTGTAACATTTACAATCTGCATCTAGCGGAGTTGAATCGTCTCTGTATTGTTCGTTCATTAAATTAATTCTCCCATCTTTCGTATATATTCCACCATTTCGAGCAATACGAGTTGGTGAGACGCAATCAAATAAATCGCAACCTTTTTCAACCGCCATAAACAAATCCAGTGGTTCTCCAATACCGAGGAGATGCCTTGGTTTTTCTTTTGGTAAAATTTCATTTACCCACTGCACCGCTTTATCCATATCTTCTTTTTCAAAAGAACCACCAATACCAAACCCATCAAATCCGTCAGCTGGCGGACTAAGCTCGGCCATAAATCTTGCACTTTCTTTTCTTAATTTCTCATCTCGTCCACCCTGCACGATACCAAATAACGCAGAAGGAGGTGGAACAGACGCAGAACCATGCAGAAGTGATAATAGCTTCTGGTGATGTTCAAGAGACCGCCGAGCCCATCTGTGAGTTCTTTCCAACGCTTCTTTTTGATAATGAAGTGATTCGTGGGGTGAGGTACACTCATCAAAAGCAAAAATAATATCAGCCCCGAGATTGTGCTGTATTTCTATTGATTTCTCTGGAGTAAAATAGTGTGCATCTCCGTCTATGTGAGAACGAAATGTCACGCCATTTGGATCAATCGTAGCTGGCGCCTTATATGTTATTAAGCCTTCGGCAAATTCATTTCTTTCAGGAAGCAACAGTTCTCCATCTTTTTTCTTTGAAATTTTACTAACTCCCTTATTCCCATAGGCAACCCCTAGGGAGAAAACTTGAAACCCGCCAGAGTCGGTCATAAGTGGCCCACTCCAATTCATAACTTTATGGAGCCCACCAAGTTTTTTAATTTGCTCATCCCCTGGCTCAAGATACAAGTGATATGTGTTGGCGATAACAACCTGTGCTCCAGTTTCTTTAAGCTGTTCTGGAGTTAGTGACTTGACTGTCCCCTTCGTCCCCACAGTCACAAAAGCTGGAGTTTGAATATCCCCATGAGGAGTAGTTATTGTGCCTGTTCTACCGAAACCATTTGGTAATTCATTGCGTATTTTGAAGGAGAATCTTTTCATAAGTGAAATTTTCAATTTCTAATTTCTAATTTCTAAACAATTTTCAATCAATTTGCAATGATTCAATTTTCAAAACAATTCACTAAATCAGATTAGCATTTTAGAATAGAAAAAGAAAATTTATCCGCACACCAATTTTGGCATTATGTTTTTGTTGCTTATATAAGTATTCCTCACCAAGTATCGCCCCTAACTGTTGAGTAATTTGAAAACACAAAGTTAAAACATGGTGCAACGATGCCAAATTTGGTGTTCGGATGAATACGAATAAGGGCGAGTCCTTTCGAACCCGCCCTTGCGCCACGACCCGAGTCGTGACTACTGCTGTTGGGTGTGCTGCGACCCCAGCGTTCGGTCAGACCACTGGAGAATCCGTTCCCACAACTGCGAAGACACCGAGATGACGGCGTCCCTCCTGACGACATCCGCCATCATGATGATGAACGCCGTCGCCGGGATGATAGCTAGGACTTCCTCTCGCCGGATACCAGCCACGCTACTCCACCAGTAGTCCAGTGTGAAGACATCTATGCCACCCTTAGCGATGGCAGACAAGAAAGGTCCCGTCACCAGCCAACCAACGAGGAATACCAGTGAGGCAAAGGTTCCCTTCACCCAGGAGGAGTAGGGCTCGCCCTCTGCCTCCTCGGATGCACCCGCCGGGGGATTTTCTCGCATCTCACTCACCCACTCGACGGAAAGCCTCGCGATGAGGATGATGGCGAGGACCCCGAGTGTGGTCTCCAGCGCGTCGCTGGGAGTGCCCCACTTGCCGATGTTGAGGGTGACTGTCCAGACGTCCTGATACAGAGCCCACCTGACCGTGTCGTACACGGTCAGGAAGGTGAGCGTCGATAAAACCATCACCACGAAGTTGAGAACGGATCGAATTTTCACGGTGCCTCCATTAAACTGTGGGGATGTACCCCACCCTTCTTGTATTATATCATAATAGAATCTAATAGTCAATTATTTGTCCACTTTTAGTAGTTCCACCTCAAAAATCAATGTTGAGCCACCTGGTATTGGCCCATAATCTTTCATTCCATAACCAAATTCTGGAGGAATGGATAAGATTCTTTTTCCTCCAACTTTCATACCAACAATTCCCTCATCCCAACCTTTTATAACCTGACCGACACCAAGCACAAACTGAAACGGTTCTTTCCTGACGAGAGAACTATCAAAAACCTTCCCATCAACAAATCGTCCAGTATAGTGTACAGTCACTCTGTCACCCGAAACTGCTTCAACTCCCCCACCAACTACCACATCTTCTACTAAAACCTCTGGTTGTGCTTTTGTTGTTTCTATATTTTTGTTAGTAAAAAATGAAACCAATACCTGGCCAAAGACAAAAAAGAAACCGATAACAAATATTGCTACAACAACCGCAACCCACTCTTTTTGATTTAGATTATTCATCCCGTACGAAATAAAAGTTATTTTTTCACCTTTATTTATTATTAACTATAATTTACTAATATCTTTCCCGTAAGACAAACGACATAAATTTCGTACGGGATTCATTTCCTTAATTATATAATATCACCTCATAATTTTGCAAACAGCCGTTTGTAAGGTAAAATAAATCCGAACACTAACTTTAACATTGTCTTCATGTTGCCATAATTTATAGCGATATTAAGTAAAATATATATCTAAATAAATAATTTATAATTAAGGAAGAAGACAAGGCAACGATGTTAAAGTTAGTGTGCGGATAAATCATGACTGAAAAACAAAAAGTAAATGTCTCGTTAAAACAACTGCCGTTTGACATTATTACAAAAAAGCAAATGCGTGAGGATGCTAGAGAGAGAGTTCATTTAATCTCCAAAGAATTCACTGACGGGTTTAATTTCTTGGAAAATTTTCCAAAATCTGTCACCTTCTTCGGAGGAAACCATTTTAAAGAGACTGACAGATATTATATGAAAGCAAGATTACTTGCTTCACGAATTGTAAAAGAACTGCACTACTCAATTCTAACTGGTGGTGGCCCTGGAATTATGGAAGCGGCAAATCGTGGAGCCTTTGAGGTCGGCGGAGAATCTGTTGGTTTAACTATAGAACTGCCAAACCACCAGGTCCAAAATTCATATTTAACCAAAAATTTAGATTTTTATTACTTCTTCAGTCGTAAGGTTTGTTTGTCATTTTCTGCCGAAGCCTATCTTTTCTTTCCCGGTGGTTATGGTACTTTGGATGAATTTTTTGAATTTATCACTTTAATCCAAACTGGTAAATTGGACAGAACACCTATTATTTTAGTTGGTAGTGATTTTTGGAATCCATTGGATGAATTTATAAAAAAAGAACTACTTAGTAGAGAAACAATAGATGAAGCTGATTTGGCCTTGTATATTATTACGGACAATGAAGACCAAATAATGGAAATAATCCGTAATGCACCCATACACGAAAACATAAAATTCACCCACAAAGACCTACATCCATCTGGAATAGACGTAGAGAGAAAGAAAATTGGTTTATAACTCTTTTTTAATTTCTTTGAATTCGTTTTCTATTTCCGAAAGCCTCTCCCGAGAAGCCTTAATGAGTTTGGCTCCTTCTTTTACATATTCCAAACCTTTTTCCACATCAAGTTCAGATTGTGACTCAAACCAAGAAACGATACTGGTTAGTTTTTTAAGAGTTTCGTTTAGATTTACCCGCACACTAACATTGGCATTGTGTTTTGCACTGTCGGTAACCCCGACGATGCCAGTGTTAGTGTGCGGGTTTATTTGTCCTGATTTTTTTGTAGTCATATAACTCGTGATTTTATTATACCGTCTGATAATGAAATGTCTACCATATCATTTTTTTTAGTATTTTTTATACTGCGCAACACTTTTCCGTTGTGTCTTACAATACTATAGCCTTTTGAAAGCTGTCTCTGTGGGTCCCCTTGCAAAATTGATTTCTCGCTTTGGTTTATAAAATCATTTGCTCTCCCAACCACTAAACCAAAGCCCCTTGCTAAATCCTTATGGGATTGTGCTAAAACTTCCTTTGTCCTGACAATTCCCGATTCAATACGAGTGAGAGAGTACAAAACTGTTTGTTCAGCCCTCTTAAATACTTCCAACAAAGATGAAAAACTAGAAATCAACTTTTGCTCTGATAAATTCACTGTGGCCAGTGCATCATCCCATGTTGAGTTTAAAAGATTAGCCACTGCCGTTGGGGTAGAGACATTTTTATCCGACACTAGAGAAATGAGTGGTACATCTTTATCATGACCAATGCCAGTAAGCACTGGAACGGGAAACTTGGCCACAGTGCGAACAAGCATTTCATTATTGAAAGCAAGAAATGATTCCAGGGAACCACCACCTCTCATTATAACGAGCACATCTATGTTTTTGTGTTTTAAGATTTCTACTGCAGAAAGCAAATCTTTTATAGCATCCTGTCCTTCTACTCTTGAATCTACAAAAAATATCTCATAACCAAACTTACCAATGTTGGTCAGAAAATCATTTATGACTGCACCACTTTTTGACGTAATCACCCCGATTCGTTGTGGAAAATCTGGTAACAATCTTTTCCGACTTTCCAAAAATAAACCCTCACTTTCCAACTTTTTCCTTAATTTCTCATAGGCGATTTGTAGTGCCCCCTCTCCAACTAATTCTAAGAGTTCAACCTGCATAGTTAATCCGCCATTTGGTTTGTAGATGTTTGGGTAGGCAGTAATTATAACTTCCATACCGTCAGCCAAAGCCACTCCGGAAATGTGGAAATCTCTTTTCCACATAAAACATTTAACGGTGCTCTGGTCCTTAGAATCCTTGATAGAAAAATACAAATAAGTTCGTCCAGGATATTCTTGAAACCCAGAAACTTCTCCTATTATTTTAGCCCTCTCTCCTTTAAGGGTTGTGTTTAGCTTATCTAAATATTGACTGACTGAAATTATTTTGCTATCCATTTTTTCTTCTATCTTTTATTCTTTTAATCCATAAAATAATATGTTCAGCAAAGGCGGGTAAAAGCGAAACAAAAATAATAATCAGCACGATTGGGGTGAGAAATCTTTCTGCGTGAGGAATTACATTCCCAAGATAAAAACCGATACTTGTTAATCCTCCAGTCCATAAAAACCCCCCGATTAAAACAAACTTAATAAATTTTTTATAATTCATGTCCGCAGCCCCGGCTAAAGTCGGACTAAAAGACCTGACGATAGGAACAAATCTCCCAATAATCAAGGTTTTTGTTCCATATTTTTCATAAAATTTTTCGGTATACTCTAAATGTTTTACTTTAAACCAATATTTATCATCACTTCTTAATATAAAAGCTCTTAATTTTTCCCCCATGGCATAACTAAATATGTACCCAAATACACTAGCCAAAAATAAGCTTCCAACAAGCGGAATCATATTGAAATATCCTTGAGAAGCAAAAAATCCGGTAATAAAGAGTAAACTGTCACCAGGAAGAAAAAAGGTTGGTGGAAATGATTCAAAAAAAATAATCAGAAATAAAACAACGTACCCGAAATAACCGGCATATTGTATGAAGTTTATCAAATAATCCATATGAGTTATTGTATCACAAGATTATTGTTTTTTTGTTGAAGTATAAATTCCGTAACCAACTATTACAATAAGGGCAAGAACTCCAAGAACCCAAGCCCAAACTTTACTTGTAGATTCGGTCTGCACAACTGCTGCTGTTTGTGAGGTTACATTCTCTGTAGTCGTGCTTATGGTAGAAGTTGAGATAGATGCGGTTTCTATAGATGTGGTCTTTGTTGTTTGGACAGTTTTTGGAGCTGTTGTTGTTGGTGGTGGTGTAACTGTTGGTGTTGGAACAACAACAGGAACTGTGATAGTAAATGACATATCACTGCCAGTGATTGCTGTCTGACTTTTTGCTTCAAAAGCAAAAGAGTTGTTGCCAATTTTTATAACTCCAGTCCCCGCTTTCTTTGCTGTAAATAAAGCTGTGCCAAAAATTGTAGAAGTTGTTATGCCTTTTGGATATCCTGCTGTCCTAATTAATACTCCATTTGTGTTGTCGGTCAAAAAATACCCTTCTTGTGTCATCGGAATCCAATTATTTTCAAAAGTAAACGAATTTACCTCCAAAATATCGGCTGGATAATTAAGTTCTAGTTTTTCTACATAATTAACCGTTCCTTGAGGATCGATTGAAATCATCACATTAAATTTTTGTCCAACTTTTACACTCGTGGTCGTAGGAGAGAAAGATGCTACCGTTCCAGCCAACACCAGTGCTGGTACAATCAAAACCAATGTGCCAAGTATTGCTGGTGTAATCTTTAATATCATTTTTTTCATGTTTTTATTATAGTGTCCAGTTAGCCATTAATGTAACAAAATCTAATATGTCTACCCGACCATCGCTGTTAAAATCACCTGCACTACCCACTTTCACACTTCCCCAATTCGCCATCAAAACAACAAAGTCTAATACATCAACCTTACCATCTCCAGTCACGTCTGTGCTTGGATTTGTGGAGGGTGTTATTACACCCCCTCCACCACCACCTCCACCACCACCCCCTCCACTAGGTATTGATGGTGCAGTAATTATAAGATTAATATTATCGCTAGCATATAGCAACGGATTCAGAGCAACCTTTTCTGTAGCAACTAAATTGCCAATCTTATAGGTTAGTGTTGACCCTGTGTAAGAAGCTGGGATCTGAAAAAAATATTTTCCAGCATTATTCACTGTTGTGGTCGCAATAATCACACCATCTTTTAACACACTAATTTCCATGCCTGCCGGTGGTGTCACGCCATATAAACTGACATTACCATAAACGAGCAATGGTAAAGACGGTGGATTACCTTGACCCAGAGCTACTGCAGGTAAAACTAATACAGTCAAAACAATAGAAGCTAGAATTTTTTTCATATCTTTCTTGTTATTTCCTTATAAGTTTACTCTGTTTCACTGGATGTAATGATATTCCCCGCACTACTTGCCCAGAGCCAATATCCCTTGCCAGAGTCCATATTTCCACTGTTTTTATTCTCATTGCTGAAATTTAGCAGAGTATAACTTATTGTTGACAAGTTTGACAAGTAGGCTGATGTCAGCTGGGAAATAGTTGACTTGAACCCAACCAAGTTCCAACCAGATGCAACACTGTAAGTCGGAGCATGATCAGGAGCAGCCGGAGCCTTAGTTCCAGTCATAGTCAGGGTTGCAGGAGCTGTCATGTTTATCCAATAACCTTTTCCGTCTTCCACGGTAGTCAAATCTCCAACCCCAGAAGAATTATAAGTTTTCCATAAACCAGTTGAGTTGTTGTAATATTGGATTGTGTAATTGCTAATACCACTTAACACATTGGCAATAGCAGTATTGTTAACAATTACTGGCAATGAAATCAAATTCCATCCAGTACTCAAAGAAATACTACATGTCCAGTTTCCACCACCGGCATCAGTACAAATATGTGCTGGCGTGCTAGTAATAGTAAACACTGCATTACTCAAATCTGAGCCTGCATTTGTCGCTGCGTCTGTTGCTGTAACTTTTACCAATACATTAGTCGATGCACTATCAGGCACGGTCCACAAGTAAGCGCCGTCATTTCCTGTACTTGCCACGATAGTATTCCATGTACCACTACCATTTGTAGAATATTCCAGTTTAATATCTATACTACCAGCTGGTGTAACATTGTCTGTTGCTGTCCAAGTAATGACATGTGAAGAACTTCCTACCCAACTCTCTGCACCATTAGGACTGTTTAAGGTTACGACTGGGGGTGTTATGTCTGTTGTTGAAGAATAAGCGATAGTGAATGTACTACTTTGAGCTGAATTTTCGTTTGTGGCCGTATCAGTGGCAGTAATCTTTAGCTTTGCTGAAGAGCTGTTGATTGCAGTAGGTACTGACCAAGAATAAACACTGTCGTTTTCTGTACTAGCTACGATCGTAAACCAGGTAACACCACCGTCAATTGAATACTCCAACTTAATTGGTGTTCCACTGAAATTCAAATCAGAAGAAGTCCAGTTGATTGAGTAAACTAAACCACCAGTCAATGTTTGACCAGTGAACAAACTACCAAGGACTAGAGCTGGAATAGTGTTATCAATATTTAATTGTCCAACCAATTGATAGGTTTCATTACCAGAAGTATCTACTGCCTTGGCACAAAGATAATCAGTGTGATTGCCGGTTATATCAAAACTGGAAGCCGAAGTGAAATCTGTACTAATTGTATCAGAACTGTCGCAGGTATTATTCGCACTATAACCATATCTACTTGTTAATGGGTTTATTTCAGTCACAGTAAGATTTATAGTGTCCGTTTGAACTGGTCCTGCTACCGTCCCATCATTAATTGTAAATGCTGGAGCGAGAGTATCTTTTAATGCTGTTGGGTCTGTATCGGCGGTACTAACATTTCCAGATGCATCAGTAGCAGTCACTGAAGGCGTAACTGTACCATCAGTAAGTGTAGTTCCATTAATTGTAATAGAAAATGCAGTTTCCCCTCCACTTAATTGCTGACTTCCACTAACCATTGCCCCACTTGTCAGAGAAACGTTTACTAGGGCATTTGCTTCAGCTGTTCCAACAACCACGATTGCACCTTTTTCAGAATTATTTATCTTATTATCTGTGGCGATGGAGGTAATTACAGGAGCGTCTGGGACACCTGCGTCTTTGGTGGCGGTGTCTGAACCTTGTACAGCAGGATTTCCAGCTAAATCAGAAACATTACATCTTGCAGTAATCACACCGTTATCTAAAAAAGTTAAAGCGGTTGTGGAAATAGTAACAGCATTACCTGATACGGCCACAGCAACTGGACTAACAGTGTGAGTATCTCCAACATCCTTAATTGTACAAGTCATAAGCTGACCATCTTCTACACCGGTTGTAGCAATCACAATATTAATTCCGGCAGTGGTTTCTGAACTATTCACAAATTCATCGGTTCCCAAGGCAACAGAGGAGATGGTCGGTACAACCAAATCCTTGGTAATACTAGAACCATCAGAAACTGCGCTGACGTTACCAGCAACATCAATAATTTTAACAGTTAAAGATTTTGCTCCATCAGCACCTAGTTGAGTTATTGATGTTCCATTACCAGTCAAAGTATACTCTGTACTACCCCCGACTACTGCAGTAATCACATCAGTGCCTAAAAGTGCACCACCAGAATATAGATGAGCCGTACCAGCGAAGTTAGCTACTGGACTAGTAAATTTCAGGGTGAAGCCAGTATTAGTACTATTAACGTAAGTGGAAACTACGGTTCCGCCTGTGGCAGTAAATGCTCCGATGACTGGAACGGTTGGAGCTAAAGTGTCTATATTAAATGTAGCCTGCGTATCTGCTCCCTCAACATTTCCAGCAAGATCTTGTGCCAACGAGCTATCTACGGTTACTCCAACCACTTCTTCATTTGCGTCTGTGATAGTAAAGCTCTGTTGCCAAACATTAGCCGCAGTCCAACTCCCAACACCAGGTGTCCATGTGCCGGTAGTAGCCCCAAAAGTGATTGTCGGAGTTGAACCTGAACTCATATTTTCATTGTAGGTAACTGTCACTTCTTGGACTAAGTCGCCCTCATAAATTGTAGTAGTCCCTTTTGTCACTGTTCCAGTCGGGGCACTTGAATCAAAAGTCACACTAGTATTTGTAACGGCTGTTGCTGGGTTGCCAGCAGCATCAGTGGCATTAAAGGTTACAGTGTAGATTGCACCACTGACTAATGGATTTGCCCATGAGACACAGACATCA